>Ga0307372_10006231_pt1 | contig 17546 bp, 22 predicted proteins | sample OX1MG_FD_202533 | JGI IMG/M metagenome (GOLD analysis project Ga0307372, IMG submission 202533) | Soil microbial communities from Risofladan, Vaasa, Finland - OX-1 | ecosystem: Environmental > Terrestrial > Soil > Coastal area > Acid sulfate soil | place: Finland: Risofladan, Vaasa | collected... | reverse complement strand
CCCATCTGGTCGATATCAGCGGCGTGCGCGAGCTTGCGTCGATTCGCGAAGTGGACGGCAAGATCGTGATCGGCGCGATGGCGACGCATCGCGCGGTCGAAACCTCGCCCGTCGTCCGCGCGAAGCTCGGCCTGCTTGCCGAGAGCGCGGCGCTTATCGGCGACATCCAGGTGCGAAATCGCGGAACGATCGGCGGCTCGATCGCGCACGCCGATCCGGCGGCGGATTATCCGGCCGCGATCCTCGCGCTCGAGGGCGAAATTAAAATCGAAGGCGCCGCCGGCGCGCGCGTCGTCAAGGCGGACGATTTCTTTCTCGACCTGATGACCACGGCGGTGCATCCGGGCGAAATCGTGACCCAGATTGCGTTCGCGCCGATTCCCGCCGGACGCGGCTTCGCCTATCTGAAGCATCGCCAACCCGCGTCGGGATTCGCGATGGTCGGAGTCGCGGCGCTGGTCGCGCTGGGAAAAAGCGGCGCCTGCGAAACGGTGCGCGTCGGCATAACCGGACTCGGCGCCAAACCGTTTCGCGCCAAAGCGGTTGAAGCCGCGCTCGCCGGCAAAGCTCCGGCGCAGGCGATCGCCGCCGCAGCGCACGCGGCCGACGGAATCGACGCGCTGGCGGATATCCATGCCTCGGCGGAATTTCGCGCGGAACTCGCACGCGTCTATACGCGCCGCGCGCTTGAAGCCGCGTTCGCACGCGCCAGGTCCTGAACCGCCCGCACGCGCGAATTTAAGCGAAAGCAATCGCCCGAGCACCGATGAAGCTTGCTGGAGAAACTGTCTTGTCCGCACCACGCGAGCGGGTGTGGGAATTATTTAACAGCCCCGAGCGGCTCTCGAAGCTCATCCCCGGATGCGAGAAGCTCGAGACCCTCGGCCCCGACGAATACGGCGGCACGCTCAACGTCGGCATCGCTTCGGTCAAAGGCGTCTATTCCGGCAAGCTCAAGCTCGAAGATAAACGCGCGCCCGAGCACTACCGGATGCTCGTGGACGGCAAGGGCAAGCAGGGTTTCATGCGCGGCTCGGGAACTCTGGACCTCGCGGCGCGCGACGCGAAATCGACTACGGTAAAGTATGCCGGCGACGTTCAGGTCGGCGGACCGCTCGTGCAGGTCGGCCAGCGCGTGATCGATAGCGCGGCCAAAATGATGCTCGGGCAGTTCTTCGCGGCCGCCGATGCGGAGTTGCAAGCCGAAGCGGCGGGCGTCGTCGCGCGCCAGGGAATTCTGATCAACCTGTGGCGATCGATCGTGCGCCTGTTGGCTTCGATCTTTGGTTCGCGCTAGCGGGCCGAAAATGGCGCGTAAAGGAATGCGCGCGCCCGGTCCGGACGCGCGCTTTCCTGCAATGCGAGTATCGGAGTTTCAGCTCGTTATGCGACCGCCGCTCCGCGCGCGGGCGGACGGATCACACGATCGGCCGGCGCCGCGCCGCTGGAACGGAACATCGGCAACGACGGCAACAGATTCGCCTTCGGTATTCCTACCAGGATTCGCCGCCGCCCGTCGCGGGCGAGCAAGCCCTGCTGCGTCATCTCCATCAGCAGCTTCGACACCATCGGACGCGAACTGCCGATCATCTCGGCCAGCTCTTCCTGCGCAAGCTCGGGCGTAAGCAGAACTCCGCGAGCGTCGGGCACGCCGAACCGCAGCGCAAGCTCGTTGAGCACCACCTCGAGCCGCTGCCGCAGCGACATCCCGAGGAACGTCGCATAGCGGTACGCCACCGACGACCAGAGCGAGTTGATCGCCTCGGTCAGTCTGAGCAGCGTCTCGCCGTCGAGGCTTTTGAGCACCTCGGCAATATGATGCCGCGTGAAGAGCGCGACCGTGCAGGTGGTCAGCGCCTCGGCCTCGAAGATTTGCGAACGCTCACCCGAGCCCTCTGAGAAATCAGCGTATCCTGCTATATCGCCCGGACCCGCCAGTTCGGTGAGGATCCGGTCGCTGCCCGGCCTCGTGCTGTGAACCTTGACCACCCCGCTAAGCACGGCGAAGACAACGTCCGCGGGCGATCCTTTGGTAAACAGCGGCGCGCCCTTCGGATAGCGCACGGGAGTGTACCTGTCGAGTAGTGCGGTGATTGCCGCGCGTGGCAGCCCCAGGCTTACCAGCCGCGCGAGCAGCTTGTCGGTAGGATGCTCCATCCCTGGACCATTCATGTTTCGACCCCTTGAGTTGATTGCGGCGCCCATAAATTGACCTCCGCTACCTGGCGGATTGCCGGTGGCCGGTTCCGCCCCGCCCGCCCAACCAACGCTACTATAAGTATCGACAGTTCGACGTGCAGATAGCTCTAAATTCCTACACTTTGTTAATACATTGCGCAGCGTAGGTCAAGTGGCGCAACCTGCGGCAAAAGCGCGCTTTATGCGCCAGCGATTGTCATTTCCGAAATCTTGAGCGTCGGCGAAACCGTCGATGATCGCCAATGCAGATCGTTGCCGACCATCTCGATGTTCAGAAACATGTCCTTGAGGTTCCCCGCGATGGTAATTTCCTGCACCGGATAGGCGAGCTGGCCGTCTTCAATCCACATTCCGCCGGCGCCACGCGAGTAATCGCCGGTTACCATATTGACGCCAAACCCGATGAGTTCCGTCAAATATAAACCCCGCTTCACCGATCCGATAATCTGCTCGGGCGTGTAGGCGCCCGCCTCGAGATAAAGGTTGGTGGTCGAAACCGTCGGCGCCTGGCCGACCGAGCGCGCGGCGTTGCCTGTAGGTTGCAGCTTGAGCTTGCGCGCCGAGTAACAATCGAGCAGGTAGGTTTTGAGCATGCCTTTTTCGACGATATGCTTGCGATTGGTCGCCAGGCCTTCGCCGTCGAAGGGCTTGGAGCCGAGCGCGCCCACCATCCGCGCGTCATCGATGATCGACACCGCAGGCGCCATCACCTGCGACCCCAGCCGATCGATCAAAAACGATGCGCCTTTGTACAACGACGGTCCCGAGGCCGCGCCAGCCAATGATCGAATCAGCCCGGCTGCCATGTCGGGATCGAACACCACCGGCACGCGGGTGGTTTTGACCTTGCGCGATCCGAGGCGGCGCAGGGCGCGCTTCGCGGCGATAGCTCCCACCTCTTCGGCGTCATCGAGTTTCGCGAACCTGCGGTTCGACGTGTACCAGAAACCTTGCTGCATCGCGCCGCCGTCCTGCGCGATCGGCGCGACGACGAGGCTGAACGAAGAGCCTTCGTACTCGCCGCTGAATCCGTTGCTGTTGGCGAACAAGACCCGGTAGCGGCCCGAGTCGAACTCCGCGCCCTCGGAATTCTTGATGCGCGGATCGGCGGAGAGCGCGGCTTTCTCGCCCTTGCGGGCAATTTCGAGCGCGCGATCGGCCTCGACTATGCCAACGTCGGGATCGGTAAGTCCGAGATCGGGAAACGACTTCGGATGCATCGCCGGTTCGGGCAGCCCCGACCATGGATCGGCGGCGGTCAGGCGCGCGAGCGTGACCGTGTTGGCGATGAACTCGGCCAGCGACGCGCGCTCGAACTCGGCCGTCGATGCGGTTGCCGAGGATTGTCCGGCGAACACGCGCACGCCGAGCCTGCGTTCGCGCGAGCTCTTGAGTTTTTCGACTTCGCCCAGGCGCACGCCCGCGGCCAGCGACTCCGCGCCGACGAACAGCACTTCGGCCGCGCTCGCGCCATGTTTTTTTGCTTCGCTGAGCACCCATTGCGCGAGCGCGCTATCAAGCGTTTCCATTGGCGATTCTTTTCCATTTGCCGATTGAGTTTTCATGCGCGCGTGCCGCCCACCGTAATCCCGTCAATCCGGATCGTCGGAAGTCCCACGCCCACCGGCACCGATTGGCCGTCCTTGCCGCAAGTGCCGACTCCGGAGTCCAGCGCCAGATCGTTGCCCACCATCGCGACGCGCGTCAGCACGTCGGGCCCGTCGCCGATTAACGTTGCGCCCTTGACCGGGCGGGTCACTTCGCCGTCCTCGATCAGGTAGGCCTCGCTCGCCGAGAAGACAAACTTGCCGTTGGTGATATCGACCTGCCCGCCGCCGAAGCTGACCGCGTAAAGGCCTTTCTTCACCGACTTGATGATCTCATCCCGGGTCGATTCGCCGGCGAGCATGAAAGTGTTGGTCATCCTGGGCATCGGCGCATGCGCAAAGCTCTCGCGCCGCCCGTTGCCCGTCGGCTTCATCTTCATCAGCCGCGCGTTCATGCGGTCCTGCAGGTATCCGCGCAGGATTCCCTTCTCGATCAGCACGGTGCGCGAGGTTGGCGTGCCTTCGTCATCGACGTTCAGGCTGCCGCGGCGCATCGGGATCGTTCCGTCGTCAACCACGGTGCAGAGTTCGCTGGCGACCTTTTGTCCGATTCGTCCCGAGAAGGCGGAAACGCCCTTGCGGTTAAAGTCGCCCTCGAGTCCGTGGCCGATCGCTTCGTGAAGCAAAATTCCCGGCCATCCGGGTCCGAGCACCACGACCATCTCGCCGGCCGGCGCGTCGCCGGCGTCAAGGTTGACGATCGCCTGGCGCGCGGCTTCGTGCGCGTAAGTCCGCCACAAATCTCCGTCGAGAAAGTATTTGTACTCGACGCGTCCGCCGCCGCCGAAGCTGCCGGACTGGCGCCCGCCCTTGCCGTCTTCCGCGATCACCGTCACGTTCAGGCGGCACAGCGGCTGCATGTCGGCGGCGAGCTTGCCCTCGCTGGTGACGATCATGATGATCTTGCGCTCGGCCGCGATCGAGGCCATCACGTTCTTGACGCGCGGGTCATAGGCTCGCGCGGCGGCGTCGATCTCGCGTAGCAGCCGCGCGCGCTCCTCGAGCGGAATTTCGAGCGGCGTGGTCTCGACCTCATAGAGCGCGTGGCGCGGCGCCGGCGCGCCGACCTGGACGGCGGGAACCGTCGCGCGCCGATCGGCGATCGCGCGGGCGGCTTCAGCCGCGAGCTGCATCCTGTCGATCGTGACTTCGTCGGAATAGGCGTAGCCGGTCCGGTCTTCGGCGCATACGCGGACGCCGACGCCGTGGCTGATGCTCTTCGAGGTATGATTGACCATCGATTCCTCGAGCCCGAGCGACTCCGCGCTCTGGTACTCGAAAAACAGATCGGCGTAATCGGCCTTGCGTTCGAGCGCGGTGCCCAAAATCCGCTCGAAAGCCCGGTCGCTCATGCCGAATCGATCAAGGAAAAACTTCTCAGGATGCGCCAATTGATTTGCCATCGTGGTTTTCCACCTTCGCGATCAAGCCTATCAGACCGCTTGGGCCGCAAGAAGTTGGACCTGTCGGCGACGCGCGGGTTTCAGAAAAACACTGGAATTCGCTAGGATTTCGGCTATGAGATCGATTTCGCGTCAGAACCTTCAGATCGCCGATCGGCTGATACTCGGGGAGATCCCGCCGCACGGGAAAACGGAGAATCCTTGGCGATGAACACCGCAAAAGACGAGTTCCGGATAGGCGGCGACCTGCGCGTGCATCGCCTCGGCTTTGGCGCGATGCGCGTGACGGGCAGCGGAGTCTGGGGCGAGCCGCCCGACCATCGCGAGGCGGTCAGATTGATTCGCCGCGCGATCGAGCTGGGAATAAATCTCATCGATACCGCCGACGCGTACGGACCCGAAGTCTCGGAGCTGATCATCGCCGAGGCGATTCATCCCTATCCCGCCGACCTGGTGATTGCGACCAAGGGCGGCTACACGCGGCCGGGACCCAACTCATGGGTGCCCAACGGCCGCCCCGAGCATCTCAGGCAGGCGCTCGAGGGCAGCCTCAGGCGGTTGCGGCTCGAGCGAATCGATCTGTACCAGCTGCATACTCCCGATCCGGAAGTGTCGCTCGAAGAGTCAATTACGGCGCTCGCGGAACTGCGCGCGGCGGGAAAAATCCGGCATATCGGGGTTTCCAATTTTTCCGCCGATCAGGTTAAGGCGGCCGCCGCGATTGTGCCGATTGTATCGGTACAAAATAATTACAACCTGGCGTATCGCGATTCCGAGCCGGTCCTTGATTACTGCGAAGAAAAGGGCATCGGCTTCATCCCCTATTTTCCGCTCGGCTATGGCAACCTGCTGCGCAACAAACGCCTGAACGAGATAGCGGGACGCGCCCATGCCACGCCCGCGCAGGTAGCGCTGGCATGGCTGCTCAGGCATTCGCCCGTGATACTGCCGATTCCGGGCACCTCGAGCGTCGCGCACCTGGAGGAGAACACGCAGGCGCGCGCCGTCACTCTGGACGACGCGGACCTCAAGTCCCTCGACCGCTCGGCGCGATCCATTTGAATCCGATGAGGCACTCGCGATGACCGAAAATGCACCACGCCTGACCCGCGACCTCGCGCAGGCCAAGCGCGATTTGGACCTGTTCGGCTACTGTCTTGTCACCGAGGCGCTCAGCGCCGGCGAGGTTCGCGCCCTGCGCGAGCGGCTGATCGAGCAGGCCGCGGCTGAAGCGGAAATCGGACGCGCCACTCGCGACGGCGGCGCGGGCGCACCCAATCAGCGCGTATGGAACCTCATCAATAAGGGGCGCGTGTTTCGCGATCTGATTCTCCATCCGCTCGTGGACGCGATACTGCCGCATCTGCTCGGCAACGGATTCATTCTGTCGAGCCTCACCGCAAACATCGCAGGGCCGGGCGGCGCCCCGATGTATCTGCATCGCGACCAGGGCTATCTGCCGTTTCATACGCCGATGCCGGTCGTCGCGAATATCGGGTGGATGCTCGATGACGTGACGAGCGCCAATGGCGGGACGCGGCTCGTACCACGAAGCCATCTGAGCGCCGCGCCGCTTGCCGACCACGCGGATATTTCGCAGACGATCGCCGCGCAAGGACCGGCGGGCTCCGCGCTGGTTTTTGACGGGCGCATTTTTCACGGCACCGGTCCGAACTCGACCGAAACTCGGCGTCACGTGCTGCTCAGCTACTTCGCTCGGCCGTTCATGCGCGCGCAGGAAAATCCGTTTCTCTCGCTCGACGTCGAGGTTGAACGCGCGCTGCCGGAAGAATTGAAAGCCCGGCTCGGCTACAAGGTCTGGGGCACGCTCGGCGGAGTCGAAGGGCCAGCCGAGGCCGCAATCGTGAGCCGCCCGGCCCGTCCGATCGGCGAACTAAGACCGCGCGGCAGATGATCGATCCGCGGACCGGCGAGCGCATCGCGCCGGCTCAGCGGACCGCCGCAGTCCAAAAGAAACAGGGGCGGCCGCGATGGCCACCCCTGCGAACGAATTGTGTTAGTCGCGGAAGCCGGTTCAGCCTGCGGCGGCGCGGCGTCCGCTCTTGGCCTCGGTCTTCTTGACGGACTTCTTGCGCGGCTTCTTGGCGGCCGCGCGCTCTTCGTTGCCGGTGAACTCGACTACCGAGATCGGCGCGGCGTCGCCGCGGCGGACACCGAACTTTATCACGCGCGTGTAGCCGCCTTTGCGATCCTTGAAGCGCGGCGCGATCTCGTCGAAAAGTTTCTTGACCGCCTCATGCGACTGCAGGAAGGCGAATGCGCGGCGATGCGCCGCAAGATCGCCCTGCTTGCCAAGCGTCACCATCCGGTCGGCAAAGCGCCGCATTTCCTTGGCCTTGGCGTCGGTGGTGTGAATCCGCTCGTGATGGATCAGCGCCAGCACGAGGTTCTTGAACAGCGCCTTGCGGTGCGCGGAAGTCCGGTTGAGCTTACGGCCCTGGTTGAGATGACGCATCGCCTACTCCAACAAACCTGAGGTTGCGTTCGCGAGCCCCGCTTACGCGGATTCGCGCCGCTCCTGCTCCTCCCACATGCGATCGAGCTCGCTGCGGGGCGGCAGATTTTCCAGCCGCATCCCGAGCGAAAGACTCATGTCGGTGAGCACTTCCTTGATCTCGTTCAATGACTTGCGGCCAAAGTTCTTGATCTTGAGCATGTCCTGCTCGGTGCGCTGCACCAGCTCGCCGATGTATTTGATGTCGGCGTTCTGCAGCCCGTTGAAGGCGCGGACCGAAATCGGCAGCCCTTCAACCGGCCGGTAAAGCAGCTCATTGAGGGTCGGCCGCTCCTGCGAGCCTTCGACGCCCGGCGCCACCGCGGTTTCGGCCTCTTCCTCGACCCCGGCGAAAATCGACATCTGATCGCGCATCACGCGGGCCGCGTAGGTCAGCGCCTCGCGCGGGCCGATCGAGCCGTCGGTCCAGAGTTCGAGCGCCAGGCGATCGTAATCGGTGCGCTGTCCGACGCGCGCGTTGGTGACGGTGAAGTTAACCTTCTTGATCGGCGAATAGATCGCGTCGAGGCGCACGGTGCCGATCGGTTCGTCTTCCTCGCCGCGCTCGGCCGGCACGTAGCCGCGTCCGCGCTTGATGACGAGTTCCATATCGAGGTCGGCGCCCTTGTCGAGCGAGACGATATGCTGATCGGGAGTGAGAATTTCGAGGCTCGCGCCGCCCGTGATATCGCGCGCGGTAACCACGGCTTCTCCCTTGACCTTGAGCGTCGCGGTGATTTGGTCGCCCTCGTGCAGGCGCACGCGGACTTCCTTCAGGTTGAGGACGATATCGGTCACGTCCTCTTTGACGCCGGGCAGGGTCGAGAATTCGTGGAGCACGCCCTTTATCCGGACCGCGCAGATCGCAAAGCCCGGCAGCGACGACAGCAGGACGCGCCTGAGCGCGTTGCCGATCGTGATTCCGTAGCCGCGTTCGAGCGGTTCGGCGAAGAAGCGTCCATAGCTGGGCGTTACTTCTTTTTCTTCGAATTCAACCGACTTGGGTTTGGTCAGATCTCGCCAATCGTTCTGCATAATTTCGCCGCTTTAAGAGCTGTTGGGATTTTAGCCGCGGTCGGGTCCACCACGGACCCCGCAGGCAGCTCCGCCTCCGTTAGGGGTTATCTCGAATAATGTTCAACGATCAGCTTCTCGCTGATCGGCATCGTCAAATCGCCACGGGCCGGCAAGGCCTTGAAGGTGCCGCGGAACTGCTCGCGCTCGAGCGCCATCCATGGCGGCGTGCCGCGCCGCTGCGCCATCTCGATCGCTTCGACGATCACCTTTTTGGTCCTGCTCTTCTCGGAAATGCTCACCACGTCGCCGACTTCGAGCTGATACGACGGGATCGTCACGTTCTTGCCGTTTACCTGGTAGTGGCCGTGGCGCACGAGTTGGCGCGACTGCGCGAGCGAACTCGCGAAGCCGAGCTTGTACACGGCGTTATCGAGCCGCCGTTCGAGCAGCACGAGCAGATTCTCGCCGGTGATGCCGGGCAGGCGTTCGGCTTCCTCGAAGTAATGAGAGAACTGCTTCTCGAGCATCCCGTAAATCCGCTTCACCTTCTGCTTTTCGCGCAGACGGATTGCGAACTCCGAGAACCGGGTGCGCGATTGTCCGTGTGCGCCAGGCGGATAGTTGCGCCGCTCGATCGCACACTTGTCGCTGAAGCATCGCTCTCCCTTGAGGAAGAGTTTCAGGCCTTCGCGCCGGCATAGCCGGCATACTGGACCAAGATTTCTCGCCACGTGCGTTCGTCCTTCTTAAGAGGTGATCAGACCCTGCGCCGCTTCGGCGGACGGCATCCGTTGTGCGGTATCGGGGTCACGTCTTTGATTGAAATCACTCCCAGACCTGCGGCTTGCAACGCGCGCACCGCCGATTCGCGGCCGCCGCCGGGACCCTTGACATAGGCAACCACCGCGCGCATTCCGACTTCCGAGCATTTGCGCGCGCACGCCTCTGCCGCCATCTGCGCCGCGAACGGAGTACCTTTGCGCGAGCCCTTGTATCCGACCGAACCCGCGCTCGCCCACGCGATCACGAGGCCCTGCTGATCGGTAATCGTGACGATGGTGTTGTTGAAGGTCGCATGGATATGCGCGACGCCTTCGGGCACCGAGCGCTTGGTGCGCTTGCGCCGCGGCGCGGGAGCCGGTGCGCCGGCGGCAGCGCCCTTTTCGGCGCCGGCCGCGGGTGCGTCTTTGGTCTCTTTGGTTTCGTCTGCCATCTAATCTCTCAGTTCGAAATTCCGCGCGCCAATTTTCGGCGGGCGCTTCGGGTTACTTGGTCGGCGCCTGCTTCTTGCCCGCAACCACTTTGCGCGGACCCTTGCGCGTGCGCGCGTTGGTATGAGTGCGCTGGCCGCGCACCGGCAGCGAGCGGCGATGCCGGATACCGCGGTAGCATCCGAGGTCCATCAGGCGCTTGATATTCTGCTGGATCTCGCGGCGCAGATCGCCTTCGACCTCGTAGTCGGTGTCGATCACCTGGCGGATGCGGCTCTGCTCTTCGGCGCTAAGATCGTCGCTCTTGCGCGCGCGATCGACGCCCGCCTTGTCGAGGATCTTGACCGCGGCCGAGCGCCCAATCCCATAGATATAGGTGAGCGCGATTTCCATCCGCTTGTTTTTCGGCAGTTCAACTCCCGCTACTCGTGCCATCGCAAATTCCTTCTGGGTCTCAAGTCTGGGGCGCGGTCCTAGCCCTGGCGCTGCTTATGGCGCGGGTTGGAGCACAGGATGCGCACGACGCCCTGGCGGCGCACCACCTTGCAATTCTTGCAAATCTTTTTTACCGACGCTCGAACCTTCATCGTTTCGTACCGCTTGAAACCGGAGCTTAACGCTGCCGGTAGGTAATCCTGCCGCGCGTCAGATCGTACGGAGATAGTTCCACCGTGACCTTGTCGCCGGGAAGAATTTTGATGTAATGCATCCGCATTTTACCCGAAATATGCGCCAACACCTTGTGCCCGTTGTCGAGCGTGACCCGAAACACCGCGTTCGGCAGCGCCTCGTTGACCGTTCCCTGAACTTCGATAGAGTCGCCCTTAGACATTGTCCAGCTCGCTCAGGATAATCGGCCCGTTTGAGGTTATCGCGATCGAATGCTCGAAGTGGGCCGATAGTTTACCGTCTGCGGTTACCGCAGTCCACCCGTCCGCAAGTATCTCCAATTCGGGCGTTCCCTCATTCACCATCGGCTCGATCGCGAGCGTCATCCCCTCCTGGAGCCGGGGATTCGGCATCCCGCGCCGGAAATAGTTGGGCACCTGCGGGTCTTCATGGAGCCGCCGCCCGATTCCGTGTCCGGCGAAATCAGTCACGATCGAATAACCCGCGGCTTCCGCGACCGCCTGCACGGCGAGCGCTATATCCGAAATCCTGTTGCCCGCGTGCGCCTGCGCGATCCCCGCATACAGCGCCTCGCGCGTGACGCGCAGCAGACGCTGGGTGCTTTCCGGAACCTCGCCAACCGGCACGGTCCGCGCCGCATCGCCGAAGAAACCCTCGTACACGACGCCGTAATCGAGTCCGACGATATCGCCCGTCTTGAGCTTGCGGCCCGACGGGATACCGTGAACGATTTCCTCATTGATCGATACGCACAACGACTTCGGATAAACCACGTCGCCCGGCTTGTAGCCCTTGAACGCGGGGCGGGCGCCCTTTTCGAGCGTAAGCCGCTCGGCCAGCGCGTCCAGCTCTTCGGTCGCAACGCCGGGACGCACGGCGCCAACCAGGGCGTCGAGCACCTCGGCCACGATCTGGCTCGCGCGGCGCATGATTGCGATTTCATCCGATGTCTTGATCGTGATCATCTCTAATCGAGGGTCCGCAATCACCGGCTTCAATTGCCGCGCGCCCGGGCCGACTTGGCGCGCGCGGTTTTGGGTATCAGGCCGTCGAGCGCGGCGACAATCCGCGCATCGACTTCTTCGGGCTTGCCCATCCCGTCGATCTGCCGGAGCACGCCGAGACCGCCGTAGTATTCGAGCAACGGCCGGGTTGTGGCGTTGTACACATTCAGCCGGGTCCGCACGGTAGTTTCCGAATCGTCCTCGCGCAGGTAGAGTTCGCCGCCGCATTTGTCGCATACGCCCGGTTTTCGGGGCGGTCCGGAAACCAGGTGATACATCGCGCCGCACTTGGTGCAGGTGCGGCGCCCGGAAATCCGCCGGACGATTTCCTCATCCGGCACGTTGAGCGCGATCACTCGATCAACCGATTTGCCGCGCCGCTTCATCAGCATCGCGCGCAGCGCTTCAGCCTGCGCAACCGAGCGCGGAAAGCCGTCGAGAATAAAGCCCTGCTTCGCGTCGGCGGCTCCAAGCCGGGTGTCAATCAGGTTCAACACCAGATCGTCCGGGACCAGCTCTCCGCGGTCCATGTAGCTGGCGGCTTCGAGGCCGAACGGAGTCTTCTCGTGAACCGCGGCGCGGAGCAAATCTCCACTCGAGATTTGCGGAATACCTGCCAGCTCGCGAAGCATCCGCGCTTGCGTGCCCTTGCCCGCTCCGGGCGGACCCAGCAATACCAGCCGCACAGCTTAAGCACCTTTGCGCGATTTCACCCGCCCGCGGCGCATGAACCCTTCATAATTGCGCGTGAGCAGATGGGTTTCGATCTGGGCCACCGTGTCGAGCGCGACTCCGACGACGATCAGCAGGGCGGTGCCGCCGAAGTAGAACGGAACGTTGAAGCGCGCAATCAAAATTGTCGGCAAAATACACACGGCGCTGACGTAAACCGCGCCACCCAGCGTGATCCGCGACAGCACCCGATCGATATATTCGGCCGTGTAGCGGCCCGGCCGGATACCCGGAATGAAGCCGCCATATTTTTTCAGGTTATCGGCAACGTCAACCGGGTTGAACGTGACCGCCGTGTAAAAATAACAGAAGAACACGATCAGCACGATGTAGATCAGGTCGTACGTCAGACCGCCGGGCATCAGGTAGCCCGCGTAGTTTTTGAGCGAAGGCAAAAACTGCGCGACCGTTGCCGGAAAGACCAGGATCGACGACGCGAAAATCGGCGGAATGACTCCCGACGTATTGATCTTGAGCGGCAGATGCGACGATTGTCCGCCGTACACCCGCCGACCCACGACGCGCCGCGCATACTGAATCGGGATCCGCCGCTGCGCGGTCTCGATATAGACGATTCCGCCGGTGACGCCGACCGCAACCGCAAGGATGAAGATGAACGTGAAGATGCTCATCTCGCCCTCGCGCAAGAACTGCGCCGTGGTGGTCAGCGCGCTCGGCAGCCGCGCCACGATTCCCGCCATGATGACCAGCGAGATGCCGTTGCCGATACCGCGTTCGGTGATCTGCTCGCCGATCCACATGACGAACATCGCGCCCGCCGTGACGGTAATCACCGTCATCGCGATAAACGGCGCTCCCGGCGAATAGACCACCGAGCCGCCGCCGGGCGCCTGGATCTTCTCGAGTCCGATCGCGATCATCGAGCCTTGCAGGATCGAAAGGCCCACCGTCGCGTAACGCGTGTATTGCGTTATCTTGCGGCGGCCGGCCTCGCCTTCCTTGTACAGCTCGTCGATATACGGCGACGCGACCTTGAGCAGATCGATAATAATCGCGACCGTGATGTAGGGCATGATGCCGAGCGCGAAGACCGAAAAGCGCTCGAGCGCGCCGCCCGAAAACAAATTCACCCAGCCGAACATCGTGCCCGACGCGGCGTCGAAAAATGACGCGAGCGCCTGCCCGTCGATACCGGGCGTCGGCACCGCCACGCCAATCCGGTACACCGCCAGCATCATGGCCGTAAAAAACAGCCGACGGCGCAGCTCCGGAATATGCGAGGCGTTTGAGAACCCGTCAAGCATCAGGCATTGGCCGGGGCGATTAGCTCCGCGCTGCCGCCAGCGGCGGCGATCTTCTCGCGCGCGCTGCCCGAGAAGGCGTCGGCGCGAACCGTGAGCCTGGTCTTCAACTCACCCGAACCCAGAATTTTGATCTTGCGTCCCTTGCGCACGATTCCGCGCGCGGCCAGCGCCGCCGCATCGATCGTCGCGCCGTCGGCGAACCCGGCCAGGCTCGCGATATTCACCAGGTCGAACTTCTCGCGCCGCGTTTCATTCTTCTGCGTGCGGCGAAAGCCCTGCTTGGGCGTGCGCCGCTGCAGCGGCATCTGCCCGCCTTCGTACCCGGGCGGAGTGTTGCCGTGCGAGCGGGAGCCGAGTCCTTTGTGCCCGCGCCCGGAAGTCTTGCCGTGGCCCGAGCCGATACCGCGTCCGATTCGCTTGATGCGATGCTTCGAGCGGGGAGCGGGTTTCAAATCGCTGAGATTCATCGCGTCCTCTAATTCCAGCTTGTGTCGCGTTGCGCGCGGCTCAGCCCTCGACCACGGCCACCAGATGCTTGAGGCGCCGGACCATCCCTTCGACCGCGGCGGTGCGCTCGAGCTCGCGTTCGCTGCCGACCTTGCGCAGACCGAGGCCGCGCACAGTTGCGCGCACGCGTTTGTTGGTCCCAATCGGGCTGTGCACCAGTTTGATTCGGATCGTGTCGCTCATCTGACTAGACCGCTTGCTTGACCGATTATCTGCTTGACTGATTGCCTGCGCAAAAACTTTCGTCCCGTGCCCGTCCGGGCTCAGGCCGCCTCGGGACGTTCGCCGCCCGAGCGCGCGCGCAACTTCAGAATCTCTTCGGGGCTGCGCAGTTCGAGCAGCGCCTCGAGGGTTGCCTTGACCAGGTTGTGCGGATTCGAGGAACCAAGCCGCTTGGTCAGGATATTGCGGATTCCGCACAGCTCGACCACGGCGCGCACTCCGCCGGCGGCGATAACGCCGGTCCCTTCGGCGGCGGGGCGCAGGACCACGCGGCCGGCGCCGAAATGGCCGACGACTTCGTGCGGAATCGTGCCATTGCGCAGCGGCACGCGGATGAGGCTTTTCTTGGCGCGATCGACGCCCTTGCGAATCGCCTCGGGGACTTCGTTGGCTTTGCCCAGGCCGAAGCCGACGAGTCCGTTATGATCGCCCGCGACCACCAGCGCCGAGAAGCTGAAGCGGCGTCCGCCCTTCACAACCTTTGCGACGCGGTTGATGTGGACGACCTTTTCCTTGATTTCGAGCCCTTGCGGGTCAATGCGTTGCGCCACGTCGTGCCTCGATTTTCAAAACTTTAGTCCGGCTTCGCGCGCCGCGTCGGCAAGCGCTTTGACCCGGCCGTGATAGAGAAAGCCATTGCGGTCGAACACTACGGTCTGGATTCCGGCCGCCTGGCACTTTTCGGCGATCGCCTTGCCGACCGCTTTGGCGGCGGCCAGGTTGCGCTTGCTCTTGAGCGCGTCGCGCACCGCTTCGCTCTGGGTCGAAGCCGCCGCGAGCGTATTGCCGCTCTGGTCGGAGATCACCTGCGCATAGATATGGTTGAGCGATCGGTAGATCGAAAGGCGCGGCCGCGCGTCGGTGCCTGTAGCCTTGCGGCGCACGCGCTGGCGGCGCAAGCCGCGTTTTTCTGCCCGCTGTGATTGCATTGTCGTTGACTCTTCGCGCTCCGCTGGTGCGCACTACGCCGAAGTCGATCCGGCGGCGGCTTTTCCCGCCTTGCGGCGAATCGTTTCGGTTGAGTACTTGATTCCCTTGCCCTTGTACGGCTCCGGCGGTCTGAGCTCGCGAACCTCTGAGGCCACCGAGCCGAGCAATTGGCGGTCGGCGCTCTCGAGCGTGATCAAGACCTGCCGCTCGACCTTCGCCGTCACTCCGGGCGGCAACTGATAGACGATCGGATGCGAGTAGCCGAGGCTCAAATTAATCTGGGCGCCCTTTACTTCCGCCCGGTAGCCGACGCCATTTATCTCGAGAACTTTGCTAAAGCCCTTGCTGACGCCTTCGGCCATATTCGCGATCAGCTTGCGCGTAAGCCCGTGCAGCGAACGCTCCAGGCTGGAGTCGCCGGGGCGCTTGACGACCAGCTCGGCGCCGTTGATCTCAACGGTAAAGCCGGGCTGGAGCTGATGCTCGAGTTTGCCCTTGGGGCCCTCGACCTTGAGCATCGTGCCGGACAGTTCGGCCTTGACGCCCTTTTCGAGTTTTACCGGTAATCTTCCTATGCGCGACATCGGCGGCTCCGTTTACCAAACCCGGCAGAGAATTTCTCCGCCGACGCGCTTGCGGCGCGCTTCGCGTCCGCTCATTACGCCGAGCGGCGTCGAAACAATATGCACACCCATCGCGCCGCGCGCCTTCGCGATCTCGTCGGCGCCGGCATAGCGCCTGAGACTCGGCTTGCTCACGCGCTGGATGCCCTTGATAACCGGCTCGCGCGCAGCCGAGTAGCGCAGCTTGATCACGAGCTTGCGCTTGGGATCTTCGCCGGCCGGCTCGACGCCGTCGAGAAAGCCTTCGGCCACGAGCACGCGGCAAATCGCTTCGCGCAGCCGTGAGTGTTCGAGCGTGACCTCATTAAACCGCGCGCGCATCGCGTTGCGGATTCGGGTCAGTAGTTCTGCGATCGGATCGGTCCTCGACATTATCGGGTTCTCTCTACCAGCTCGCCTTGACGACGCCGGGAAGCTGTCCCCTAAGGGCGTATTTGCGCAGGCATAGCCGGCACATCTTGAAGCGCCGGTAAAAAGCCCGCGAGCGCCCGCATAGCGGGCAGCGGTTATGCGTTCGCACCTTGAACTTCGGAGTGCGCAACGCCTTGATTCTCAGGCACTTCTTAGCCATCGGTCCTCTGCGCCTTAAGCCTGCGCCGGCGCCGCGGCGCCCTGGCCGTCGCGTTCGGCCTGGCCGCGAAACGGCATCCCGAGCGCCTTCAGCAGGGTCAGCCCCTCGAAGTCGCTGCGCGCGCTGGTGGTGATTGAAATCGTAAGTCCCTTGATCTTATCGACTTTGTCCAGATTGAGTTCGGCGAAAATCGTATGCTCGCGCAGGCCGAGCGAATAATTCCCGCGTCCGTCGAACGCCTTGTCGCTGATCCCGCGAAAGTCGCGCACTCGCGGCAGCGCGACGTTAACCAGCCGATCGAAAAATTCCCACATCCGCTCGCGCCTGAGCGTAACCATCGTTCCGATCGGCATCCCCTGGCGCAGCTTGAAATTCGATATCGCCTTGCGCGCGCGGGTCAGCACCGGCTTCTGCCCGGTGATTTGCGCAAGCTCCTCGACCGCGAGGTCGAGCACCTTGACGTTGTCGCGCGCTTCGCTGAGCGCCATGTTGATCGTGATCTTGGACAGACGCGGCACCCGCATCTTGTTTTCGATCTTCAGCTCGCGCATCAGCGCGGGCACGATCTCGCTTTCATAGCGCAGGCGCAGCCGGGCCGGAATCTTGGGCTCGGGCTCGCGCGGCGTCGCAGCCGCCGCGGCGGCCTGCTCGGCGCGGGCGGCCTTGTCCTTGGCCGCCTTTGCCTTCAGCGCCTGGCCCTTCGCGGCTGCGTCCGGGCTCTTGGCCTTTTGCGGCTTGTCGGTTTTATCGTTCTTGTCGGCCATCAGTCGTTACCCACCGCTTCGCCGCACCTGCGGCATACGCGGGTTCGCGTCTTGTCATCGGCAAGCTTCACAGCCAGCCGGACGGGAGCATTGCACCGGTCGCAGAAAAACATCACGTTGGCGATATTGAGCGGCGCCTCTTTTTCCACGATTCCGCCGGGGCTCTGCGCGCCGCGCGGCTTGGAGTGGCGCTTTACGATATTGAGCCGCTCGACCACAACGCGTCCGCGCTCGGTCAGCACGCGCATCACCTTGCCGGTCTTGCCGCGATCGCGCCCCTTGACGACCATCACCATGTCGTTCTTGCGGATCTTGTATTTTGCTGAGCGGGATGCGGGCGCCATCT
>Ga0307372_10006230_pt1 | contig 17554 bp, 13 predicted proteins | sample OX1MG_FD_202533 | JGI IMG/M metagenome (GOLD analysis project Ga0307372, IMG submission 202533) | Soil microbial communities from Risofladan, Vaasa, Finland - OX-1 | ecosystem: Environmental > Terrestrial > Soil > Coastal area > Acid sulfate soil | place: Finland: Risofladan, Vaasa | collected... | reverse complement strand
AGCTTTCGCCGCCCTGCGTGGGCCGCGTCAGGACGTAACCAACGCAGCGGCAGGTACTTCCGGCAGGAGGTGCTGGCAGAACTCCAACGGGAAGTGTTACCCTGCTTTGAACCACGCCTGTTTTTCGGCGTGGTTCAAATCACGTGGATGCAGGGTAACAGTTCCCGGGGACGGAGAGCGCCGCCCCGTGACGTAACATCTGACGCACCATACGTTTCTGGCAGGAGACTGCCCGCGGCTCCGGCGGGAACTGTTACCTTGGTTTGAACCACGCCTGATTTTCACAAGTGTTTAGATCGCGACGACCCTCGCTTGGCTCGCCGGAGGGACGGGGAACGCCTGCTCAACTGTCGGAATCCGACAGTTGGCCAATGGTGGGGGTTCCCTCCCGCGTTCTCGACGAGCAGTGCGGGTCAAACGTTTGCAATTGGTCGGTGTTGATCGCTCGGCTTCGATGCCGAAGAGCAACTCGGCAACGTCGGTCGCTACGCTCTCACGATATTCCGGGCTGTGTTCGAATTCGGCCTTTTTCGCAAGCGTTATCACGGGCAAATGTCCCGGCCGGCAAGAATCGAGGTCGAGCTTTTCGAGAAGCCGCACCACGTAATGAAAATGGCCCGCCAGGCTGTCGCGCGCTTGGCCCCAGCGAGCTTTCGCCCGGATGGTGAGGAGCACAATTCCTGTCAGATCGCGTTCGGTCGGTCGAGCAAGAGATAGGTCGGTGGGCCGGCGCTCGCAAGCTTGCTGGTCCCACCCTACGATATCAGTTTCCCTTGGCCACTAAGCGCGCTTCGTCGCCAGTCGCGTGATATGACGTCTTCGAACCGCCCAGCCGTTGCCCCAGGTCGGGCACGGCGGCGGCCAAGACTTCTTCGATCCGCTCGGCGAACAAGACCTCCAGCTCGTTCCGCACCGCTTCGGGTATCTCGTCCAGGTCCCGCTCGTTCTGCTTGGGCAAGATCAAGCGGCGGATGCCCGCCCGCCGCGCGGCCAGCACCTTTTCTTTGATGCCGCCGACCGGCATCACCAGGCCCGTCAACGTGATCTCGCCGGTCATCGCGGTGTCGCTGCGGGCGGGCGAGCCGGAATACAGAGAAGCCAAGGCGGTGGCCATCGTCACGCCGGCCGACGGCCCATCTTTGGGAATCGCGCCCGCCGGCACGTGAATGTGAACGCCCGATTGCTGCACGGTCTTCGGATCGATGCCCAGTTCAGCGGCCCGCGACCAGATATAGCTCTGCGCCGTCTTGGCCGATTCTTGCATGACCTCGCCCAACTGGCCCGTCAGCGTCAGCCCCTTCTGTTCGGGCAGCAAGGCGGCTTCGATATAAAGCACATCGCCGCCGGCTTCCGTCCAGGCCAGGCCGGCGGCCACGCCCGGCGGCAGCTCGCGGCGGGCCTGTTCTTCGAAAAACCGCTCCGGCCCCAGAATGCCCGACAAGTCGTCAGGCCGCACTTCCACCGACTCGGCATGCCCTTCGGCGAACCGCACGGCCGTTTTCCGGGCGATACGCCCGATCATTCGTTCCAGCTCGCGCAGGCCGGCCTCGCGCGTGTAACGATGGATGATCCTGGCCAGTATCTCGTCGGAAATCACAAGCTGCTCGCTCGTCAGACCCGCCTCGCGAAGTTGCCGCGGCAGCAGATAACGCTTGGCAATTTCGATCTTCTCCTCGTCGGTGTAGCCCGCCAGCCGCAGAATCTCCATGCGGTCGCGCAAGGCGCGGGGAATCGTGTCGAGCGTGTTGGCCGTGGTGATGAACATCACCTTCGACAGGTCGAACGCCAGGTCAAGATAGTTGTCGTGGAACGTGCTGTTCTGGGCCGGGTCGAGAATCTCCAGCAAGGCCGCCGCCGGGTCGCCTCGATAGTCGGCGCCCACCTTGTCGATCTCGTCGAGCAGCAGCACGGGATTGGCCACGCCGGCCCGGCGAATCGCCCGGATCACGCGGCCGGGCATGGCGCCAATGTACGTCCGCCGGTGCCCGCGCAGCTCGGCCTCGTCGTGCAGGCCGCCCAGGCTCATCCGCTCGAACGTGCGGCCCACCGCACGTGCGATCGATTGCCCCAGCGACGTCTTGCCCACGCCCGGCGGACCCACGAAGCACAGAATCGGCGCCTTGGCCCGCGGATTGAGCTTGAGCACGGCCAACTGCTCGATGATCCGCTCTTTGACTTCCTTCAGATCGAAATGGTCTTCATCCAGAATCTGCCGGGCACTTGGAAGATCGAGCTTGTCTTCGGTGTGTTTTCGCCAAGGCAGCTCCAGAATCAGCTCCAGATAGGCCCGCGTCATCTGGTAATCGGGCGCCGCCGTGGGAAGCCGCTCCAGCCGGCCCAGCTCACGCGCGGCTTCCTTGCGCGGTTCGTCGGGCAGGTCGGCCTCGGCCAACCTCTTCCGCAGCTCGGACACGTCGGCTTGTTCGGGGCTTTGCTCGCCCAGCTCTTCCTGGATGGCCCGCATCTGCTGCCGCAGCAGATACTCGCGTTGCTCGCGGCCCATTTCCGTTTGCGCCTGCGAGGCGATCTTTTGCCGCAGCTCCAGCACCTGGGCCTCGTGCCGCAACTGGGAATGAATCAATTGCAGGGCCGCCAGCCGCGTCGGTGCCTCCAGCAACTGCTGCGATTGCGGCAGCCCCAGGCCCAACATCGAGGCCAGCAGATACACCTGGTGCAGCACTTCGCTCACTTGCGACATGATCTGGTCGAGTCCAAGCTGGGCGTCGGGATCGACCATCGAGTGAATCCGCGATGCCTCTTGCAACACCTCGCGCTGCAGGGCCTCGATCTCGGTCCCTTCGTCGGTTGGTTCGGGCAAGAACCGGAGCTGCGCCTTGAGGAACGCTTCGCCCGTTTCCAAGCTCACGAGCTCCGCCCGCTCGATGCCTTGGATGATGAGCCGCATGCCGCCTTCGGCCCGCTCCATGCGTTTGATGACGGCGGTGGTGCCGGCCGCGAACAGGTCGCTCTGGGCGGGTTCGTCCACTTCCGGATTTCGCTGGGCGACCACGAAGATCGACTTGTCTTCGCTGGTCAACGCCGACTCGATGGCCGCGATCGACGCGGCCCGGCCCACGGCCAGCGGCATCAACAGATGAGGGAACAGCACGCTGTTTTTCAGCGGCAAAACCGGCAGCACCGCGGCCCGTTCGACAGTCATTCTTCGGGGTTCTCCATTTCAAGCTGCACCAGGAGCATTCCATCACGATAATCGGTGGTGATTTGCGCCGCGTCCAGTGGGCACGGCAATTCAAGCGTCCGCTCGAAGCGATTGTAAGAGATTTCCAGCGAGTGGTAGCGGCAGCCTTCTTCGAGGGTGCAGTCGCGTCGCAGGCCGCGCACCGTGAGCTGCCGCCCGCTGGCGACCAGCTCGATCTCTTGCGGCCGCACGCCGGCCAGATCGAACTTGACCAGCCATCCGCGGCGCGTGCGGTAGATATCGGCGGCCGGCCGCCAGGCGACGCGCTGACACTCGCCGGCGGTCGGCATCAACATCGACCTCAATGCCTGTTTGATTTCGTCGGTCATGCCTCTATTGTGCCGAGATTCCTCTGCATCACAATCCTTAGAGCGTGGCTCACTTGGCGAACAAGGCCAACGGCCTGCGGGAAGAAGTCGTGCTCCACCTAGGACTGATCCTGGACGGCCGCAATCGCCTGCGGGCCTGCGAGTTGGCCGGGGTGCAATTTGCAATTTCCCCGTGCGATTCCCCAGGCCCCTGCTGCGTCTCGCTACCGGTGCCGGGGTCCCGCGCGTTCTTCCATCTCGGCCAGTTCTTCTTCGGCCTGCTTGACTTGCTCTTCGAGGCGCCGACTGTGGACGCGCAGGTTCTCGTTTTCGGCCAACAGCGAGTTCTTCTGTTCGGCCAACATACGGTTCTGGGCTTCGGCCGCGTCGAGATGGCTCTTGGGCACCAGTTGACAGCCCGGCAACAGGGTCAGCGAGACGAGGCCCACCCCTAATGCACTGAACCGTGCGGCAAGCATGCTTCGAATCCTTTCGAACAATTGCGAAAACCGTAGGTCAGGGGTAGGTGGGACCAGCGAGCTTGCGAGCGCCGGCCCACCATAAAATGACATCGCTATCGGCGGGCCGGCGCTCGCAAGCTCGCTGGTCCCACCCTACGTGCTATGCCCGCGAATCAATCCGTCGGCGAACGAGAAACACTAAAACATCCCCAGAATTGCGTCCATGAGCGTGCTGTTGGCCGTGTAAGCGCCTTCCCAACTCCACATGTTGCGCATCAGGTCGTAGGTCATCATGCCGCACATGGCCAGCAACAGCACGCAGGTCGACAGACCGAGAACCTGCCACACGCTGTAAGGCGCCTCGCGTGCCGATGCCATCACCATGCCTGGCGCCATGGCCAGCCCTGGCGCCACGGCCGCGCCGAGCCCGAGGTCTGGCGTGGCCAAGCCGGCGCCTGCCTCTTCCGGCTCCAGCAGCGCGCCGCCCAGCATGTCGGGCGAACCCAATGCGGTCGGCGTGGCGTCGTCGAAATCGGCGTCGGAATCGAGCGCGATGACCTGCGAGCCGCTGTCTTGCGATTCGTCGTCGATCGACTCTTCCAGCGGCGTGAGCAGGAATTCGTCTTCGCTTTGCAGCTCCATCACCGCGTCGGAATCGAAGTCGGCGCTGTCGCCCAAGGTCCCGCTCGAATCGCCGCTGCTGTCGCTGCTCAGATCGAACGACGATTCGTCGTCGGCCGAGCTCAGCTCCAGCGGCTCTTCCAGCGAAATGCCGCTGTCGCTGGGGTCGATCAGGTTGATTCCGCTGTCGCCCGGACTGATGGTAATGTCGCTGCCGGGACCGGAGCCGCCCTCTTCGGCGAGCGTGATGGCGCTGCCGCCCGGATCTTGCAATTGGAACACGTCGTCGTCGGAGCTGCCCAGCGTCAAGTCGCTGCCCGGCCCGCCGCCGACGATCTTGCCCGAACTGCCGCCGGTCACAATCGCCAAATCGCTATCGATTCCCTCGCCGACGGCCTGTTCTGTGGCCAACGTGAGGTCGCTGCCCGGCCCTTTCTTTCCGCTCGATCCTTCGCCCGTCAGATCGAGGGGCAAAACATCACTGCCGCTCAGCGACAAGACGTCACTACCGCCGCGCGGCAAAACGTCACTACCGCCCAGCGGCAAGACATCGCTGCCGGCCTGGTCCTTTTCTCCGGCCAGGTGAATGCTGACCTCGCTATCGGCCGCCGACGCGCTTTTGGGTTTGGAAATGACCGTGCTGGATCCGCCGCCGACCAGTTCCACGCCGCTGACGTCCGAGAGCTTGATGTCGCTGTCTTCCGGAGACTGGACGTTGGCCGGACCGCCAATCACCGTGCTCGACCCACCGGCCGAGCCGCCCAGCGCGCCCTCCTGTAAGAGCACGATATCGTCGCCCTCGTCGTCGGAGTCGCTCAGGTCGACGGCCAAGCTCGACGAATCGCTGGCGGGCTTCGAACCGCGTTCGGCAAGCTCTTGCGCCAACCGCTCTACGTCTTCGGGCTTGAATTTCCAGCTTGCCCCGTCGCGATAACCGTAGATCTCGCGGTTCTCGCGGAGGTTATTGAGTTCGTCGGGCGAAATACCCAGGGTCTTGGCGGCTTCTTCCAGCGGAACCAGTTTGCGGGCCATGAGCGATCAACGTTGATGAAAGTTCGGTGTCATCTGCGAGCGCACCTCCCGCGGCAGCGGGCTGGTGGCGTTGAATTCTTCGATTTGCAGGTCCCAGTCGAACTTTCGCACGGCTTTGAGCTCGATCTTGCCATCCGTCGCCATGACATGATAAACGGCCATCACCCGCGTTTTGGGGTCGATGATCGTAATCTGTTGCGCCGACTGGCCTTGCTCGCCGGCGGGGGACGAAATGGCAATCAGATCGCCGGATTGGCTCGCCTCTTGCGGGCCGCTCCGTTGGGCCCAGGCCTCCCCGGAAAGAGACGGACCTCTCACCGCGAAAACGACCAGACCTGCACCAACCAGAGCGCCAAACATCGCCGACTTCATGGTTTCACCCGAAGCTGTTGTGACGATGGGAATTGGCGCTCTTTAGGTTTATTGTAAGAGGCCCGGTTCCCATTGCAAGGAAAAATGCTGAAATGCAGCCTGCGGTGGCGGAAGCCGCGCAGGCACGAGGGGGCGGGAAGTGTATCGGTCGGCAGGCCGGGCAGCAAGGCCAGCTTGGTCGGCGGTAGACGGTACGGGGTAGACGGTAGACGGCGGACGGTAGACGGGGAATGATAGACAAGCACCTCCAGCCCCAGTGGAACAACAACGATGATCTGCAACGACCGTCAATCGACCATCGGCGTGCTCGCCAGTGGAGGGCTGGACAGCTCCATTCTGGTGGCGCACTTGCTCGACCTGGGCCGGCGCGTGCAGCCGTTTTACATTCGCTTCGGCTCGACCTGGCAAGAGGCGGAATCGGCGTCGCTGAGGCGATTTTTGGCCGCCATGCATGGCCCGCTCTTGCAGCCGCTGATCGTTCTCGAAATGCCGATCGCCGACCTTTACGGCGATCACTGGAGCACCACGGGCCGCGACGTGCCAAGCGCCGAAACGCCCGACGAAGCGGTCTACCTTCCAGGACGCAACCTGCTGTTGATCGTCAAGGCGGCCCTGTGGTGCCAATTGAACGGCATCGGCCAGTTGGCCCTGGCGCCGCTGCGCTCCAACCCATTTGCGGACGCCACGCCCGCTTTCTTTGCCGAGTTCGAGGCGGTCTTGAACCGCGCCGAAGCGACCGGACTGACCCTGCTGCGGCCCTTCGCCGAACTCAGCAAGCGTCAGGTGATGCAACTTGGCCGCGCGTATCCTTTGCACCTCACGTTTTCGTGCATCGACCCGTGTGGGGGGACGCACTGCGGAGCGTGCAACAAATGCGCCGAGCGGCAACAGGCGTTTCGCTTGATCGGCGAGGCCGATCAGACCCAATATCGGTGTCAGTCGTCCTCGTCCTCGTTGCCTTCGCCTTCTCCCTCGGAGCAATCCTCGCGGACCATGATCGCATAGAGACACGGCACGACGAACAGCGTGGCAGGCTCGCCGGCAATCAGTCCGCCCAGTATGGCGCGGCCCAAGGGAGCGTTGGCCTCGCTGCCTTGCTCCAAGGCCAAGGCGGTGGGAATCATGGCGAAGAACGCGGCCAGCGCCGTCATCGTCACCGGGCGCACCCGCATTCGGGCCGCCTTGCGAATCGCTTCGATGGGAGAAAGATTCTCTTTCTCGCGCAGCTCCTGCGCCACGTCGGTCATTAGCACGGTGTTGGCCACCTTGATGCCCACGCTGAAAATGATTCCCAACAGCGACTGGATGTTGATCGCCGTTTTCGTGAAGTAGAGGGCCGGCAGCACGCCCGTCATGATCAACGGCACGCCCAGCAGCACGCACAGCGGCACAACGAACGATTGGTCGAGGGCCACCATCATGAAATAAATCAGTACGCTCGCCAGGAGCAGGCCGATCGCCAAGTTTTCGAAGGTCTCTTGCATTCGCGAATACTCGCCGCTGAGCGAGATATCAGTCCCCTGCAGGGGTTTTTTCTCGTCCGAGTCGGGGTCGAAGGCTTGCCATGTCGTTCCACCGCCTTGCCCCTTGTCGGATTTCTTCTCTTTGCGTTGGCCAAAGCCGTCGATGGCCTTGGCAATGTCGTCGGCCACGTGGCCCAGGTCGCGCTCCTCCACATTCACCTGCAGCTCGATCGTGGGGCGAATGTCCTCGTGCGTGACCAAGGGCGGGCTGGTGGTGCGGCTGATTTTCACCAGGTTGGCCAAGGGCACGGGCGCGGCGATCTCCTCACGGTTGGGTTCCACCGGCCGGGTGATCTCCGGCGGGTTTTTCATCACGGCCCGATGCGCCAGCTTCCATTGGTTGACGCCCGTCACCGGGATGTTCAGCAACGACTCCATATTCTCCACGTCGGCTTGCGGATACTGCACTCCGACGAAATACTGGTTGCCGCTTTTCTCATCGATCCAGAAGATGTTTTTGTTGAACTGAATGCTCGAATTCAGGGCCGCGATCACCGACTTGACCACGTCTTCCTGGCTCAGGCCGAGATCGGCCGCTTTGGCGCGGTCGACCTCCACTTTGTAGGTCGGGTAGTCTTCTCGCTGCAGAATGCGCGAGTCGACCACGCCATCGATCATGGCCACCTTGCGGTGAATCAGATCGGCGATCTTATGCGCCTCCTGCGGTTTCTTTCCCTTGACTCGGATGTCAATGGGCGTGACTTTGCCTTCGTTCAGGGCGCTGAGGATCAAGCCCCCGGAGTTGAAAGAGAACTCGAGGTCGCTGAACTTTTTCTGCCTCGCGAAACCGTGCCGCAACGCCTTGACGTAGTGCTGCGCCGTCTCATGGCGGTCTTCGGTCAATTGAATGCGGACGATCGACTCGAATTTGGCGGAGTTCTTCGAATAGCCGCTCGACCAGTCGGGCGTGACGCCGATCTCGGACAGAATGAGCTGCAAGTCGTGCTCGGGAATCTCACGGCGAATATAGTCTTCGAGTTCCGCCACGCGGTCGTTCATCACGCGGAGGCGCGTCCCGCTCGGTCCGCGGCAATAGATTTCGAACGAGCCGGCGTCGACTTCGGGAAAGAACTCTCGCCGCAACGGCAGGATCAACGCGCTCACGACGACGATCAACAGGGAGTAGCCGACGATGACGGTGATCCAACGGTGCTCGATCATCCAATCGAGCAATTTGCCGTACTCTTCGATCCAGGCTTCCACCCCCGCTTGAAACTTTCCGAATGCCCGGTGCAGCGGGCCGCCTTCTTCGTCGCCGCCCTTGTGCTGCCGCTTTTTCGGTTTCAGCCAGGCCACCGAGGCGGCCGGAATCAGCGTTCTCGACAGAATGTAGGCCGTCGCCATCGCGAAGGTCACAGCCATGGCCATCGGTGCGAAAAGGAACGAGCTCACGCCCGGCAAGAATGCCAGCGGAGTGAGCACCATCAGCGTGCTGAGGCTGGACACCAACTCAGGCAAGGCCACTTGGCTGGCGCCTTCCAGGGCCGCCTCATGCACCGGTTTGCCCTGCTCCATGAACCGATCGGTGTTTTCCAGGCAGATGATCGCGCTGTCCACCATGGGGCCAATCGCCATCGCGAGTCCAGACAGCGTCATCACGTTGATCGTCTGCCCGCAAACGAAGAGCAACGCGATGGCCGACAGCACCGAAAGTGGAATGCTCATCACGGCGATGGCCGTCATGCGCGGCTGGCCCAGAAACAGCAGGATGGTCAGCGAGCAGAGGATGGCCCCCAGCGAGCCTTCCTGCGCCAGGCTATGAATCGATTGCCGGACATAGACGGATTGGTCCATGATCATTTCCAGCTTGATGCCCGGCCGCGACAATTGGCTTTCGATATCGGGCAGCTTCGCCTTCAACTGGTCGACCACCTCGACGGTGCTGGCGCCGCTCTGTCGCATGACGGGAATATAGACCTGCTTTTTACCCTGCACGCGGACGATGGTGGTTTGGATCATGGCATCGTCGGAGGGATCGGCCACGTCGCCCACAAAGCCGCGGTTGCCGTGCTCGGTGCGGAGCGGGATCTGGGCCATGTCCTTGGGGTCGGCGAACAAGGAATTGCTTTGGACGTAATAGTCTTTGTCGCCGATGATCAGCTCGCCCGTGGGCAAAAAGATGTTGGAGGTATAAAGCGACGTCATCACATCCAAGGGCGACAGCTTGCGGGCCTGCATCCGTTGCCGATCGAGATAAACTTGCACCGCCCGGATCTTGCCGCCGAACACGACGGGCGAGACCGCGCCGCGCACGGTCATCACCCGATTGCGGACCTCATAGCGGCCGACGTCGTAGAGCGTCTTCTCGCCGTATTCCTGGCTGTTGAGCGCGATCATGCAGACCGGCGTGGTGCTGGTCGGATCGTACGACATGACCACGGGCGGCAACGTGCCCGGCGGCATCATCGGCACCACCGATTGGGCCAGCGATTGCGTCAGCGTGACCGCCTCGCCCTTGTCGACGTTGGAATAGAAATAGTTGTAGACGACGCTGGCCCCCAGGATCGACCGCGATTCCTGGCGCTTCAAGCCCGAGGCCATGTCGGTCCAGCGTTCGATGCGGTTGGTGATGTCTTTTTCGACGTCCGAGGGGGGCATGCCGCTGTAGAACGTCAGCACCATGACGGCCGGGCTTTTGTACGACGGCAAGATGTCGATCGGGATCTGTGTGAGGCTGATGCCGCCCAACAGCACGATCGTCAAACAAAAGACGACGACCGCGTGCTTGTTGCGAATCGAGGCTTCGATCAGTCCGCGCATGGCTGTCTGGCAAGAGAGCGAAGGTACGAAATCGCCGTCGGCGCGCGGCCCTACCTGGTGCGCGAAAGGGCCGCGCCGATGGCGGCAGGCGTGGTGCAAACATTGGGCCAAGCAGATTTGTCGCTCTGTAGCCGAGAATCTGCGGCCGTTTTCGGGATTGTTCCCATCGACGGATGCCGGCGCTACCGCCGCGCCGGTCGCACGGCGGTCAGAGCGCGATAGAGATCGAGATCGGGGCGGTCGCCGATGATCGAGAAAAGGTCGCGGATTTGAGCCAGCCCGACGGAGAGCAGAAACCGCGAATCGCGGCCGTAGCTCTTCGATCCCAGTATATAGAAATCGGGTTCCGGATTGACGAGCGTCGAGGGGCCAAGGGAAGTTTGATCGAGGCAATCGGCCGAGGTCTGGCCCAACAGCGCGGCGGCCAGCTTCATCGGGCCGTCGCTGGCATAGCATTGGTGAACCTGTAGCTCGGAATAAAGTCGCGTGTCGGGCCGATAGCCGACGTTGGCAATGATGCGATCGACGTCCACCGTGCCCGCCCGCATGCCGCTCAGCCGCACCGACAGCCGATTGGTCGCCGCGTCGCGATGGATGGCCTCGATCGCCGTGCCCGGCCGATATTCGACGCCGGCCGAGGCGCCGCCGGCCAAAGCGTTGGCGGCGCGGGCCAAACGGTCGCGCTCCGCGAGCCGGTCGTTTTCGAGCACGGAAACGGGGCCCGTGCCTTCGCGGTGCCGCCGGGTGATCCAGATCGTTTGCGTGCCGGGCTGCTGACGCGCCAACTCGGCGAGGGCCACGACGCTGGTCGCGGCCGAATATCCGTCGCCGACCAGCAGCGTCGTTTTGGCGGTATAACGGTCGCGGTCGCGGCCGATGACGTCAGGCAGTCCGTATTCAATGGCGTCGGCGGCGGCGATTTCGCCCGGTGCGGGGATGCCCGACGCTCCCACCCAGTTGTGGTTGCCGAAGGTGCCGCCCGCGTCGATCACCACGTCGGCGTTGACAATCGACTCGGCTCCGGCCGCATCGCGCAGCAGCAAGCGAAAATCGGCTTCGATGCGTGCTTCGGCGCCGAGGTGGTCGCCCTTGAGCTGGCCCTCTCGCCCAAGGGCGACCACTTCGGTGCGAGTGTGCAGGCCGTCGATGAGCAGGTCGCAACGGGCCAGCGGCAAAAGATACCTGCTGGCGAACTCGCGGCCGGTGAGAATCGCCTCGTCGTCGGGCGGCTGCCAGTCGGTGTCTTGCGCCGTCAGGGCGGCGACCGCCAAGGGCGACACGTTCTGCCGCCAGGGGGTAAACAGCTTGACGTGTCCCCAACGCAAGACGTTTTCGGCCACGTCGCCGCGTTCGTAAATGTCGACGTCATAGCCCAAAAATCGCGCATAAAGCGCGGCCTCCAGGCCCATCGGGCCGGAGCCGACGATCGCGATTCGGGCGGGAGTGTCAACAGCCATCGAGACTTATCGTACTATGCCGCACGCGGGGAGCAATGCGACGTTTCGTCCACCGAAACATCTCACCGCCGCCCGCGTGAAATGGGTTTGGCAACACGCTTGCCATTCCGCGGCGCACTCGCTACATTAGCACCTGGAACAGAGGCAGCAGGCGCGGCATAGCCGGCGATGGCCGGTTGTGCGGCTCATATCCCTTTCGTCATTCGCGACGAGGCGGCGCCTGGAGTGCTGATATGTTGAGTTTGCTCCGTCCTGCGGGACCTGCGATGGGCGATCGGGCTCGATCGAGCTCGACCGGCTGTGTGATGCTTTGGTTGGTACGCTCTCTGCGATGCGTCGAGCACCGCAAGGGAGTGCGGCAGCTTTGCCAGGTGCTCGGTCTGGTATGGATCGTCGGCGCGATCGTCGCCTATCCGATCATCAATGCCAAACGCGAGCGCGAGGCGCGGCAGATGGTGTTGCGGCTGGGAGGACGCTACAACGTCGACCGCAATCCGACTGCCGATCTGTTGCCCGATTGGCTGGCCCGCCGTTGCGGCGGCGAATGCCTTTACGCCGTGCGGAGCATCAACCTGAGCCATTGCGACGTGGGCGACGAAGAACTGGAAGCCTTGCTGCAATTCAAGGGCCTGGAGCAGATCAACCTCTGCGACTGCCCCAGGGTGACATCCGCGGGCGTGGCCCAACTGCGCCGCTTGCCACGCATGAAGCTGGTCTGGGTCGACGGCATGAGCGTCGAAGAAGCGAGCATGTGCTTGACCGGCGAACCGATCGCCGCCGCCGGCAGGTAGCGCAAAAGCCGCAAAAAACGGCACCGGAACTGGCCTTTACCCGGCGGCGGGTTCTCGGCAGAATACCGCCCACAATTGGCCCCTCCGCATTTCCTCTCAATGTCAATCGGCGCGTGGCGGTCCGCGAACGGACCGTGGCGAGGTCAGGATGACCATGCCGAGCAGCAAGGAGCGCTATCGTGAAAAAGAATCTTCCTTTGGCCGTCTTCCTGGCGGCTTTGGCCGCTGTCCACGCCGCCGCGCCGCGGGCCTCGGCCCAGCAACGAACGGCGGCAGGCAGCCCATCCGCCCCGCAGGTCGCCCTTCTCGACCTGGCCTACATCTTCGGCAACCACGTGAAGTTCAAGCAGCTCACCGACGCACTGCGGCGTGACGTGGAAGCGGCCGAAGCCGAGCTCAAGAACAACAAGGCCGCCTTGCAAAAGATGGTCGATCAACTCGACAGCTACAATCGCGGCACGCCCGAATACCGCCAGCTCGAAGAGGACATCACCAAACGCCAGGCGGAAATCCAGGTGCAGGTGAACGTGCAAAAACGCGACTTCTTCGAGCAGGAAGCGAAGATGTACTACACTGTTTACCAAGAGATCATGGAGCAGGTGCGCTACTATTCCGACAAGCACGGCATCCTGCTGGTGATGCGGTTCAATGGCGACCCGTTGGATGAAAACGATCCGCAGGGCATCCAAAAAGAGCTGAACAAGGCGGTGCTGTACCACAACAAGATGATCGACATCACGCCCTATATTCTCGATGCGGTGAATCCGCCGCGGGGCAACGCATCGGCGCGTCCGGCCCCCGTGCCCACGACCACCCGCCGGCCGCAAGGCGTGCTGCCGCCAAGATAAGGCAAGCTCGCTGCCTCCGTCGTCGTTCGCTTAAGCGAAAGACGATGTGGGGCGACGACGCGGGGGCCGTCGGCAATCGCGTGATCGACACCGTTGGTTTGAGCTGTTTGGGACTTATGTTGAACCGTTTCTCGGATGACGCCCGCCGCTCGTTGCACGCGCCTCGCCGACAGCAAACGCTGCTCGCGGCCGCCGTGGTCGAAGGAGTCGGCTATTGGACCGGCAAGGACGTGCGGGTGGAGTTTCGCCCCGCCGCCTGTGATAGCGGCATCACCTTCGTGCGCAGCGATCTGGCGCGTCCGCTGCGGATTCGGGCCACCGTGGCCAACCGCGTCGAGGCGCCGCGCCGCACCACGCTGCGCTCCGGCGGCGCCAGCGTCGAGATGGTCGAGCACATCATGGCCGCGCTGGGCGGTCTGGGCGTCGACAACTGCGAGGTCTGGGTGAATGCGGCCGAGATGCCCGGTCTCGACGGTTCCAGCCTGCCCTACGTCGACGCCCTGACCTCGGCCGGAATTGTCGAGCAGCAGTCCGTGCGTCCGAGGCTCGTGGTCCGCGAGATCACCCGGTTGGGTAACGAAGAAGCCTGGGTCGAAGCGCGGCCGGCCGTTTCCGACGGCCTGACGTTGAAGTTTCACCTCGATTATGGGTCGGGCAATGCCATCGGCCGGCAGACGCTCAGCTTGCCCGTCACGCCCGATTCCTTCCGTCGCGAGCTGGCTCCCAGCCGCACCTTCATGCTCAAGGCCGAGGCCGAGTGGCTGCTGGCGCAGGGGCTCTGCCGGCGGACCTCGAGCAAAGACCTGCTGGTGTTCGATGCCGAAGGCCCCATCGACAACGAGCTGCGGTTCCACGACGAGTGCGTGCGCCACAAGGCCCTCGACCTGGTCGGCGACCTGTCGCTGGCCGGCTGCGACCTGGTGGCCCATGTGATCGCCTACCGCAGCGGGCACCGGCTGAACGCCGAGCTGGTGCGGGTGCTGCTCACCGAGGGCGACATGGTAGGCGGATACAAACGTAGTGCGTGAACGCAACCCAGAACCCCGAATGTGATATGGCCTCCGTCGCAGAACACGCCGTCATCGACCCGCACGCCGAAATCGACGAGGACGTCGAAATCGGGCCGTTCTGCGTCATCGGCCCGAACGTTCGCATCGGCCGCGGCTGCCGGTTGGAAAACAACGTCACCATCATGGGCCACGTCGCGCTGGGCGAATATAACCATCTCTATCCCGGCGTGGTCATTGGCGGCGAGCCGCAGGACCTCAGCTATCGCGGCAGCGATACGCTGGTACGGATCGGCGACTACAACACCTTCCGCGAGTGCGTCACCGTCAACCGGGCCACCGAGAAAGAAGACGGCGTGACCGGCGTCGGCAGCCACAACTATTTTATGGCCTGCACCCACGTGGCCCACGATTGCCGGGTGGGAAGCCACATCGTGATTGCCAACGGCACCTTGCTCGGCGGGCACGTTCACGTTCAAGACTATGCTTCGCTGTCGGGCGGCGTGGCCGTACACCACTACACCACCATCGGCGGCTACAGCTTTGTCTCCGGTCTCAGCCGCGTGCTGCACGACGTGCCGCCCTTCATGCTCGTGGAAGGCCACCCCACGCGGCCGCGGTGCATCAACGTGGTGGCCTTGAAGCGAAACCACTTTTCGCCCGAAGCGATCCGGGCCTTGGCCGAGGCCCATCGCCTGCTGTACCGCGCGCGGGTCGGCCTGGACCATGCCCGTGAGATTCTCCGCGGCAAAGAGCATCTGCTTCCCGAAGTCAACGAGTTGCTCTCGTTTGTGGAGGTGCAACAAGAGGGCCAGCACGGCCGCGGACGCGAGCGACGGAGGGCCGCATGAGACCGGTGCGAGTGGCGGTGGTCGGCGCCGGGCATCTGGGCCGCATTCACGCCCGTATTCTGGCCGGCCTGCCGGACGTGACGCTGGCCGGCGTGGTCGATCCGCTGGAAGCCCACCGCCGCGAAGTCGCGGCCGCGCACGGCGCCACGGCCTATTCCGATCATCGTGAGCTGTCGGGGCGCATCGACGCCGCGGTGGTCGCCACTCCCACGCGGTTTCACTGCCAGGTTGCCAGAGACTTGCTGACCGACGGGGTACACCTGTTGATCGAAAAGCCGCTGGCGGCGACGACGGCCCAGGCCAGCGAGTTGGTCGAGCTGGCCCGGCGCCGCGGGCTGGTGCTGCAAGTGGGCCATGTGGAGCGATTCAACCCGGCCTTCGTGGCGGCGCAACCCTATGTTCGGGCGCCCAAATACATCGAAGCGGTGCGCCGCGGCGGCTTCAGCTTCCGTTCGACCGACATTGGCGTGGTGCTCGACTTGATGGTCCACGACATCGACTTGGTGCTCTCCATCGTCAATTCGCCCTTGCGGCGCGTGGACGCTTTGGGCGTCGCGCTGTTTGGCCGGCACGAAGACCTCGTCAACGCGCGGCTGAGCTTTGAGAACGGCTGCGTGGCGGCGCTCAGCGCGTCGCGGGCCAGCCATTCGGCGGCCCGCACGCTGCACGTTTGGTCGGCCCAGGGTTTTGCGGCGGTCGACTTGGCTGCTCGAACGGTCGACGTGGTGCGGCCGAGCGCCGCGGTGCTGCGTGGCGAGCTCGACGTCGAACGATTGACGCCGGACGAACGAACGCTTCTCAAGGACTCACTGCTGGACGAGCACTTGCCTCGTCAGACGGTGGGGGTGGAACCGGGCGATCCCTTGAGCGGCGAGCTGACCGAGTTCGTGACGAGCATCCGCACTGGACGAGCGCCGCGCGTATCGGGCGAGGCGGGGTTGGAGGCCGTCAAGGTTGCCGAGCGCATCCTGCTTCAGGTGCAGACGCATGCCTGGGAGGGAAACCCCACGGGTCCGGTGGGTCCGCGCGTGGCTGGCGCGCCGCAGATTCTTCGCGGGCCGCACTGGCATCTCAAGCCGAGCGACGCGCCGGCCGAGCGTCGCCGCGCCGGTTGACCCGTAGCCCTCTCGCTCCGCGAGAGGAACGCCGTGTACCTCGCGACCCATGCGACACACGTGTCGCATCGGCACGCGTTGCCGCAGACGAACGGGCCGCCGCCACTTTGGCTGCGCGCGGCCAAAGTGAGCGGCATGACCGACGACACCCCTCCAACGGCAAGTAAAGCTTCGCCGAACTCGTTCCCATTTTCACACTAACCCGAAGCGCAAGCGAGGTTTTGCCGCCCTTTTTCACGTTCCTCGCGGGCGCTTCGGGTTGGTGTACGGCACCTGCGTACCGGGTTAGGCGAAGCTTTACCCGCGACGACAAGGCTTCGAGATCCCATTACACCGGCGCGCCCCTTCAGGCATTTCGAAGATGGCCAATTCGCGCCAAAACGAAGCCGAGGGATCAACACCGACGAATTGCAAACGTTTGACCCGCACTGCTCGTCGAGAACGCGGAGGGAACCCCCACCATTGGCCAACTGTCGGATTCCGACAGTTGAGCGGGCGTTCCCCGTCCCTCCGGCAAGCCAAGCGAAGATCGCCGCGATCTTAAACACTTGTGAAAAACAGGCGTGGTTCAAATCAAGGAATCTCAGGGTAACAGCTTTCGCCGCCCTGCGTGGGCCGCGTCAGGACGTAACCAACGCAGCGGCAGGTACTTCCGGCAGGAGGTGCTGGCAGAACTCCAACGGGAAGTGTTACCCTGCTTTGAACCACGCCGAAAAACAAAAGCATTCAGCGTCATGGCCTAGCGGCAACACCAATCGCGACATGCCTTTACGGCCACGCGCGAACGCATCAACGTTCGCTTATAAAAGCTTTTAAGCCCGCAGTAACTTGTCAAAGACCCGCGGCGACGCTTGAGCGTCGCGCTGCCCAACTCGTCACGAAGGGGCCGGCGTCGGACCCGCCGCCCTCGTGCTCATCATCGCCAGGCGATGGGTTCTCAGCAGCCGAACGGCGGGCGGTGCGGCCGCCTTGCCGCCGGCGAATTACCGTTGCGGAAAAACAATGACCGTTGTCAAAAACAAAAATCGTCTCGGCAGAATCCTTGCCCTAAAGCCATTGCACCGCCCAGGTTGCGGCAATGCCAATTCAGCCTGCAAAACCGTGGCCGCAACGGTAAATCTGGGGGGTGCGGCTGATTTTGGATTTTCGATTTCGGGATTTTGGATTGGCGGTCGCCATCGCTCATTTTTCTGTCTGGTAATCTTTCTG
>Ga0307372_10006229_pt1 | contig 17555 bp, 23 predicted proteins | sample OX1MG_FD_202533 | JGI IMG/M metagenome (GOLD analysis project Ga0307372, IMG submission 202533) | Soil microbial communities from Risofladan, Vaasa, Finland - OX-1 | ecosystem: Environmental > Terrestrial > Soil > Coastal area > Acid sulfate soil | place: Finland: Risofladan, Vaasa | collected... | reverse complement strand
CTTCCTCTTCCATCGGATTACGCTTGGACTTTGGTCCGCGCTTCTGCGGAGTCGCCTCGATGATGCCGTTGGCCCGCTCGCGCCGCCAAGTTGCCAGCAGCGACGAGTACAAGCCTTCCCGGCGGAGGAGAGCTCCGATACCGCCGCGTGTGCCAGCGGCGGCCTCGGCTTCCTGCAGGATGCTAAGTTTATATTCCGCAGTGAAGGTGCGCCGCTTGGGTTTGGCAACCACTTCGGGATCCGGTCGCGAAGCCACCACCGAATCGGCGCCCGCTTTGGCTGCCGCTGCACTGCGCTGCGGCTCCGTTCCGCAGCCAAAGCCCCCGAGGAAAGAACACAAAGAGAATTTCCGTTCATCTCTTCCTTCTTCTTTCTCGCCCTGCTAATTAATTAAGAGTACTAAAACGGTCTCAGAGATGTTGGCACGGAGGGGCAAGTACTAAAACTCTTGTACTTTAAGAATGAATCTATCGAACCATCGCTCCACCCTGAAGAAGTGAGGAATATAGAGATGCGGGTTGGGAGCTGCGAACGCGGGGACGACGGTTCCGAGAAAAGGAGCCGGGGCACGCTACCCAGCCCGTCCAAACTCTTCTCTTGATCAGACCCCGTCCGCAAGTTGGGTTTAAACCTGTACAAGTTATCTGGCTCTGTTGACATCAAGAACAAGAAAAGGTATCGATGCCAGAGTCAATACAGATTGGAATTCAATCCGAGCAGTAGTGCTTGACGCGTCTGCGTGCGCAGGGAGCGGCCCGCAGCACGAGCCAAGGGCTTGCGTTTCACCGAGGAGAAGAGAGTTTCGAGCAAAGCCCGACGCCGGTAGAGCGAGCGCGGAAACGATCGCCGCATCTCGGCGCACACTTCGTAGATGCGCCAGGTTTTCTTTCCCGCTTGGCGGGGATCACGCTTTGCGTCCCGAGTTCGCCTCGGATCCGAATCGCAACGGTTCGCTTCGCTCATAGTGACCAGATGGGACCAAAAACAGTTTGAGGTGATTGCGTAAAGTGATAGGATCGTTTTACTTAGAAGATAAGCGGGCGTCGTACAATGGCAGTATAGAAGCTTCCCAAGCTTCGGACGTGGGTTCGATTCCCATCGCCCGCTCCAATATCCCGCAAAATCCCCGTTGATTCGGCTGCCCTTGCTCACCAGGCATCCCTCGATTTGTGCCCATTTGACCCCAGTTTTGCGCCCATTTTGCGCCCAACTTGTCGACCACGAAATGACAAACGGGAAACAATCGAAGAGGCTCGCATGAAGCTGACCAAAGAGCAGAGCCAGAAATTCCTACAGGAACGTGGCATTTGGGTAACGAACGCCTGCGACAAGTGCGGGCAGCTACTCGGCTCGGTTAGCTGGACGCGAAAGGGCGAGCCCGGCGAATGGTGCTCGGCGCTCTGTCGTGATGGAGTGAGCCCGAGAGCCCGGAAGGAGTCTTCGAAAACGTGCCGTGAGTGCGGCGCCTCACTGAACGGGAAGCGATCAGATTCCGATTTCTGCAGCCGCACCCATCTTATGCGCCATCGTCGAAAGTCTAGGATCACTAAAAATAGCGAAATTATCGGTAACACGCCCATAGGAAAGCAAGGACTTACGGGCGCGCGAAATGGCGATTCGATGAATACCCTTACCCGCGCGCGTGAGGCGCTAGAAACGGCTGTATTCGCGAATTCGGTTTCTGCGAAGAGTGACCGTGGTAGGAACAACGAAGGAATGCTTTGAGGTCTGATTGGCTGACGGGGTGCGGTCGCCCCAGGCCCCTCCATCTCGCGATTAAAAATGTGCTTGGCAATTTCCAGTACCTCCTTGGCCAGATTCATAGCATGGGTACGGTCGCCCCGGCATCCCTGCTTGTGCTGAGGAAAGTTTAACGAGCAATTCCCGGTACCTTTTCGTCTCGATGGGCAGGCATAGCACCTTAGGCATGATGAAATCGTTCGCGCTGGAGGCTTACAGTTTGTATTCGAGTCAATCGCAAGAGACGCGATACCGCGATCTCGTGACGCGTTACAATGCCCTGGCAGAAAGCCTGGCGACCGTCCGGTTGGCACCTGGATACCATTTGCCCATTCAGCCCCATTCACTTCACTGCGAGTCGCATACAAATTCGGTGACGGGCATGACCGAGATGGATTGCCAATGACCGTGCTGGACCCTAAGGACATTTTAGATTCAATCAATACCACCAATCCGGCAAATCACACTGCGCGGCAATCGAGGTGAATCCGATGTCATTCCAGCAAGGCAATCCAGGCGGCCCAGGTAGATTCCACAAACGCAAATCAACCGCCAAGTTGTCGGGTATAGATATTGCTGACGATGCTGATATTAAAGAGTTTCTGGCAAAGTATGAGCAGCAAATAGTCGCACTGCAATCCCGCACTTCGGGTGCCAAGGAACGCAATCGGAGCATCGAAGAGGTGGGCGCCGAGCAGACAAGCACCACTGCCTGAGACTTCAAAAGATAAAAAGCCCCGCACGGTAGGGCAACCGGCGGGGCCTGGAATCCTCGCAACGCAATTGACGGGGAGGATTCTATTGCCAGCGTCACACAAAATCAAGATTGCCAAGCTACAAACCGATGACTGCTCAGAAAGCCAGCGGTCCATGTGGAGCGTGCTTTCACCGAAAACGGAGGCGCAAGCTCTCCTGAAGCTGCTCGGGCCCAACGGAACTACGGTCGAGGCAATCCGCGAACTGATTGCTATTCCTGCCGAAACGGAGGAACTGTTCCGATCCTACGCGGCGCGTCACCCCGAAGACGACAGCCCCATCGTTCGAGTGATCGAATTTCGCCGGCGGGTGGGAGAGGAATTCGAGAGATTGATTGTCACGCTGTAGGGGCGACAGTGGGCGGCGACGTTCTCAATAATTTCAGCGAGAGACTCGGTTCGTTCTCAATGGGAGCCCGCTTTGTGGAAGCCGTAGAATCGGATTTCGCAGTTGGTACATCGATAGGGGAGAATTTTTAAAATGCTCAGCAGCTTGTCAATGAATCCATGCTTGTGGGACCGTGCAATGTCACTGCTGCCACATTTAGGACATTGTTGGTTTCGATGCATCACGTCACTACTAGGCACAGCATGGCTCTCACATCCGATCAGGGCAATCTCAGGGCAACTCACCGCGCTTAGATGTGATGCGGTAGAGCCACTGCCCGTTGGTAGGTTAAAAGCATCGCTTTTGTACCCGCAACCCAGACAGAACACGGACAATGAAAATCCGCTTGCGGAAGAGCCGTATTCGTACTACAAATCTTGTCTCACGTTGTCGCGTAATGTCTCTTTGGCGTGACTTTTTTTGACAAGGCTGGCAGAGAGGCCCTAGGGTGGCGGCTGAAAATACAGGACTTGTTGTATTGAGATAATGGGCCCAGAATTGCAACATAAAGCCGCGGGTTAGTGTAGCGTATGCTGAGAGGGCATAATGGAGAAACAAGATCAATCTACCTTAATTCCTAGTGTCCTGAGTTGTCTGTTGACGGAAGACAAGGAGACCCGTCGTTGGAACGGGCACTGCTTGGATTTCGATATCGCAACGTCTGGGAAGGACCCAGATCGTGCATGGAGAAATCTGCGGGCAGTTGTGCGCCTGCATGTGGAGCACTGTTTCACGCATTGGCAAAAGGGTCTTACTTTCCGAGCGTCGAGAGACGAGATTTCGCTGTTCGTCGCGCTCAAGAGGGCGCAACAGCCAGTCAGAAGCGAGAAGATTACATTCGAGTTGGCGCCCCCTCCAACGCAAGAGCATCTTTCATCGCTGTGGATCGAGGGCATTGAACTGACCGAAGGAGTCGGCAATGCCCAGGCCGCCGCTCACGTACAGTAAGTTTCTTCAAGTCCTCTACTTGATGGAAGTTTGTATTCCGGCGCTCCCCAGCGAGTCTGGTGCCGAATTTCTCATCTTTCGGTGGGGCGCGAACGGATATAGCTCAAAGCCCGGTGGCCCGAGGGCAGCATTTATGCATCGGGATAAAGATGAATTCGTGACCGGCATGGAAGTCTCGAAATTACTCCGAATCCTGGAGATCCCCGAGGCTGACTTTTGGCGGATGGTTGATGGTTGCATGATCGGTCCAGCGTCTCCCGCGACGCCCGACGAAAAGCGATCCGAAGACGTCTAACTTCACCGTATTCGTCCTCTCTGTCCCTTCATAAGTACCGATTGAATACTTCTGATTACCGAACCGTGGCATATCCTCAACGGGACGTTGCACCGGCGACACTTGCACGAGGCTTTTTGAGGGGGATTGTCGAACCGGGATTCGGAAAGTCCCTACGCCTGGGGTTTTTCGAACCACCTTGCGAGGCTTCCTGGGCGACGCGAAGAACTGTACCGACGCCAATCCTCAGCTCCTTCGCAATTTTCTTCCACCCGAGCCCGCTTGCGCGCAGGGCCGCAATCCTCGCGACATCCACAACCACTTTCGGACGTCCCAGTGTCTTTCCCTTCGCGCGCGCGTTCCGGAGGCCCGCTTTCACCCTTTCCGCAATCAATGAGCGCTCGAGTTCTGCGACGGCGCCCAGGACGGTGAAGATCATCTTCCCTGCTGGCGTGGACGTGTCGATTTGCTCCCGGAGGCTCACAAAACCGATACCGAGAGAATTGAAGGTTTCGAGAACGCGAAGCAGGTGCGACACCGACCTGGCCATCCGGTCGAAGGACCAAACGACCACGACGTCAAACTTGCGCCGGTGGGCGTCCGCCATCAACCGATCGAGCTCCGGACGCTTTTCCTTGGTGCCGCTGACACCAATGTCGACATACTCCCCGGCCAGTGCCCAGCCGCGCCGATCACAGTATTCGCCGAAATCCCGGAGCTGCATCTCGGGTGACTGCCCATTGTTCGATGTTGACACCCGTGCGTACACGGCTGCTCTCATTTGGAACCGCCATTCTCTTTGCGGACCGCCTTACGGTTGAGCAGCATCTCGGCAAGCTTCGCATCCGCAAGCTGCTCGACCATTTCGGAGATCAGAGCCGAGATGTCCTTTTTGAGGTTCGCCACCGTGTTCATCCGCGAAAGCATGATTGCTTGAAGCGTCTCGCGGGACGCGGCGCTGAAAACTTCAATCGGGTCGGTTTTGGCACCCGCTTCGGTAGGCTCGAAAGATAGCAGTGCATCCTGAAAGCTGTGCGGGGCCTTCTCGGGTACCGGTGCCGGCAAATCCGGACGGACTGCGGTTGCAGGTGTAGCCATGCTTGTTCTCCCTCGCGCGCGGCGTTTCCCTCATCGGCGCCACTTCGCCACGCGGACAAACAGGTGTGGCGGACGCCCCGGCCATGCGCAGACACACGTACAGCCAGGGCGTTTCGGGATTAGTGGATTTCGAGAGAAACGATTTTGGTCGGCTTGGTCGCGGCCAACACGCGAGCGCAGTACATCTCGCCATCGAGCTTGAGCCGGTTGGCGAGCCTGATCGCGACATCCTTCCATCCAACCGAGCGGCGGGAGTTTTCCTTCAATGTCGCGGTGTGGTCGCCCGGTTCGATTTCAGCGCCGGATTCGAGCCGTGTCTTGAGAGACTCTTCCTCGGTCGCGATTTCTTCCTGCAATTGCTTCAGGCGGCCGCGAAGCGACAACAGGAGCACGAGCTCGTTTTGGGAAATTGCTTCTACTTCAGGGACGGTTTGCGGGAATGGAACTACGTACGGTAACGTCTGTGTAGCCATGTCGTTCCTCCAGTGAGCGATTTGGTCAGGGGCGTGTCAGCGTTGGTAGCGCTGGCGCGTCCCGCTTACTTTTTCTTCTTTGACCTCGGGCCTGACCTCAGCGTTCCTTTGAACCGGCGAGCTCTTTCGATATCTGCATCGGTCCATAGCCTTACGGGAATTCGACCTACCTTTTCCAACTTGGGGACTGCGATCAGCCCGCTATTTATCCATGCCTGAATAGTCTGACGGGATACTCCGATTACCTTTGCCGCTTCGCCGGTTGAGTAGGTCTTCGCCATCCGAGAAGAAGATTATCAGGACTTGACAAGTATGTCAAGTTAAAAGTAGGATGAGTCGGAAAGAAAAAGCCCCGGTTCGTGGCCGGGGCCAGGAGTGATTCATGTCAGATCACAAAGATACTAACATGGGCCGTAGAGAATCCGCGATTGACCGCTGGATGTATCTCCGCGATCAATTCAGAGCCCTATCGGAAGAAGGGGGGCGGAAGAATTTTGACTTGGGCCGGTTCTCCGAAATGAATCGTGGGTTTGGTCGTGAAAAGGGACCGACGATCTGGGAACAGGGAGGGATCATCGATATCGATGCGGGAGTACGTCCGACTGGTGAATTTGTGGCTCGCTTTGAGGCCTTGGCCACGAGGGCAGCGCTTGGCCTGGAAGTTCCCAAAGGAAAAGCACTGTTACATTTCTGGCTTGAGTCGGTTCAAGGAATTACGACCAGTTTTAACGATTTGTGCGAAGCCTCGGCTACGTTCTGTTCTCACCTTGAGAGACATGCTCTAGAAAAAGCTACCGAGAAAAGTAGCGCAGTGGGCAGACCGCGTGTGAAGGACGAAGAACGTAAGAAAATTCGCGAAATGAAAGAGGCAGGAAAGACCTGGAAAGAAATTGCTGCGAAAATGAACGAAGACACCGGCCAAGATAAAAGCCCGGAGGCGTACCGCAGTCTATTGGGCAGCCCGAGGACTCGCAAACCGTAAAAAGCGTGTAAAACTAATTTCCCACGTTTCCCACGCTTACTGCATCCCCCCAACAAACCCTTCTACTTCATCGTGCTGGTGGCTTAATTTTGTAAAAAGCGTGTAAAACTAGTTTCCTGCGTTTCCCGCGTTTACTGCATCTTCCCCACTTTCCGAGTTCGTGACAGTCTGACGATGAAATTGTCGTCGGAGGTGTTACGCAATGAGATATCTGAATCTGGCCTGGGCGATCAGGCAGCAAGGTTCGCAGTTCCGTTTTGCCGCATCGCTCGGCGAAAGTGAATCGTGGCTATCCCGTCGCCTGACTGGGCGCGTTGATTTCACGCAGGAAGAGCGTGATCGTGTCGCCATAGCTCTCGGCTATCCGGCCGACTGGTTATTCCAAGCTCCAACCCCACCGTCACGCCAAACACTTTCCAATCTCGAACCTTCCGGAGTATGCGCATGAACGGCCAGACCACTATCCCTGGCGGCCAGCCATTAAACATGTCGCAACTGAAGACCGCAGCTGGCACACGGCAGACAGACAAAACTACGGCTGCCGGGACAAAGCCGGAACCGACTTATGGCGGTGTGGGGATAAAACCGTTGCCCGCGCAATTTACCGGCGGGAAAAGCCTGTATCAGCAAGCCTATGAATTGCGGAAGAAAATGGCCGGGCCGGACGGCCCTGTGAGGAAATAAATTTGAGCAGGCCCCGCCCGCGCGCAATCGCGGGACAGGGAGATTTCACAAAAGGAGAGAAACATGAACGCTTCGAGAAATACCGCAGTTGTGAATGGATGTCAAGGGATTGAATCGATAAGCCTAAGTGATAGCGACAGGCGACTTCTAATTCGCTCGTCCCTCACTCTTTTTCTTCGGCGATTAAATCATGGCGTCCCGGTCCTCCGAGACGATCTCTTGCGCGTGGCCTTTTACGCACCTGAGCAAGCTGAACGCGCATGAACGGGGCGCCTTCATCAAAGAACCCAGCCCAACGCGAGCGGATTCTCGCGCTGCTTCGTGCTCGCGGCTCCGCCGGCTGCACAAATGTCGAGCTGAACGCGATATGTTTCCGCTATGGTGGCCGAATTTTCGAACTTCGCGGAGCGGGCTACGAGATTAAAACGATTCGCGAAGGCGAGAGCCTTTTTCGCTTCGTTCTCACCGCCGAGCCCGAGAAGCGCGAGAATCTTTCGGGCTTCATGGAGCAGCGCCGGCGCGAAGCGGACGAAGCCATGCCTCTATTCGCAGGAGGCGCGGCGTGAAGAGCAACGCACGCGCCAGCGACCACGGCTTCGTAAAGATCCGGCGCGGCCTGCGCGAGCATCTGCGCCGCATGCCGGCCGAATCTCTGAAGCTGTATCTATGGCTACATCTCGCGGCCAGTTGGAGAGGGAAAGAACGCGGCACGGTCCGCACCAGTTATCGCGACATTGCCGATGAGCTCGGCCTATCGCTAGCGACCATCAAAAGAACCATTGCCAAGTTACAGCCGCGGTATATCAAAGTCCTGCCTGGAAACCAGCATCGAGCATCAGTTATTCGGATACTGAAATACGACATGCGACAAGCTGGTATCACGAATGACACCAGCAGAGCCGGTATCAAAAATGAGCTACACGGTGATACCAGCACTGATACCAGCTCAACGCGGGAACCCAATGAAACACTGCGAAATCTCGCTCCTAAGAAGGTATTAGAAGGTAGTAGAAGTAAAGCAGCTACAGCCGCTCTCCCTAAACCGGAAGATTCGGTGTGGAGTTTCCTAAAAATAAATCCATGCGGCCCGATCTCCTTCCGCACGCTGCTTGAGGGCCGCTGGGCTTCCAGGAACGGAGACCGGTCTTCGGTCCTGATCGGGGAGACGGTCGACGCCTGGGAGACGGCTGAAGGCGAAAAGCTTCGGCGAGCCCCGCAACTGTTCCGCGCCCTGTCCGATCTTCGTCAGAGAGAAAAGCAAGAAGCGCCCGGACAGAAGGACACCTCCGAGCCAATCCACACCCTGACCGCCGAGGAGATCCCCGCGTGAGCACAGAGACAAACATCGAACGCCCATTACCCCATAGCCAGCCAGCGGAGCAGTTCGTGCTCGGCTGCATTCTCGTGGGAAATCCGAAGGCGCACACGATCTTCGACTGGTTGACTGCCGAGGATTTTTTCATCCCGCAGAATAAGAGAATTTTCGCAACGCTCAAGAGCCTGGACGAACGCGGAAAGCCCCCCGACTGCCTGGCCGCGCTCGATGAACTACAGAGAACCGGCCAGCTCGAAGCGGCTGGAGGCGTCGGCTATCTCGCCCAGTTGGGCGATGACATGCCAAACAAGGGCAACGTGGAGCACGAGGCCCGAATCGTGAAAGAAAAAGCCGTCCTTCGCGGTCTGATTTTTTTGGCGTCCGCCATTCAGGAGCAGGCACTTGGCGCGAGCGAGGCACCCGATGTCGTTCTCGACCGCGCAATTGAGAGTTTTTCCGAGATCGCCCGGAATCTCGAAGCAGACAAGGATTGCGGGATGGTTTACCGGGACGCGGCGTTGAGCCTCTTGCATGAGTTCGATTCCGGGTCTGGCGTGCGGATCTTCACCGACATCGACGAACTGGACCGGCTCACGGGCGGATTTCGCGCTGGCGAGCTTGTTCTGTTCACCGCCGAAACAGGCGTGGGCAAGACTTTACTTGCCCAGCAAACGCGCCGCCGCTCTTGCCGCGATGGGCGGCACACGCTTTTCTGTTCGGGCGAAATGCGGGCTCAGCATTTGATTTCTCGCGAACTGGCAACCGAGGCGGGAGTCGAGCACTGGAAGATGCGGCGCCCGGAGCGCCTCACGCCCGAGGACACAAGCGCCCTGGTTGAAGCCGCAAGCCATGAGTGCCCACAGTGCCGAATCCTGGACGGCGAGCTGAGCATGTCGCGCATTCGCAAAGTCGCGCGGCAAATGAAGGCTCGCACCGGGCTCGATCTCCTCATCATCGATTACGACGAACTGGTCGAAGCGCCAGGAGAAACAGAATTCGATCAGCAGCGCTACATCGTGCGATCCGGAAAATCCTTGGCGATGGAGCTTGCGTGTCCGGTGATCGTGATTTCGCAACTCCGTAAATCGCTTCAAGGCGAGGACCGGAAAAGGCCAACGCTTCAGCGATTGTACGGCAGCGGCGCGAAGGCGAAGCACTCAAGCATCGTGCTCTACGTGGACCGTCCCTATGTTCAGGAACTTGCCGGGGATGAAACGGAGGCGCGGATTGTCATCGCGAAAAACCGAGATGGCAAGGTGGGCGCGATCGAGGCGCGATTCAACGTGAAGACCCTGCGGTTTGAAAGTCTGCCGAAGCCACAACCGGAACAGCCTGATTGGGTGAACCGATGACCGTTCGAAAAACCCTATTTCCGCTAGCCTCGCAAAGCCATGAAACGGCGTGGACGTGGAAGGCAGTTTTGAACGTTCAAGAAACACATGTTTTCCGAACGGGATTGATTTGTTGAATGGCGAGCGCGACACAATTCGCTTTGCCGGATGCTGACGCGGCGCGTACACTCCGACGCAGGGTAGCCGAACCAACGAGCAAAGAAGGTGGCTCGATGGCTCGGCGTCGGCATCAAGCAGGACGTGTGATTGTTCGCGGCAAGAAACCGAACGAGGTTTTTGTTGGCAGGTGGCGGGAGGACGTGATTCGAGAGGAACAGACAATTCGCGTGGAGCGTTCGATGGTGCTCGGCACAGTCGCCGAACTCAAAACGAAACGCATCGCGCAACGCCTACTCGATCCGATTCTTGCGCGAATCAATTCTTTTGACTATCGGCCAAGTAAATTTAGCTCGGTCGAAAAATTTGCGGACGCTTGGGAGATTCAGGTGCTCACGCATCAGAAACCCTCCAGCGTGAAGGCCGCGAAGTCCCACCTGAAAACTTACATCCGGAAACACTTGGGAAAAGTTCTCCTCCACGAACTCACACCACAAATTCAGCAAAACTTTGTGACGCTGCTTTCGCAGAAAGTCTCACGCAAAACGTGCCTCAACGTCCTCGGGACTCTTTCCTCGATGATGCGGACTGCGAAATCGTGGGGCTATTGCACACAACCCGTGACGGCAGGGGATCTCGCTTTGCCGAAGGACGAGATTCACAATCAGCCGCGCTTTTTCACCGGAGACGAAGCGCGCAAAATCATCACGATTGCTTCTGACCCGTGGCGCACCATGTTCGCCATCGCCGCAATGACGGGACTTCGCGTCGGAGAAGTCGTGGGTCTGCAAAAAGCGGACCTGGACTTCGACCGCCGCGTGATCCACGTCCGGCGCTCGGCATGGTACGGCCGGGTGCAAACCGTAAAGAGCAAAGCGAGTCAAGCGCCGGTAGCGATGGCGGATGCGCTCGCAACCTTGCTCGGACAATACCTGGAGACCTGGAAAGAAAATCTCGAAGGGTTTCTGTTTCTCAACCGTAACGGCCGGCCTTACGCGGCCAACAAAGTTGTCGAATATGGACTTTGGCCCGTGCTCGACAAACTGAAAATCAAGCGCGCGGGGATGCATGCTTTCCGACATTGCCACGCGAGTTTGCTGATGGACGTTGGAGCGAACATGGCCGTGACAAAAGATCAAATGCGGCACTCGGATGCACGTGTCACGCTGGGAGTTTACGGCCACGTAATCGGTGATTCCCAGCGCGACGCAGTGGACAAAGTGGGTGAGATTCTGCGCCCAAGTGCGCTCAAATCGGAGACGTCAGGTGAGTATATCCAATAACTTGCGGAACGTTGGACGTGGGTTCGATTCCCATCGCCCGCTCCAAAAATCCTGTTGATTCGATTGCCTCTACGCCTGGAAGTTGCTGAAAATCGCCCCATAAACTGCGGGGTTTGTTCCAAGGATGTTCCAAAGCCCTCGCAATTGTTATAAGACTTATCCGCTCGATTCTGGACGCATGGGGACGGGCTTTATGAACACATTGAAAACAACGAGGAAACAACGAGAAAAGCGCGCTGGCGGTGTTACCGGCAAGGGCTTCCAGCCCGGTGTTTCGGGGAACCCAAATGGTCGGCCTCGCACCGCGAAATTTAGCGAAGCACGCACCCGGATCAAAAGCCTGCGAATTCTCAGGATAATAGGCTTGAAACAAAACATAGAGTGTTTGCTGCTGCGTAAAGAAGCGAGTCACGCTCGGAACGATTTTTTCGCCTGCCATTTCCAGGGGAGAGCTTGGGAGCTTGGCGCGAGGTCCTTGTCCCTTGGTTTCGACCTCCAAGGACTTTTCGACCGGAACAAGCTGGGTTGAGAGCAAAACTGAGCTGAGAGAAATGCGGCCGGGCTGGCGTTGCGGCACGGCGATATCGCGCTCGAACGTGCCGATTTTGCTCGATTCGTTTTCCCGGGCCACGAATTTGAGGTGATATGCGCCGGGCGCAAGAACGACTCCACACTGATAGACCAGATTGCTCTGGTGCACTTGCGCGAAGCGCTGCTCGTCGAGACGCACACTGAATCGTGTCGCGCAATTGGGCGACCTTCTCGCCGGAAGGAACGGCGCTCACTTGCGCGGCGAAATCGAACGACGCTTCGTGCTGTCCGTGCTTCTGCGCCCAATCAAGCGCGGAAGAAGATAGCTTTGCAGAGATGGGAACGTACACCTGCTGGTCGCTCAGGCGAAACAGGGAAGTCTCGACAGCGATGGGAAGCTCCACAACCGGATTATCCGATTGCATGGCATCCGGCAAGCTGCTGCTCGCGATCTTCTTTTTGGAGATGCTGAAAATCCCGCGGAGCATAGTAGCCGTTGCGGTAGCGCACTCGAACGCCGGGGGCATTGACCTTCACGTGAACCGCGTGCCAGCTTCCATCGTGCTTGATGTTCGCGCCCGGGTCGTAACCTACGAGGTAATAGCCTGTGTTGTCCTGCTCAATCCTGGGGAAGGCGTCGCTCAAATCGCCCAGATCGAAAAACGCGCGGCCGCCGGTGTCGGTTGAAAGCGTCGCGAGCGTATCGCGGGAATCCTCCCGCTGGTCCGTCTGATGAAATACGGATGCGCCGGTGAACATCGACGTGCTTGTGGCGGCATCAGCCGTAACGTCACCGCCCGGGGCCGTGTCGAACAGGCCGCGGGCATCGATTGAATAGATGGAGACGTCGGCGCGGTTCGCCGCATCGGTTGCGGCGCGCAGCTGCGTGCGGTTTTCCTCGCCCGTTTGGGTGATGCCTCCCGTAAATTCGATGACCGACTTTCTGCCGGGAATCGCTCCGAGAACGTTGGCCAAACTCTCGATTGCTTCGAGTTTTTGGTACGTGTTGAAAAAGTTGAACTCGGTTTCATCTGGCGTATAAGCGGCGCCGGTATCCTGCTGGACGTCATATTCTCTATTCTGCGCCGTCGCATACAGCGGATTCGAGAGCTGGGAGGAAACGCCAGGAAGGAGTTGCGCAATGGCTTTGTCGAGGGTGGCGCGATTGTTGGTGAAATCAGCGATCACACGCAGATTAGAGCTGAACGTGACGACCGCAACGAGATCGGCCCCGGCCATCTGCTGCTTCACGAATTTCGCCGCGGCGTCGTGCGCACGCATCAGATCGTCGGTCGCCATGGAAGTCAGATCGAAGAAGAGCACAAGCATGCGGCGGTCGCGAACCTGATCTGCCAACGCTTGGACGGCGACAGCGACCGGGCTATCCACAGCGACCACGATGGGCTTCGCGCTTTCTTCGCTGGCAGTCTCGACGGCTTCAATATCCTCGTATGAGAAGATGGAGACTTTCTGGGCGTGGCCGTCGTCCGTGACAATGAACTGATCCGCCCGCAGACCCTTCACCGGCTTTCCGGAGCGGTCCGTAACTTCCACATCAATACGAACAAGCTCGGAGGAGGACCGGAGAACCGGGGATTGACCCGCGAATTGGGCAGGAGCCGACTCTTGCGGCTGAGCAGCTAAAGAGCTTAGGCACAGACCAGCAACGAGAAGAGTGGCTAGGATTCTGTAAGCGTCGTTTCTCATCAGAAATTATACCGAATCATGAGATCCATGGTCCGCATGGAGCCGACGCTGGTGACGTGCGCGAATGTGGTCGGCCCGAGCGTGGTCCCAACTCCGCTGAAGTTCGCGGTATTCGCTAGATTTTGAATTTCCCAACTTACGTTCAACGTGTGCCGCTGTTCCGGACCAAACCGGAAAGATTTGGCGAGAGAGAGATTCCAATTGAATTGGCACGGCCCTTCAATCGCGCCGCGATGTTCATCGCCGTACTGGCCTGGAGGAGCCGCCACGAAAGCAGTTCCGTTGAAAAAGCCCAGAGCCGTGCCGCCGCAAGTCCCGAGGGCCGGGTTGGCAATCTGTCGGCGCGTTCGGAAAAATTCGAACCCGTGCCGGAATTGTTGGCCGCGCTTCCGCCAAGCAATGCTGTGAGGGGGGTGCCGGTGTGCCAGGTCACGATATTGAGCAACCTCCAGTTGCCGAGAGCATGTTCTTTCCAGCCGTGATTGGCCCAGCGGCTCCTCTCACCAAAGGGAAGCTCGTACACTGAGAACAGGCGAAATTGGTGGCGCATGTCGAAGGAAGAAAGACCGCGTTCAGCAGCGTAGTTACCGTCCTGCTGAACGACCACCGGCGCGCTGCCGCCAATCGAGCTCGCGTTATCCAGCGACTTCGAATACGTGTACATCCCTTGCAGCGTTATCCCATGCGTGAAGCGATGCACCACTCGCACCTGCAGGGCGTTGTAAATCGAGTTCGCGCCCGATTGATCGTAATAAAAACTGGTGGCATAAGGGATTTGCAGCGCGGCCTGCGTGTCGAGCTGGCTGGTGCCCAGCGGAGCGCGACTGGGGGGCGCGCAGCAGGTCCAGATCGGTACCCTTCGTTCCAGTGTAGGTAAGGTCCAAGATCCAATTCTGCGAAAACGATGTTTCCGTGCCCATCATCCATGTCTGTGCGTACCCAACCTTGTAAAACGGGCTGACTCCCCCCCCGTGTTCAGTATTGCGACGCCGGACTGTACCTGGCCGGGAAATCCCTGTTGCAAGGTGAGAAGCTGTGACGCCGACGTGTACCAGTTCTGCGATTCATCGAAGGGTGGTTGATATGCGAGATACTTTTGCGCCAGCGAATCATAGATCGACTCGTTATAGAAGATCGAATATCCCGCGCGCACCACCGTTTTGGGCTTGATGTTGGGCTGCCACGCAAAGCCGATCCGGGGCGCCCAATTTCCCAAGTTTCCATGGATCAGAGCGCGCGGGAAAGCGCCGTTGTACGGCCCGATTTCGTTCGGAGTGACAACGGCGACCGCCGTGGCGGCGGCGTTCAAATCCAGGTTTGCGATGTGGTTGTACAACTCCACCGCAGGGGTTTGCACCTGGTAGCGGATTCCATATTGAAACGTGAAGCGATTACTGACCCGCCAGTCATCCTGCGCATAAGCGATCAAGCCCCAGCTTCGGAAATAGCTGCTCGAGTCGCCGAACTGCACGGATGTGTTGTAGGGCAGGCCGAGGAGAAAGTCAGCGAATTCATAGAATGGTTCGGTGGCGGGCGTGAGCGGTGCGGCGGGCTGTCCATCGGTGTTGATCTGGACAGTCATCAGGCCGGTGAAACGGAATTGGCCTCGAGGGTTTGGATCGGAATCGGTATTCAACTGAACGCGGCGGATCTCGCCGTAGCCACTAACTGGCTACCCTGCCACTGCGCCGTGGGAACAGCATTCGCATCGTTCTCATCCGAAGACGGTTTCGTGTCCTGCGGTTGACCGGACGATGCATTGGCAGTTCCTTGATCCTCTGGAGCGGAATAAAGAGCGAGCACACGACCGGAAGAGCCCGTGACCTTAGTCATGGACGGCGTTTCTTCGATGGTCAATTGAGAGAACTCGTTCCTCATGCCGCCGGGACCTTCCGCGCCACTCCTACCGCGGCCCATGCCGCCACCACCGTACTGACCTCCACCATAGCGGCCGCCCCAGCCATTCCCGTTACCTTGGGAGTCTTGCCGCGATTCGCGCATCACTTTCATATGATCATCGCTATCGTCGGTGTTCAGTTTCCACGTACCAGCCAAGTTGGGCTTGCCGGCAATTTGAGCGGCAGACTTTGCCGGAGGAACTGACGGCGGTTGAACGGTAAGTTGATCGGCAGTTTGAGCAGCAGGCAGCGGTCCCGCAGGCGCGTCTTGTGCCGCCGCGCGACCGATCGGGAATAGTAAAACTGCCGCGCCAAACAGCACGAGCATTCTTGTGGCGAGCCGTTTGAAATCGCCCGCTCCATTTGGATCGCTCATAAGCCCTCCACTTCGCCGTCGGAGAAACATGAGGCTGTCGGACGCAGCCGTCCGATATGCTCCACATGTCTATTCTTCCACTCAAAGAGGCTTGGAGTTCCCCAAAGTTTCGCTCTGATTCTCTGGCCGGCATCTGTTGCGAACGTTTCAGTGTTTTGCCGATTCCAATTCCGCTGCCGCGGAATCGATCAGCGCAGTCTCGGCGTCGAGCACTTTCGCGACACGCTCGATTTCGGCATTGGCTTCGTCCCAGTGTTTCTGCTCGATCGCTTCACGCACACCGGGAATCGTTTTTGCGCCATAGCCGGAATATACGCCGGGAGCATAAATCATATGCTTGTACCAAGAGCGGCGGAGAAGACCTGCTTGGGTGGTCAAGCGGCGCTCGCTTTCCATGAGCTTTTGATCCAGGTCTTGCAACGTAGCGGCGGGCAAGCTCGAAATCCCGGCTCTGTTGAGCGCTGTTTGGTAGCGCTGCGCACTCAGCGCCAACGCATCGGCGGCATTGTCCATCGGCGCAAAGTCCAGATGAGGGGGAACGTCTTCTCGTGGCGGGGCGACCAACGGATGGCGCGGATCGTTGTTGGCGCTGAAAACGCCTTCGTCGATTTCCTTGTCGCGTTCGATGGCTTCGTCTCGCTCGTCATCCGCAAGCTTCTTGAGCTGTCTCAAATAAAGATGGATTGTGTCCGCGAAATCCGTGAACTCGAAGGGCAGGAGATCGGCATCCGCCAGTCGCATCACAGCCGTGCCGCTCGTCTGCGACAGCGCTCGTCCATAAACAAAATCACTGTCGGAGAAGTGCATGAACCAGTAATAATCGTCGTAAGCTGAGTGATAAATGCCGCTTTCGGTCTCGCCTCCATAACTCAGATTCAACGAGGCGATCCCCAGGTGATCGATGAAGGCAGTGTAATCGGAACCGGAGCCCAGCGGTTGCATGCGCAGGTCGGCGCGCTGACGCAATTCTTGGCGCTCCTCCTGACTTTTTGCCTGTGCGATTTCGTGCAGACGGAGACGCTGCCAGACGCTGATTTTCGTTTCCGGGTCCTGAATGTCGCGGGCAACGCCGTTCATGAATCGCTCGAGCGTGTGAGATCCATCCATATTGAGAAATCCGCGGGAATTGCCATCGCTGTTGATATAAGCAACGGCGTGTTCTCCGAGCTCCTTGTCGTGTTCCTCAACCCATTCCGTTGAACCGATCAAACCGGGCTCTTCGGCATCCCACGCGCAGTAAATAATGGTCCGCTTGGGGCGCCAGCCCTGTTTGACCAATTCACCCAGTGCGCGCGCTTCTTCAAGCAGTGCTACCTGGCCGGAGGTCGGGTCTGCTGCGCCATTCACCCATGCATCGTGATGATTTCCGCGAATGACCCAGGCATCGGGCTGTTCCGCACCGGGGATTCTGGCGATCACATCGTAGATCGTCTTTGTATCCCAATTGGAAATCACTTTCAGATGCACCTTCGCGGGGCCAGGCCCGACGTGATAGGAGATGGCCAGAGAGCCGCGCCAGTCCTTGGGTGCCATGGGACCTGCGAGAGCGGCCAGCAACGGCTGGGCATCTCCGTACGAAATGGGCAGGACAGGAATTTTGGTGATGGCGGGAGCGTCCTTCAGTGCGAGACGCTTTGCGCCAGGCGTCGCCCCAA
>Ga0307372_10006227_pt1 | contig 17556 bp, 16 predicted proteins | sample OX1MG_FD_202533 | JGI IMG/M metagenome (GOLD analysis project Ga0307372, IMG submission 202533) | Soil microbial communities from Risofladan, Vaasa, Finland - OX-1 | ecosystem: Environmental > Terrestrial > Soil > Coastal area > Acid sulfate soil | place: Finland: Risofladan, Vaasa | collected... | reverse complement strand
CGTCGGCCAGCTCGTCCTCCTGCTCGTGGGCGCGGTGTTCACGGTGTCGTTCCTGTGGCTCGCGAAGATGACCCGGCCCTCGACCACCGAGCGGTTCTTGACCGTATCCAGCCCAGGGTTCGCGATTCCCGAGCGAACCTCGGAGATCCCGACGTGATCCTCGCCCTTGTCTGCGGCGCCGGGGTCGGCGGCGGCCTGTTCCTCGTCGCCCGCGGCCTCTACCCACCGCGCCCCTCCCTCGCCCAAGCCCTCGCCCAGCTCCGCCGCTTGCCCGACCCCACCCCCGTCCTCACCCCCGAGGCAGAGGGCGGTTACGCCGCCCGGCTGGGCCGGCCCGCGGCCCGTGCCCTCGCCCGCTCGGGGGCAGCCTGGCTCGTCCCGGCCACGGTGCGCCGCGACCTCGCGGTGCTCGGCCGCCGCCCCGAGCGCCACCTGGCCGAGAAGGTCACCCTCGCTCTCGTCGGCCTGCTTTTCGCCCCCGCCGTCGCTGCGCTGCTCCTCTTGGGCGGCGCCCACCTCCCGCTCGTGGTGCCGCTGTGGGCGTCGCTGGTCTTCATGGTGGCCGGGTTCGTGCTGCCCGACATCGGCATCCACGCCGACGCCAGTCGGCGCCGCCGGGACTTCCGCCACGCACTGTCCAGCTTCTTGGACCTGGTGGTGGTCGCCCTGGCGGGCGGCGGCGGGGTGGAGACGGCCCTTGCCGACGCGGCGAGCGTCGGGGCGGGCTGGGCGTTCGCCTACCTGCGCCGGGCGCTCGACCAGGCCCGCCTCGCCCGCCAAACCCCCTGGACCGCGCTCGGGAGACTGGGCCAAGAGCTCGGGGTGGGCGAGCTGACCGAGCTGGCTGCCTCTGTCGCCCTGGCTGGCACCGAAGGGGCGAAGGTCCGAGCCAGCCTGGCGGCCAAGGCGGCGTCGCTGCGCACCCACGAGCTGGCCGAGGCCGAGACCGCCGACCAGGCCGCCACCGAACGCATGAGCCTGCCCGTGGTCCTGCTCTTCGCCGGGTTCCTCCTCTTCTTGGGGTACCCGGCCGTCGAGAAAGTCCTCACCGGTCTTGGGTAAGGCCGTGGGTTCCCGCCAACAGCAACAGAAAGGAAGACCAACGAAATGAAAGGACCGCCGTGCTCCCCGAACTGACCATCCTGCGCCACCTCCTCACCCTGCTCCACGACCGGTGGCAATCCCTGCGGGCCGAGCCCGAGGCCGGCTACTCCACCGAAGCCGTCATCGTCACCGCCCTCCTCGCCGCGCTGGCGCTGACCGCGGTGGGGATCATCGTGGCGAAGGTGGTCTCCGCGGCGGGCAACATCTCGACTGGACCCTGACCGCCCCCCATGACCGGCTGCCGGTCCCCGGAGACAGCAGCGTCGGTGCGGCGTCGCCGGCTCGGTGCCCTGCGACGGGACGAGCGCGGCGCGGTGGCGGCCGAGCTGGTCATCGCGACCCCGTTGCTGCTGGTGTTGATCATGGGGGTGATCCAGTTCGCCCTGTGGCAGCACGCCGAGCACATCGCCTCCGCCGTCGCCCAACAAGGTGTCGCCGTCGGCCGCCTCCAAGGCGAGACCGCCACGGCCGGGCAGAGCGAAGCGCAAAGTGTGCTCGACCAGCTTGGCTCCACGGTCCTCGTCGGCTCGAACATCACTGCGACGCGCACCAACGTCACGACCACCGTCACGGTGACCGGCCACGCCGAGAGCATCGTCGGGCTGTTCTCCTTGCCGGTCAAAGCCGTCGCCGCCGGGCCGACCGAGCCAGCCGCGGGCACCATCCCATGACCGCCGTCCGCTGCCGGTGGCGTGAACGGTTGGGCCGCGACGAGTGCGGCAGCGTCGCCGCCGAGCTGGTGCTGCTCACCCCGCTGCTGATCCTCATGCTGCTCTTCGTCGTCGCCCTCGGCCGCCTCTCCGGCGCCCGTCTCGAGGTCGACGGGGCCGCCGCCCAGGCCGCCCGGGCCGCGTCGATCGCCCGCGACCCGGGCACCGCTGTGGTCATGGCCACCCAGACCGCCACGGCCGCGCTCGGCTCGGATCACGTCACCTGCGCCCAGCTCACCGTCAGCACCGACACCGCCCAGTTCGCACCCGGCGGCTCGGTGGCGGTCACGGTGACGTGTCATGTTGCCCTCTCCGATCTCACCGGGCTGCGACTCCCCGCATCCGAGTCCGTCACGTCGCGGGCCACCGCGGTCGTCGACACGTTTCGGAGCACCTCCCAATGACCACCCTCGGACGGCTGCGCGCCAGGCTCGGCGACACTGAGTCGGGGATGGTCACCGCCTTCGTGGTCATCTTCACCGCCGCCCTCCTGCTCATGGCCGGTCTCGTCCTCGACGGCGGCCTCGCCCTCGCCGCCAAGGTCCAAGCCATCGACGATGCCCAAGCCGCCGCCCGGGCCGGCGCCCAGGCCATCGACATCCCCACCTACCGGGCCAGCGGCCAGATCACCCTCGACCCCGCCCAAGCCACCGCCGACGCCGAGCACTACCTCGCCGCCGCTGGGCAGGTCGGCACCGTCTCGGTGAACGGCGAGCAGGTGACGGTGACCGTCACCGTCACCCAGGCCACCCAGATCCTCTCGCTGGCTGGCATCGACCACCTCACCGAGACCGGCACCGGGAGCGCCACCGCCGAACAAGGCAATGGATAGAACATGAGTAGAGGACTCCTGTCCCGGGTCGGACGGGTGGTGAAGGGTCTCGGTGCGCTCGTGCTCCTCGCGGCCCTCGTCGGTGGGGTCCCTTGGGCGCTGTGGCACTTCGTCGGCTGGCCCCTCCCACACCACATCCCCTCCCCCAGCCAGGTCGGCCGCGCCCTCAACCGACAGGGCATCCCCGACCAGGCCCTCATCGACGCCCTGGCCGTAGTGGTGTGGATCACCTGGGCGGTGCTGGTGGCCTCGATCGCCGTCGAGGTTCCCGCCGCGCTCTCGGGGCGCCACGCCCCGCGGCTGCCGGTCGCCGGCATCTTCCAGCCGGTCACGGGCCACCTCGTCGCCGCCATCGTCGTCGCCTGCCTGGCCCTGGCGCCGAGACCCAGCCACGAGACGGCCACGCTGGGCTCGGGGGTCGCTGCCGTCACGGCGCGACGACCGGTCGCCGCGCTGGTCGTGCGGGACACGGTCCTTGCAGGCGTCACCCGACCGGCTCCCGTCGCCGCCAGCCCGGTCACATCGGCTGGGCCAGAGGCGGCGAACGGGACGTCCCCGGCCGTGGCCGCGCCGGACAACCTGGACAACCCGGACGCGGCGCCGACGACGAGCACCTATGTCGTCCAACGGGGCGACACCCTGTGGGGCATCGCCGAGCGCCAGCTCGGCAACCCGCTGCGCTGGTCGGAGATCTACCAGCTCAACGAGGGCCGGCCCCAACCGAGCGGCGTCACCTTGACCGACCCGCATTGGATCGATCCTGGCTGGACCCTCCTGTTGCCCGCCTCTCCGGCCACGACGCCACCAGCGACCGCGGCACCGGGGACGGGCCAACCAGCCCCAACCCCGGCGCTGCTACCCACGAGCGCCGCCCCGACCAATCCTCCCGCCGACCCGCCGGCGACGACGGCTCCAGCGAACACGGCGCCGTCCGCGGCGGCCCCGACCACGCCCGTCCACTCGCCCGCCGCCGGCTCACCCGTCGCGCACCCTACGGGAGCGACGGGTGGCCCGGTGCGACTGCCGTCGGGCTCGGTGGTGGCCGGCTCGTTCGCCGCCGGCGTCGCCGCCACCGTCGCCATCGGCCGGCTTCGTCGCCGCCACGCCTACCGCTACCGGCCACCCGAGCCGGGCCGCACCCTCGCCACCGAGCCGGCCCGCCCCACCATCCACCACCTGCGCCAAGCGGCTGCGGCGACCGCGCCGCTCGACGGGTCGGGTCCGGTCCCGGTCATGCCGGTCGGCGAGGAGGAACGAATCGGCGACCCCGGCCACCTCGACGTGGCGTCGCGCGGCAACGAGGTCGTGACCATCGAGCTCACCGACCTCTCCGGCGTCGCCCTCGTCGGCCCGGGTGTCGACGACGTCGCCCGCGCCCTGCTCGCCGCGCTCTTGGTCCGGGCCGAGCCGGGCGCGGCCGAGGTGCTCCTCACCGACGACCTCGCCGAGCGACTGCTGCCCGGCCTGGATCCGAACCGCGCCATCCGTCGGCTAGTGACCACCGACCAGGCGGCCCGGGCCGTCGAGTCCGAGCGCGTCGCCCGCAGCCGGCGCTTCGAGGCCGCCGGAGCGGCCGACGCCACCCAGTTCCGGGCCGAGAACCCCGAGAACCCGCTGCCGTTGCTGCTCGTGCTCCTCGACACGCTGCCCGCCGAGTCACTCGGCCGGTGGGCCGCGCTCGTCGCCGACGCCCCCCGCCTGGCCATCTGTGTCGTGTCCCTCGCGCCGTCGCCGATCGCCGCCGGACAGCTGCGCATGGACGCCGCCCGCCGAGTGCTCGACGCCACGCCGGTTGACCGCATCGGAGCGCTGCTCGGCACTCAGCTGTTCGGGCTGCGCGCCGACGAGGCGACCGAGGTGATCGCCGCGGTCGCCGAGGTGGCCGGCGAGGGCGACCTCGACGAAGAACCCTTCGCCACCAACGCCACCGTCATCCCCTTGCGGGCCGACGGCCCGTCCACCGACGACCCGCCGACTGATAACCCCAGCGAACCGTGGCCCGAGCCGTCACCGTCTCTCTCTCCGAACGGAAGTGGTGACCGCCCGATCACGGTGCGCATGTTCGGCCACTTCGAGGTGACGGTGCACGGTGAGGCGGTGGTGACCGGGCTTCGCGCCCGGGCCCGCGACGTGTTCGCCTGGTGCCTACTGCGCCCGGAGGGCGCGACGAGCGACGAGGCCGTCGACGCCCTGTGGCCCGACACGGCCCCCGGCCGGGTCCACGGCCAGTTCTGGCGGTCCTTCTCCGACCTGCGGGCCCGGCTCCGAGAAGCCGGTGGCGGCGACCTCGAGGTGCTCGCCAAGGCTGGCGAGCACTACCGGCCGTGTGGCACTGAGATCGCCTGCGACCTGTGGGAGTTCCAAGCCGCCCTCGGCGAGGCCACCCGGGCCGACGATCCCGAGGTCGCCCGGGCCGCGCTGCGCCGGGCGGTCGAGGTCTACCGGGGCGACCTTCTGGCCGGGATGGACCGGCCGTGGGTCGAGCCGGTCCGCCAGGACCTGCACCGCCGGGCCCTCGATGCCCACTTGCGCCTGGCCGAGCTCGAGGAGCAGACCGAGCGCCCCGACGCCGCGGTCGAGGTCTTGGAGCAGGCCATCGCCCGGGACCGCTATGCCGAGGAGCCCTACCGGCGGCTCATGGTCCTCCACGCCGCCCACGGCCACCCCGGCGCGGTAACCGACGTCTGGCGCCTGCTCCAGGGTCGCCTCGCCGAGCTCAGCCTCGACGTCGAGGCCGCCACCGCCAACCTCTACCGCCAGCTCACCGCCGACCCCGAGCGCCGCCCAGACCCAGACCGCGTCCGGCTGCCGCGGTGATCGGCGACACCCTCGCCCCCGCCCTGGCGTCGGCACGCTGGCGGGCGCTCACCCTCACCTCGATCGCCGCGGTCGTGGTTGCACTCGTATGGCGGTTCGGTTGGACGGCGCCGCTTGCCGCCTACCTCTACTTCGGGATGGTGGTGACGGTCGCTGTGGTGATCGACGCCCGTACGCTGCGGATGCCCAACCTGCTGCTCCTGCCGTCCTATCCGATCGGCTTGGCGCTTCTTGGCGCCGCGGCAGCAGCCGACGGGCGGTGGTGGCCGCTCGGGCGCGCGGCCATCGCCATGGTGGCCGTGGCCGGCTTCTACCTCGCCATCGCACTCGTGGCCGGCGGGCAGCGGCTCGGCCTCGCCGATGTCAGCTTGGGCGGCCTGCTCGGCCTCGTGCTCGGTTGGGTGAGCTGGTCGGCGCTCTCCACCGGGGTGATCCTCGGCTGGGTCCTCGCCCTGGTCGCCGTCGTGGTCTGGCGCCCTGGTTGCCGCCCGGGCCGAACCCCCGCCATACCGGCGGGACCGTGCCTGTGGCTCGGCGCCCTGGTCGCAGTTCTCGCTTCCAGGTAGCCCGCTGTGGGCCGCCCGCAGCGTCAGCGTGCGGCGGCGCCAATCAGATCGGCGAGCGCCAGGTTGGCCACGAGACGGCCGAAGCGCCGACCCGCGGCGGGCCGAAGGACCACGACCTGCACCCCCGCGCCGCCCAGCTGGGACAGTAGTGCCTGCAGTTCACGGTGGTCCGGCGACAGGCGTCCGTACCCGTCGGCCACCATCAGGTCGAAGTAGCTCGGCGCGTCGGCCAACATTCGGGACAGACCCGGCCGGACAGCGCCCGCGCCCTGGTCCGCGTAGGTGGCAACGTGGCACCACCCCGGCTGGCGGGCTACCTGCGCCGCGAGGCCAGCCACCTGCCGGTCAAGCCTCGCCCGTCCGGCGCCCCCGGGCGCCTCCCTGGCGTAGATCGCCACTCGCCACACGGCCGTCTCCTTCCTGGTCGCCTACCGGTGGCGATGAGACCTCCACTGGGCCCGGAAAGCAAGGCCGCGCAGCTGGATCGAGCCTTCATACGGCGATACCGGCGGCTCGGCATCAGCTCCGGGTCGCATGTTTCTCCGCTGCGATCCTCGCTCATGGCGCCGGGTCAGGCATGCTCACAGCAGCGTGTGCTGCTCGGTGACACGACCGCAGATCTCTTCCCAGCTGGGAAGCAGTCCGGCGCCGAAGTACAGCTCGGGCATGGTCGACTCGTAGGCGGCTCGGAGCCGGGTCGAGATGTCGCTGGTCGGATCGAAAGCCGGGCAGCTGGCAAAGCCGCCCGCCGGGCGAACCTCGATGCCGTCGCCGCCGGAGAAGGCCCGGTTGATCTCCTCGACGCTGCGCATCACCTGTTCGGTCTGATCTTGATCCGCGAGCAGGTCGAGCACCCGTCGGTCCCCCAAGAGCTGGTAGACGTCGTAGAAGTGCCGGCCGCTGCGCCGGTCGATCGACCCGCCGGCGCTGGCGGCGAGCTGCTGGGCCAGGGCGTGGATGAGGACGAGCTTCTCGAGGAGGGTGCGTCCCGGGTGGAGGACGGCGACCTCGAACGGCTTCAGGTCGTCGAACTCGCCGAGGTCGGTCCCGGCGGCCTCGAGCACATCGCCGAGGAGGGAGCTGATCGGCACGGGCGCGTGGGGATGGGGCCCGCCCCGGACACCCATCTCGAGGAGCACGCTGGTGCGGATGAGCGCGGTCGGCGCTCGGGTGGCGGGGTAGGCGATCTCGTAGGAGCGGTGCCGGCCGGTCTCGCTCCCCCCGACCCCAGTCGCCGAGCCGCCGACACCGGTGGCCGATGCGTCGGCCATGGCCTTCATGAGCCTGTCGGTCGTCCCCCGCCCCCGCTCCCCCGTCAGGACGAGGACGTCGATGTCTTCGGAGAATCGCTCCACCAGCCGGTAGCCCTTGGAAAGGCTGGTGCCGCCTTTGAAGATGAAATCGCCGCTGAAGTCACGGCCGAGCACACGGAGGACCTGGCTGACCCAGTAGTCCTTCTCGACCGCGGTGGGGCTGATCCCGAGCCGCTCGGCGGCGGCGTCGAGCGTCGGGGCGAACTCGCCCAGGTCCGCGAAGCGGGCCACCGCCTCAGCCGGCCAATGCCAGGTCGCGGCGGACGGACCGGCTGCGCGCCGGGCGGACGACGTCGGTCATGTCCGCCCGTCCGAGCGCGGCGAGGAGGCGGCGCAGCCGTTCGCGGACCCGGGGTGGCTCGGTCTCCGATGCCCGAGCGACCCGGTCGAGGCTGACCGTGCCATCGTTGGCGAGCCGAGCGATCCGGGCGACGGCTTCGGCGGCGGGAACCTCGACGAGGCCGTCCCAGTCCCGCAGCACTTCCAACAGCGCGACCTCGGTCGGCCGGAGCCGCTCGTCGCGGCGCTTGGTGCTCGCCGCCCGGCTGACGTAGCGGACAGAGCCGGGACTGCGAGGTGATCTGCCCGGAACGGCGACGGCCTCCCGGCGAGGCACCTGGGTCGACAGGCCGAGCGCCAGGGCGGCGCTCCATCCGGTCGGACCGGAGCCCGTCCCGCCCACGACCGCGCTGGCGAGGCGACCCGCCGGCGGGGGAGCCATGCCAAGCCGGGTTGGCGTGCCGCGCCAGTAGAGGCCGCGGCGGACACGGCGCACCTCCCCGGAACGGGCCATCCGCGACAGGGCTTGGGCGACCGCGTCGGGGGAGCCGGCGAAGTCCTCGGGACGCCAGAAACGGTCCCGCGAGGCGAGAACCCGCTTGCGGACCTCCGGTGCCACGCTCGTCGTGCTCATGGCTGACATCGTACCAGCAATGTCGGCAAAGCGATACGCGAAGCTGACAACCTAGTGGCTCTCACGCCGCCGGGTCGGTGACGCCGACGACGACATCCGTCCCCCAGGGCGCCCCTGGGGTAGTCGGCGTGGCCTCGACCCGGACGTCCGCGCCGGTGTGAGGGGCATCGACCATCTGGCCGTTGCCGACGTAGATGCCGACGTGGGTGACGTCGCTCGGTCCGCCGCCGAAGAAGATCAGGTCACCTGGCTCGACGGGGTTGCCGGGTCCGAGCTTGGCCGTGCCGTCGTATTGGTCCTGGGCGACTCTGGGGAGGCTGATGCCGGCGACTTTGTAGGCGGCCTGGACGAGCCCCGAGCAGTCGAAGCCCACTCCTGGTGCCTCGCCGCCCCAGATGTACGGCGTGCCAACCTGGGCGAGCGCCCAGTCGAGCGCGACGCCTGGCGCCGTGCCCGCGGCGACGGTCTGGGCCTGGGTCTGCCCGTAGGTCTGGGCGAGGGCGAGGACCTCGTTGACGTACCAGGACGCGTGGTTGTAGTCGAAGATGGCCTGGTTGAGGTTGGCGCCGTTGGCCGCGCCGTTAGCGCACAGCATCCGGGCCGCCGCGTACACCGCATCGGTCGGGTCGTAGGGGCTGGGTGGGTTGGCGCCGCCGGGGGGGACCGGCGTGTCGTATTCAGCAAACGTGGAGGCGAGCTCCTGCATGTCACCTTCGGCGCCAGCACTGTTGGCCCCCGACTGAACGCCGGGCAGGGTCGATTGGCCGTTGTCGGACTCGATCGTGCCGATGGCTGCGAGCACGGTCCAGGGGAGGCCGGGGCAGGTGGCTGCGGCCTGCTGGTAGAGGGCGAGCATGGCGGCGGGGATGCTGCTCGTGGCCGTGGCGGACGGAGCGGTGCCACCGCCACCGAGGAGCGAGGCGATCCCCGCGCCCGCCCCTGCGGCGAGAAGCGCGACGAGGAGGACGAGCCCGCCGGCAGCGGCGGCGAGCTTGGTGGCGAGCCCGGAGTTGGCGCTGTCGTCGACGGCGATGCTCACGCGCCGTGGAGGGGTAGGCCGGCTAGCCCGGCCAGGTGGACGCGTGCCGTGCCGGTCGAGCCGGCGGGGAGCCACACCGGGCCGTCTGGTGCGCCACGGTCCGCGCGGGCGGTGGTGGCGACCGGGACGACGGGGTGGAGGAGCACCCGGCGGGCCTCGGCCTCACGGCGCGGACTCGGAAAGCTGAACAGGACCCAGTTGGGATGCCCTGCCGCGGCGGCGAGGCGGGCGTAGCCGTCGAGCTTTCGGGCGAGGCGCTCCAGGCGCTCGGTGCCGTTGTCGTACTCGACGAGGAACGGCAGGCTCGTGCCGTGCTCGGTCCACACCCCGTAGCCGTCGGGGCGGACGACCTCGCCCCACTCGGCGGCGCAGCGCCGCTCGGACCACCACTGTTCGAGCCGGCAGCCCGTCCGGGTGCGCGCCGAGCGGGCGAGGGCGCAGAAGAAGCCGTTGGTTCCGACGAGATGGGCGAGGCGCTGGCTGGCGGCGAGTTCACCGGCGAGGCGGCGGCGCCAGGCGACGTCGGCGACCTCGACGCCGTGCTCGGCGGCTATGAGGGCGGCGCCGAGGGGGCCGAGGACCCAGTGGAAGGGGACCGGGCTGCCACCGCGCCGTGGTCGGAAGCGGTCGAGGACGTCGAGGGCGTACAGCTCGGCGAGGCGCATCCGGGCTCGGCGCTCCCCGGTGAAGCAGATGTCGGCGACCTGGGAGCTGGTGAGCACCCGGTGGTCGTCGAGGAGTCGGCAGAGCCGGCGGTCGCGTTCGGTGAGCCGGCCGAGGACGGGGAGCAGCCGGGAGTCGAGGTCCCGCCAGCCACGACGGCTGGTGTCGCTCGGCCCGCTGCGACGCGGAGCGCCGTCTGGCTGTGGCGAGAGGCGATGCGGAGCGCCTGACGGCGCCCGACCCCCTGCCGAGGCGGATGCGGACGGACGCCGAGCTGCCGAGGACCGAGTCGTCGACGACAGAGCCGTAGACGGGCCAGCGGCGGACCGACCAGGTGCCGGTGAGAGCGGGCTACCGACTCCAGCGGACCCAGTGCCAGCGGACCCAGTGCCAGCGGACCCAGTGCGGACCGGCCCCTGGCCGGCATTATCGAGCGCGCTCATACCCCTCTACCCCTTGAGTCCGCCGGCGCGGTGGAGCCCTCCCCGGCGCCGTGTGCTGGAGGTTCGGCCGGACCCGAGGGCTCCAATCCAGGTCGGAGCCCCTCGTGGAGCCCCTGACGGAGCCCGTCATGGAGCCCCTCGTGGAGCCCCGGTTGGACGCTGTCCGGGTCGGAGCGTGGCCTGGCCTGTCGGGCGGCTCGGGCGGCCCGTGCGGCGGCGATGGCGGTGACCGTGCGGGCACTCCTCCCGCGGTTGTCCTCGGCGGTGGCAGTGCGCGTGCCGGCGGGAAGCGTGCGTCCGGCGAGTGGCCTGGCGCCTTCGGGGCGGGGCCGGTGGTGCGCGGTCCGGTTGGCGGCACGGACCGCGTCGGCGCGTCCGGGCTGGGGCGGTGGTGCGGGTCGGGTGCGAAGGGTGAAGGCGGGGGTCTCCTCGCCGCCGACGACGAGGCGGGCGGCAGCCGTGTAGGCGCCGAGGTGGGAGAGGTCGTGCTCGGAGACCTCGGGGGCCACATGGCGGGAGAGGGCATGGGCGTCCTCGGGGGACATGGAGAACCAGACCTTGGTCCGGGCGTTCGCCGAGACCGCGTCGCGCAGCTCTTTGGGGAGCTGGCCCAAGTGCTGGTGGGCGAGGACCATGGAGAGCCGGTAGCCCCGGGCTTCGGCGAGCATCTCGTCGAAGGACCGGGGGAGGTGGAGGAAGTTCTGGGCTTCGTCGACGACGAGGGAGGCGTCGACGCGGGCGGCCTGGCCGAGCCGGGCCCGATGGGTGGCGGTCTGCCACACTTTGGCGACGACGAACGAGCCCAAGAGCCGTGCGGTCTCCTCGCCCAAGATGCCCTTCGGGACCCGGACCAGGCAGATGCCGCCGTCGAGGACCTGGCCCATGTCGAAGCTCGAGTCGGGCCGCCCGACGACGGAGCGGACGAAGTCTCGGAGCAGGAACGCCCGGAGCTTGTTCATGACCGGGCCGATGACCTGTGCCCGGCTCGCTTCGGACATCTGCTCGTAGGAGGTCCAGAACCCGCCGAGCCCGACGGTGTCGGCTGAGACCACAGCTATGCGAGGCTTCCTGAACTCGTCGTCGGAGAGCAGGCGGGGCACGTCCGCGAGGCTGGTCGAGGTGCCGGTCGCGGCCGAGTGGCGCAGCAGCGTGAGGCACGCCGAGCGCAGCACGTCGTCGGTGCGGGGCCCCCAGAAGGCGGAGAAGATGGAGCGGAAGATCCCGACCAGGTTGTCGACCGCGAGATCAGGGTCCGGTCCCGACAGGACGTTGAGGACAGGGGCGGCGTCGGGGTCCTCGGGGTCGACGAGCACGGTGCGCGACTCCGCACCTTCGGGGAGGCGGTGGCAGAGGTCGGTGATCAGGTCGCCCTTGGGGTCGATCACGACCACTCCGCGTCCGGCGGCGACGTCTTCGAGGACGAGGTTGGTGAGCAGCGTGGACTTGCCCGAGCCGGTCGCTCCCATGACGTGGAGGTGGTAGCGGGCGTCGGGGACGGCCAGGCTGACCGGGCGGCGCCCGCCGGCCTGGGCGTCGCCGAGCACCTTCGGCTCCAAGGTCGCCCGGGATACGTCCGGTCCGGCTATCCCGGCGGCGGGGGCGACGGCGGGACGAGCGACGGCAGGTGGTGGGGGCACGGCGTTGGCGCCGGCCCGCGCCAGGCCCGGTACTGCGACATCGGTCGGCAGATGTGCGAGGGCGGCGAGCTCGGCGACCGAGACGAGGTTGCCCTTTCCGAGCCGGCGGGCGGCGAGCACCCGTGCGGGGTGAGCGAGGCGGTGGCGGTCCAGGCGGTTGCGGCCCGAGAAGAGCGCGAACGCGGTCGCCACCGCATGCGCCCGGCCGCGCAGGCGTGCTTTGGCCTGGCGGTCGGTTGCGGTGGTCGCTATGGCGTAGCGGACGGCGATCGCCCAGCACGGCTGGGCGGCCTTGTCCAAGATGTCGGCCACATCGCTCGCCCGGGTCGGGTCGACGGCTGTGGGCTTCGTGGCCGGTCCGGGGGTGACGAGGTCCAGCAGTCGGGCGGTCCGGGTGGCGGGACGCCCGGCACGGCGTGCCGTGGCGCTCGTGTGGAGCCGGGCGAGGCGCTGGCCGGTGACGGGCCGGGCGAGGACCTGGACACACGCGGTCTCGCCTTCGCCGAGGGCGGCCAGGGCGCCGAGGAGCGGGCGGAGGGGGTCGACCTTGTGCTCGGTGCGCAGCATGTACTGCTCGCCGGCAGCCAGGGTGAGGCTCCCACCCGTCGCCACCCCAGGCCCGGCGAGCGGCGGCGTGGCGGGCTGGGTTTCGGTGCGTGCCCCGGGCCAGGCGGCCTCGACCGCCCGCTCGACCAAGCCCGGCGGGATGCCGCCGGGCACCCAAACAGAGATGCGCAGCCCGGCGTCGGAGGCCACGAGCTCGAAGCCGAGGTGCGGCTGGCCGAACAGCACGCGCCGCCAGGCGGGGCGCAGCAGGGCGACGAGGTTGGTCCAAAGCGTGGCCGCCCCTTCGGGGTCGACGACGGGCGGGCTGAGCACCTCGACGAGCCGGGCGCCCCGGGCCATCCGCCGGTCCTGGGCGCGCCGTGCGGCCGACAGCGCCAACAGGGCGGCGACACCTACGCCGAGGGCCACCGGACCGGCCGTTACGGCCACGTGGGCCAAGACGTGGGCAACGTGGTGGAGAAGGCGGGCGGTGGTCGGTCCGGGGTGTGCGAGGTAGCGGGCGAGTGGGCCCGACGGCAGGTGGGGTGCCGGCGGCGGCTGGGTGGCGGGGACGGTCGGGGCGGTGACGGGCACTGTGGTGGTGGGCACTGGATCCTCCTGGGTGAGGCGGGTCAGAGGTCGGGGACGTCGAGGGCGTCGCTGATGCCGGTGCGGCAGATGGCGTCCTCGGCCGGGCTGGCGAGCGCGCTGAAGGCGACCCGGTCGACGCCTGCGGCGAGCAGTCCCTGGCCTCTCGCCGCGCCGAGGAGGTAGGCCCGCTCGCCGGCCGACAGCCCGAAGGCATCGGCCAAGGTGTCGATGGTCTGGGGTGCTTGGCGGAGCAGGATCTGGGTGGCGGCGTTGGCGACGACGGCCTGGCCGAGCGGGGAGCCGAGCAGGTCTGCTGCGTCCTGGGTGACGACGGTGAGCCCGGCCCAGTGCTTGCGGGCGGACTTGGCCATGCGGAAGAGGAACTCCGCCCCCGAGCGCTCGGCCATGAGCAGCCACGCCTCGTCGACGATCACGAGGCGCCGCTTGCGTTTGGCCGGGTCCGACACTCGCCGCCAGATGGCGTCCAAGGTGAGCAGCGTCCCTGCGGCTTTCAGCTCGTCGGGGAGGTCCCGGAGGCTGAACACGACGAGGTGCCCGTCGGGCCGGGTGGTGGTCGGTCCGTCGAACAGCCCCCGGTGCGTCCCCGACACATACGGGGCGAGCCGCGCGCTGAGCGCCCGTGCCGCGGGGTCGCCGTCGGCGTCGAGTGCGGCGGCGAGGTCGGCGAGCAGTGGTGCGGGGCGGGCGTGGCTGCGGGGATCGGCGGTGATCCCCGCCGACTCGTAGGCCGAGACGATGCCGCGGTCGAGCGCGGCGGCGGTCGCCGGGTCGGGCTTCTCGCCGAGGAGCACGGCGACGAGGGTGTGGACGAACAGCGCCCGGCGCACCACTGGACCCGACGCCAGCGCGCCGGGTTCATCTCCAGGGGAGTCGCCGCCGCCCTCGCCGTCGCCGGCACCGGTCAAGGGCCCGGCGTCGAGGTCGAAGGGGTTGACCCGCACCCCTGGCGCACCGAGGTGCACGTAGGCGCCGCCGACGGTCTCGGCGAGGCGGCGGTACTCGTCTTCGGGGTCGACGACGGCGATCTCGATCCCTTGGTAGAGGGAGCGGAGCGCTTCGAGCTTGGCGAGATACGACTTTCCGGCTCCCGAGCGCGCCAGGATGACCGAGTTGTGGTTGTCCTGGGCGAAGCGGTCCCAAGAGACGAGCCCGGTGCCACTGGCGGTGGTGCCGTAGAGGACGCCGGTCGTGGCCGACAGCTCGGCAGACGCGAAGGGGAAGCTGGCAGCGAGCGCGTCAGTGTCGAATGCCCGGCGCTGGCCGAGGGCGTCAACCCCAAGCGGCAGGCTGGACGCCCAGCCCTGCAAGGACCGCCAGGTAGCCGGTCGGGCGTCGAGAAGCATCGACGCGCAAAGGGCTCGCACCCGGGCGCACTCGGCGTCCAAGAGCTTCTCGTCTCCGGCATGGACGGTGAGGACAAGCGCGACCTGGAACAGCTTCTGCTCGCCCCGGGCCAAACCGGCGGCGAGCTCTCGGGCGTCTTCGGCTGCGACCTCGACGTCGGGATCGGCGAGACGGCCCTTGGCTGCATCGGCGCGCCGGCCCGACTCCAGGCGGGCGAGCTGGCGTCGGAGGCGCTCGGCAGCGAGCGCGGCGGGTACCGGCGCCATGTGCACGGCGACGTCGAGGCGGCCGGGGTGGGCACACAGCGGCTCCAGCCAGCCCCGCCCGACCTCTCTCGGGTAGCCGGTGACGGCGAAGCTGCGGCACCAGCCCTCCCCGACCCGAAGCGCCCGGGGGCGGACCTCGATCGAGTCGGGCCCGAACGGCGTCGCTGACTTGGCGGCCGGCCGAGGGATGCGGGCGAGCAGCTTGCTCATCGGGTGGCTCCTTCCTGAGCGGGGTCGCCGGACGGGATTGGATCGTCGAACGGTCCGGCTGTGGGGGCCCGATGGGCAAGGGTGACCGGCTCGTCGATCCCGCTTGACGAGCCCGTGAGTCCTCCGGGCCTGGGCGGGCCGGCCGGGTCGAGGCTGCGGGCGAGGACACCGCTCGCGGCCACCCCGTCGAGGATGCAGAGGCTGACCCCTGCCGCGCCGAGCGCGGTGACCGCCTCGGCGGCCCGGCGTAGGAGGCGCCCGGCCCCATGTCCGTCGGTGCTGGCCTGGCCGGCCGGCTGGCGGAGCACGACGAGCACCTCTCGGCGGAGCAGGTCCCGGCTGGCGGCGAGATCGGCGAGGAACGCAGCGTGGTCGCGGGCTGCCCGCTCCAGGGCGAGATGCGGGAGGCCGGGCGCCGCGTCGACCAGCGCGTCGATGGCGGGGCCGACGTCGAGGGGCTCGGCCCGCACGAGGACCTGGACCGGATCGGCGAGCGAGTTCAAGAACCGGGCGAACCCGGCCACCAGGGCCTCCTGCTCGACGGGGGTTCGGAGGCTGAAGGTGACTGCGCTCGCTCGGCAGATCACGGCCAGGCCGTCGGGCCCGAGGTCGACCACGCCGTTGGCTCCGATGCCGGCGAGCGGGAGGCGCAGCGGTGCGGGCAGCGCCGACGGCTTCGAGCTGGCCGCCTCGGCGAGGAAGCCAGGGACAGCAGGGACACCCTCGGGTGCGGGGACGAGCCGGCGGGACGACCTGCGATGCTGCCATGCCGCAATCACCCAGCGGTCGGCGGGGACGCCTTCCACCCGCCCCAGTGCGAGGAGCGCGGCGACGGCGCCTATGGGGATGGCGACGGCGCCGTAGGCGGCGGGCGGCACGACGTGCCGGGTGGCGGCATAGCCGGCCCACAGCACGACTGCGGCGACGGCGAGGATGGCGAGCTGGCGGGCCGTCAGGCCGGCCAGCAGTTTGTCGGGCCGGTCGACATCGGCAGGGATCCGCACCCGGCCGGTGTCCTCGTCGCGCCGGCGATCTCGGGCGGCGGTGCTCACAGCCCGACTCCGGCGGCGAGGGCCTTGGCGCCCTTGTAGATGATCACGTCTCGTACGACCCGGCCGATCCCGCCACGACCCCGGGACCCGGAGAACACGACCCGGCTCACCCAGCCGGGAATCTTGACCAGCACCCAGCACAGACAGGCCGAGACGAGCAGGTCGACGACCCCGCCGGTCGAAGCGATCCCCAGGTTGGACGGGCCGCCCGAGGCGAGGAACACCCGCAGCGCGGTGATCAAGACCAGCGACTGGGCGACCTGGACGGCGAGGGTGCCAGAAAAGGCCCGCCACCACAGCTTGGCCAGGCCCTCGGTCTGGGGGAGGGCGTGGCAGACGAGGCAGATCGGGGCGGCGACCACCAGCGAAATGACCAAGGCGAGGCGTACGACGTAGGTGGCGAGCAGCACCACGGCGAGCACGGCGACCACCCCGCCCAAGAGGACGACGAAGATCCCTCCCGAGGCGAGCGAGCCGAGGACCAGCTGGCGCAGCACCACCGCGGCGTTGGCCGCGTCGACGCCTTGGCCGAGTACCGCCGCGGACAGCGAGTCGGCGGTCGAGATGGCCAGCCCGGCCAGTCCCAAGCTGGCGTTGACCGCGACGGCGGCGACGACGATCCTTGGCAGGACGTCACGAAGGGCGGTGCGGGTCTGGAAGGTCTCGTAGCCCATGACGATCGCCCCGCCGGCCAAGACGAAGAGCACCAAGAAGGCGTCGGCGATCCCTTCGGTCATCCGCCACAGTTGGCCGACCCTGCTCTGGGCGGTGACGTTCGGGGTGGCGAGGAGGGTGTGGCCGAGGAGGGTGAGGACCGGGTCGAGGGCGTCGGTGACGAGGCTTCTGAACCAGTCGTCGATGGCGGCTTCGATGTGGCCGGTGATGTCGAACAGCCCCGGCGAGGGTTGGGTGCCGCCGCTCACCGTTCCGCCGCTCCCCGACGCCGGCACGCTCGGCGTGGTGGTGCCGCCCGGGCCGACCTGGATCGGCGGCGGGCCCTCACCGGCGGTCCCTGAGCCACCTGTCCCCGACCCTGACGTCTGCGAGCTGGTGGTCGTTGCCCCGGTGGTAGTAGCGGCGGTCGCCGTGGGCGAAGCCGTGCGAGCGGCGGTGAAGACGACCGCGGTCCCTGCCGTCCCAGCCCTGTCGCGAACGGAGGGTGCCGTGTGGTGGCCGGCGGTCGCGAGGGCCAGGACGGCGAACACGACGCCGGCGGCGAGGCGGACCGGGTGCCGGGGTCGCCAGGCGGAGAGGAGTCGCATCAGCCGCCGCCGACGAGGGAGGCGAGGATGGACACGATGAGCGGGGCCAGGACGGCGAGCGCGTAGCCGACGGCCGCGGACTTGAGGGCCGTCTTCGCCTTTTCGACCTGTCCGGGGTCCCCGCCGGCGGTCAGGTAGCGCAGCCCGCCGATGGTCAGGAACAGCGTGGCGACCCCGGCCAGGATCCCGACGATCCAGGTGGTGAGGTTCGAGATCAGCCCGCTGAG
>Ga0307372_10006226_pt1 | contig 17560 bp, 17 predicted proteins | sample OX1MG_FD_202533 | JGI IMG/M metagenome (GOLD analysis project Ga0307372, IMG submission 202533) | Soil microbial communities from Risofladan, Vaasa, Finland - OX-1 | ecosystem: Environmental > Terrestrial > Soil > Coastal area > Acid sulfate soil | place: Finland: Risofladan, Vaasa | collected... | reverse complement strand
TGTGGCCGAGTGGCTTCGATGTGGCGTTTCGTGCGGCGCAGGATTCGAACCGTGGGTGCGGTGTTTCAAGAGGCTTTAACTAAGAACCCAAGGTCTAGTGCGGCTGGAGGGATTCGAACCCCCGACCCTCGGTTCCGTAGACCGATGCTCTAATCCGCTGAGCTACAGCCGCGTTGTTGCTGAGGTTCCATCGTAGTCGAATGACCTTCTACTTCTTCGGGGCGACCTCAGTACCATGCGACTATGCCCAACTCCTTCGCCGTCGATCTTCCGCAACTGCTCGACAACGCAGACGCCACCGTGGTGGAGCTGCGACACGACCTTCACGCTCACCCCGAGCTCGCATTCCAAGAACGCCGCACGACTCAAGTCGTGCGAGATCGCCTCACCGAACTTGGTTGGGAACTCAAGGCGTGTCCTACCGAGACCGGGGCGGTCGCAGTCCTGCGTGGCGCCAAACCCGGAAGACGGATCATGATCCGCGCCGACATCGACGGACTGCCCGTCACCGAGGAGAACCAGATCTCCTTCGCTTCGGTGAATGATGGAGTGATGCACGCATGCGGCCACGACGTGCACACCGCCGGTCTTCTCGGAATCGCCGATGTCCTGTCGCGGCGACAAGAAGACCTCGCCGGAGAGTTCACTCTGTTGTTCCAGCCGGCCGAAGAGGCGCTGGGCGGTGCGCTAGCGATGATCGAAGGCGGCGTGTTGAACGACAATCCTTTTGACGTCGTCATAGGCGCACATGTCACGTCTCTCGCGCCCCTCGGAATCGTCGGCACGAAGCCGGGCGTCATGATGAGTGAGGCGGCGTCACTTTCCGTGCACCTCACGGGCAAGGGTGGTCACGGGGCGATGGCGAGCGTAGAGGGCAACGTCATCCTCGCCGTCAGTCACCTCGCGCCACGTCTGGGCGAAGTCGTCGACGGACTCTCCTTTGAGGGGACTAACTGCGCTTGCGCCGCTGGGGTCATCAACGCCGGAACCGCTATGAATGTCGTTCCGCGACACGCGGTGCTTCGCGGCACGCTGCGAACGTTCACGCCCGAACAGCACATCCAGGCAATCGAACGTCTGCGGTCATTGCTGCAAGAGGTCGAGTCGATGTACGTGGTGTCGTGCTCACTTGAGTTGACCGATCTCGCGCCGGCCGTCGTCAACAATGCTGACATCTACGAACAGGTCATGAAATCTGCCGCCAAGGTCGTCGGTGCCAGCGGTGTGACGACCATTCCTCCCTTCACCCCGAGTGATGACGTCTCGGAGTTTCTGAATCGAGTTCCCGGTTGCTACATGTTCATTGGCGGCGCCAACGACGACGGATCGAGCGGCATGCACCACAGTCCGGATTTCCAGGTGCAAGACGGCACTTGTCGGATACTGGCGGGCGTGCTCGCGCAGAGCGCGGTCGACCTTGCTCAGTTGTAGAAGAGCTTGGCGGCCCCGCGGATCGAGGCCTGGTTCCCGTTGATGACGACGCGATAGTCGGTGTCGGCGAACAACGACGGTGCCACCCGTCGAGCGTTTCCTCCGGCCAGGTGGACCGTCGTCGCGCCAAACTCGCGTACGAAACCGTCGACGGCCATCACCAACAGTTCGCCCCAGTGCACCTCGTCGGTCGCGCGCGAGTGTTCGCCAATGGTTTGGTCGTAGGTCTTGTTCCGAACGAACACTTCGGCGCCGACGTCGCGGATCTTGCGCAAGGTGCCATTGATCGCCAGAGCGATGCCGAGGCCGGTTCCCAATGTCATGACGAGTTCGACGCCGTGACCGTCGATTGAGCCCAGCGCCGCCAAGGTCGCGTCGTTCACCACTCGCACATCTCGACCCGTCACTTTGCAGAGTTCGGCTTGCAATTCGAAACCCCGCCACCGCGATTCAAGACCAGGATCGACCTCGGTGGTGACGCCACCGGGGCGCGACAGGTTGCCCGGACGCACCACGTGGCCGTCGATGAACTCGCCGGGAAAGCCGATTCCTACGCGCCAGCACTCGCTGGTTTCGATGCGCTCGTCCAAAGCTTCGATCAGGCGTTCGGGAGAACACGGGTACGGCGTCGGTCGCCGCCGGGGCGTCTCAAGCATTTCGCCGTGAATGTCGACGTGACAGAACTTCACGTTCGTGGCACCGATATCGACCGCCAGAATCTGGTCCTGCACGGGAGTTCGTGGTGGAGCCATCGATAGATGCTAGTTAGTGCTCGCGCACCCCTCTGACGCGTAGGCGCCGATCACTCCACCAAGGTTGCAGTCGTACCGCGTAGGCGGGCCGATGACCGGCGATCACGGTGCCCGTTCCACGGGGCCGTTGGCGAAGTGGTACCGACGGTGGCGCGTCTTTTCGCGTCTCGAACAGTTCCGGAAGAAACTGCGACGCCGTGGGATCGGCCAAGCCACCGAGGACCAGACGAGTGGTGTGATTGTTCACGATGGTCGACGCGCGTGCGCCCCATCGAGCCTTCAATTGGGAGAAGTCCTGCACCACGGTGACCAAGGTGACATCGAGGCCGCTGACCGTCGCGGCCATTTGATCGAGTTCGTCGAGTGACGCGACGGTCGCGGCTTCGTCGAGCACGAGGAGCAGGCGTCGCTGGGTTCCCAGCTCGAGGCGTCGTTGTTGCTCTTCCAACACCATCCGAAGAGCGCCCCGAAAGAGAGATTCGTAGTGTCGCTGTTCCCCACGGGGACTGCACAGGTACAGCGTGTTCGGTCCCTCGACGACCGAACGAACCTGGGCCAACGGCTGTCGAAAGCGCCACGGCATGAGCATCGTCTCGGCCGTCGTCATTACGCCGTCAATTGTCCTATGGTCGCGAGAGAGGAACGTCTCCAGGACGTCTCCAGCCTCGCTGTGGCCGATGACGTCGAGCCACTTTTCGAATTCGCGACTCTCGATGGTGCGCGCCACGTCGAAGATGTCGCGAGAGCTTTGGAAGGCCAACATCAACAGCGAACCGACGGCTTTGGTGGCGAGTGAATTCCAATATTCCGTCTCGCCTCGATCGGGCGCAGCGCTCGTCAGGTCTCGCGCCACTCGAAAGGCGTGGCGCAACGTGGAGACTCCCTCCAGCGGATTCCATGTCGTCCCTCCGTCGAGCCCGGGCTCGAGGACTTGCACGTCGCCGAGCGTGGCGCGCCAGTCCCGAGTCGCGGTGATGAGGTCGTTCTTCACGCTCGTCACCACCAGTGCGTCACTCCATCGCAGCAAAGCGGGAATCACGAGTGAGGAGGTCTTACCCACTTGCGTCGGCCCGACGATCAGCAGTGAACTGCGCGGTGCAAGGCGCACCCTCGGGCCGTAACTGAGTCCGTGAAATGTCCGACGACCGAGCGTTGGTCGATCATTCATTGGCGAGCGGAATCCTCATCGCGCCATCGGTGTCGATGAACTCACGATCCCGGTCGTCTGGTCGTACGCGCACGATCGATCGGTGTGCTCCATAACGCACCAGCGCCGTGCCCTTCGGCAGCGCTGACAGATATCGCTCTTCGCGTCGATGCAGACCTAATGCGATCGCCATCTCGCGGGCTTCGTCGGGTGGCTGGCGAAAGAGCCACGCGGTCTCGCACTCACGAAGCAGTCCCTGGGCGCGTTCGCGATGCGCCGAGCCGACATCGCCCGCGGCGGCGACGTCACTCCATCGATGCAGTACCAGCACGTGGCTGAGGCCCTTTGCGCGCGCCAACTTCCACGAGCCTTGCAGCCAGCGCAACGCGTGGGGATCGGCCAGCAGCGACCACGCTTCATCGAGGACGAGATAACCGAGTTCGCCTTCAACCGCCACGACCTGCTGGGCCGCCGCCACCGCGCTCAACGCCGCGACCGAGAAGGAGTTTGACGACCACTGCGCCGATAAGTCGAGCACGACGAGCTGGCCCTCGAAGACCATCGGATCGTCGTCACCGTCGAAGAGTTCGGCGAGATCGCCGTGGATGAATCGATAGAGCGTCAAGGCCAGAGTCCGTTCCGGTCCTGACGCCGACGTCAGATGCGCACGCACCAGTTCGAAAAGCGCGCGTAGCACCCGCCGCGGTCGCGGTGACTCCAAACGCTGCCACAGTTCATCGATGACGTAGTGCTGGTCACTCTTGAGCGCAGCTCCTTGAGCGCTCGCGACAAGAGCTCGCAGCAAGTCTCGACTTTCACGATCGTTCGACGGGAAGGGACTACACCAGCCGTCGCGGCCCAGCGCCACGACAGTGACGCCGTAGGAGCGTGCTAGTTGCGCGTACTCACCCTTCGGGTCGATGATCACGGCTCGGCGACCACGTTCCAGGGCCCGGTCCAACATCATCTTCACCACCGTGGACTTGCCCGCGCCGATCGAACCGGCCACGATGACGTTGGGATTGGACACCACGCCGGTCGCGTACGCGTCGAACGGGTCGAGCACGAACGCCCCCCCACGCTGCGCGTCTCCGAGACTGCGCCCCGCGAGCCCGGTCCCGGCATCGTGCGAGGGCACCATAAGGCTGACGAGGTCGCGCGACGTCGCCCAGTGGGTCCACGAACGACTCACCATCCCGGGGCGCCGGGAAGTTGCGCGCAGTACCACGACGCCTGGCGCCCGAAGCCGAGTTCGCAACGAAGTCCAGATTCAAGGGCGTTACGCGTCACCGCCCCCACGTCTCGTCGAAGATCTTGGAGCGACGCCGCTCGAATCACTACGAATACGGCGATACGCAGTAATGCGGCGCCTTCGACCACGAGTGATTCTCGTCGGCGGAGCCGCTCGAGCGCGCGAGTGGACTGCGCTGTGCGTCGAAAGCCAGCCGACTGCGAGGTCGCGTCGTCACTACCCACTCGGTGAACCGCTCGGGCGGCGAGCCGATTGGCACGAACTCCTCCCACCACATCGACGTGCACCACCACGTCCAACCAAGGCGACGCGAATTGGAGCCGATCGAGGAGCGCATGTCCGTCTGGAACGGCGCTGAAATCGCGCACCCGTAACACGCGAATCACTCCCTGCGTGGTTCGAACGTATGACCAGCGTTCCAACAACCACGTGGCACCATTGACGCCGACACTCGTCGCCTCGAGGGCCAAGGCGCAGTTTTCGGTCCAGCCCGAAGGAGCGCTCACGTCCGTTGGCGCGACCAGCAATGTCGCCACGCCGCTCGGGCTCGATCGCACGTGCAACGCGAAATGCCGCGTGTCCTTCGACGTCGCGAGAGCATCCGCGAAGTCAGCCAGCGCCGATGCGTTGAGCAGGTCACGTCCGGCGAGGTCGAGGCGGCCCCAATGTTGCAATTCGAATCCGCGCGTCGATGATTCGCCGCGGGCAGTAATCGCCAACACATTCGAAGTTCTCTTCGCTCGAATCGAAGTCCAGCGCGAGCGCGCTGCGAAGGCAATACCAATGCGGAGCCGTTCTCCGACGGTCAAGCCGTCGCTCGACGGTAATGCACACGTCAGCATCGAGATTCCCATCAACAGTTCGATCGGCGCTCCATGGACCTGCGTGACCCACTCGCCAGCGAGTCCCACGCCCACAATGGTCAGGGCAGCTTGATGGCGACGAACACCAATCCAACGGCTCTCGCCATCGGAGACACCGAGTCCGAGCGATTCACTCATCGAAGTGCCAGCCGACCACGGGACCCATCTCATCGGTGCGGTACGCCACGTGCCCTCCGCGAGGCGTCGCCGTGCCGATAGGCGGCGGCAACTTATTCCCCGTCTGATCAGGCATGGGCGTCTCGGGGCCACCTTCCCACATGGCGAGTCCAAGGTCTTCCGGACGCTCCTCCGGCCCACTGAAGGGCGCTTCGGGTGTCAACGCTCGCGCGGCTTGGGCGAGCGGCGACGACGGAATGTTGGTCACGGTCTTGGTCAGTCGAGACCGCACGCCTTCGAGGTTGTGGAGCGCCGCCGTCTCCACGAACGGGATCACCTTCAACAAGAGAAACGGTGAGAAACACGCGAGGATCAGGGTAAGAGCGCCAGTTATCACCTGCGTCGCGGAACTCCCGAGGAGTTCATCGAATCCGAGCGTAAGAGTGATGACGATCAAAAGCTTGCTCACCGCGACCGCGAGGAACGTCTCGGCGAGTCGCCAACCCAACCGACGGCCCGCAGGAAATGTCGCGAGCGGGACAATCACCGGAACAAGCACCAGCAACAGAGTCAGAACCACCGCACGGACGATGAGTTCACACCACAACAACCACGAACCAACGACGATGGCGACGGCCAGCACGAACAGCGCGAAGGGCGGCACGACGCTGGCCACACTCGTCAACGCGCTCGTGAGTTCCGCCTGACGTTCGACAACGATGTTGGACGCACTCGACGAGAGTTGATTGACCATTTCAAGCATGAGCGCGGCGAACGGTCGCGCCATGAATATCCCCATTACGCACGCCGGAGCCACCCCGAGATAGACGCGCCATAAGGAAGGCGCGTCACCGTGTCGAACCGCCTGGAGCGTTGCCACCAAAAGTCCGAGCATCAACAGTGCCGGTGAAATGTTGAGGAGGACGTTGAATTCGGGCGTCGCCGAGCGAATGATTGTCGAGGGTTCGCTCGACGCGCTGAGCACGCCGCCCGCGGTGGTGAGGAACCAGCCGACGCTATTGAGGATCCACTCCGTCATCGTGTTGAAGAAACCACTTACCACCGTCGAAGTCACGACGTGCGTCACGCAGTTGACCGGTTGAAAGATGCAATGTCCCACTATTTGACGCTGAGACCAGTGTTGAAGAAGAAGTTGATCAATGTGGGAGCCGCTCCGATGAGCACCGCAGCAATGAGTGATGTCAGCACAGCCCGACGACCCTGGGACGATTGGTGCATGTTCTGCGTGTGAGAGCCGACGGCCCAAAGCGCTGCGCCGAGCAGAAGCGAGACCAGAGCGCCGATCAGGGCCCACGCGGCGATTCCGTTGGCGATCTGCTGCAACGCGGCACTCCCTGGCAGGGCGGTTGTCGACGGGGTGAGACTGACATTGGCGAACAGCATGGTGTTCTCGCTTTCCTAGAGTGAGCCCAACGGTCGCTGGCGCGACCTCGGTGCCTTCGTCTGCGAGAATGGTGTCGTGCTCGTCGCGGTAGCCCACAATGTGATTTCCAAGTGGCCTCCGGTCGCCGTCTTCGGCGCCGGTGCCGGCGTCCTCGTCGTCGGACTCTTGATCGGCTTTCTGATCAATCGGCAACGGGGACACCGCGCCATCGCCCAACGACTCATGGCGCTCGCCTCACGACTCGGCATCGAACCCCACGACGACAAGGGCAAGGTCGAGACAGCGCTCAGCTTCTTAGAAGAGGCGACCGGAGTCGCCAGCACGGCCGTGTCGGAGTCCAGTGCCGATTCGGCGCGACTTCGCCAGTCCATGAACTCACTGCCACTCGGACTGGTCCTGTGCGACGAGAGTGGTGGCGTTATCTTTCGCAACACCCAGGCCGAGACGCTGATGACCAGTCGCTACGGCGACGCCATCGCCGCCCAGGCCGTCACCGACGTCCTGGCCGAAGGGTGGTCCAACGGCGTCGCGGAGCGCACCGTCGACATCTACGGACCTCCGCGAAGAACGCTGACCATCCGGGCCGCGGTCATCGACGACGGACGTCGACCGTTGGGGGTGTTGGCCATCATCGAGGACATCTCGGAACGTCGCCGCCTCGAAGACATCCGTCGCGACTTCATCGCCAACGTGTCCCACGAGTTGAAGACGCCGATGGGCGCTTTGGGACTGCTGGCTGAAACGCTGCTCTTCGAGACCGACCCCGCCGTCGCGCACCGGTTGGCCGAGCGCATCAACAACGAGGCGTTCCGAGTCAACCGCATCATCGAAGACCTCCTCGACCTCTCCCGTATCGAAGGTGAAGGGTCACCGTCGCGCGAGCCGATCCCGGTCGTGTTGATCGTCGCCGACGCCATCGAGCGAATTCGCACCGCCGCCGAACAGCACGACGTCAAGGTGGACTTCGTCGAACCAGAGGCCAACCTCGTCGTCGTAGGCGATCGCCGTCAATTGATCTCGGCCATCCACGCCCTCTTGGAGAACGCGGTCGTCTACTCGCCGAGGGGCGGTCTCGTGAGCATCACGATCGATCGCATCGAGGCTGTCGTCACCGAAGAAGGTGAGAGCGTGGGCCCAGTCGCGTTGATCGCAATCAAGGACCAGGGTGTGGGCATTCCAGCAAAGGACCTCGAACGGATTTTCGAGCGCTTCTATCGCGTGGATCCCGGTCGCGCCCGAGAAACCGGTGGAACAGGACTGGGACTCAGCATCGTGCGGCACGTCGCGCAGAACCACGGGGGTAACGTCCTGGTGGAGTCACGTGAGGGCGAGGGTTCGACCTTCACCCTTGAGCTGCCGATGACGCACTGATGCCCAAAAAACATCCCCACGACAAACGGATCCAAATACTGCTCGTCGAGGACGAGGAGTCGTTCGTCGACGCCTTGACCATCGGACTCGACCGCGAAGGATTCGACGTAGCCGTGGCGCGAGACGGATCTCAGGCGATGATCCTCTTCGGCAACGCGACCTTTGACATCGTGCTACTCGACCTCATGTTGCCCAAGATGTCCGGGCTCGACGTCTGTCGTCAGATTCGTGCCAGCAGCGACGTGCCCATCATCATCGTGAGCGCGAAAGGCGAAGAGGTCGACATGGTGCTCATGCTCGAGATTGGGGCCGACGACTACGTCACGAAGCCCTACCGACTTCGCGAGCTGGTCGCTCGGATTCGCGCCGTGCTTCGACGACGAGAGTCCCACGAGCAAGTCCCGGCGTCCGACGACGAGATCCAACTTGGCCCAATTCGAATGGACATCGACGCGCGCCGTTGTTACGTCAACTTCGAAGAGATCAAACTTCGTAAGAAGGAGTTCGCGTTGCTGCGACTGCTCCTCGAGAACCCGGGACGAGTGTTGACTCGCGAGGTGTTGATCGATCGGATCTGGGGCAGTGACTACGTTGGCGACACCAAGACGCTCGACGTGCACATCAAGCGGCTGCGCACGTTGATCGAAGACGATCCGAAGAATCCCGAGCACATCACGACAGTGCGTGGCGTCGGCTATCGCTACGAGACTACGAAGCCCCGGGCCTGATTGTTCGCAGTTCGCCCATGTAGGGCGCCAGCACTTCGGGCAACACCACGGAACCGTCGCTCTGTCGATACGTCTCGATCAACGCAGCCCAGATACGGGCCCACCCGAGACACGAACCGTTCACCGTGTGCACCAACGCGGTCGATCCTTCGCTCGTGCGGTAGCGCACGTGCGCTCGTCGGGCCTGGTAATCGCGGAACCAACTGACCGAGGAGACCTCCAGCCATCGGTCAACTCCGGGACTGAAGACCTCCAAATCAATCGTGCGCGCTGAAGCTGAACCGAGATCGCCAGTGCAAAGGTTCAAGAGCCGATAAGTAAGTCCGAGCTCGCGCAAGAGATTTTCGGCGCGCCCCAGGATGTCGTCAAAGGCCGCGGAACTCTGGTCGGGTGTGCAGTAGGCAAAGAGCTCGACCTTGTCGAACTCGTGCACGCGCAGAACGCCGCGCGTGTCACGTCCAGCGGAACCCGCTTCACGGCGAAAGCACGCCGTCTCGGCACACAATCGAATCGGAAGCGTCGCTTCGTCCAGAATTTCGTTGGTGTGCATCGACGTGAGCGGTACTTCAGCGGTCGGAATCGCCCAGAGTCCGTCACGTTCCATGGCATACATGTCGTCGGCGGACTTCGGCAAGTGGCCGGTCGACATCATCGTTTCGGTCAAGGCGAGCGTCGGCGGTCGGATCTCTTCGTAGTCACCGGCGTTTCGAGCGAGCGAAAGTGCGCTCAATGCGCGAAGCAGGCGCGAACCGGCGCCGCGAAAGAGCGGGAACATCGAACCGGCGATTCGCGCGCCGGCCTCGAGGTCGAGGATTCCCAGTTCGAGACCCGCGTCCCAGTGAGGGACCTTCTGGTGATCGGCGAACTCGGGGAACGGCGCGCCCTCGTCCATACCGGGCCACCAGCGGCGCAATTCGACGTTGCCGGTCTCGTCGACGCCTTCTGGAACCCCGGGATCAGGGAGATTCGGGATCATCAGGAGTTCTTCGCGCAACAGGGCTCCGATTTTCTCCATGGCTTCGCTCGCCGCCCGCTCATCTTCGCCCAGCGCACGACTCTTTTCGCTCAGGGTCCCGGCCGTCTCTTCGTCCTGGTCGCGACGGGCCTCACCGACGAGTCGCGACAGGAACTTGACTTCAGCGCGTAGTCGTTCGGCTTCCTGCAATAGTTCGCGGTGCTCCACGTCCAGAGCGATGATTTCGTCCATCTTCACCGGCGAGACGCCGCGACGGGCCAATGCGGCCTTCACGATGTCCGGTTCACGACGCAGCTGGATGAGGTCAATCATGTCGCCCAGCCTACCTAGGACACGAATGCCGTCAGCGAGAACCGTCTATGTTCGAAGGTCGTGAGCTATGCGGTCGAGGTCAATGATCTGACGGTCAACTTCGGCGAATTGACCGCTGTCGACGACGTCACCCTTCACGTCGCCTACGGCGAAGTGGTAACACTGCTCGGGCCCAACGGCGCGGGAAAGACGACGGTCGTCGAGACGTTGCTCGGTTTTCGGCCACCGACATCCGGAAGCGTTCGCCTCCACGGACTCAATCCGCTGCGCGATCATCGCGAGGTCGTCGTGCGCACCGGCGCATTGTTGCAGCGTGGCGGCGTGTGGTTCCCGATGTCGCCGCGGCAGGTGCTCGACCTCACCGCCTCGTACTACGACGCACCTCGCGGCACCGACGAACTGCTCGCCTTGCTCGATCTGCAGCGATGCGCGCGCACGCCCTGGCGACGTCTCAGTGGCGGTGAACAGCAACGAACGTTGCTGGCTCTGGCGTTGCTCGGACGACCAAGGGCGCTATTGCTCGACGAGCCGACGACGGCGGTCGACCCCGAAGGTCGCCAGGTGATCCGTGACCTCATCGCCTCCGAGGGCGACAGGGGATGCGCCCTGTTGGTCACCACGCACGAACTGACCGAAGCCGAGCGGACGTCGGATCGAGTGATCATCATGAACCGAGGTCACGTCGTCATTCAAGGAACGCTCGACGAACTTGCGGGTGCGCCTGAGATGATCATCGAGCTCTCGGGTCCTGTCGACACGTCAATGCTCGCCTCGCAGCTCCAGTGCGTCATCACCACCGACGCGTCCAATCGAATTCGTTGCGAAACAGAATCGACGCCGGAGCGAATGGCGACGCTGAACGACTTCTTGACCGGCGCGGGAGTGACGTTATTGTCACTGCGGACGCGAGCTTCGCTCGAAGAGCGCTATCTGGATTTGATCGAACAAGAACGCCGCGAGGTCCGGCCTTGAACGCGTGGTGGGCCCAGAGTCGCGCCGAGGTCCGCATGACGTTGCGCCGAGGCGAGACACTCCTCTTGACCGTAGGGATACCAGTCCTTCTGCTCTTGTTTTTCTCCTTGGCCAAAGTGGTGGCGACGCCGACGAGGTCTCGAGTCGACTTCATCGCGCCGGGAATACTTGCCCTGTGTGTTCTCTCTACCTCGCTCGTCGCGCTGTCCATTGCGACCGGCTTCGAACGCAGTTACGGAGTGCTGCGCCGCCTTCACGTGACGCCGATCGGCACCCGTCGTCTCGTTGGCGCGAAGATCGCCGGGGTGCTGGTGACCGAAGCGCTGCAGATCGTTGTTCTGTCCTTGGTCGCGCTGATGTTGAGCTGGCGCCCGCGCGGCGGAGCGATCGGCGGACTTGAGGTCGCGACCGTGCTCGTGCTCGGCTCAGCCGGTTGTGCGGGAATCGGCCTGGCTCTCGCCGGACGACTTCGCGCGGAGGTCAATCTCGCCGCGAGCAACGGGCTCTACCTCGTACTGCTTTTGCTCTCGGGCATCGTCATACCGTTGACGACGCTGCCCGTCTTCATCCGTCGGGTCGCCGTCGCGTTGCCACCCGGGGCCATGGCTGAAGGTTTGCACCGAGTGCTCGGACAGGGTCTCACGCCCACCAGCACAGACTGGATTGTGCTCGCCATCTGGGCACTCGTCGCGCCGCTCGTCGCGGCCCGAACGTTCCGCTTCGATTAAGTGCGACGCAGCGCCGCGATGTCTTGTACCAGGGTGTCTTTGGGAATCGCCCCGAAATAGACCTGGTTGACAATTCCATCAGCTCTTACGAATGCGGTTTCGGGGAGGGTCAGGAACTTGAAGGTCTGGGCGGTCACCACGCCATTCGCATCGAAGGCAACTGGGAATGTGACGCCGCTCTTTTTCACGAAGGTCTTCGCCGCACCACGCTCGTCGTTCGCGTCAATGCCGACGACGTGAATGGAACCTTCATTGTGTTGGCGCAAGTAGGCGGCTACTTTGGGCATCTCACTCTGGCACGGCCCACACCAACTGGCGAAGAAGATCAGCACTGCGGCGTGATGACTCTTCCACGGCGCAACGACGGTGCCACTCGTCAGGCCACTCAATGAAAACGACGCGACAGACTTGCCCACCAGATTGCTCGTCGGCTCACCATCGCCGTTGGTGACGTGACCACCGGTGAAGATTGAAACCACGACGACAGCGATGATGCCAATCGCCGTGCCCATGCCGATGTACAGCTGCTTCGGCGAGAGACGTCGGCGCGGTTGACTAGTGGTGTCGGACAAGGACGTCAACCGCCATCAGAACGAAGAGCGCCGTTAAGTAGGTGATCGAAAAGTGAAAGAGTCGCATCGCTTCACCGACGTCGGCCTTGTCGACGCGGGCGTGTCGATACAGTCGCGCGGCGTACAGAGTGAACAGTCCCCCGAGCACGGTGGCCGACACGGCGTAGACGACGCCGAGGTGCGCGGTTGGTCCAATCAAGACCGTGAGCGCCCACATCAGCACCGAGTAGATGAGTATCTCGAGTGTCGTGTGGCGAAGCGATGTCACAACCGGCATCATCGGGACATTGGCCGCTTCGTAGTCATCGCGGTAGCGAACGGCGAGAGCCCAGAAGTGCGGTGGCGTCCAGATGAAGATCACCAGGAACAACAACACCGGCGTCCACGTGAGTGAATTCGTCACGGCGGCCCAACCGACCAGTGCCGGCACCGCACCGGCGGCGCCGCCGATCACGATGTTCTGCTTGCTGCGACGCTTCAACCACACCGTGTAGATGAGCACGTAGAACGCCGTCGCCGACAACGCGAGCCACGCGGAGAGTTGATTCACCCACACCGTGAGTACCGCGAAGGCGAGGATTTCAAGAGCAATCGCGAACAACGTCGCGTCGCGCGCCGACATAACGCCGGTCACCAACGGACGACGCTTCGTGCGCTCCATGATCGCGTCGATGTCACGGTCGATCACCATGTTGAACGTGTTCGCGCCGCCGGCCGCGAGCGTGCCCCCGCAGAGAGTCGCCACCATCAGCCAGAGTCCGGGGATGCCGTTGGCCGCCACCACCATCGTCGGAACCGTCGTGACGAGTAAGAGCTCGATGATGCGCGGCTTGGTGAGCGCGAGATAGCCCCTCAGCACGTCGCCCAGCGAACGTTGGGTCGGGGCCGCGAGCGTCATGGGGAGAATTCTACGGGACCCTCCGATTACCTAGTCTTAAGTCGTGACTTCTTCGACGCGCCGAGTGGTGCCGGGCCCTATATTTCGGTGGTTCGCCCTGGCCTCGTTCATCTCGATGATCGTCATCGTCTTGTCGGGAGCGGCCGTTCGACTGACCGGATCGGGGTTGGGATGTCCCGACTGGCCCACCTGTTTCAAAGGGCGAATCAGCGGCTCGTGGAGCATTCATCCACTGATCGAGTACGGAAACCGTGTCGTTACGGTGACACTCATCTGTGTGACGGTCGCGACGTTGATTGCGGCAATCTTTCGTGAAGTACGCCGTTCAGACCTGATAATCCTCTCAGGGATGCTTATCGGGGGCGTGGTCGCCGATGCGATTCTCGGCGCCTTCGTCGTCTACACCAAGCTCAATCCGTGGCTCGTCTCACTGCACATGTTGTTGTCGCTCTCCATGGTCGTCATCAGCGCGGTGCTCTATCACCGCTCCAAGTACGTCTACGGCCCGGGTGCGCGACGCGACGTCCGCGATCCGCACTTTCTGCTGATCGCGCGACTGCTCTGGATCCCATTCGTCGTCTTACTGGTGACCGGCACCATGACCACGGGTTCGGGACCACACGCTGGTTCGTCACAGGGACAACTGGTGGCGCGACGACTGCCCTTCGCCTTCTCGTCGGCGACGTGGGTGCACTCGCTCGCCGCGGTCTTGTTCATCGGTCTCATCACCGGACTACTGTTCGCGATCTGGAGGAGCGACGTGCCCAGCGCGCTTCGGTTCGGCGTACGGCGTCTGGTGCTTATCTCATTGGTGCAAGCGGTGATCGGCGTCACTCAGTACCTGACGCACGTGCCGCCACTACTGGTCGAACTTCACGTGCTGGGCGCGGTATCGCTCACGATTGGCGTGACCCAGTTTCATTTGCGCCAGAGCGCCCATGATCGTGAGCCGGGCACGAGACGCGTAGAGCGACACCCGGTGCCCGCTAGCGCGGGCCCCTAGTTGCGGTGGTATCAGGACAGTGTCACTTCTTCGCGGTGACCTCGCTCAGCTGATTGAACGAGTCACGAATGAGTTGCGGCAGGTTGCGCGAGTCGCGCGACGTGGCCCACTGCTCGAAGGAGGTCTTGAAGATTGCAATCGCGACCTCGCCGGTGAGTCCAGCCGTCGGATCACTGACCCCACGTTCACGAAGTGCATTGGCGAGTGCCGTGGCGAGCGAGGCCAGCTTGATGAGTTCGCGTCCGCGTAGCTCCGCGCTTCCGTCGATGGGTGGTCTGCAGGGCCATCAACACTAGATTCCGATGAGCCGCATACATCCAAAACCAATCCGGTTCACAAAATTCGAACCGAGTTGCCAAGTCGAGTGCGATGAAGGAGTCGATGCCGCTGTTCGACGCTAGCCAACGAGCCAGATCGGTGGAGACGATGGGGATCGAACCCACGACCTCAGGCTTGCAAAGCCCGCGCTCTACCAACTGAGCTACGTCCCCGGGGGCTTTATCCTACCAAGGCGCTATTCGGGGTGATGGCGTCGAACGGCTCGTTCCCGCTGTCGATCGGCGCGCAACAGTTCTCGTTCGACGTCCGCCCAGTACAACGGCGTCTCTTCGACCGGCGTGCCTTGTTCGTCCGCGCGCGAGAAGATCGTGAACGCGACCGCCCACATCGGCGCGTAACACCCGAATTTGGCGACGAAGCCCGCGAGCTGTTGGTCGAACACTGGCGTCATGTGCATGAGTACATACTGATGGTGCAACGCCGGATAGAGCGGGTGCCGCGAGAAGATCCACACGAACGAGAGGCTCGTAACGACCAGTGCCGAGGCGAAGACGTAACCCGCGCGCGCGACCGGCGACAGATGTTTTGTGCCCGGTAATACGCTCAGGGCCGGTAGCCACAGTATGAATCCAACGAGCAGGGTCGTGAGCAGTATCAGATCGCGTGCGAGCGACGAGCGCGCTCCCCAATCGACGACCGGCGTGATCAATGTCATCGTGCCCAAGACGGTGACGATGACGACCGCGACGCCGGGATGCGTTAACCAACGGGTAAGCGCGTCAATCGGACCCGGTCGCGTCAATCGCGCGAGCACGTTCGTAGGAGTCGCCAACAATAACAGCGGCGCGACCAAGAGCATGATTACCAATCGCTGCAGCGTCGCAACCGTCAACGACACCGACGACGCGAGGTCGCCAATCGGCCAGATAGTAACGACCAACAATGCGATGAGCGCGTACAAAGCAAGTCGACGCTCATGTTTCGAAGTGACGTAGATGTGATGGACGACACCGAGCGCAACAACGAAAAGGACTTCGGCAATGTGCCATTGGAACGGCAACCACGTGGTCACGTCGCCAACGTAATACGACCATCCTTCGCCGCCTTTTGGAGTTCGGCGTAATCACCTAACGTCCGGCTCCAGTAAGCCATAGCGAAGGCGGCGAAGGCCTGGTCGGCCACGTCGGACTTGCCCAGGTAGCCCGCGATCTGGGCACCAAGCCCGACTCGGGCGTGAGCTCGCGCGAGTGTCCACGCGCAGATCCGGCCGTAGGTGACGAGCAGGGACTCATCGAGTCGGTCAATGGCGATAGCCGCTTTATTGTCGTAGAGCTGACGAACGTAGTAGTGCCGAATCGACGTGTCCTTCTTCACGGTGTGCCAACCCAAGAACACGTCCGGTGTCGCTTGCATTAGACGCTGGCCGTGCACCACGCGCTCACCCGCTGGGAGCGCCGAGTCGCGTGCCAGCGCCGTGGCGATGACCGACGCACCGGCTTGTTTGATCTGCAAGAAGAACGGGTCCGACTCATCGCGTCCGATGAGGAGCACCACGTAGCATTCGGTGCCGACCGAGCCAACGCCGACAACCTTTCGCGCGGCGTCAGTGGGCGTGAACTGCGTGAGCAGTTCTTGTCGGTCGCTGCTCAACGTTTTTGCGTAGCCCGCGATGAGGCGATCGAGATCGCCGCGTGTCAGGTAACCGGTCTCGTCGAGTTCAGCCAGTGGAACCAGTAGCGGAGGATTAGACACGATACGCGGGCCGTCCTTCGCCTCGACGATCAACTTGGAGAAGGCCTTTCGCGTATCGCGACCACTGGCGTAGCCGACGACGCGGTCGACCTTGTGAATCGCGTTCTCTGTGAAGAACCCACCGAGGTCGGCCATTACCGTGTCGATGTCCAGCGTCGCGTACCACGTGGCCAGTCGAGTCTCGCCGGCGAAGCGTCGAATCGCCAGCCGATATTCCCTGGCGGCCATCACGACAATGCGTTCCTGCTGGGCGTCGCTGTGTCCGAGGTGCGACGAGGCGATGACGAGCGAACTGACCAGACGTTTGAGGTCCCATTCAAAGGGCCCCCGGTCGGTTTCGTCGAAGTCGTTCACGTCGAAGACCAGGTGACGTTCGGGCGACGAGAAGAGGTTGAAGTTCGAGACGTGCGCGTCGCCACATAGCTGCACTTCGAGCGATGTGCTGGCCCCTCGCACTAGGTCATCGGCCATCAAAAGCGCGTTGCCGCGATAAAAGGACAGAGGACTAGCGAGCATGCGCGAATAGCGCAATGACAACAGATCCGGTTGGCGCGATTCGCCTTGCCACACGAGGCGCGCGACCGGGTCGTAGTCGGGCGGTCGATCCCGTAGTTTCGCCATCACGCCGCGCGGCGTGGCGTCGCGCTGCGCTCGACCGCGAGCCTTGTTCTCCTCAGGGGTCAGAGGTGCCGTCGTTGCCATGGTCACGCCAGTTTCGGATTCGTTACGCCGTAGGGTTCGCCGCGAAGTCGCGGACCGACATTGCTCACGATGAGCAGACCCACAATCAGGTCCGTCACCAAGATACATCCGGGAAAGAGCGCCCCGGCCGTGGTCAATTTCGTCAACGTCAGCAACGTGATCGCACAGTTCGTCGAGCCCAAGAAGAAGAGACGTGGCGACTCCGTGCTCGGCGCGAGCCACGACTTTCGAATCGTAGGCAGTGCCGCCATCTGGTCGGCGACCACGAAGGAGACCAGCGCGACGGTGGGCTCGTTGATG
>Ga0307372_10006224_pt1 | contig 17564 bp, 17 predicted proteins | sample OX1MG_FD_202533 | JGI IMG/M metagenome (GOLD analysis project Ga0307372, IMG submission 202533) | Soil microbial communities from Risofladan, Vaasa, Finland - OX-1 | ecosystem: Environmental > Terrestrial > Soil > Coastal area > Acid sulfate soil | place: Finland: Risofladan, Vaasa | collected... | reverse complement strand
AAGCTCTCGACCCCATCGAACGGAGGCGTGAAACGCGCCGACAGGATTCCGACCGCCCCGATCAAATACTGGGTGCGCGCGCGGCGCCCGTCCTCGAACTTGAGGTCCCAGCGATTCGCGCTCTCGTCATAGACCGCCGAGGTGAGCCGCGATTTGAGCTGGATGTCGGGGCGCAGTTTGAACTTGTCCGCGACATAATTGAGATAGCGCTCGTTCTCCGGTTGACCGGAATAGTGCTCCTTCCAGTCCCATTCCTGCAGCAATTCCTGCGAGAACGAGTAGCCATAGGTTTCGCTCTCGGAATCGAAGCGGCAGCCGGGATAGCGGTTCCAATACCAGGTGCCGCCCACGCCGTCACCGTCGTCAAAGAGCCGCACCGAGATACCCAACTGGCGCAGCCGATAGAGCTGATAGAGGCCGGTTACGCCGGCGCCGATAATAATCGCGTCGTACTGTTCGACGGCGGCCCGGCTGACGGGTGTTTCATGCTGCTGTAATGAAGTCCCCATAATTGCTCCGCCCCGTTAAAGTGAATTGAAAATCATTGTCCCCGTTCAATCGTGGACCGGAATAAACCGGGGAAAATCGTAACTGTCAACGACGCCAGGCCGACCGAAGTTTTCGACGGGCGGCACAGCTTCAATCATCGACCATCGCAGAAACGGTTCAAGTTCCGCAAACGCTGCCGGTGATGCTGGCTCCGCCATTTGGTCATCCGTTCCGGCTACTTGCTCGCGCCCACCTGCGCGTGACCGATCCGATCGTGCGGATAGGCGAAGGCTGGATCGTTTTTCAGTACCGGCAGCACCTTTTCCGCGAACAGCTTGAAGCTGCGTTCGAGCTTCGGATAGGGCAAGCCGCCAAACGCGAACGTCCCGATAACGTGCTCAAGCGCGACCGTCTGATGGATGTAGCGCAGTTTTTCGAGCACTTGCTCCGGCGTTCCCGCGGCATGCAGGCTGCGGAAAAACTCGATCGCCTTGACCTTGGCCTCGGCGTCGGCCTGTAGCTTGCTGTAGGTTTTTTCGAGCTTGGCGTAGAACTCATAGCCCTTGACGCCGTGCAGATGGCCGTCGGAGAAATGATAGTGGTTGTCGATCGAGTCCCACATCGCTTCGAGATGGAGGTTGCCCAGCTCGGCGGCCTCCCGCGGATCGTCGGAGACCAGGATGTTGAGCAGGCCGATCGGCGGACGCGGCGTGATCTGGTTGGCGATCGCGGTTTCGCAGTAACGCGCGTAATCCGCCGCCGTGTCTTCCCAGCTCCGTTGCGCGATGATCAATACGCCCAGGCCCAGCTTCGCCATGATATCGGCTGATTCGGGACTCACACTCGAGGCGTAGAAGCGGTTCTCGGGATGAGAGATCGGCCGCGGGCGAATCTGGATCTCCGGAATCTTGTAGTACTTGCCGTCGAACGAAAAGCTCGGCTGGGTCAGTCCTTTGCGGATGATAATCGCGCTCTCGACGAAGCGGTCGCGGGCCTCCTCCATGTTGATCCGGAAGCCGTTGTACTCGACCGTCGCGGCGCCGCGGCCGAAGCCGAAGATCGTCCGGCCGCCCGAGACCACGTCGAGCAGGGCGATCTTTTCCGCGATTTCGACCGGGTCATGCCACGGCAGCACGATCACCGCCGTGCCGAGCTGCATGCGCTTGGTGCGCCCGGCCACATAGGTCAGCAGTTGCGTCGGATCGGGCGACATCACGTAGCCGGTGAAGTGATGATCGAGCGCCCAGACTGAATCGAAGCCGAGCGCCTCGGAGATCTCCATGAGGGAAAGTTCGTCCTGATAGGTCTCGAGGTCTGGCTTGTTGCCGAAACTGGTCAATTGGAGCGTCATGCCGACTTTCATTTGCGTCTCCTTTGCGAGCCCCGCCGAATTATCCCCACTTTAGATTCGGGACGGTCAAAACAGCAAGGCAATCCGCCGCCCGCTCGGCGCACGCGGCAACCACTCAGAGCGCGGCAGATTTCGCCGGCGAGGTCGGGAGCAACGGGCGAAGCGCCGCGGAACCTTGCCAGACAGGCGGTAGTTTCTGGCATCTCGTGCCTATATGAGGCAGAACTAGTCCGCGGTGGCGACGTGGCAGCCTTTTGGCCTCGCAGCCGGGCGCGAACGCCGCCTGCGCAATTCTCCGCGAAGCGGTATTACGGTGAATTAAAAGGGGAAACAGTAATCTCCGCTTAGTCATAAAAGAGGGGGGCTCGTAGATGACTAATCGTTTGGTACTCAGTCTGTCGTTGCTGATTTCAGTAGTCGCGATGCTGGCCGCGGCGAACCGGGCGCAGGCCGACGCGGTGGTTTCCGACGGCCGGTTCACCAATGTCTATGTCTACCCGGATCCTGCCAAGGAGTCCTGGGAACAGCATCTGACCAACCTGCCGGCGAGCCAGAAGCCGAGCGATTGGGGAAAGTTCACGCGCCGGTCGATCGACGGCTATACGCAGGAGCTGATGAACCCCGCGTGGCCGAACTACTTCGATTCGCTCCATCAATACGGGGGCATCAACCCGCCGCAATTTTTCGGCAGCTTCATCGCCTCGCAGAGTTGTGTCGACGCCGCGCTGAGGGATCGCCACAATGGCGTGCTCGAATGGACGACGGTCCGATCGCTGTCGAACTGCCACGTCAACGGCATGGATCCGTCGCCGCAGGTCAACCTGATCTTCAGTCCGGAAATGAAGCTCGGGTCGCCCGCGGTTACCGCCAACGGTCCCGATTTCTGCAGCCAGACCGGCAATCATACCGTTGCCTATCACTTTGCCGGCGTGAACACGCCGAATTTCGCGGTGCTGCCGACGAACTCGGGATGCGCGCCGAACTTCGCGACGTTCACCTCAACTTTTTCGCACGAGGACGTTGAGACGGTCTCCGACCCGGGCGGACTGGGTCATGGCGGAGCGGGTGGCAGCGAGCTCGGCGACCAGTGCCAGAGCCAGAACATCATCTGGAAGGGATTCACCGTCGAACGCTATCGTTCCGACAACGACAACATCTGTTGGCCGCCGCCGATTCCGGGCGGGTCGACCTCGACGACCTGGGTGCTCGGCCAGGGATCGCCGAAAATCCGGTTCACCGGCCAAGTCCACGTGATCACGCTGAATGTTCCTGGCCGGCGCCTGGTCACCGCCGCGGACGCGACCGCGGTCCAGATCTGGATCCAGACTGGCGGCGACGATCTTCGCGGCGGCAACCACGCATCGGATAACGCCGACGTTGCTCTGACCTTCGCCGGCGGGAGTACGTTAACCACTAATATCAACGGCGGCCGCGAGTGGGGCAACGGCCAGACCCATGTGGCGCTGCTCAAATTGCCAGCGGCGGGGCTGCCGGTCAAAGATATCCGCAGCGCGACGATCACGACCCATTTCGGCGGTGGCCTAAGCGGCGACAACTGGAATGTTAACGGGGTGGCGCTGCTGGTCGGGTTTCCCACCGGCAGTAAGACCTCGGCGCCGCCGCCGATAATCGTCCACGAATGGCTGAACGCATCCGGCGGACCGCTGATTCGAATGACCGGCAATAGCCACGACCTGGTCGAAGGCGTTCCGCGCCAGGATCAGGGCAAAGCAATCAGCGCGCTGCGTCTGATTATTTCGACCGGCAACGACGATCTGCGCGGCGGGGGCAACGCCGGCGACAACTGCAACGTGACGATCGCGCTAAGCAACGGAACGGCGATCACGCTGAACAACGTCAACGGCGGCGGCAACTGGAAGAACTGGACCGATCACACCGTCGGGATACCGATCCCCAACAGCGGTCTGCGCGGGGGCGACGTCAGAAGCGTAAAGTTGCATACCGGGTTCGGCGGCGGGATCGGCGGCGACAACTGGAACGTGCAGCGCATCCAACTGATGGCGACGCTTAAATGAATCCCGTTCGAGGACGCCGAAGCGCCTCGCCGGACGGGTCAGTACCGGTTGGCGGATAACCGAACCGAGTCGGCAAGAGCCAAAGGAACCCTGACCATATGATCGACAAGCGGGGGATTCGTTCATGCTGACGATCGACCTGATGCGTGAAATGTGGCCGCACAGCGATGCGAAAATTCCCGGCCTGGCCGCCGGCATCGCGGCCGCGGCCCCCACGGTCTTTGCCAAATACGGGCTGACCACCGATCTTCTGGTCGCCCATGCGATGGCTCAGTTCAGCCACGAATGCGGGGCGGGAAGTGCAGTCGTCGAGAATCTGAACTATTCGGCGCAGGGCCTGATCAACACCTGGCCTTCGCGATTCAACGCCGTGAAAGCCGCGGCCTTTGCGCATAATCAGCAGAAGATTGCCGACGAGGTTTACAACGGCCGCATGGATAACCGCATCGGGACCGACGACGGCTGGAACTTTCGTGGCCGCGGTGGCAGCCAGGTGACGGGACGCGAGGGCTACGAAAAGCTCGGCCTGAAGGTCAACATCGATCTGATTAACGAACCCGATCTGGTCAACCATCCGCAGCATTTCCTCGAGTGTGCGGTGGCCGATTTTATAATTTGCGGATGTCTGCCGTTCGCATCCGAAGACGATGTGAGCGGCGTCACTTATCATCTGAACGGAGGGCATATCGGGCTTTCGGAGCGCGCCGCATGGCTGGCGCGCTGGAGGGCCGCGTTCAACCGCCAGAACCCGGCGGTGCGCGGCACGGCCTGGGTCCAGGAATCATTGAACAAGCTCGGCACCGAACCGCCGCTGACCACCGACGGATCATTCGGCCCGGTCACGGCCGCGGCGATGAAGGCCTTCCAGCAGACCCACGGCCTGGAGGCGGACGGCAAAATCGGTCCTCAGACCGTCGCGGCGATCGAGCATGATCTGACTGCAGCGTAGCGCATAATAACTACAAGTTTTGCCGCAAATGTTGCCAGCGCATCGCCGAGCGGCCCGCGCCTGCTCAGTCCTCGCCGCATCGTCGCCCGTCGCATCGATTATCGCGCCGCAGGCCGGCCGGGAGGCCGCATGATCAAAGAGTTTGTCGGGCTACAGGTTGTTTAGTATCGTCAGGATAGTCAACGCTTTGAGGGTCCGCTACGCACCCAGGAGACGTGTCCGATGAATGACGTATTGATCAAGGGCGGAACCGTGGTCGATGGTACGGGAAAGCCGGCCTTTACCGCGGATGTCGCTTTCACCAACGGCCAGATAACCGAGGTCGGCACGAAGCTCGGTTCGGCGCGCAGGACGATCGATGCGGACGGTCTGCTGGTATGCCCCGCGTGGGTCGATGTCCATACGCATTACGATGGCCAGGTGACCTGGGATCCGCAACTCGCTCCGTCGTTGTGGCACGGAGTGGGCACGGTCGTGATGGGCAATTGCGGCGTGGGCTTCGCGCCGGTCGCACCCGACCAGCACGAATGGCTGATCGCGTTGATGGAGGGCGTCGAGGATATTCCCAGCGCTTCGCTGATCAAGGGAATTCCCTGGGGCTGGGAGAGCTTTCCGGAATATCTCAACGTGATCTCCGCGATGCCGCGCACCCTCGACGTGGGCACGCAGCTCACGCATGGAGCCTTGCGCGCGTACGTGATGGGCGAGCGTGGAGCAAAGAATAAACCCGCCACCGCCGACGATATGGCTAAGATGGCGGCCTTGACCCGCGAGGCGATCATGGCGGGCGCGCTCGGATTTTCGACTTCGCGCACGCCAATCCACGTGGCCAATGACGGCGAGCCGGTCCCCGGGACCTACGCGTCGGAAGCGGAGCTGAGCGCGATCGCCAGTGCGATCAGGCAGGTCGGCCGCGGCCTGCTCGAATGGGTTCCGGCCGGCGTCGGCGGCGAGGATCTGCCCGGCCTGCCGGCTGAAGTCGAACGGATGAGCCGCATCTCGAAAAGCACCGGCTGTCCGATCACCTTTTTGCTGATTCAGCACAATTCAGACGCGAACCAGTGGCGCGAGGAACTCAGAATCTGCGAGGAGGCGACGCGCGGCGGCGCGAAGATCATCCCGCAGGTCTTCGCGCGTCCGGTATGCACGCTGTTCAGCGTGCAGGGTGACAATCCGTTTCAGTACTTCCCGGCCTTCGCGCCGCTCAAGCATATTGCGCTGGCGGATCGGGTCGCGATGCTGCGCAAGCCCGAGGTCAGGGCGCGGCTGTTGGCCGACAACGATCCCAATACCACCGGAATGTCGCTCATCTACAAGATGGACATCATGTGGGAGCGGACCTATCCGATGGGCTATCCGCTCAGCTACACCCCGAACAAGGACAACAGCATCGCCGCGATCGCCCGGCGCGAAGGACGCACCCCGCGCGAGGTCGCCTACGACCTGATGCTCGAGCAGGATGGGCGCGCGTTTCTGATGTACGCGGCGGCCGGCTACGCCGACGCCACCGAGAGCGCGATCCATTCGATGATCCAGCATCCGCTGACCGCGCTCGGCGGCAGCGACGCGGGCGCCCATGTGCGCGTCATTTGCGACGCGAGCGTGCCGACCTACATGCTGACCCATTGGGTGCGCGGCCATGGCGCGGGCGATCCGTTTCATCTGCCGCTGGAGTTCGTGGTCAAAAAGCTTTCACGCGACGGCGCGCGCCTGTTCGGCATGTACGACCGCGGCACGCTCGAACCCGGGATGAAGGCCGACGTCAATCTGATCGATTTTAACGGCTTGCAGCTGAATCATCCGGAGATGATCAACGATTTGCCGGCCGGCATGCCGCGCCTGATGCAAACCGCGGCGGGTTACGTCGCGACCTTCGTCAGCGGTGAAGCGGTCCAGGAAAACGGCCGCGAGACCGGCGCAAGGCCGGGCAAAGTGGTGCGCGGCGGAGAGCGACGACCGTTGTAAGCGCGTGCATTCGCGGCGCGCGACAACCGTCAGACTATCGAAGGAGAAATATCATGAGCGCTTATACGATTATTGATGCCGATACCCATGTGACCGAAATGCCCGACCTGTGGACCAGCCGCGCGCCCGCCAGCATGCGCGATCGCGTGCCGCATGTGGAGACCGATTCCAAAGGGGTGCAGCGCTGGATGCTGGCTGGAAGCCGGGGTCTGGGCAATGTCGGTATGACGGCGACCGCCGGGAGGGGAACCTTTAAGAATCCGCCGAAAAATTATGAGGGGATGCATCCGGGTGCGTACGACGCCAAGGCGCGCCTCAAGTACATGGACCAGATGGGCATCTGGGCGATGGTCATGTATCCGAATGTAGGGGGCTTTGGCGCGCAGCAGTTCCTGAAGCTCAACGATCCCGAACTGATGCTCACCTGTGTCCAGATCTACAATGATTGGCAGACCGAATGGGCCTCGGCCGATGCGCGCCGCCTGCTGCCGATCACCTCGATACCGTTCTGGGACGTCGCCGCGGCAGTGAAGGAAGTTCGCCGCTGCGCCGCGATGGGCCATAAGGGAATCCTCTTCACCGGCGAGCCGCAATACTGGGGCAAGCCGCTGCTCGGCGACGCGCACTGGAATCCGCTGTGGGAGATCGCGGTCGAACTGGACTTGCCGATCAGCTTCCATATCGGCTCGGGCGATATGGCCGAAGGCCTGCTGAAAAGCCGCGTCGCGACCTACGGCAAGATGGCGGCGTTTGCGGAACTCGCGGTCGATATCTTCCTGCGCAATGGACTTCAGCTTAACGACCTGCTGATGTCCGGCGTGCTGGCGCGCTATCCCAAGATCAAGTTCGTCTCGGTGGAAAGCGGGATCGGCTGGATTCCCTTCGTGCTCGAGGCGATGGATTATCAGTTCCAGGGCAACAGCGTGGCCGAAGAGCATCCGGAATTCGATCGGCTGCCGTCGGAGTATTTCGCGCGCAATGTCTATGCCTGCTATTGGTTCGAGCAGATCGCGCCGCGCCGCCTGATCGACAAGATTGGCGTCGACAACGTCCTCTTCGAGACCGACTTTCCGCATCCGACGTCGCTCTTCGGCGACGAGGTGCATGCCCGGATCAAAGGTGGACTCTCGGACTGCGAGGAGTCCGTGCGCCGCAAGATCCTCTGGGGCAACGGTCAAAAGCTCTACAAGGTCAGCGAACCGACCGCGGCTGACGAGGCCAAACTGAGCGCCTGATCGCGCGATCGCGCAGCCGGGGCGCGGCCCGCGCGCGCCCTGGATTTTTGGAGGAAATCCGATGGTCGAGAGAAAACAGCGAGTAGCCTTGCGCGACTTTTCGACGCTCAGCGCCGCCGACCGCGAGCTGGGCGAACGGACCAAGGTCAACGGCAAGGTGGTCAATATCTTCGGCGTGCTGATGAATCATCCGCGGCTCGCGCGCGCCTGGTCGAAGTTCGCGAGCTACATCCTCTCCGACCAGCAGACCCTGGCGGCGCGCGAGCGCGAGATCCTGATCCTGCGCATCGGATGGCTCAACCAGGCGCCCTACGAATGGGAGCAGCACGTTCGAATCGCCAAGGCAGCGGGGCTCACCGACGACGAAATCGATCGAATCGGCAAGGGACCCAAGGCCGGATGGAGCAAGCCGGACGCCGCGCTGATTCAGGCGGCGGACGACCTGTTCGAGAATTCCGTAGTCTCCGACGAAACCTGGAAAGTGCTGGCCGAGCGCTACAACACGGAGCAGATGATGGACGCGGTGTTTACCGTCGGCCAGTACAACCTGGTGTCGTGGGCGCTGAACAGCCTGGGTGTTCCGCTCGACGATTATCTGCCCGGCGCCAAAAAATGATCGCGCACGAAACCCGCGCCGCGCGACGCGGGTTTCGTGGCTCATCCGGGAGCCTTTTACATTCGCGCGTCAATCCCGGATAAGATCGTCGGGAGACGCGCACAGTTCAAACGGCGGGAAGCCCGGCGCGCGCCGCGGCGCCGCTCCCTGTCTGGAGGTAGAAATGTCATACGATCTGATCATTCGCAATGGCACCGTCGTCGATGGTTCCGGGCTTCCGCGTTATCAAGCCGATGTCGCGATCGCGCAGGGCCGCATCGCCGCGATCGGCAAGATCAACGACTCGGCCAAAGAGATCATCGACGCCGAAGGGCACATCGTCGCCCCGGGCTTCATCGATGGCCATACCCACATGGACGCGCAGATCTTCTGGGACGCGCTCGGTACCTGCTCGTGCTGGCATGGCGTCACCACCGTGGTGATGGGCAACTGCGGCTTCTCGCTCGCGCCGTGCGCCGAGAAGGACAAGGCGCGCGTGATCCGCAATCTCGAGCGCGCCGAAGATATCTCGCCCAAGGCGATGGAAGCCGGCATCAAATGGTCGTGGGACTCCTTCCCGCAATATCTCGACGCGATCGATCGGTTGCCCAAGGGCATCAACTACACGGCCTACATGGGCCATTCGGCGCTGCGCACGTACGTGATGGGCGAGCGGGCCTTTACCGACGAAGCAACGTCGGAGGATCTCGCCGCGATGAAGCGCGAGTTGCGCGGCGCGATCAAAGCCGGCGCGGCGGGCTTCAGCACTTCGCGCAATCGCAACCATGAGACGCCCGACAGCCGGCCGGTCGCGAGCCGTCTCGCCAACTGGAACGAGGTCCGTGACCTGGTTGGTGTGATGGGCGATCTGGGCGCCGGAGTTTTCGAGCTTGCCCAGGAGGATATCGAGCGCGACCCAGAGCGCATGCGCGATTTCCTTGGCCGGCTGCAACGCCTGGCGCTCGAGACCCGGGTGCCGACGACGTTCGGCGTCGTCTCGATCCGCAAGGCGCCGCATACCTGGCGGCCGTACTTTCAGATGATCGACGAGACCGTCGCGCTGGGCGGCCGGATGCTCGCGCAGGGCACCAGCCGCTGGATCAGCTCGCTGCTCTCGTTCGAGACCGCGATGCCTTTCGACAAAACTCCGGTATGGTCCGAGATGCGCCAATTGCCGCTGGCCGAGCAGGAAGCCGCGCTGCGCAATCCGGAGTCGCGCCGGGCGCTGCTCGCGGCCGCCCGCGAGTACATGACCAAGCCCGACCACGCGATCGGCGCGGAGGCCCGCAAGCCCAATTTCGATTACCTGTTTCTGTTCGACAAGCCACTGCCGCCCTATCGGTCGATCGCTCAGATCGCAAAAGAAGCGAACAAGGATCCGCTTGAGGTGATTATCGATCTCGCGCTCGAAAAACATCTGAAGCAGTTCTTCATCCAGCCGATTGTCAACGAAGATCAGGACATCGTGCTGGGCATGATGCGCCATCCGCGCTCGGTCGTGACCTTTTCGGACTCCGGCGCGCACGTCTCGCAGATCATGGACTCGTCCATCCAGACCCATCTGCTCGGCCACTGGGTGCGCGAGCGCCAGGCGCTCACGCTCGAGTACGCTATCCGCAAGATCACCTTCGAACTAGCGTCTTTCTGGGGCTTGCAGGGGCGCGGGATGATCCGCGAGGGCAACTTCGCCGATTTTGCGATCTTCGATCCGCAGACGATTTCACCGACGATGCCGTGGCTCGACCACGACCTGCCGGCCGGCCAGCGCCGCCTGAAGCAGAAGTCGGTCGGGATCAAGGCGACGATCGTCAACGGCGAGGTCCTGATGCGCAACAATGAGCATACGGGCGCGCTGCCGGGTAAACTGCTCCGCGGCCCACTCGCGGCCACCGCCTGATAATCCGCTTCAGTCGCGAGCGTCACATCCAGCGGGCGGCAGGACCAGGTTCTGCCGCCCGCTCTAACTTCGACGAGCGCTCTCCGCGATACCTGCGTCTACAGCATCATCGCCAGTGAATGGCCGACGGTAAACGCGCATTTGACCTGGCAACTGAAAAAGCCGCGCGAGCTTCCTTGATTCGCTTTAGGGAAGGTCCGCACAAGGCCTACTCGGTCATTTTGAGCGCAGTGAAAAATCCCGGGATTCTTCACGTCGCGGACTCCGTTCAGAATGACAAGCTGGCTTGTGCGGAGTTTTCTTAGGAGCCGCGCGGACTGGCTAGCGCCTTCGTTGTATCTAACCGTTTAGTTAATTAACTATTTGGTTCAGCACGATATGTCGCCAGACCGCCTCAGCACTACCTTCGCCGCGCTTGCCGATCCGACCCGCCGCGTGATTCTGGCGCGCCTCTCATTGGGCGAAACGTCGGTCACGGAGCTGGCCAAGCCTTTCGAGATGAGCCTGCCCGCCGTTTCCAAGCATTTGAAGGTGCTGGAGCGCGCACGGTTGAACGCGCGTGGCCGCGACGCCCAGTGGAGGCCATGCCGGATCAAGGCGGGTCCGCTCAAGAAGGCGGCCGACTGGCTGGAGCATTACCGCAGCTTTTGGGAGGAGAGTTTCAACCCTCTGGACGATTATCTGCGCGAACTGAAATTGAAGGAGATAAAGAAACATGGCCACACCAAATAGCGAAGTTGGCGAAGCTGCCGGACGCGAACTCGTAATCACCCGCATCTTCGACGCGCCGCGTACTCTCGTCTTCTAGACCTGGATCGAGCCGCAGCACCTGATCCGCTGGTATGGACCGCGCGGCTTCGACATATCGTCGTAGACGCTGGATCCGCGTCCCGGTGGCGCGTGGCGATGCTGCATGGTCTCCCCAGAGGGCCGCGAACATTGGGTCCGCCGGGTCTATCGCGAGGTCGTCGAGCCGGAGCGGCTGACCTTTACCTGGGGCACGAGAATGAGCACGGCGTGCTCGGTCACGAGACAATGATATCGGTGACCTTCGCCGATCACGGCGAACAAACCAAACTGACCCTGCAACAGAAGACCTTCGAGTCTTTCAACGCGCGCGACGAGCATCACAGCGGAAGGAGCAGCGGGCTCGAATGCCTGGCGGAATATCTTTCCTCGCTTAATTGAAGAAAATCGAACCAAAAGCAATGAACCAATTCAACCGCGTCCCGTAAAGCCTGGACGGTCGCGCGCAAGGGACTCCTGCTGAAGGAGAAAGAACTGCGGCAATTGCACGAGGAGGTCAGCCGCGAGCGTCGCGCGATGCCCTCTGGGTGAAAGTCGAAAAAGAATAAGCGGTGGCGCAATTGCCGCATTAGAGAATCGCACGTGGGCCCCGTCACACGTGCATTCCGCGGCGAAATCGGTCTAGTTTGTACGGAACGCGCACGGCGGCTTCATTGTATTGGGCGTGTTCCGGGAGAGACCAAATGATTCCATTTGCCGGCAATCCGCTTAATCGCGCGAGCGAAAAACGCACCGATGCAAAGTGGATCGAATCCAGGCGGCGCGATCCGTCGTCACTGGTTCTCCCGATGTGGCACCTGGAGCCGTTTCTGCTCGGGCCGGAGAAGTCCGATCCTCCGCTCGATCTGGGCCTGTTGCGGCCGGGAGTTGTGGACACGCTGGCCGGCGCCGAAGCCATTTGCATCTTCATGGGACTCGACGGCGACCGCGCGGTATTTGCGCTCGATGTCTCAGATGCCGACGCTCCGGCGACGAAGGGTCCGATAGCCGGACTGGGGCATTTTCGCGAGGCGCGGACGGCGGGACAGATAGTATCGACCGAACATGCGGCGATGATCGCGCAGGCCAAGGCGCTGATCGATTGGCATCAGCGCCACGGCTTCTGCCCGCGCTGCGGCGCGCCGACGAAGATTATGGACGCCGGCTACCGGCGCCTGTGCGGCCAATGCAAGGCCGAGCATTTTCCGCGCGTCGATCCGGTGGTGATTATGCTCGCGACCCACGATGAGGCGTGCCTGGTCGGCCGCGGCAAGCATTTTCCGCCCGGAATGTTCTCGGCGCTGGCGGGCTTCGTCGAGCCGGGCGAAACGATCGAGGAGGCGGTGCGGCGCGAATTGATGGAGGAAGCCGCGGTGAAGATCGGCGAGGTGACTTATCATGCGACGCAACCGTGGCCGTTCCCGTCCTCGCTGATGATTGGCTGTTTTGCCAAGGCCGAAAGCCGCGCCATCAAGGCGGACGACATCGAGATCGCCGAGGTACGCTGGCTGGAGCGCGGTTTGGCGCGCGAACTGATCGCGGGACAACAGGTCGATGGTATCCGGGTGCCGCCGCCGATCGCGATAGCCTATCATCTGATCAGGGCGTGGGCGCTCAATGAGCAATGAGTAGCGCCATCTGTGAGACCGCAGTCGTCGATCAATGCCACATTGGCTAATTGTATCATATAGGCCACATGTTGTACCTATGCGACTCTGAACGCTGAGCGGTATTTCGCGGCGTCGCGGAATTCTCTAAAAAGGCACAATTCCATACGCAAACGTGAGTCCGTCCGGTTGACATCGCGCGATGATCACGGTTGAATCCGCGTCATCGAATCGGGATACGAATTCGAAATACCATTTTGATCCGACGATAGGAAATATGATGCGATTGAAACTGCCGATCGGCCTTTTGGGTCTAGTCGTGCTAGCGGGATGTACATCCGTCGGATCGCTCGGTGTCATTGCAAAAAGTTCCGCGGACCCGCTCGCGCTGCTGGGGAAAGGCCATACAGTCAAGGATCTCGGGCCGACCGAAGGACAGGCGTGCCGATATTTCGCGCTTGCAGTCATTCCGTGGGGAAATTCGGATATTCAGACCGCGGTTGATCGCGCGCTGGATAAATCCGGTGGTGACGCCCTAGTCAATGTCTCGACGGCGACCAGCCTGTATGGATTCGTACCGATATATAATGTGTTCAGCTTTACCTGCACAACGGTAAAAGGGACGGCAGTGAAGGTCGATTGAGAATTGAGTAATGAGTAATCGCATCTGAGGGGCGAGGTGCCTATCCGGTGGGCGATGCGCCGCCAGACGATAATGATTGGCGGACGGACAACGGGCCGTCCGGGGGCGTTCTCGAATCCGCCGGAAAACGAGGTGGTCGGGCATTTTGAACACGAAACGCAAAAGCCCGCTCAGGGTGAGCAGGTTGACGAGGATATTGGTGCCGAAGCCCAAGAAGGCGTTCCAATCCCCGCCCTCATATGGCGGCGCGCGATGCGAGTGACTATTGCAGCGCGGTGATGATCTTTGCCGAGTCGGAGACCCAGCCGAAGATTGCGCCTTGATCATTTTTAGACCGGCCTGCTGGAATTCGGGGAAATACGAACCGACGCAATCCTCGGGGACCAAGCAGTCGTAGCCGCGGTCGTTGGCCTCGCGAACGGTGATGTGCCTGCAGACTTCGGTGGTCACGCCGGTGACGATCAACTGCTTGATTCCGCGATTACGCAGAATCGCATGCAGGTCAGTGGCAAAGAATGCGCCCTTGCCGGGTTTATCGATTACCGGTTCGGTCGGGAGCGGATAGAGTTCCGGGATGATGTTGTGGCCGGCCTCGCCGCGCACCAGGATTCGGCCCATCGGTCCGGTGTCGCCGACGGTCGGCCAAAGCTACACCGTATACGTTTCTTGGGTGGTTATTCTGGGCGGCCTCGGAAGCGTGCGTAGCACCACGTTGGCCGCAATAATGGTGGCATTGTTTTCGGCGGGCGCACAGAGTCTTACCAGTGTGAGTACTTCCAACGTGCTATTGTTGATATTCGTAATCGCCGTTCGTTAGTTCTGGCCGTGCGTATCGTTTCGGTAAGCTCGCGACCATTGGAGGAGGCTTGAGATGCGGCGCATCCGAATCGTGGTCCATGCCACCGCACTGATATTGCTGATTTGCACACCGCTATATATAGACCCGTACAATTTTTTTCTGCTCGGACACTCCCCGGCGATGGGTATACTGGCGATTGGTATCGCTCTGGTATGGGGAGACGCAGGAAGTTTACCGCTGAGACAGGGACTGTTCTTTGGCCTGGGCGGCTATGCCGTACCGATGCATCTGACGTTGGCCTCGCTCGGCCCGGGCGGGTTGCCAGATTTTATGCAGTGGAACGGGCTGGATTCGTTGCCGCGGCTTTGGCTGCCTTTCCAGAGCGGAACGTTCTCGCTGATCGAGGCGGTGCTGGTCCCAACCTCGATGTCCGGGGCGCTCGCGTGGCTGGTGTTCCATCGGCGCGGCGGCGGCGTCTACTTCGCGATTATCACGCAGCCGCTTGCGCTCGCCGCAACTACTTTTATTGTCAGTCAGCAGCCGTATACCGGAGGCTTCGACGGGCTGACCGACTCTGGCAGCGCGTTCGGTTTTTCGCTGGCCAGTCAGAGCGCGGAGGTAGGGCTTTACTGGCTTAGAGTCATCGTTCTTGCGGTCACGCCGAGGGCGTACAGTGGTTGCTCGACACGCAGTTCGGCAGATTGCTGCGCGCGATCCGCGACGGTGAAAACCGCGTGCGGTTTCTCGGCTACAATCCGGCGCCTTGCAAAGTGGCCGCATTCGCGATGGGCGGCCTATTCGCCGGAATCGGCGGCGTGCTTTACACACTCAACATCGGCGTGATTTCGCCAACGATGATCGGCGTGGTGCCATCGATTGAGATGGTCATCTGGGTGGCGATTGGCCGCCGCGTCAGCTTGGTCGGCGCGTGCTTGCGACTCTGCTGTTTAATTTCGCGAGAGACAGGGTGAGTAGCTGGTTCTTGGAGATATGGCTGCACATGATGGGGGCGCTCTTCGTGCTGGCGGTGACCGTCGTGCCCGGGGGCTGGCCGGCCTGATGAAGTATATTACGCGCAGGTCCTATGGTGAGGTGCGCAAGACGGTCGAGATGCCTACTCTGATCGTCACCGACGATGAAATTAATGTGGACGTAGGTAGTTAGTCGTGGAAGTGGAAGATCCGCATGGACGTTCCGCTCCTGCCAGTTAAAGGTGTGACCGTCTCATTCGACGGATTCAGAGCGCTCGACAATCTTAGTCCGTTTGTGATGCCGTCGCCTGTGCAGGTCGTGATCGGACCCAACGGAGTTGGCAAATCGACGCTGACCGTTGAAGAGACTCTCATTGCCGCGGCCGAGCGCGATCGAGGTTAAATGAATACGCTGCGGCGCACGATCAGCGCGTAGGAGACATCACGGGTCGATGAAATTTTCACGGTCCTCGGCCTCAGCGAGAAGCGCAACATGATCGCCGGCCATTTCGCCTATGGCGCCAGGCAATGGCTGAGAATCGGAATGGTTGTCGGCTCCGACGGCGAACTGCTGAAGGCGTTGGCTGCACCCATGGAATCAGCTTGCTGCTCACCGCCATCCGTATCGAAGTGCGCGAGGGCGAAGCGGTAACATTGCTCGGGCTATCGTCGCTGACCGGCCGCAGGCTCGAACCACAAATTGAAATACCCTCGTACATCTAAGATATGTTCCCGGTCCTGGTGCGGTTGCGCGCGCGGATCGAGGTGCCGAGTTTCGCCCTGGCGCTCGAGATTGCCGCGATGCGCCATGCGCGGCTCGAAGCGCGGCTGTTCCGCTCATGATTTCGAAGCCGCTCAGAATCAGTGTCGGCGGTCCCTTCGGTTTGGGAAAGATTGCGCTGGTCGAATGGCTATGCGCAAAATGCACGGCCCGTTTCAGCTTGTTGTCATCACCAATGATGTTTACACGCGCGAGGATGCCGAGTTCCTGACGCGGCGCGGAGTGCTCGCGGCGGATCGGATACTGAGCGTCGAGACCGGCGGATGCCCGCATACCGTGATTCGCGAAGATGCGTCGGTCAATCTCGAAGCGGTCAGCCAGCTAGCCACACGCTTCACTGATCTCGGCCTGCTGATAATTGAGAGCGGTGATGACAACCTAGCGGCTACTTTCAGCCCGGAACTGGTCGGCGGGACGATCTATGTAATCGACGTCGCGGAGGGCGATCAGATACCGCGCAAGGGCGGCCCGGAAGCACCCGGTCGGGGCTGCTGGTGATCAACAAGATCGATCTCGCACCATACGTGGGCGCCGATCTTGCCGTAATGGATCGCGATGGTCGGCATGCAGGGCGGCGTGTTTAGCGCGACCGCGTCGAGCCTCAGGTCGCGAGCGCGCTTGAGCCGCTGATCGTCGCCGCACGATAACCGTCGCCGCACGTCCACTCGAGCGCAAAATTACTTACGCACCGACGATCGCGTTATCGCAGCGCCGCGTTGTGGCGTCGACGCATCGGTGATGCGTCGCGCGTCCGCGCTTGTGCGTTAATTGCCTGCATCCGCCCGGCCCGCAATTATCGCGGCCGCCACATGACTCAAATCAGTTTCGACCTGGATCGGTTGCGCGGCGCATACCGCAACGCCACCGTCACTTCCACTGCGGTCGTCGCGGAAGTTTTCCGCCGGATCGACGCCGCCGGCGGTGACGCCGTCTGGATCTCGCGCCGCACGCCCGACGCGCTCGACGTTCTGCGCGTGGCCCAGGGCTTTGATGAAGCCTATGCCTATTCGCGGCCGGCACCGCCGCAATACTCACTTGGGGTTACGCCGATTCCGGAGCGCTTCCATTTCGGCATTCCCAATGCGGCCCGGCGGGAATTTTTCGGCGATCCGGAAGCCCGCACGCTCTTCGATCGCGCGATCGACGGCGTCATTGCGATCGGCGTCTTCAACGCACAGCATCGGCGCCGGAATCTGGCGCACGCAATCCATCGCAACTGGCGCAATTCGGTCCGGCCGGGCGCGACGCCGCACTTGCGAGTTTCGCCGCGGCGCTCCATCGGCGCGCCAACCTGCCGCTTGGTGCGACCGGATTTCGCCTGCCAGATATGTGACCGGGTGTTGGTTGGAAAATAGCGCCGACCGTCTAGCGGACCGCGCTCCTGACGATCGCCTCGCCATCCCCAGGCTCGCCCGCCCGAGGCTGCGCATGGTTGGAAGTGTGCGGTTCGGCTTCGCTCG
>Ga0307372_10006223_pt1 | contig 17564 bp, 7 predicted proteins | sample OX1MG_FD_202533 | JGI IMG/M metagenome (GOLD analysis project Ga0307372, IMG submission 202533) | Soil microbial communities from Risofladan, Vaasa, Finland - OX-1 | ecosystem: Environmental > Terrestrial > Soil > Coastal area > Acid sulfate soil | place: Finland: Risofladan, Vaasa | collected... | reverse complement strand
TCTCAGACGACAACTTCACACTTTTTCACAATGACGGAGACGGTTACTTCTCCGACGTCTCGCTCGAGGCCGGTTTGCTGCAGCCGACCATCCCCTTTCTCGGATGGGCAACCGCCTTCCTCGACTATGATAATGATGGCCTGTTGGATATTTTTACCGCAAACGGCCATGTGTACCCCGTCGCCGACAAGCAGGATTGGGGTACGAGCTACGCGCAGAGGCCGTTGCTCCTCCGAAATCTTAATGGAGCAAAGTTCCGCGAAGTGGCACCGGCGACGGGCAGTGGACTGGCAGACGTGATTCCGGCGCGAGGGGCAGCGTTCGGGGACCTCTTCAATGACGGCCACATTGCCGTGGTAATCAACAACATAGATTCCACGCCCACCCTCTTGCGCAACGTGGTCGAAAACGACAATCACTGGCTCGGCTTGAAGTTGGTCGGCGGCCCGCGAGGCCCGAGAGACGCGATCGGTGCCAAGGTGTTTCTCACTGCCGGTGGAATCAGGCAACGCGCGGACGTCTTCAGCGGCGCGAGTTATTGTTCGAGCTCCGACCAACGCGTTCATTTCGGCATGGGCCGGGCCGAAAAGGTAGATAAACTGGAAATCTATTGGCCCAGCGGCGCGCAGGAGGAAATTGCTATTCGCCGCGTGGATCGCATACTGAAAGTAGTCGAGGGAAAGGGCGTTGTCGAGAGCTGAGCAGTTTGATTTTTTCTACTTCCAGATTAATTGGGGTCTCCGCAGATCGTCGCTTGGAAAAACTATTGCGCCTTTGATGTGAGCCCAGAGTACCCCCCCCCCCACCCCACATAATTTATCCATACTTAGTCGATAGGAGTAATTTGACGTACGTTACTACTTTTCAACCACATAGAAGGGAATAAAGAGATGACATGCTTGGGTATTGACATCACTCATTTTCGGCGTAATGTGCGCGCCAACGGGGTAGTGTAAAAGAACTACCTTGCCGTACTGCTTGTTCGACTTAAATGTCTGTCAGCAGTGGACCAAATGGCGTGGAGGGGGACAACGAATATGATTCCTTCTTTCTGTGCATCGAGCGTGAGGGGCTTGCGGGAGCGAATTACTGTGCGGCGCGGCGTGGTCGCTGGACTGGCGATTTGCTTTGCCTTTCTCTTTTGCCCGCGTGGTCTGCGCGCTCAAGCTCTCAGCGGCATCAACGGCACAGTGACAGACACCAGTGGCGCGGTTGTTCCGGGTGCCAAGGTGACGATCACGAACGTTGATACGAACGTTTCCCAGACCGCCGTAACCACTTCTGTCGGGAGCTACTATGTCACCGACCTTATCCCAGGCACGTACACTGTGAAGGTCGAAAAGCTGGGGTTCAAGGCCTTCCTGAGTAACGGCGTCGTTGTGGCGGGTGGAGCGACCTCCACCGTGAACGCGACATTGAGCTTGGGCGCAGCGTCTGCGACCGTTGAAGTGAAGGCGCCGTCGGTCTCCTTGCAGACGGAACAGCCGCAAGTTGGCACCACGGTCAACGAGACCCTTATGCAAAATCTGCCACAGGTGATCTCCGGCCAGAACCGCCAGATTGACAACTTCATCTTTCTGGCACCCGGGGTCACCGGCGGCGGCTTCAGCCACCGGATCAATGGGGGTGTGGACCAGCAGACCGAAGTCATGTTCAATGGCGTGCCGGAGGCCTTTTCGGAGACGGCAGGCTTTACACAGTGGAATCAGCCACCGTACGACTCCATCAAGGATGTGGACGTCCTGACGGGCACGTTTTCCGCCCAGTATGGCCTTGGGCAAGGGGTCGAGCAATATCGCATCAAATCGGGAACCAACCAGATTCACGGCGACGCGTTTGCCTTCTACCGCGATGCCTTCTTTGACGCCCCAGGGGCCAACAACGACGTCTTCGGAAACAACGTCGGGACGCCCGACGCTCCGAACACGGACCACGAGATTGACTGGGGCTTCTCCGTCGGGGGCCCTGTGTTTATCCCCAAGCTATATAACGGAAAAGATAAAACCTTCTGGTTCTTCAGCTACGACAGATACCGACACGCGTTCGGGCAAGGCGCTCTGACCGTCCCGATCCCGGCATTTGTTCCCACGGGTAACGGCGCAGATTTCAGCAATCTGGTCCGGTTCGACAGCACCACAAATTCTTTCGTTCAGATACCCGTTTATGTTCCCATCGCTTGGGCCACCAACCCGTCTCTGATGCCTTCCGGATGCGTTCCCGGCGCGGCGCCCGGCAAGCAGTTCCCTGGGAATATCATTCCCCAGAGTTGTATCAGCGCCGTGTCGCAGACTTTGCTGAAATTTATCCCGGCGCCGAACATCAGCAATGCGGTAGGCAACAATTCGAACTTCTTTCCGCGTTCCAGTGTGTTGGACCTTGAGCCTTCTTTCATCTTCAATATTGACCATAACTTGACCTCGAAGCAGGCCATCCACGGCCTTTACTGGCGACAATCCTTCCCGACGCCGGGCGGTGGGATTCCGAATCCGCTGAACAACTCGATCCTCAACACCGTTTTGGCGCACGCGATAGACGTCACTTATTCCAATACCTTGAGCCCCAGCTTGGTGACGACCGCTGGAGTGCTGTATGTATACCAGAAAAATGACTTCACTCCGCAGTACCCATTTCCAGGAAACTTCCTTGGCGCTCAGCCTTCCTCGCCCGGGGCAAGTGTGGTCCTTCCGGGCATCAACTTCGGCGGCGCTTGGCAACCAACGTGCTGGGGCACGAATGGCTGTGGTGGCTGGCAGGTCTCGCTCAATCACAAGACCGGTTATTCGATCATGAATAACTGGCTCTACCAGAATGGCCGGCACACCATTAACTTCGGCGTGGATATACGGAGAACTTCTCAGCTTGACGACGAATGCCAGCAGTGCGGCGGGAGCCTGTTCTTTGGCTCCGACATTACGGCCGATCCCACCGAGACTACGGATTTCCCGGGCAGCAGCGGGATCGGATCGTTCACAGGCGACGGATTTGCCACCTTCCTGCTCGGCGACGCGAACTCGGCGACTAGGTCATTCGCCGGCGCGACCGAACTGAGTAACACTTACGTTGCGCCGTATTTCCAGGACGATGTGCAGATTACCACGCGGCTCAAGCTGAACTTGGGCTTGCGCTGGGACATGGCATTCCCCTTCACGAACAATAACGCTTCCAACCAGCTCGCGTTTTGGGACCCCAATGTTCCCAACCCGGGCGCAATCAGCACGATTACAGGCCAGCCGCTGATGGGTGCCATGACGATTCTCGGCCCGACTACGGCGCAGTGTCCCGGGTGCGTCGGATGGCAGCACATGGACATGTTCTGGGACCACTTTAGCCCGCGCGCTGGCTTTACGTACCAGTTAAATAGCAAAACCGTGTTACTCGGTGGTGTTTCTTGGTATTGGCTGGACACGGGCGCCTTCGAGTACGGCGTAAACAAAGTGGCCGCGAACTTCGGAAACGACCTGCACGGTGTCTTCAACGCCCCTCAGAATACGACGCAGATCCCCGGCTATGGCCAGTGGGACACGAATCCACTTCCTTCACCGCAGGGGGGGACGTTTAGCGCGAGTTTCCTCAACGGAGCGGGTGGCGGCGTTGTGCATCAGATGAGCAGACACGTCAATCAGGCGTACGATGAGCAATTTGTGATAGGAATCCAGCGGGAACTGCCGTGGAACATGTTCCTTTCCGTCTCCGGTGTGCATACTCATGATCTGCACCTGCCCGCTTCGTTATTGTCTGCGGTCAATTCGCTCAATTACAATTTTGTGCAGTCAATGTGCGCGCCCGGTATTCCCGATTCGCTTGATTGCGCCTTGGGCAGCGCGTGGACCTGCACGGCTCAAACGTTCGCCAACGGCGTTCCGGCACCGCCTTGCCAAGCCGGCGGCACGCAGCCGCAGGCCATCCTGCAGGCCCAAGGTTTTGGACTAGCCCCCTGCACTACCTTTAACGGCGGTGGGGCCGCGACTTGCCCGGCCTCCGGCATGGCTTACGCCCCGTACGCCAACTTCAACAACGACTGGGGTCCGGGTCAAGGGCTTTTCCAAGCCTTCGCGCCTTACCCCCAGTTTGGATTCATTCAGAATAATTTCGACACTTCGGGTGCGGACAAATACAACGCTCTCCAGGTGAGCCTCCAGAAGCGCACGGGCAGCGGGCTGACCTTCCTGGTAGGTTACACGCTCTCGAGGTACTTGACCAACACGGACAGCGGTTTCTCGACGTTTAATTTCCGGGGCTTGAACCCGCAGAACCCCAACGCGGAGTGGTCCGTCGGCGCCAACGACCAGACGCATGTGCTAACCATGGCCGGAGTTTATGAACTGCCTTTTGGGCCGGGGAGGAAGTTCTTGAACCATGGCGGCCTGGCGATGAAGAACTTGGTGGGCGGGTGGGAAATCAGCATGGTCAATACGTATCAAAGCGGCCTGCCGTTCACTTTGGCGGCTTGCGGCAACCAGCCCGGCTGCGACCCGCTGGTCTTCAGCACGAATGGGTTTAACCGACCGAACGTGGCGGGTCCAAACTTCGGGTTGAATTGGAACAACCTCTACAAGAATCTGCCTGTAATTAACCGCGCCGACTTTTCATACCCCGGGGGGTGGAGATTCGGGAACGGCGCTCCGCTTTATAATGACCTGCGAACCGCTTTTCAGAGCAACGAAAACGTTTCACTGCAGAAGAAGTTCTTCTTTACCGAGCGGATCTCAGGTGCACTGAGCATGGAATGGTTCGACGTCCTCAACCGCATGCAAGTTGGGAATTGTCTGGACAGCAACGTGACTGATCCCAATTTCGGGTTCCAAAACGGTGGCGTCCCGGGACTTCCTTGCCAAGGTAACACGCCAAGACAAGGTCAGGCGGAGTTCCAGCTCTTCTTCTGATGCGAACCGGGCGGCAGATGGCCTTTGTATCGCAAGCTCGCAAAGCCGGGGCCACCAGCCCCGGCCTTTCTTGTTGCGGCCTGCGGCTGGCGCACGGACCAATTTCATGCTTACCTTGAGAAACTCGTCAAAACAAATTGGTCTGCTCCTCGCGTTATTCCTTGGCACCACTCTCCTCTGGGCCGGTGACAAACCCTGGAAGAGCAAACCGTACGAGAAGTGGGATAACAAAGACCTTCAAGCCATATTCACCGACTCACCTTGGGTGCAGATAACTACCATCCAGCGCACATGGCTTCCCGTTTCCGAAAAGGACGTTGCCCCACCGCGCGAGATCGCGGGCGGTATCCAGCGGTTTCCCAGTGCCACGGGAACCAGCTCCGGCGCAACCGACCGCGCCAGCGAGACCTCATGGCGGGAACTGAAGGTCTATGTTTATTGGGATTCTTCCCGAGTCATGCGCGCTGCTTCGGCCCGCGAAGCTGTTCTCCACGGCGCAATGAAAGACTCGCAGGTGGAAAAGTACTCGAGCGCTCCGCAGCAAGAATATGCCATTGTCCTGCGTATGGCGGACATGGCCCCTTTCTTCCGCAACGACGAAAAGTTCTTCGAGACCAGGGCCTTTCTTGAGATGAGAAAAAGCAAGCTAAAGCTGTCGCCCAGCCACGTCGTCTATCAACGCGATGGAAACGGAGCGGTGAAGGATGCCGTCTTTTACTTTCCCAAAACGACTTCCTCGGGTCTCCCTACGATTGCCAGCGACGAGACGGACATCGAATTCTCCTGCAAGATCGCAAACTCAACGTTGCGCGTGAATTTCAAGCCGCGGAAAATGGTGGACCAGTTCGGCCCGGACCTCTGAAAAGGAGCCGCGCGTCAGGGCGACAGGCCCCGACTCTCTTAGTTTTGCGAGGCGAAAATCCCCGTAGTCCTATCATGGAAGGCGATGGAACGCGCGGCTGGCTTGACCGGAGAGATGAACGGTATGGACCTCGAGACGCGGGCCAGGAAAGCAGATTCGCCGCTGTGAGTTTCGACAGAAGTTTTTCGCGGTGGGCCCAAAGCTGGCTTAGGGCGTACTTCCCTCTTGATGCCCTGGAGATTTTATTTCTACTAACTAGGCGGCAACACGGCAGAAGAACAAATTCCAACAAACAAAACCACTCGAAGCGAATCTTCGGCGGCGCGAGCGGTCGCAGGGTTATCTGCTCCGGCTGGAGGTACGACAAATACTGGGGAACCTCCAAAGTCAGATGCGGCGCTAGGCGAAGCGCTTTTGGCGGGATAACACGATGAAGCGCCGTGCTAGGGCTCCGTTTCCGCTGCTGCCCTCGACGTTTGTATTGATAACCTTCCTCGTTTTCGGGTGTGCTGGTTATCATGGAGGCGGCTCGGGATCAGGAGGCGGCGGCAACCTGGCCTACTGCGGCTATGCCGGAGGCATCCACTATGTTCAGGCCTACGCGTCGGCCCAGACCCAGTGGTGTATCGACCCCGGCATGTGGAGCGTGCACCCGGACGTTTACGAGAATTTCTTTCCCTACGGCGACTCTGTGGTTACCGAGCTTCAGGCGCTTTTCAATGTTTCACCGCAAGGTCTCCCATTGACCATCGAGGTCAAGCAGCCCTTTGGCGGGGCTTCCACTGGCAGCGATTTTGGCACGGGCATCACCGTCACAGGGGACGCCTATTACACTAGCTTTACGAATCCCGCCACGGGTCAGACCGTTGCCGGCTTCTGGGGATACCTGCTCACGTTGCACGAATCCATCAACGTCTGGACGGGTGTCATTTCCGGAGGCTGGCCGTCGGATTGGTGGGCCGATGACCGCAGCCCCTTCCCCAATTCAATGGACTACCACATCATGCAGGACATCGGAACCAAACAGAACAACTCCACTCTGTTGGCCGCCGCGGCAGCGCAGCACGAGCGTTTTGGGGACGCTGGTCAGCCTGGGTACGACAGCGAAGTAGGCCTATTTGACACCCTCTACGACGCCACGAACACCGATACGAAGTACAGCGGTTTCACCGGATTTGAAGACGCTTTCCAGCTGGCCGAGGAAGACGGGCTTTCTTGGCCGAACGTCTCGGGCGACTCGAGCTATACCGGCGACAACGACCACAGCGCACGACTCAGCGAGTATGTCATTGCCTACCTGCAGCTTGGATTTGTGGCTGGTTCCGACTTGACGCAGCCGGTCTTCACGACCGATGGCGTAGGGACTTTGGACACGCAGATTACTCCCTATACGGTTGATCCCTCGGCCGTGCGGGCCGTCGCAACCGCGCATTGCTCGATACGGGCAGCGGCTGCGGCGGGACAGAATACCAGTTCACAGCTCGCCGCGCTTCAGAGCGGTAATTATCAGAACGCTATCGCCACCGGCGGCAGCGAAATCACCTGCCCCGGCGAGTGCGCGTGGAGCGCGTTGTCGAGCCAATGCATCGCGCCGTGGTGAAATCAGTGTTATGATCCGGATCTTGCAGCACAACAATGCGCCAAGACAGGGCCACGTCCCTTCCGCCAGAAGTTTCATCACAACCCCAAGCGAGTTTCATCGCCGTTGGTACATAAAACGGGGTCAGGGCACGTGAATGGCTTGGCCGAAGAGGCTGTCCGGATGCGGGCTACGGGGCGGGATAACGGACAACGTTCGCGGGTGTCGGTCTTCTGGAATGTCTTCCGCGCCCGGGAGAAGGGCACGGTTGGGACTCGCTCGTTTTTCAGCCTGCTTGCGGTCGTAATGCTGTTGAGCAGCGCGGGGTACGGGCAAACTCCAGCGGACAATTCCAGTCGAATCAAACCTCGGGCACCGCAATCGAGCGCGCAATCGTCTGCCGCCAACAAGGGAACAAGCGTTGCAACATCCCTGCCGTCGGACGCGACGCTTGCCCAGGCAAAATCCCTTCTGCAAAGGGGCATGCTGACCCGTGCCGAAATAGTCGCTCGTCAATTCCTGGAAGAGCATGCGGACTCCGCTGATGCGCATTTCCTGCTTGGCTATATTCTCTTCGAAGAGATACATGGAAAATATCTCGGGGAGGAGAAAAAGGAAGGCGCAAGCTTCCGCTACAACGATGCTGTGGGCCATTCCCTGGCTAGGTTGCGCGATGCGAAGGCCAAAGAGTCGCTCGCGGAATTCACCGCCGGGGCGAAATACCACGTACCGAATGCGTTTGATTTGAAGATTGTCGCTCTCGATTATGTGCTGCTAAAAGATTACATCTCCGCCGACAAATGGCTCACGCTGTCGCTTAAATGGGAGCCGACAGACGCGCAGGGCTGGTATTACTTGGGGCGGACCAAATACAGCGAGAGCCAGTTTCCGGAGGCCATTGAAGCGTTCGAGGAGTGCTTGAAACTCGAACCGAGGAACCTTCTGGCGGAATACAACGTCGGATTGTCATACGAGGGCCTCGGCCAGCGGGATCAAGCAATTCAAGCGTATCAAAATGCCATCGCTTGGCAGACGCAGAGTCATGTTAAGTCCCCCGAGCCTTTCATTTATCTGGCGAGGCTTTACCTGGACGAGAATCAGCCGGAAAAAGCCGTGCCGTATCTCTTGCAGGCGATTGGGGTCTTCCCGGAAGTGTCGAAGGCGCATGAGGAATTGGGAAGGGCGTATTCAGCTCTGCATCGGCTTTCCGAGGCGCAAAAGGAGCTGGAGAAGGCCGTCCATCTCTCGCCAGAGAGAGCCCCTCTGCGTTGCATGCTGGGTCAGGTTTATCGCAAGGAGGGCATGATCGCAAAGGCGCAAGCGGAGTTTGATCGCTGCGCCGCCCTTCAGAAAACTCAGTCCTCGGTTCGCGCGACGATGGAGTAGTTCGACCGGGCTCTATTTTCCTGGTTGCTCCTGCCAGATATCAACTCTGGCTATCGTCGCGATGCATCTGAGTTTTTGTGCGCCTGCCCAGATCAGAACTTGCCGCGTGGCCGGGAAAGATGCGTTCCTGTTGCAGCAAGGCACGAGGCGAGATTGAGTTGCCTATTTAGGAGGGGTTGGTTTGCCGGCGTTTCTTAGTTGAAGCATTTGCTGGGCTCGGTTCGCATCGGCAGCACGGGCGCTTTGCTCGAGTTTGGCGAAGATTTCCATCTCTGCCGTAGCTTCCTTGATTTGCCCGACCCGGCGATAAGCCTGCGACAAAAGAAAGTGAACAACGGACTCGTCCGGGTCAGCCTTTTCGGCGATGTGCAGGTCCGGCAACGCATCGGCAGGGCGATGCAACAGCAAGAGTGCCCGCGCCCGGTCCACTCGGGCATCTGTAAGACTGGGGCACAGCCCCAGTGCCTTGTTGGTATCCTCGAGCGCCTGCTGCGGATCGAGGTGCTGCTGCAATAGAATGTTGCCGAGCTTCCATTGCGCTTCGCAGTTCGCTGGGTCATTGGCGAGCTCCGCGTTGAATTCCTGCGTGGCAGGGCCCCATTCATCGAGCTTCCAATAAGCATCCCCCAATTTGTAATGGGTTCCTGCTTGCTTGGAACCCAGCTCCACGGCTTTCTTGTATTCAATCAATGCGCCGGGGTAATTGTTCATCGATGACATGATGTCACCCCGAAGCTCATGCGATAGGACCGAGTGGGGATTGATGGCGTCGAGTCTGGCGAACGCTTTCTCCGAAAGTTGCATATAGACATTTCCCAGGAGATACCAGAGCTCTTGATTCTTCGGCTGGCGTTGCAGGAGATGGTGAAGATGCCCCTCGGCAGCGCCATTTTCCCCCAAGTTTATTAAGTCCTTCGCTAAATACAGTTCCGCGTTTTCGTCCGTGGGATTGGCTCGTAGGGCTGCCTCAAGCCGAGGCCGCGCATCGGCGTATTCGGCCATCTGAAAGAGCGAGATGCCGAGCAGCGCCGAGGCCGATGGCATTTTCGGGTCGACCTTCAGCCCTTTCTCGAGCACCTCGACCGCTTTCGGATAGTCGCGCATCCGCAAATAGAGAGCACCCAGGTTGTTATAGGCTGGTCCGAGACGCGGCGCGATTTGGAGGATGGACTCGTATTTCGCCACAGCGCCGGCGATATCCCCGCGCGCCTCCGCCTGTTTCGCTTCCCCGTAGAGCTTCTGGACGCGGGGATCATCCCCGGCAGATCCGGATTGGGCCATCACTGCTCTGAGCGGGGAAAATACAAAAACGAAGAAAATAATGGCGGCGAAGAATCTGCGATCCGAAGGAGTGAAATTCGGCGCAGGAACGAAGCGGCACAGCATAGTATTGGTGATCTTACGCTCCCGTGCATCGGTGTCAATGCGCTCGGCGCGGCTATCGCTCGACGGATTCATCTCTTTTCTTGCGCCTTTGCCGTTTGGCTGGCGAGAAGTGCATGGCCTGGAACTCGTTTAGCTCCGAAACAGCGTCAAAGTCCGGATAGCGTTCTGCCCTTCGACAATTTCAATTCGCTGGCCAGCCCGCACGTTTGCGAACGACTGATGCAGGCCTCTCGGCCAATCGATTTGGAGGAGATCTACCCTCGTGTCTCGTGCCAGGCCGATGTGCACAATCCGGGAATTCAACGTGCCAAAGCCGTCGCCGCCGTTTACCCGATGGAAGATACGGCGGGCGTTCACAACGGCTGTGACTCGAGCGCCGATCGCGTCGCGATTCGAATGCGTCCCGACGAGCCGCACTTCCAGGGCGTGATTCCCACAGCCCGGATTGCGGTAGAGCCGGCTTGTCTCGCGCGTCCCCCAGTAAAATCCGCCGAATGATCCAAACAGGCTGAGGTTGCCGCTGTCATCAAAGTCCGAGAAAGCCATGCCGTGCAGCATCCCGTACTGAACCAGGCCCGCGGCGCTGGCGATGTCGGTAAAATGGCCCTTGCTGTCGTTGTGGAAAAGGGCCTTGGGCTCGGTCCAATCGAGCTCGGGGTTACCCGTGCCGAGGAAAATCTCCGGATATCCGTCGTTATCGATGTCGGCGACTTGCGACGACATGGCGCCATACCAACCCGTCATTCCCGCCGGCTCGGTCACGTTCGTGAAAGTTCCGTTTCCGTTGTTGCGGAAAAGCAGCTGACGCTGCTCCGACGGAACCCGTGCGCCGCTAATCTTATCGTCGATCATCTCCTTGATATCGCCGTCGGGATAGGTCGAGACAAACAGGTCGAGCCGTCCGTCGTTGTTGTAGTCGAAGAATTCAGCAGTATAGGTATGATGCGAATTACGGACCCCAGAAGGTTCGCTCACGTCTTCGAATCGCCCGTTTCCCATGTTCCGAAACAAAAAGCAGCCTTTATTGAAACTTGTCGCCAAGAGATCTTGTCGCCCATCTCCGTCGTAGTCTCCCCAGCAAACGGAAATCCAATTCGCCACTTGGCTCAGCCCGGCCTCCCTGCCCACCTCGCGGAATTTTCCGTTTCCTTCGTTGTGAAACAACCGAAGACGGTCGCCGTCCGGGGGATCGACAATCCCTGTTGCTACGGCGAGATCCACGAAGCCATCGTTATCGTAATCGGCCCACGAGGAACCAAACGCGTTGACGGGAGCCCCGAGCCCCGCACTCACCGTGACGTCAGCGAATCGCCGTCCACCATCATTATGAAACAGGAACAGACGGCCCCCGCCTCCCCAACCGTTGCTCGAGAGAAAAATATCCTGATAGCCATCATTGTCATAGTCAATGAACTGGGCAGCGTAGCAACCCAGACCAACCGGATCGATCAGGCCCACTTGCGCGGCAACGTCTTCAAACTTGCCATTTCCGAGATTGTGAAGCAGTCGGAATGGCGCGCGTTCCGCACCCACCAAAATGTCCTCACGTCCATCGTTGTCGAAGTCTCCCCAGGCAGCCCCGCGGCCCAGAGCGAGCCTCCCGACTCCCGTCTCGTCGGTGACATCCTGGAAACGAAGCGGCGACGCGGCAGATGGCGGCATGGTGATACGGAGGTCGCTCGGTATGCTCTTTTCCGCTTGACCGGACAAGATGGTCAGCACACGCAGCATCCAGCGATAACGGACATCCGTCGGAGTATCTCGGCAGGCCTGGAGAGCGTAGGGAATGCCTTGGGCGTATTGCTCCATTCGGAGATAAATGGTGGCAACGACGTACGGAACGATTCCAGGACGATCCTTGAGGTGCGGAATGAGGAGCCGCAGCGCTTCCTGAAAATCACCCGCGAGCAGCGGGTGACGAGCCTCTTCGATCTCGGCCAAGTCGTTGAATTTCGGGTTTGCATTTCCGGGATTGCTCCGCTGCGGTGATAGCATTTCCCCGAGAGCCGTTAGCGGCAAACCTTCGGACCCAGCCCATAACAGTCCGGCGCCGCACAGAACTCTTCTAACGAAATCTCGTCGCTGCATGCTTGATTTCGCCGGCCGGGCAACCGACGGCGAACCTCCACTGCGGGGCATTCTACAACCGACGGTGGATTACCTGTGATGAAAATCTACGGTACGAGATCTGCATTCGGCGACGCGTCTCTAGTGTCTTGACATCCCCGAGGGTGCGTACTACTCTTCCGCCAAGTTCTCGGGGTGATCAGTCATGAAAGATGCTACGAGTCCTCCCCGAAATTTGCGCTTTGGTGTTTTCGAAGTCGACCTGCAAACAGGCGAACTGCGTAAACACGGAGTTCGCGTCAAGCTGCAAGAGCAGCCCTTCCAAATCCTGGTTCTTCTGTTGGAACAGCCCGGGTCTCCCGTGACACGGGAAGATCTTCGCCAGAAACTTTGGCCGGCGCATACCTTTGTCGACTTTGACCGTAGCTTGAACAAGGCCATGACGAAGCTGCGGGCGGCTCTTGGAGATTCGGCGGAATCGCCTCGGTTCATCGAAACACTGCACCGCCGCGGCTATCGCTTCCTCGCTCCGGTCAGCGAGCACTGGAACGATGGAGTCGAGCCGGCTCGCGAATATGCGCACATGCCAGAAAATCACAATTTGGCTCTCGACAACGTCGAAAGGCTGGCGGTGTTTTCCGATCGCGCTCGGGGCATCCCGCGCGCGCATCCCCGCGAACGCCGGCGGCGGTACTACGCATTGGCCACAACGGCGTGCCTGTTGGTTTTGCTGGGCGCGCTTTTCATCCTGCGCGTCAATCATCCGATCGTGCGCGGCGGCTCTTTTGCTGACGTCAAACCCAGGCGCTCGGTCGCCGTCCTGGGCTTCAAGAATCTCTCCGGAGACGCTCAGGACTCTTGGCTTTCCACGGCGCTCTCCGATTGGCTGAACACGGAGCTCGCCGCGGGCAATCAGCTCCGCACAATTTCGGCGGAGAGCGTAGCGCGCATGAAAATGGAGCTGTCTCTCTCCGATGTCGACACTCTGGACCGCCAGAGCTTGATGCTGATCAGAAAAAATCTCGGTACGGACTTTGTGGTCGCGGGCTCGTACGCCATGCTCAATGATCAGCCCGATGGCGAAATTCGCGTCGATCTTTGCCTGGAGAATACTCGGAATGGCGAAACGGTCGACGCAATTTCTGAAACGGGCACGGAATCCCATCTCTTCGATTTAGTTTCCCGGGCGGGACAGGATCTTCGTTCGCGACTTGGGATTCAAACGGTCACGCGCGAAGAAGCCGCGGAGTTAGCGACGGTTCTCCCGGCGAACTCACAAGCCGCGCGATTCTACTCAGAAGGTGTCGACAAGCTCCGCGTTTTTGATGCGCTCTCGGCGCGCGATCTCTTGCTGAAGGCCGTAGCTGCGGAACCGAACTACGCCCTGTCTCACGCGGCTCTGTCGACCGCATGGAGCCAGCTTGGATACGACAAAAATGCCGCCCTGGAGGCGAAAAAGGCTTTCGACCTGTCATCGAATCTGCCGCGTAGCGAGCGGCTGCTCGTCGAGGGCCGCTACCGCGAGACCTCACGGGACTGGGGAAAGGCAATCGAGATCTACAGCGCGCTCTTCGAAGTTTTTCCCGATAACTTGGATTACGGACTCGCACTGGCCAGCGCCCAAGGGTCTGCGGGCAAATGGCAAGATTCCTTGGAGACGGTTGCGGCGCTGCGGCAACTTCCTCTTCCCCTGCGGGACGATCCGCGAATTGATTTGGCGGAAAATCGCGCGGCCGAGTCGCTCGGCGATTTGAGCCGGGCGGAGGCTAGCGCCGCCCGCGCTGCGGAAAAAGCCCAGGCCGTCGACGCATCGCTTCTTCTGGCGAAAGCGCGGTTGGCGCAAGCTTGGGCGTTCGAGAATCTGGGAGAGCTCGACCAAGTCGCGGGAGTCGTGAGCCAAGCAAAGCAGCTCTACGTTGCGGCTCACGATAGGAGAGGTGTCGCCGACGCGATGACGCTCGACGCGATTACCCTTGAAGCAGAAGGAAATTATCTGGGCGCGAAGAAAAAGTATGACGAGTCTCTTGCGGTCTTCCAGAAGATGGGCGATGAACTCGGCGTGGCCGGCGAGTACGACAATATCGGCGACATTCATTATTACCTGGGTGATCTCACAGAAGCTCGCAGGAGCTATGAGCAGGCCTTTGCGAGCTATCGTGAGATCGGCGACCAGGATGGAGTGGCGCTGGCTCAGAATGGCCTGGGGAATGTGCTCCTCTCGCTTGGGGATCACACGCAAGCGAAAGCGATGTTCGGTGACGCTCTGGCGATCTGCCGGCAGATTGGAGATCGCGACAGAGCGGCCGTATCCCTTTCCGGGTTGGGCGGCGCGCTGCGGATCGAAGGAGACATCGAAGGTGCCGAACAGGCAGACACGCGGGCAAAGGCTACGTTCGAAGCGGTCGGAGACCGATCCGAAGAAGCGCAATCGAATCTCGAACTCGCCGAAATTTCTCTCGATCAAGGGAAAAACGCACAGGCTGCCGCTTCAGCCCGGCTCGCAGCGGACACCTTCGAGCAAACGAAGGCGTTTCGCGATGAAGGTGCGTCGAATCTGGTCTTATCGGTCGCCCTTCTTGCGCAGGGTCGAGTCGCCGACGCCGAACAGAGCATTACTAAGGCCGTGGCCGCAGCCAGACAATCCCACAACCGTGAACTGGAACTGTCCGCCGCCATCACTGCCGCACGGGTTCGCGCTGCTTCCGGTAAGCAGGGAGACAGCGTCGATGCGGCAAGGCAAATCAAGAAAGTGCTGGCCGAAGCAACCGCGGCTGGATTTGGAGAGACTGCTCTCGACGCCCGGCTCGCGCTCGGAGAAATCGAAATGCGCTCAGGCAACAGAGCCGCGGGCCGCGCCCGTCTGGAATCCCTGCAAAAAGAGGCCGCGAGGGGCGGATTTCTGACGATCGCTCGCGAAGCCGCGGCGGCCTTGCGAGCAGGTCATGACCTAGCGGAGCTGCGCATGCAAGGTCGGAGGACGCATCGGAGCTTCAGGGAGATCATGAATGGACAGGCCCGCTGAGGCGGGTACCGTGGCGCATTGCTTCGAGCAATCCCGTGCTCCCTCTTCTGAGTAGCGCCCCGTCTCCGAGGACTTCACCCCCGCCATCCCCCCTGAAGCGTTCGCACTCGCAGTTCCCTAGACCTTAAAAGTCGTACTTCTGCTCGTGTACCGCAGCTCGCGAACCTCAACGCCAGGAAGAAGTAACAAGAACCGCCGATATGTCAATGACTTACATGGGAATATGGGAATGACATCTCGGTGCATTGACAGTCGGTACGGAAAGGAGCACAGACACAGAATGCTGGGTTACCGGCGAGCTGTAGGTCAGGTGCGTGCCGACCAGTGCTGATACCGTGTCTGCCCATTTCTCTTGTTTTTACGGGTCAAGACCAGACGTGCGATCCGCCGCTGTCGTGTATTGTTGGCTACGGTCGGATATCGGTTTGGCTCTCGCTTTGGTTACAACGTAAACAGATTCTGTCCGAAATTTCAGACGTCTCTCAGTCGGAAGTCGAGGTGGGTGAAGCCGATGAAAACGAAGGTCGGAATTTCTATGCTTGAAGGAAAGCTCAGATTGCGGATCGCGAAAATTTCGGCGGTACTCGCTATGCTGCTGGGAACAGCACTCTTTTCCCCAGGCGGGGCTGCGGCACAAACGAAGCGCCCTGAGCAGCGGAAGCAGGGGAAAAAGATTCTAAAACCGGCAGGGCCGAATCTGGCAAAGCAGCCCACGCTTTACGTGGTCGGCTATGCGCACTTAGATACCCAGTGGCGATGGGAGTATCCGCAAGTCATCGAGGAATATCTGACCAAGACGATGCGCAATAACTTCGCCCTGTTCCAGAAGTATCCGCACTACATCTTCAACTTCACCGGCGCGAATCGCTACATGATGATGAAGGAGTATTACCCGGCCGATTTTGCCAAGCTCAAGCATTATGTGGCGCTGGGCCGATGGTTTCCCGCGGGATCGTCGATGGAGGAAAACGACGTGAATTCGCCTTCCCCCGAGTCCATCCTGCGCCAGATTCTGTACGGCAACGAATTTTTCCGGCATGAATTCGGCAAGGCCAGCGAAGAATACATGCTGCCCGATTGCTTTGGCTTTCCGGCATCTCTTCCGAGCATTCTGGCGCATGCTGGCCTCAAGGGTTTCTCCACGCAGAAACTCTCTCCGGAATGGCAGCCGGCAGCGCGCGTCGGAGGTCCGGATTCGCCAGAGAAAACTCCGGAAGGCATTCCATTCAACGTCGGTCTCTGGGAAGGCCCGGACGGCAAGACGATTATCGCTGCGCTGAATCCCGGCAGTTACGGTAGCGACGTGTATACGGATCTCAGCAAGAACAATACTCCACCCGCCGATCTGGGGCGCTATGCCGGATACTACGTGTGGGACTGGCCGGATCGCGTGAACCTCGACGGCAAGATCACCGGCGTTTACGCGGACTATCACTACGTCGGTACGGGCGACATCGGCGGCTCGCCGAACGAATTCAGCGTCAAGCTGATGGAAGCGATCGAAGATAAGAGCATGACCAGTCTTCCGCCTCTGCCCACTTTCGGACGCGGGCCGCACCCGGCGCCGCAGCCGGCGCCGCCGGTTCGAGTCGGAAACGGCCCTCTGCACGTGATCTGGTCGGACGCCGATCAGATGTTCCGCGACATCAAGCCCGACGAGACGAGCCGTTTCCCGCGCTACAAAGGCGATCTTGAGCTGATCCATCACTCCGCCGGTTCTATCACCTCGGAGGCCTACCATAAGCGCTGGAACCGCGAGAATGAAACTCTGGCTTATGCTGCCGAGGAAGCATCGGTCGGCGCCGCGTGGCTGGGCGGTCGCCCGTATCCGCAGCAGCGCCTGACGCACGCATGGAGACTGACTCTGAGCGGACAATTCCACGACCTCATGGCCGGCACCGCCACGCCGCAGGCATACAACTACACCTGGAATGACGACGTAATCGCCATGAACCAGTTCTCCCTGGTGCTGACCAGCGCCACGGATGCCGTCGCCTCGGCGCTTGACACACAAGTTCCTGGTACGCCCATTGTCGTATTCAACCCGCTCAATATCGAGCGCCAAGACGTTGTTGAAGCCGACGTTTCCTTCCCCAATGGCGCTCCGCCGGGCGTGAAAGTCACTGGCCCTGACGGCAAAGACGTGCCCGCGCAGCTGGAGACGGGTACGAACGGCAAATCCGAGGTTCTGTTCCTCGCGAAGGTGCCGTCGGTCGGCTACGCCGTTTACGACCTTCAGGCTTCCGATTCCCCCGCCCCAGAATCGTCGCAACTCAAGGTCACTGACCGGTCCCTTGAGAATGCCCGGTACCGCGTTACCCTAGACAAAAACGGCGACGTCTCCAGCATTTTCGACAAGAGGCTCAATCGCGAACTCCT
>Ga0307372_10006221_pt1 | contig 17566 bp, 15 predicted proteins | sample OX1MG_FD_202533 | JGI IMG/M metagenome (GOLD analysis project Ga0307372, IMG submission 202533) | Soil microbial communities from Risofladan, Vaasa, Finland - OX-1 | ecosystem: Environmental > Terrestrial > Soil > Coastal area > Acid sulfate soil | place: Finland: Risofladan, Vaasa | collected... | reverse complement strand
CATATGACGGCACGGCGGCGCGCATCGCCTGCCCGTCGGGTGACCCGCGCACGACGATACCGGTCTGGCAGGCGGCGACGCGCGCGTCGCGGAGTGGGAGACAGCGTCGCCGGACGACGGCTACGCGTCAGCGGGCGGCCTTTGCACGGGAAGGCAAGAGTGCGGCTCCGACCGAAGTGGTCGGAGCCGCGTGGAGAGGGGGAGGTGATAGCGACGTCAGGCGGGTCAGGCGCGCACGGCGGCTTCGGCCGGCCGGCTCCCGTGCAGGAAGACCTTGCCCGGGCTCCACGGCGCCCCCAGCGCCGGCAGCAGCACCCGGTCGATCCCCCAGTACCCCGCCACCTTCCAGGCCAGGATCAGCGCGATCGCCAGCGCGAACAGCACCGGGTTGGTCGAGGCCGAGCCCGCCAGCATGTAGTTGAAGTTCATCAGTGCCCCGAAGAAGGCCGCGAATCCCACCAGGCAGCCGACGATCAGCCCCAGCCCCACCAGCACCTCGCCCACCGCGATCAGCTTGGCGAACCAGACGTACAGCTGGTGCTGCAGCATGAAGGCCAACAGATCCCGGAACCAGCCGTAGGTAATGGCCGGCTTGCCGCTGGCCGGGATGGCGGTGGCGCTGGTCCAGTAGCCCTTGAGCGCCGTACCCCCGTCCATCCAGCCCTTGCCGGTCACCTTCTCGTAGCCGGCGGCGATCCAGGCGTAGCCGAGGTAGAGCCGCACCCCCAGCCAGACGGGGGCACTGCGGGCATCGCCGAACAGGAGGTGCGCCAACTGGGGATCGCGGACGCCGTGGCTGGCGACGGCGGTGGAGGCCCCGGCCGCCTGGCGGCGCAGGGTCAGGCTGGCTACGCCGACCAGCACCAGCCCGCCGAGCAGCCCGGTCACGAGGTAGCAGCCGCCCAGGGCCGGCCCCTGGTGGCTGAGGGAGCTCAGTTCCCCGAAGGCCCCGAACAGCTGGCTGCCGGCGTAGACCCCCAGGAAGCCCAGGGCGAACAGGTAGACCGTGCGACCGCGTCGCGGCACCCCATCGATCAGATAAGTGGCGCCGCCGGCCAGAGCCGCCGCCAGGATCAGGGCGACGACGTATCCGAGCGCGCTCATGGGAGTCCTCTCCTTTGGGTTCGGTGGGGGGATTCGTTCCCCCGCTCTCCACTCTCCAACCGGCCGCAGCATAGGCCTTCCCCCGTTACAGCCCGGTCACGTCTCGCGCCCCGGCGTGACAATCACGTATCAATCTGAGGCGTACCGGAAGGGTTCCCGTGATCCCGCGCGACGGCCCGAGCCGAAACCGCGGCGGCACGCGGATTTCCCGGCGGACGCGGTCGCGAACGGCACATCATTTCGTATCAGCAGCGTGGCAGGCGACATGGGTGGCGGGGAATGCGCGGGGCGGGGTCAGGCCTCTTCGAGGCTGTCGCGGATGACGTCGAAGTACTCGAGCGCGAGGCCGGTGCCGATGGCGACGCAGCTGAGGGGGTCGTCTGCCACGTAGCAGGGCACGCCGGTTACCTCGGTGAGCAGGTCCGGCAGGTGGCGCAGCAGCGCCCCACCGCCGGTCAGGATCATGCCCTTGTCGATGATGTCGGAGGACAGCTCGGGTGGGGTCTCCTCGAGCACCGCCCGCACCGCGCCGATGATCGCCTCCAGCGGCTCGGTCATGGCCTCGACCACCTCGTTGGCATGGATCTGAATCGTGCGCGGCAGGCCGGCGACCTCGTCGCGCCCGCGTACCTCCATGGTGACGTCGTCGTCGACCGGCATGGCGGAGCCGATCGCGATCTTGACCTCCTCGGCGGTCCGCTCGCCAATGCGCAGGTTGTACTTGCGCTTGACGTAGTTGGCGATGGAGTCGTCGAAGCGGTTGCCACCCACCCGGATCGAGCGGGCCACGACGATGCCGTTGAGGGAGATCACGGCGACCTCGGTGGTGCCGCCGCCGATGTCGATGACCATGTTCCCGCTGGGGTCGGCGACCGGCACCTTGGCACCGATGGCCGCGGCCAGCGGCTCGCTGATCAAGTAGGCGCGGCGGGCGCCGGCATTGAGCGCGGCGTCGCGCACCGCGCGCCGCTCCACGCCGGTCACGCCGGCCGGAACGCAGATCATCACCTCGGGTCGCACCAGGGAGAAGCGACCGACCGCCTTGTTGATGAAGTAGCGGAGCATCTCCTGGGTGACCACGTAGTCCGCGATCACGCCGTCGCGCATCGGACGCACGACCTCGATCGTCTCGCGCGGCTCGCGGCCCAGCATGTTGCGGGCCTCGATTCCCACCGCCTTGACTTTGTTGTCGCGGGTAGAGATGGCGACCACCGATGGCTCGTTGATAACGATGCCGCGGCCACGGAGGAACACGAGCACGTTGGCCGTGCCAAGGTCGATGCCGAGCTGCTTTGCCAAGTTGAATGCTCCGTCTGCGGTGCTCAGACCAGACCGAACCGGCGCCTCAGCCGCTAGACGACCGTGGCACCGGCCCGCAGAGTGTATCACAGGGGCGCCGCCGGGCCGCGCCGGCGCCGGCCGACGCCTCCGCGATGCTCGACGGCTTCACGGTCTCCGCGGGTAGCGCCGACGGTCGTGCCTCGAGGCATCGGAGTGGGAGCGCGCCACGCGCCCGGGCCAGGCCGGACCCGTCAGCCGCCGGATCGCCCGCCTCGCTCGGCCGGTGCCCGCGTCTGGGGTCGCTGCGCCACGGTGCCTACCCCGTCTGCTCCGGCGGCGAATGCCGGCGCCATGGCCAGCAACTCATCGGTGGGGAGGTCCCACCACCGCAGTTCCAGCAGCCGGCCAATGGTGTCGTCGTCAAACCGCTTTCGGAGGGGCCGCGCCGGGACACCCGCCACGATTGTGTATGCCGGAACGTCGCGAGTCACGACGGCGCCGGCAGCGACCACCGCTCCGTCCGCGATGGTCACCCCCTGCACCACGGTCACGTGGCTGCCGATCCAGACGTCGCTGCCGATGACCGGCGGTGACGCCAGTTCGTCCCAGTGGGGCGGTAGACCGAGGATATTGTTCCGGCCGTAGGTACGCGGCGAGGTAGACAGGAAGGCCACCGGATGGTTGGGCATCCCGATCTGGCAATAATAACCGATGGACGTGAACTTACCGACGCGACCGGAGGCGATGACCGTGCCGCGATTCACGTAGGAGTAGTCACCGAGGCAGACGCCGGTGCCCAGCTCCACGTCCCGCCCAACGGTGCAGCCGACGCCAAGTGTGACCTGCCGGCTGACCGACGGCGACATGATCGTCCGGTGGGGAAACCGGCGCCTGACGCGAACCAGCCGCACGTAGTCCGTCAGGAAGCCCGGCACCCAATCCGGCACGAGCATCAACGCACCTCAGCCGCCACGCGCGCCGGACCCTGGTCGAGCATCCGGGACGTGGCGCTCCCCAGCGTCGCCCAGGCCGCCCCGACGCGACCGTGACTGGGAACCACAGCGACAACGAGAGCAGCCATCACTACGCCGCCGCTTCCGCTCGACCAGCTACGGCTGGCTAGTGGTCGATCTCAGCCACGCCGCAGTGTTCTCCGGCACCGCCACGGTCAACGGTGGGCCGGCCCCCAGCGACCGCCCGCAACTGGTGCATGCTGCAGGCGACCGACGGCAGCTACGACACCTTCCGCTTCCGCCTCTGGTGGGATGATGCCGGCGGCGTCGGCCCTGACGTCTACGACAACGCCTGGGGAGGCCATCTCCCCGAGCAACATCATCGCCGTCACCCGCCGCTGACGCCAGCCTGCAGAGCCCGCGGGGCTCGCCCTCACGCCGCCGGACTACTCGGGGGTAACACCCTTGTCCTGCAGTTCGCGGATGTCGACCTCGGTCTCGGCGCGCTGACGCCGGATGATCGGTAGCCGCTCGCGGGTCTGCTCGAGGTCCCGACGGACGTCGTCGCGCTCCTTGCGCAGGCGCTCCGCGTCGTCGCGGATCTGCTGGCGCTGCCAGTCGAGCTCGACGCAGGCCGGGCAGCGCCCCTTCGGGTCCAGCCAGCCGCCGCACGCGGCACAAGGCCGGCTCACGTCGGCCAACGTCCAGCGCGGCAGCGTCTCCCCATCGACCGTCCGCTCCAGCACCTCGTCGGCAATGATCGCGAAGCTGTGGCGCAGGTGCTCGGCGAAGCGCTCGCGGTCCTCCGCCGGCAGATCGGGGGGCACCAGCGCATCGACGTCCCCCTCCTCCCGGCCGAGGCGGGGCAGCGCCAGTTGGTGGCCGCGCTCCGCCCAGTCGAGCTCCTCGCGGTAGCGCAGGGTGACGCCGCCGGCGCGCAACACGACCGTGGCCGGCTCGGCCGGCTGGACCTCGACGACCTCGATCGACGTCGCGGGCAGCGCGATCGCCGGGCCGGCGCGCGCGCGGGGCCGGATGGCTGCCAGCTCCTCCTGGGCTTGGGCGATAGCGGCGTCGAGCTGGCCGATCCGCTCGGTCCACTCGTTCTCGGCGTGCAGCGTGCTCTCGGCGCGGGCCAGGTCGTATGCCAGATCGGCACGGCGCTGCAGCAGCCGGCGCAGGCTGCGCCGCTCGGCATCGCGGATGATCGGTGCCGTCGGGCCGCCGCTCTCGCGCGGCCCGGGCTCCGCTGGACGGTCGTCGGTCGGTGTCGGTTGCTCGGTCCGGTGAAGCTTCCACCAGGGCATGGTCACGCTCCTCCGCGTCGTTGCCGGGAAGTCGCCGCAGGACGTGCGCCATCGCCGCGGGTCAGGACACCCGGGTCGCCGGCGCCTCCCAGGTCTCGACCAGGTCGAGCGCTCGGGTCAGCGCCTGGGCCATTTGCTCGGGAGCGGGGATTCCCTCGATGACCCCGATCGGCTCCTGCCGTCCCTCGGGCTGCCCGTCGAGGCCGTGGATGCCGCCGTGCAGCTCGATGTGGCGCCAGCCGTCGGTCACCGCGTACGCGCCGACGACGCGCCGGTAGCCCCGGCTGATCCAGTGCAGCGTGACGCCGGTGGCGCCACTCTGCGCATCGGCCACCACCCGCAGCGGATGCTGCCAGCCGGCGGAGAGCCGCTCGGCGACCGCCAGCAGCTCGCCCGCGGCCTGGACGCGGGTCACGCGGCGGATCGCGCTGACCGGGAGACCGGTGCGGCGCGCGTAGAGCGCCCGGCCCCAGTCGCTGCGCCAGGCGATGACTCCGGCCAGGAGGACCGTGGCGTGGATGGCCGCGGTGACGCCGCTCAGCACCGGCGTGCGGCCGTTGTAGATCTGGGACCAGTCCCCCTCGATGTGTCCGGCGAAGTCGAGTAGCGGGTAGAACACGAGCGTGTTGGCCAGATCGATGCCGGCGAAGGCCAGCAGGAGGTAATTGATCGAGGGTCGCATCGGGCGGACCAGCGGCACCACCAGCGCGATCAACCCCAGCAGCAGGCTGACCAGGTTACCGGCCAGCGCGATCCAGAAGATCTGCGCCGCGGTGTAGTTCCCGACGTGCTCCACGTAGCCGAGGAACAGGAAGTAGCCGAAGCCGGTGATCTGTCCGCCGAAGGCCTTGACGAAGACGGCGTGCCCTCCCTCGTGGAAAAGCACACTGATCGGCAGCAGCAAGAAGATCGCGATCTCCAGCAGCCGCTGGCGATCCGTGCGGGTGAAGTCGGCGTCGAACAGCTGGCTGCGGACGCGGACCGTCGTCACCAGCACCCGCAGTGAGACGAACGCCATCAGGATGCTGACAACGGTGAAGATATCGAGGGTGAACACCTGAAGAACTCCTTGGCCGTCTGCTCCGACAATTGTAGCATCGGGCCGGACGACGACGCGGGAAAATTGCGTCACGCCGGCATGCCGGGAGGAGCTCGCCATCGTGGACTTCGACCCCACCGTCGACACCGTGGTCCTCGGCGACAACCTCGACGTCCTGCGATGCGTGCCGGACGGCAGCATCCCGCTGATCTACATCGACCCGCCCTTCAACACCGGTAAGGTCCAGGCGCGCACGCGGCTGCGCACCGTCCAGCACCCCGACGGCGACCGGATCGGCTTCAACGGGCGGACCTACCGCACGACCCGTCTCGCCCGGCAGGCGTTCGACGACGTCTTCGACGACTACCTGGCGTTCCTCGCGCCGCGCCTCGCCGAGGCGCGGCGGGTGCTAAGCGCCACCGGCACGCTCTACGTGCACCTCGACTACCGCGAGGTGCACTACGTCAAAGTGATGCTCGACGGGATCTTCGGCCGGGAGTGCTTCCTCAACGAGATCATCTGGGCCTACGACTTCGGCGGCCGCTCGTCGCGCCGATGGCCGGCCAAGCACGACAACATCCTGGTCTACGTCGCGTCTCCGGACGACCACGTCTTCGACGTCAAGGCCGTCGACCGCATCCCCTACCTGGCGCCGGGGCTGGTGGGGGCCGAGAAGGCGGCCCGGGGCAAGTTGCCGACCGACTGCTGGTGGCAGACGATCGTGCCGACCAACAGCCGGGAGCGGACCGGCTACCCCACGCAGAAGCCGCTCGCGATCCTGCGGCGGATTATCGCGGCGTCGTCGCGGCCCGGGGATCTGGTGCTCGACTTCTTCGCCGGGAGCGGCACGACCGGAGCGGCCGCGCGTGAGTCGGGGCGGCACTTCCTGCTGGTCGACAGCAACCTCGCCGCGCTGACAGTGATGGCGCGGCGCTTCGCCGGCTGGAACGGCGTGCGCTACGTCGGGTTCGACCCGGCGATCGAGGCGCCCGCCGCGTCCTGACGGCCCCTACCGCCCCCGCAGCTGGGGATCGAGCAGGTCGCGGATGCTGTCGCCCAGCAGGTTGAAGGCGAACACCGTCAGCAGGATGGCCATGCCGGGGCCGAAGCTCATCCACCAGTAGCCGTTGTTGAGGTAACCGCGGGCGTGATCGATGTCCGCGCCCCAGGTCGGCGTGGGCGGCTGCGCGCCCAGGCCCAGGAACGAGAGGCTCGCCTCGGCCAGGATGGCGAAGGCAACGCTGAGCGACGCCTGCACGACCAGCGGGTTGAGGACGTTGGGCAGGATGTGGCGCACGACGATACGCGCCTCGCTCGCGCCGGCCGTGCGGGCCGCCTCGACGTACTCGCGCTCCTTGGCCTGCAGCACCTGTCCGCGCGTCAGCCGGGCATACGCGGGGATGGCCACGATGCCGATGGCGATCATCGTATTGCGCAGGCTGGGGCCGAGCGCGGCGGTGATCGAGATGGCGAGGAGCAGCGCGGGGAACGCCAGCAGGGCGTCGATGAAGCGCGAGATGATGAGGTCCGCCCAGGATCCCCGGTAGCCGGCCGTCAGGCCCAGCGCCACGCCGAGCACCAGCCCGATGCCGACCGCGATGATCCCGACCGAGAGGGAGACGCGCGCGCCGTAGAAGGTGCGCCCGAGCACGTCGCGGCCCAGGTCGTCCGTGCCCAGCAGGTGCTGCAGGCTCGGCGCCTGGTTGGTAATCTCCGGGTGCGACACCATCGGGTTGGACGGCGTCAGGAATGGCGCGAAGACCGCGAAGAGGATCATCAGCCCGATGATCGTTCCGCCGATCAGGAAGCGCGGCTGGCCGCGGATGTTCCGCCAGCTGAAGACCCGCCGCTGTTTCGGCAGCGCCGCCAGCGTGGCGGCCGAACCGGTCGCCGGTCGTGCTCGGTACGAGGTTGAGGGATTAGTCACCGGCCATCACACTCCGCTCGTCACCGATGCGCTGCGGGCCGCATACGCTCTGGGTGCCAACCGGATCGCCTGCCCGCCGCGTCCAGGTCCCCGTCGGCGCCTAGCGGAACTTGATCCGCGGGTCGAGGAAGCCATAGAGCAGGTCCACGATCAGGTTCACCGTCATGTAGCTCAGCGCGCTCAGGAGCACGATCCCTTGCACCACCGGGTAGTCGCGCCCGTTGATGCTGTCCACGGCGAGCCGTCCGACCCCCGGCCAGAGGAAGATCGTCTCGGTGATGAAGGCCCCCTCGAGCAGCCCGCCGATCTGCAGGCCGACGATGGTCACGAAGGGGATGAAGGCGTTCTTGAGCGCGTGGCCGACGACGACGCGGCGCTCGGTGAGCCCTTTGGCGCGCGCCACCCGCGTGTACTCGTGGCCGAGGGCGTCGATCAGTCCGGAGCGCATGAAGCGCATATTGACGGCAAGGCTCGGCAGCCCCAGCGTGATCATCGGCAGGACGAGGTCGCGGATGTTCTGCCGGGGGGCCTGCGAGAACGGCACGAAGCCGCCCGGCGTGAAGATGCGGAAGACCAGGGCGAACAGCAGGATGAGGATGATGCCGGTGAAGAAGTTGGGGATGGAGATGCCGAGCAGGGGCACGCTCGTGCCGAGCAAGTCCCAGACGGAGTTCCGCCGGGTGGCGCTCAGGATGCCCACCGGGATGGAGACGACGAGGCCGAAGACGAGGGCCGCCAGCCCCAGCTCGAGCGTGTTCGGCAGCCGCTCGAAGATCGCGTGGGTCACCGGCTGCTGCGTACGGATCGAGCGCCCCATGTCGCCGTGCAGCATGCGGGTGATCCAGGTCAGGTACTGGACCGGAAGGGGGCGATCGAGCCCGTAGGCGTGTCGCAGGTTGGCGATCACGGTCGGGTCCGGCTCCTCGCCGAACAGGACGAGGATCGGGTCGCCCGGCGTGAGGTGCAGCACCACGAAGATGATGACGCTCACCAGGAACGCCACCGGGATCATCAGGAGCAGCCGTCGGATGATGTATGCGGTCATTCCTGTCCCTGGTCGCCCTCAGGAGCCGTGTGCCGCCGACCGGTGGCGCGGGTCAGGGGAGCGCCGGACGGCCGGCGTGCTGCCCACGCCCCGGCCGTCCGGCGATGCCCGATGCGCCTACTTCAGCCACGCGGCGTGGAAGCGCATGATGTAGTCGGCGTAGATGTCCATCCCCTGCACGGTCGGCCGCGTCAGCAGATACGCGGGCGCGAACCCCCACCAGGCCATCGGCGCGTCGTCGACGAAGAGCTTCTGCGCCTGCTGGAAGAGGGTCTTGCGTTGCGCCTGGTCCGAGGTCTCGCGCGTCTGATCGAGCACCTTGTCGACGTCGGGGTTGGAGTACTTGGTGTCGGCGAGGCCGCCGCCGGTGTGCAGCTGGTTGTAGATGTTGCCGTCCGGGTCGATGCGGCCGCTCCAGCCGTAGCCCGTCATCTGGAAATTGCCCGCCTTCACCTGGGCGGAGATCGTGGGCGCGTCGAGCTGGGTGATGTTCAACGTGATGCCGGCCTTGGCCAACTGGTCCTTGACCAGTTGCAGCAGCTGCAACGTGACCGGGTTGCCGGCGGCGAGCTTGTACTCGCAGGTGAAGCCGTTGGGCTGGCCACCCGTCGTCAGGTACTGCTTGGCCTTGTCCACGCTGCCGGTCCAGGGCTGAAGCGTCGGGTCGAAGGCCCAGCTCGACGGCGGGATCGGCCCATAGCCGACCTGCTCGATCCCGTAGTAGACCGTCTTGCTGATCTGGGAGCGGTCGAGCACCTCGGCGACAGCCTGGCGCAACTCCTTCTTGTTAAAGGGCGGCGCCACCGTGTTGAACTCGAAGGCATCGAAGCTCAGGCCCGGCGCGGTGCGGAGGACCACCTGGTTATTCGACTTGACCCCGGCCACGTCCTTGGGCGCGATGTTATAGGTCGCGTCGATCTGGCCGGTCTCGAGGTTGGTCAGCAGTACCGTGGTGTCGGTGATCGGCTTGAAGATGATCTGGTCCAGGTACGGCAGCTGGTTGCCGCTGGCGTCCTTCTTCCAGTAGTTCGGGTTCTTCTTCAGGGTCAGGTGGTCGTTGTTGACCCACTCGACGAACATGAAGGCGCCCGTCCCCCCGCCAACCGGCTTGCGCGAGAAGTCGGCGCCGCCCTTCTGGATGGCGGTCGGCGAGAGCATCATGCCGGCGCGGTCGACCAGGTTGGCCAGGAAGGGGGCGAAGGGCGCCTTCATGGTGACCTTGGCCGTGTTCGCGTCCACGGCGTCCACCGCCGTGACGAAGTTGACCTCGCCGACGCGGGCGCTCTTGGGGTCGGTGACGTAGCGGTTGAGGTTGAACTTGACGGCGTCGGCGTTGAAGTCGGTGCCGTCGTGGAACTTCACGCCCTGGTGCAGGTGGAAGGTGTAGGTGATGCCGTCGCTCGAGATCTCCCACGAGTCGGCCAGGTCCGGGATGATCTTGAGGCTTGTGTCGATGGCGACCAGCGAGTCGTACATGTTGTAGTAGGCCTGGCGCTCCGAGACGAAGCCGGAGGTCAGCGGGTCGAGGGTGGCGTTCTCGTTGGTCTGCGCGGCGTTGAGGGTGCCGCCCATCTTGACGGCGCTGGCGGCCGGGGCCGTGGTCGGCGCCGCCGTCGGCGTCGCGGCCGTGGTCGCGCCCCCACTGGTGGGCGTCGTAGTGGTAGAGCTGGTCTGCGTCGACGACGCACCGCTGCTGCTGGCGGTGGTGGCCGTGCTGGTCGCGGTGCTGCCGCCGCAGGCCGCCAGTACCAGGGAGAACCCGGCGGTGCCGGCCGTGAGCACGGCGCCGTACAGCAGCTGCCGGCGCGTCAATCTGCCGGCGCGATACCGGTCGATGAGGAGATCCACCTCACGCAAGGGCTGGTCGTCGGAACTGCTCATCTCCTGCCTCCGATTGCCATCGAGCGCCGGGCGTGGCCGGCCGCTCGTCAGTCGAGGCGCTGGCGACGGTCGCGACCGTACGGGAGAGCGCCTGCGACACCTGCTACTCCGGGCTGGACCGCGCCCATCGATGGGCGGCCAGACACGCTTCCGGTCGCCGCGCCGCCGGCGGTCGACGGGAACGGTCTTGGGTCGCGGGTCGATGCCGCGGCGGGAACGACTCCCCTCCTCGGGCCAGCGGTGTTGGAGTGGGCCACGCGGGATCGGTCCTCCTCGAGGATCCGGTAACCGACCAGACTGCCCTCCTCCCGTGCTGCAGCAGTTCTCGCAACGATTTACCGGAGCTTAGCCGGCTTCAGCCGGCTCTTCGCCGTGAGCGCGGGGTTCAGCCCCGCGCGGGCTCCGAACCGATCGAGACGTCCGCTAACCGTGCTAACGTCTCGCGGAGACGAACGGATTGGGCGGCCCAGAGCCTGGCCCCAGCCTCACCGTACGGTTCGGGGCCCCTGGTCGCCTCCAGACACGCGACGGCAGCGGTGGCGTGACCTGGACACCGTCGTCCAGCCGAGGCATCGGAATCGCGTGATCTGGCAGTGCCGCTCAACGTTCCCCGACGTCATGGGCACCGCCGCTCACCGGTGGATCGCGGTGTCATGAGTGGCCACGAGCCCGACGGAACCATCTCACCCGCGTGGTGTAAGGGCAGACGACACACACCGCGTTGTCGGCCCTCCTGGCAGAGATTGCGTGCTTTGAAGATACCGGTTAGGTTGCCTCCCGTCAAGCCGGAAGACACGACCCGGCACGATATATCGGCGGCCGCGACGGTGCAACTCGACCCGGATCCGGTCACCGGTAGGAGAACCCCAGGGTTTCCAATACCAGCTGGGAAGGTGGAACGCGGTGAGCACGGTGATCGATCTGCGCGGTGACTGGGCCGCGCCGCCGACCGCGGCGATGCGGCGAGCCATGGCCGCGGCCGAGGTGGGCGACGACAACTCGCGCGAGGACCCAACGGTCAACCGGCTGGAGGATCTGTCGGCCGAGTTGCTCGGCAAGGAGGCCGGCCTCTTCGTCCCCAGCGGCACGATGGGCAACCTGATCAGCGTGCTGGCACTGGCCGAGCACGGCAGCGAGGTCATCGTCGGGGACCGGGCGCACACGTTCGTCTATGAGGTCGGCGGCGCGGCCGCGGTCGGCGGCCATCCCTTCCGCACGCTACCCAACGACCGCTTCGGCATGCTCGACCCGGCAGCCGTCGAGGCGGCGATCCGCCCGGCCAACATTCATTTCCCGACGACCGGGCTCCTCCTGGTGGAGAATACCCACAACCTCTGCGGCGGGACCGTGCTGACCTCGGCGCAGACCGCCAGCCTGGCCGACGTCGCCCACCGCCAGGGCGTCCCGGTGCACCTCGACGGCTCGCGCATCTTCAACGCCGCGGCGGCGCTCGGGCTGCCGCCGTCTCGTCTCGCCGCACCCGTCGACACGGCCACCTTCTGCCTCTCCAAGGGGCTGGCGGCGCCCGTCGGCTCGGTCGTGGTCGGCGCGCGCGACGCGATCGCGCGGGCGCGACAGAAGCGCAAGCTCCTCGGCGGCGGCATGCGACAGGCCGGGGTGCTGGCGGCGGCCGGCCTCGTCGGGCTGGAGCAGATGGTCGCGCGGCTGCCGGAGGACCACGCCACCGCCCGGCGGCTGGCCCAGGGGCTGGCGGAGCTGCCGCGACTGCGCGTCGACCTGGAGACGGTGCAGACGAACATCGTCTTCTTTGAGGTCGAGCCGCCGCTCACGGGGCCGGAGCTGGCGGCGGGGCTGCGCGCGGAGGGAATCCGCCTGACCGAATTCGGCCCGCGCACCCTGCGCTTCGTCACCCACTACGCCATCGCGCCGGCCGACGTCGAGCGTGTGCTCACCGTGACCCGCCGCCTAGCCGCCTGACGCCCTGCTGGGTGGTCACCCCGGGCACGGCCCGTGCGGCGTCGGCTGCCCGAACCACCCGGGGCTCGGGCGGCACGGGCACGCGAGCAAGGGAGGCGCAGCGATGCTCTGGTACTGCGAGTACACCTGGTTCTCCGGCACCACGCGCCAGGAGGTGGCCAAGCGCATCGTGGCGATGCACGACGCCGGAGCCACCCACCCGGAGCAGATCACGGGTTGGTATCAGCTCGCGGGAGGCGGCGCCGGCTTCATGCTGGTCGAGGCCCCCGACCCGCGTGAGCTGACCCAGATGCTCCAGCCCTACATGGACCTGATGAGCTGGGACGTGCGCGCGATCTACGAGCTGCCCTACCAGCAGACGATCGACGAGCTGCGTCAGGCCGCCGCGAGCTAGCCGCGGTCGAGGATCTCCAGCACCGGGGCGAACTCCTCGATTCCCTGCAGGGAGTTCGGGTTCGGCCAGATCTGGAGCTCGGAGATCCCCTCGCGCTGGAAGGCGCGCAGCCTCTCCGCGATCGCCTCGGACGAGCCGGAGATGCGCTCCGGCCGTGAGCCGCCGCGCGCCACCCGGCTGGGCAGCTCGACCATGACCGCGGCCGTGCGCGCGAGGCTCGCGGGGTCGCGTCCCACCTTCGCACAGGCGGCGTCGACCGCCGCGCGCAGCGGCGGGATCATCTCCGGCTGGCTGCGACCGAAGGCCAGCCAGGCGTTCCAGGAGTCGGCGTAGCGCGCCGTCAGCCCCAGCACCCGCTCGCCCCGGCCGCCGACCAGGATCGGCGGCCCCTCCGGCCTTGGCCCACGCGGGCGCAGCTCGCAGTCACGCGCCTGGTAGTAGTGCCCCACGTGGTCGATCTTCCCCTTGCGCAGCAGTGAGTGGATGACCTCGATGGCCTCGGCGAATCGGCTGACGCGGTGGTCGAACGGGTAGCCGAACGCGCGGAACTCGTTCTCCTGGTACCCGGCGCCCAGGCCCAGCACCAGCCGGCCGCCGCTGATCTCGTCCACCGTATCCGCCATCTTGGCGGTTAGCGCCGGGTTGCGAAAGGAGGTGCAGAGGACCAGCGTGCCGATCTCGATGCGCCGGGTCGCGGCGGCCAGCGCCGAGACGATCGACCAGCACTCCCAGACCCCCTGCTGCTCGTGGCTGCCGAGGCGGATCAAGAGGTGATCCGCCACCCAGACCGAGTCGAAGCCGACCTCTTCGGCCCGTCGCGTCATCGCGAGCAGGTCGGCCCAGCGTGCGCTGTCGCCGAACCCGAACTGCCGCTCGGCGAAGGGCAGGAACAGGCCGATCTTCATCGGTCGGGCTCGTTCACTCGCTGTCGTCATGCGGACACGCTCCCGTCACCCCGCCGCGCGGCACGCCGCGTCCTTGACCCCTGAGCCGGTAGTTGCCAGTGTACCGCGCTGCCTTCCGGGCACGCAGCACCGCTCGCGCGCCGGCCGGCGCCGGGGTCAGCGACACCTCGGTGGTACTCCTCGGCATGGTCCGCTTCGACTCGATCCTCCTGTCTACCCGGCCAGGGTCGCGGTGGTTTGCCGGCGAGCGGAACGAGTGTATTATCATACCGACAGTCGGTCGGTTATTGCGGAGGTGGAGCCATTCCCCGTACGGTAAACGCGGCAGCCCACACGACCCGCCGTGAGGCGTTCCTCGACGTGGCGCAGCAGTTGATCCTGGCCAAGGGGTACGAGCAGATGAGCGTCCAGGACGTGCTGGACGAGCTGGAGGTCTCGCGCGGCGCGCTGTACCACTACTTCGACTCGAAGGCGGCCCTGCTCGACGGAGTCCTCCAGCGCATGGTCGACGCCGGGATGGCGGCCGTCGCGCCGGTCGTGTCTGCCCCCGACCTCTCCGCCTGCGAGAAGCTCACCCACCTCTTCGCCGGCCTCCAGCAGTGGAAGGCGGAGCGCCGCGACTTGGTGCTCGAGCTGCTGCGCGTCTGGTACTCGGACGACAACGCGCTCGTGCGCGACAAGCTCCGTCAGGGAGTACCGACCTACCTGGCGCCGATGCTGGACGCGATCATCGCGCAGGGGCGCGCCGAGGGCGTTTTCGCGCCGGGCGCCCCCGACACCGGCCGCGTCATGGTCGGCCTGCTGCTGAGCGCGCAGGACCTGGCCGGCGAGCTCTACCTTGCCCGCCAGGCCGGCACGATTCCCTTCGAGACCGTTGCCGGCAGCTTCGCCGCCTACCAGGAGGCGATCGAGCGCATCCTCGGCGTCCGGGCCGGGTCGCTGCCGCTCGTCGACGAGGCCACGCTGCGCCTCTGGTTCGGCTGAGCGCCGTTCCGCACGTAAAGGAGCACTCCATGTCCGCGGTCATCGAGACGGACAAGCTTACCAAGGTCTACGGCTCGCACCGCGGGATCCTCGACCTGGACCTCGCGGTCGAGGCCGGCGAGGTCTTCGGCTTCCTCGGCCCCAACGGCGCCGGCAAGACGACGACCATCCGCACCGTCCTGGACCTCATCCGGCCGACGCGCGGGCGCGCGCTCGTCTTCGGCATCGAGTCGACTGTCGATCCGGTGGCGATCCACCGCCGCGTCGGCTACGTCCCGGGCGAGTTCACGCTGTACAACCGCCTCACCGGCGGCCAGACGATCCGCTACTTCGCCAACCTGCGCGGCGGCGTCGACCCCGTCTACCAGGCCGCGCTCATCGAGCGCCTCGAGGTGGACCCGTCGCGGCGGTTCTCCGAGTACTCGCGCGGCAACAAGCAGAAGGTCGCGCTCGTCATCGCCTTTCAGCACCAGCCGGAGCTGCTGATCCTCGACGAGCCCACCTCGGGGCTCGACCCGCTCGTCCAGCAGACGTTCTACGCCCTGGTCCGCGAGGCGAAAGCCGCCGGCCGCACGGTCTTCCTCTCCAGCCACATCCTGAGTGAGGTCGAGCGGGTCTGCGATCGCGTGGCGATCATCCGGGACGGGCGGCTCGTCACCGTCGATCGGGTCGAGGGGCTGCGCGACCTGGCACACCACGAGGTTGAGCTGCGCTTCACCGGGCCGGTGCCGACGAGCGAGTTCCAGCGCTTGCCGGGCGTGTCCGACGTCGTGGCCGACGACCACACCCTGCGCCTGCGCGTCTCCGGGCCGATCACGCCGGTCGTGCAGGCGGCCGCCCGCCACGAGCTGCTCGACTTCGTCAGCCGCGAGCCGAGCATCGAGGAGGCGTTCCTGGCGCAGTACCGGCACGAAGGTCCGTCGGCCAGGGAGGAGGTCACGCGATGACCGCCGAGCTCAGCCGCACCCCCGCGGCGACCCTCGCGACACCCTCGGCGTGGAGCCGTCTGTTCGGGCTGGGGAGCGTCTACGGAAAGACGCTGCGCGACTCGCGGATCTGGATCGCCGTCGGGTCCGTGATAATGGCGCTCTCGATCCTCGGCGCGGGAGCCGACTACGGCAAGACCTACGCGACGCCGGCGTCGCGCCAGGGCTTCGTCGATCTGATCGGGCAACTCCCGAACGCCATGCGCGGCATCTACGGCAGCCCCGCGCCGGCCCACCTGCGCACGCTCGGCGGCATGATCTCCTTCAAGGACGCCGCCGCCGTCGCCATGGTCTTTGCCTTCTGGTCGCTGCTGACGCTGTCCTCGACCCTCGCTGGCGAGGCGCGGCGCGGGAGCCTCGACGACGTGGCCGTGACGCCGGTCGGGCGTCGCCGCATTGCGGTGGAGAAGGTTGCGGCACACCTGACCGGCCTCGCGGTCGTGCTGGTAGTCCTCGCCGCGCTGTCCTGGTACGCCGGCCGGGCGTACGGCACGCTGCCGGGAGACGCCATCACCGCCAAGGCCGCGATCGGCTTCGCCGTCTGGGCCGGCCTCCTGGGTCTGGCCTCGGGGTCGCTGGCCTTCGCGCTCGCGCCCCTGCTCGGACGGGCCGCCGCCGCGGGCGTCTCGGGCGCCGTGACCATGGTCGGCTTCCTCCTCTACGGCTACGAGGGCACGGTGCCGGCGCTGACCGGCTGGGCGAACCTCACCTGGTTCGGCTGGACCGCCCGGAACCAGCCGCTGGCCGGTCAGTTCGACTGGCCGTCACTGATCCCGGTGGCGCTCTTCGCCGTGGTCTTCCTCGGGCTGGGCGTGGAAGCCTTCGCGCGCCGCGACCTCGGCGCGACCACCACGGTGCCCGGGTTCCACCTGCCGGCGACCTGGCTCGGGCTGCGCGGGCCGACGAGCCGGTCCTTGAGCGAGCGCCTGCCGGCCGCGCTGGCCTGGGGCGCCGGTCTGGGCCTCTTCGGCCTGGCCATCGGCGCCTCGGCCGGGTCGTTCAGCCACTCGCTCGCCATTGACTCGGCGAGCACCCAGAGCTCGCTCAACCTGTTCCACACGCTCTTCCCGGCGATCGATCTCACCACGGCCGGAGGCTTCCTCGAGCTCGTCTTCCTGGAGTTCGGCTACATCTTCGCGGGCTACGCGGCGGTGACGCTGCTCGCGGGATGGGCGTCGGACGAGTCCGAAGGGAGGCTCGACGAGCTCCTGACGACGCCGCTGGCGCGGACTCGCTGGGCGCTGTCGTCCGGGCTCGGCGTGCTGGCGGCCATCGTGCTCATGACCGTCATCGTCGCGGCGGGGATCGGCCTCGGCGCGGCGCTGACCGGCAGTGACGCGCTGACGCCGATGCTGGGGGCCGGCGCGCTCGGGCTGTTCGCCGCGGGGATGGCTGGGCTCGGCCTGGCCCTGGGCGGGCTCGTCCGCGCCTCGATCGCCACCGCCACCGTGGGCGCGCTGGTGGCGCTGACCTTCCTCAGCGACGTGTTCGCGACCGGGCTGGGGCTGCCCGGCTGGGTGCGCGAGCTGGCCCTGACGTCGCACCTGGGCCAGCCCATGGTCGGGCAGTGGAACTGGGTCGGCATCGCGCTCTGCCTGGCGCTGGCCCTCGGCGGGCTGGGGCTCTCCGCCTGGGGCCTCGGCCGTCGGGACGTCGCACGGTAGCCTCGTTCGGCCGGCTCGTCCGCGCCGGGCGGTGCGGTGAGCCCGGCACCATAGTCGACGGGGTCGCGATGAACGACCCCGTCGTCGCGTCCGGCGTCGGCGGTCAGGCCACCCAGAACCAGGTACTGAACTGGATGAGCAGCGCCGCGAATTGGATG
>Ga0307372_10006220_pt1 | contig 17568 bp, 20 predicted proteins | sample OX1MG_FD_202533 | JGI IMG/M metagenome (GOLD analysis project Ga0307372, IMG submission 202533) | Soil microbial communities from Risofladan, Vaasa, Finland - OX-1 | ecosystem: Environmental > Terrestrial > Soil > Coastal area > Acid sulfate soil | place: Finland: Risofladan, Vaasa | collected... | reverse complement strand
GTGGCAATGGCCAGCCCAGACCGGCGGCCACTGCCTTGCTCAGGCAGTCAGCCACGGTCGTGTACGGGATCCCAAGAGCGGCCCCGGCCTGCCGGCGGCTCAATCCCTGCCCGAGTACTAGTCGGAGAACCTCTCTGATCTTGCGCATGGCGATTCGGGGTCTGGGCATCGGCACCTCCGGGGAAGTCGGCTCTGACTGTTCCCCCGAGGGTGCCCTACCCTCCTTCCCTCATGCCGCCGCTCCGCCTATCCCCTCAGGGTGATCGGATTGCTCCGAAATGGCTGATCGGAATCCAGCGAAACCGGTCATCGGATTCGTCCGAAATACGCAGGACGGCTCGGCGGTGGGGACATTCGGCAGAGGCCCGCAAGCACAGTTTTACCGACCCTTCTGGGACACAGACAAGTCTTGCCATTAGCTCAAGCGGACTCTGGTCAAACAGTCGCGAGGGCATTCAGGGCCTCGTCGATGTCCCTGTCCGTCGTATAGATATGGCATGCGAGTCTAGTCCGGCCTGCCCGAACGCTGGCCCGAATGCCAGCGCGAGCAAGCTTGAGCTCAGCGTCTGGTACATTCGCCGACACAATCGCGCTGTTGCTTGCCGGCAGGCCCATGCCACTACGGAGCCGGTTAGCGAGTCGAACATCGTGGGCGCAAATTATCTCAACCCCTATCTGCTCCACGACCTCGAGAGCGGGTGCGGCACCAACCCACGAAAGCCATGCGGGTGAGGTGTCGAAGCGTCTAGCGTCACCCGCCAAGCGCAACGGTGGGCCATAGTAGCTCAAACTCGGATCCTCTCCCGCATACCATCCGGCTGCGAGAGGGCGCAGCCGGTCCTGGAGTTCAGGACTGATAGCAAGGAATGACGCCCCACGCGGTGCCATGAGCCACTTATAGGCATGGACTGCCACCGCATCGAACTGCGATGCGTCGAATGGGAGCCAGCCGCAGGCCTGCGTCGCGTCCACCACAACGAAGGCTCGATACTGGCGAGCAGCAGCTACAATGGCATCAGCCGGGGCAACTTCACCGGAAGCCGACTGCACCAGACTGAAGGCAACTAGAGTTGTCCTACTGTCTATGCTGTCGGTCAGTCGGTCGAGAGGAACGGCGGTAACGGTAACCCCTCGTTGGGCTTGCACGAGCCATGGGAATAGGTTTGACGTAAACTCGCAATCTGGCACGATAACGTGAGCATTGTCTGGCAGCGCTGCGGCAATTGCTCCAAGCTGCTCGGATACTGTAGCCCCCACTGCAACATCGTTGACAGGCACGTGGACTAACCGCGCAAAGGCGCTTCGCGCCTTTCCCACGGCGAGTTCCCATGGCTCAAAGCCGGTCCGGCCCACGCGCCAGTCGCTCATCATGCGCTCCATAGCCTCAACGACTGGGCGGGGAGGAAGCCCATAGCTCGCCGTGTTTAGATAGCCCGGCTCAGGATCCCATAGCTCACCCACTTCCATCAGTGACGACCTCCTTGTCTACCACGTCTACCATTCCAACTCCTGCTTCTCCAACGCGGCGCACCGTGGGGGCGACGCCTCTTTTGGCCGGAGAGCACACATCGCACAGAGCGCAAGTCTCAGAGCCGGCCCCGAGCCGAGTCGCCGTACTCCCTTGTATGGCGCTCTCGCCCCGCTCCGCTTGGTGAACGGTTCACTTTGCAGCTGGCCCGCATAACTGCGGTTCGGAAGAGCGCAGTCACCTCGGTTTCGTCGCCACCCTCCTGACTGGCCCTTCACTCTACGCCGCAGCGCCGAGTTCAGAGCCTGGGCATTCGAGTTTATGGGACCGGCGTAAGTCCGAGTGCACTCCCCAAGGCCCCTACGGTCGCAGCAGCGCGCCTTTCCGAGGACACCACGGCGCGCGCCACTCAGCTCCGTTGACTCACGCACCTTTGAGGCAGCCCTCCGTGGGCCCGGGGCAGCTCTCTCGTTCACCGACGATTGCGGTGCTTAACGCTCGTGACTGGACCGCCGTAGCCCATGGCCGAGGCGAGGGCATCAACGTGATCCCCTCGTGAGTCCCACGGTTTGATCCACGATGCCTTCGGTATTAAGCAGTAGCACCACGCTCCCCTCTCCTAGGTGCAGCGGCGCAGCGGCAAGGCCGCCTTGGCTAGCAAGGCGAAGTGCTCCGGCAAGTCCAGCTGCACCGCTGTACCCGGACCGGATGCCAGCAGCGGCCATTAGTAGCACAGCCTCCCGTGCCAGATCATCAGTAACACTGACAGCAACGTCAACCGCGTCGCGCAGTACTCGCCACGCAATCAGCGACGGTTTGCCACAATTCAGCCCCGCCATGACACTTTCGTGTGGACCCGGCACTGCAACCTCATGTCCTGCAACCAAACTCTCCAGCAGGCATGCGGCCCGGACCGGCTCGACGGTGATCACTCGCGCGTCGCTCTTGTTCGTTTGGTAGTGCGTTGCTGCCGCGCTGGCCAGCGTGCCAACCCCGACCTGAACGACCACCGCATCCGGCAGCCCGACATGCAGTGCTTCCAACTGTTGGTCAACTTCGTCGAACATAGTTTGGTACCCGGCAGCAACCCAGCAGGGTACTTGCTCATAGCCAGGCCAACTCGTGTCAGAAACAAGTAGGTCCTGCTCCCCAAGGTCCTCGGCCGAGGTTGAGACAGCATCGTCGTACGAGCCGTCTACGACTGCCACCTCTGCGCCCTCAGCTTTGATGGCCGCCACGCTAGGTGCCACTATCTGGGCTGGCACGACGATCCGTGCGGATACACCCAACAAGCGAGCCATGTGTGCTACAGCGCGGCCATGGTTGCCGTCGGTCGCTCCGACTAGAGTGATCGCACGGTGGTTAGCGACCCAAGAGCGTAGTTCTGAGAACTCGCCCCAAGGTGGTGGAGGGCCTAGGTGTTGCACAAGGGCTCGGTACACCGCCCACGACGCCCCAAGTATCTTGTACGACGGTAGACCGAGCCGCTCGCTCTCATCCTTCACCCACACCGAGCCCACTCCGAGGCGCTGTGCTAGGCTCGGAGCACCAATAAGCCGTGTGGATCGGTATCCAGCGAACCTCTGGTGAAGCGCGATCGCAGTTTGAATTGGCCCGGGCGGTCCTTCATCGCATATTAGCGACGGCTGGAGATGAGCTCCAAGTATACCGCGCCGATAGATCCGGGAGTGCTGCTGGTCAGCCACAGAATTTAACCGCGGTCGCAAGGACCGTCGCATAGACCTTCTCCAGGGAGTCAAGGTCGACCCACTCCTCGGCTCCGTGGAGCCCCTCCCCGATCGGGCCGAAGACCACCGACGGGATGCCGGCTTGGTCTAGTAGTGAGGCGTCGGTCCATCCTGCAAAGCCATTGTTGCCAGGAGCCACCCCACCCACCTGCCTTGCGGCGTCCGCAAGTAGCTCGACCACCTTGGTATTGGCGCGTCCCTCAAGGGCAGGGCGTTGAAACGTGGCTCGCGCCTCCGCATGGAAAGTCGCGTCGCGACCTCGTGCTCTGTTCAAAATGGCCCTCACTTCGTCGAGGACACCATCAGTGGTCTCTCCCGGTAGAGTGCGGCGCTCGATCCCAATCACGCACCTAGCGGGATATGTGGACATTCCCGTCCCTCCGGCAATGACTGATATGTGAACGCTCGCGGGACCCAGCACGGGGTGCTGCGGTCCGGTCCGCAAGTTGTTAGCTAGTTGGTCGATACCGGTGAGCACGAAACCGGCCTTTGCGATAGCGTCGACTCCTACCTCCCAAAGGCTGCCGTGGGCGGCGAAACCGAAGACCTCCACCTCAATCCATACGAACCCCTTGTGCATCGTCGTCAGGGCGAGTTGAGTGGGCTCCGCAACCACGGCTCCGTCGGCCGACACGGAGGTGAGCAACGCTGCGGTTCCTATGCTCTCGCACTCTTCATCAGCAACGGCAGTAAGGATCACGGTGCCTGGGAGGTCCATGCCGCGCAGACGGTCCAGCGCCATCATGAACGCCGCTAAGCCCCCCTTTGTGTCGAGAGCTCCACGACCGTACAGACGCCCACCTGACACGAAGGGAAGGCTGTGCCCCACGGGCAGACCAGACCCACCAACGGTGTCCATGTGGGCGTTAAGTAGCAATGTCCTCCCACCGCCCGTTCCGGTGTAAGTGACGACGACGCTGGGTCGACGAGGACTTGCGTCAATCACCCGTACGTCGAAACCCCGCTGTCGACCCCAGGCGGCCACAAACGCAGCGATCGCTACTTCTCCGGCCCCACCGTCAACGAGGCTTGGGTTCGTGCTGTCGATAGACACCAATGCTTGCGCCAACTCGGTCAGTCTAGGGTCGGCCAACAGATGCCTCCTTCGCCACGTATGACACGCCTCATGGGCCTGAAGCTCCGCATGATACCCGCCAATGGTGCTCTACTTCCGCGATCGCAGACCGGCCTGACCCATGGTGGTGAAATTCTCCTAGTGCCTAAGACCATCCGCGGTCCAGTCGCCCCCCCTCCCCGGCTAGAGGGGCTAGGCCGTTAGGAAGCAAAACGGTTCGCACTCCTCGACCGCTCAATAGGTCCTCGAACGCCGTGTCCACTTCGAGCAACTGGCGCCGATGAGAGATAAGCCCGTCAATGTCCAAACGCTTGGCCGCGTACAGGTCGGCAAGGAACCCAAAGTCAACAGGCGGTCTCACGCTACCATAGTTGGACCCGATGACTCGCTGTTCCCTTTCGACCAGTGGCAAAGGATCAAAACATGCTTTTACCCCGTAAGGCGGCATGCCCACGATGGTTGCGCATCCGCGTACCCCCAACATCGCCAGAGCCTGGGATATGGTCAGTGGAAGCCCGATGCAATCGAATACAAAATCCGCACCGCCCTTAGTAAGGTCGCGGATAGACATGACGGCATCGCCGTCGGTCGCATCCACAACATCCGTGGCTCCCATTTCCCGGGCGAGGCGCAGCTTCGTCGCCAGCAGATCGACGGCGAGAATGGACGTGGCGCCAGCGATCCTTGCTCCTTGGACCGCCGACAGCCCAACGGCCCCGCACCCGATAACCACGACACTCGCACCGGCTCTGACTTCCGCGGTCCGCAAGACGGCGCCAACCCCTGTCGAGACGCAACAGCCAATCAAAGCAGCGCAGTCGAGGGGTAAGTCCTGACGGATACGGACCGCGCCACTCTCGGGGACAATGGCCTCCTCCGCGAAGGAAGACACTGCTGAGTAATGAAACAGGGTCTCGCCACTGACGTGGAGGCGCGACGTGCCATCCATAAGTACTCCGCGGGTACCCACCACATTTCCTACTAGCTCACAGTGCTGCGGGAGCCCTTGGACACAAAGGGGGCACCGCCCACAGGCAGGCTGCCAATTGAGAACGACATGATCGCCAAGCTGAAGCCCTTGGACGTCGGGGCCCAGCTCGGTGACTACTCCCGCTCCCTCGTGTCCCATCACGAGTGGCGTTCTTCGATCCCATTCTCCCAGCCGCACGTGCAGGTCACTTCGACAAACTCCCGCGGCGGCCACGCTCACGCGCACCTCGCGGGGACCAGGGTGATCAACCTCAATGTCCTCGACTTCTAAGGGCCTGCTCGGCCCCCGAAACACTACTGCCTTCACCCGCCAATCCTCCTCGCCCGACCCTACTCACGCTTCGCGCCGCGAAGCCCGCGAACAGCCACCCTCCAAGCCAGCCGCCCCGACCGACCGCAATCTGCTCCCAGCCTGTGATCCACCCACCGTTCGAATCGCCAGAGGCAGCACCAGCGACAGCCCGGGCACGCAGTACAGTGATGAGAACCAACCGACTGCCCGACACTGCTCCTCACTTCCCTTGGGCCTGCCGCAGGTAGTTCCAGCAATCAAGGACTCAGACTACACAGAAGGTTACAGCCCTAGCTCTTCGCGAAACGCCACTTTAGTTCGCGCTGTCGCGCCAGGGAAGCATAGCGTGAACACCGACTCGTCAAGTGAGTGTATTGCGGTGCTAGCGAACCGACCTCCATCGAGGTCAAACGTCCACATGTGGTTTCCCTCGGCGCCCGAGTAGATGGCTATCGCCCCGTCGCGACCGAGATGGACCATGTTGGCTGTCCCTCCAAGCTGACGATGCACATTCTGGAGGGGCAACCCACTCTCGTACCTGGCCAGCAAGGTGTGACTCAACAGCCCGAAGCCCACAACAGAATCGGCTCGGCCTGGTGGTCGCACCAAGCCCTGGCACTCGGCTATCCGACCCTGATCGAACCGTCCGGTGTGGGCAAATGCAAATCCGTGGTCCGAGTCCACGAAGGGCTGCGTATCCTCAAGGGATACGTAGTCAATTGTGACGGTCGCCGGAGATGAAGGAGGTAGCACTTTGACTTCACATCTGTGAGTTGCCTTCGTCCACTTCGGTCGTCCGCAAATGCCACGGGAGGCCCATATCCCGTTACTCCCGTCCCGCTGAGCCACGCAACGCCCCAGCCAAAGCCGGCCACGCCGTAGCGCTCAAGAGACTGAGCGAGCGGAAACAGCTCGCCGATACCTCTCGGCGAATCGAATCGGACCACCATTAGCTCACACACGCCTGCGGGCACCTCCGTCGCAGTTGCATTTTCTCATGTGCTACTCAATCGACTCGGGGCTAGCCCCACCGACAGGCGCACTCAATGATGGTCACATTGAGCCCGTGACCCAGCCCCCAGGTCAAGTGCCCTGTGCGGGACTCCTACGGGCCCGCCACGCGCCTCCAGGGCCCGTGGCGGGCCGTAGGCAATGCTCAGCCTAGTATTCGTCCAGTCTCTCCGATGTCCGTCATCGCGACTTTTCTCAGGATGACTCAAACCCGCGCGAGACCTCCCAGTCGGTCACCGAGCGCATGTATGCAGCCCACTCAGCCTTGGCTAGATCTGCGTAATAGGTCACAGCTGCAGGGCCAAGAACCCGAGCAGCAAACTCCGACTCCTCGAACCGTGATATGGCGGTGTCTAGTGATGGGAGTGTCTGCGGTAAGTCCGGCCGGCGATATGCGGTCCCGACCATGGGGGGCCCTGGATCCAAGTGCCTTGCTATGCCGTCGAGTCCTGACTCTAGAATTGCAGTGAGCGCCAAGTGTGGGTTGACATCGGCTCCCGGATACCGTACTTCCACGTTGAGCCCAGCCCCTACGCCCACAATCCGAAGCGCCACGGTGCGGTTATCGTAGCCCCAAGCCTTTATGCCTCCGCCGAAGTCCTGCGTCAGGTGACGCTTATATGAATTCACGGCCGGGGCATACAGAACTGCTAGCTCGTCCAAGTGGGCCAGTACTCCACCCACAAAGGCCAGACCGTCATCGGACAGCTCGCCTGGACTCTCCGCGTCGGCCAGGACGGGCACTTCGTCGCGGTACACCGAGAAATGCACATGGCACGACGAGCCAGTGTCGTTGCCGATGGGTCGAGCCATAAAGGTAATGCCTAGTCCCGCCTCAGCAGCCATCTCCTTAATACCAGCCTTGTAAATGACATGCTGATCCGCCATCACTAGGGGATCGGTATGGCAGAAATTAACCTCCCACTGCCCAAGGCCGTGCTCAGCCTGACAGGCGTAAATAGGGATGCCGCATCGCTCCATCTCACGCCTAACGGCGCCGATGAACGGTTCCTGCACAGCCTGTCTCACGATGTTGTAGTCAGACCGAACAAGGGTGGTGGGTACCATATCTAGAAAGCGCCGTTGCCGTAGGTCGCGCACCGACGCCTCAAACAGATAAAACTCCAACTCGGTTGCAGCCTTGAGAACCCAGCCGGCTTTCTCTGCCTTCTCGACCGAGCCAGTAAGAACCCCGCGAGGGTCAACTCTAAGGCGCGACGCGCCAGCGTCGTAGACATCGCATAGACAAACTAAGGTATCGGGGCTGCCGGGGTAGGGTCGCAGAGTGCGCCAGTCCGGCTCCAGCAACAGGTCTCCCAACCCCGCACTTGAAGTGGGCAACCGCACATCACTATTCAACTCCTGCGCAGCGTCCCAGGTCAGTGCGACCGTGCAAATGGTCATCGCCCTGAAACTCTGTGTCCGCAGCCGCTCCACCGGGATCCGACGCCCAAACAACTGGCCTTGTGCATCGACACTGGCGAGGATCACAGTCGAGTACGCGTCTAGATCAGTGAGGTTCAGTTGATTCCCGTCATCAGACATCAGTGGACGAGCCATCCGCCATCAACCGGAAGCTGTACACCGGTAATGAATGAGGCCTCAGGGGACAGAAGAAACGCGATGGCGGCCGCCACCTCTGAAGGATGCGCGGCGCGAGGAATTAACATGCGCTCCTTCCACCGGGCAATAGCCCCCTCCGGGGGAGATGACAGATCTACGCCGCTAAACGCGGTAGCTACTGGCCCGGGTGCTACTGCATTCACGCGAATATTCATTGGGGCTAGCTCGTGCGCGAGTGCTTTTGTGAGCATCTTCACGCCGCCTTTGGACGCATTGTAGTGCGGCTGGCAGTGCGGCCCGCTTGCGCTAACCACCTCGGCCTCAACAGTCGACAGGTTCACCATAGCTCCGCCCCCGGCCGCGGCCATTCTCGGCGCCGCCGCCCTGGCCACCAAGTACTGGCCCTTTAAGTTAATATCCAGGACGTAGTCCCAGAGCTCCTCGGTCAGCTCGTCCAGCCCGTGCATCGTTACGACTCCTGCGTTGTTGACCACGTGGGTCAACCTTCCGAACTGATCTACAACTGACGACAGACAAGCTTCGATATCCACCGCGCTACGCACGTCACCGACAGATGTGGAAAAGCTCGCATCCATGCCGCGGAGCTCGTCAGCGAGCCGCGCAAGGTTGGCTTCGGAGATGTCGAAGCACCCCACCGCATATCCATCGTGACACAATCTCACGCTAGTAGCCCACCCGATCCCTGAGGCAGCCCCGGTCACCACCGCAACATTCCTATCCCCGTCGTTCACTTTCTTCAGCCTCCTTCAAAGTAGCCGATGATCATGTCAATAGCCGAAGTGCCCCACCCCGCTATGAGCTGGCCGTGTGCACTTCTTGGTCGATGAGAACGTGACTTTCGTGCGACCCTTGCTTTATCCTGTAGGCACCATAGCACGCGCACGCGACCATAAGCGCCAACGTGATGAGCCCGAAGTAGCTATACGGCGCGGGCTGCGCCGGAGTCACGGTCAGCCACAGCGGATATCCCAAAGCCACGATGCCTATGGCCGGTGCGACAGCGTGGAGCCAGACATTGAACATGCTGCGCCGTTGCTGGTAGTAAAAGAAAGGGAGAGCGATGTTAGAGAAGATCAGCAGTACCACATACACGGCTACTGCCAACGTGGCTACATAGGAGAACTCATTAACGACGCCCTGCCAAACTCCGACGATCAAGGCGATGACTAGGGCCGATGTGACCAGTGCAATCGTCGATTTCCAAGGTGTGCGAAATGACGGATGCACGTCACCCAACCACCTCGGCAGAGCACCAGTTCTCGAGACGCTATAGATGACCCGCGCCGATTGATTCGCCAAGGCAAGCGTCACAGCTATGCTGCTCGTGAATCCAGCAAGATACAGAAGGAACGAGCCTCCGCCCATCAAGGGTGCGGCCCCGCTGACGAAGGGAAATGCGGGCTTGGTGAGCGCTGAAAGGTTATCGTGGTAGGCTACCATTGTGGCCCAGATTGTTATGACAAATATTGCTATAGCGATCACCGTAGCACTATAGACAGCGAGTGGTAACGAGCGACGTGGCTTTTGCGCCTCTTCTGCCAGCGGCAGCGCGGCACTCGCACCCATCATGGCGAAGAGGGCGATTGGGAACGCTAGGCCGAGCCCAAGCGCCCCGCGAGTCAGGTTGCGGGGATCAAACGGCGCGCTCGTTATGGCCGAATGGTTATGGGCCAGCATAAGCCCAGCCCCGGCTAGGAGGACTGCAGTTTCGAAGAAGAAGAAACCTGCAGCTAGCCACGTTGAGATAACTACCCCTCTGACGCACAAGGCACCAGCGCCGCCGACCAGTACGATCATTATGACCCACCACGGAATCGCGACTCCGAACCATGCCTGGAGGCTGATAGCTCCCCAGTCACCCACTACGCCCGCGAACCCAGCAGTGATCAGCGTCAGGCAGAGAGCGTAGAAGATACCTACGGGAGCTCCGGCAATGCGGCCAAACGTCTTCCCTATGAATGCGGCATAGGATCCGGCACTTGGTATGGAACGTGAAAATTGTGCGGAGGTATTGACGTGGAACAGAAACCCTATGCCAGCCACTATGAAGACGAGTGGGCTGGCCACACCCGCCGCCGACGCAATCACACCGAAGTAGAACGCCACACCTATGGCTGGGCCAATGTTGGCGGCTGAGGCCGCGAACAAGCGCAAGGGGGTAATAGTATTGACCCTCAGCGCGAACCCTTGTGGGCTCCCTTCCGCCGGCGAGACTGCCGGAATATCGGACATGTTCTACCCTCCTCTGTTATTGTGGCCGTAATGGCACGGCACTAGCAAGGTCCGCTTAGCCCCGTAAGTTTGTGCCCCGATGTGAGAGATCGCAGAACTTGACAACATCACCGGTGTGGTGCGTCGCCATGTAGATTGACGTTTATTGTCTTGAACTGGCGGAAGGACTCCATTCCCTCCAATCCTCCTTCGATGCCAAGTCCGCTCATCTTCCAGGCGGGTAGCGACATATCGTCGGGAATCGAGTGGCCGGTATTGACCCATACCCTGCCGGCCTGGAGGCGCCGCGCAATGCGATGGATGCGGCGAGCGTCAAACGTCCACAAGAAGCTAGCGAGGCCGTACTTTGTTTGATTGGCAATTGAAACGGCCTCATCCTCGTCGTCGAAGGGGATGATTGCCACGATGGGTCCGAAGATCTCTTCTTGTAGCAAGGGATCGGTGCGATCGTTGACATAGAAGACGTGGGGCGCTACGAACCACCCTTTGAGGTGTTCCGGAACTACGCCACTGAAGAGTAGGTGGGTGTCGGGCCGTTTGGGGGAGGTCCATTCCATGACGCTAGCACGGCGCTGCTCGCTAATGAGAGGACCTAGCTCAGTCACAGGGTCAGTGGCAATCCCTATGGCTAGGGCCCGAGCTTCGTCAATGAAGCTCTGACAGAAGTGGTCTGAGACCTCTCTGTGGACAAGGATCACTGATGCGCTGGTGCATGTCTGCCCGGCATTCAGGAAGGCGCTAAAGGCGGCGTTGGCGGCCGCTGCTTTGAGGTTGGCGTCCGGAAATACCAGACAGGGGTTTTTCCCGCTGAGTTCGAGCGTCACCCGCTTGAGCATCTGGGCACTGTCGCGCACGATGGTCTGCCCGACGGCCGTAGAGCCCGTGAAGCTGATCCGGCTGACGAGCGGATGCTCACACAACGCTTGGCCTGCTTCCGATCCCGAGCCTTGAACTACGTTGACTACGCCCGGAGGCATCCCCGCCTGCTCTAGGAGTCTAACAAAGACGGGGATAGAGGCCGGAGCGAGGGGGGATGGTTTGATCACGACGCAGTTGCCAGCAGCGAGTGCCTGCGCTGTCTTCTCGGCTGTCACCCCGAGGGGTGCATTGAAGGGAACGATTACCCCAACCACTCCGTAGGGCTGAGTGATGGTCAGTCCGTATGAGATCTCGTCATTGCTATGAAGGCGATCTCGAAAGCGCCCCATCAGGGACGCGTAGGCAGCAAATTCGCCAGCGAGCCCTGGGAGTTCCCGGTTTTCTACGAAGCTAATGGGCTTGCCGGCATCCCGGCTTTGGATGAAGCCAAGGTCACCGTAGAGCTTCGGCAGGCGGGCCGCCACTTCGGCTAGAAGCGCGGCCCTACGGGATGGGGTTAGAGATGACCATTGGCTGTCGTAGGTGCTCTGCGCGACTCTGACGGCGCGGTCTATTTCATCGGCACCGCCGTCGGCGGCTACATCGTACGTCGTGCCCACGGATGGGTCATATACATCGAAGGTGGCCTTCCCCTCGACCGGGCGGCCGCCTATCCAGTGACTAATCATCGGCGTGTTCCTCGTGAAGGGGCTGCCGCGGCCAGCCTGACGCAGCTAACGGAGATGGGCTTGGGCTCGCCTTGTCAAGGGCTAGCACGCCCTTTCGAATTTCGTTCCTAGTCACTTCTATGTGGTGCGTCATAGCCGAGCGAGCCATAGCTGGATCACCCTTCTGGACCGCGTGGAGTATTTGGGCATGCCCCTTCACCGTCGTCTCGAGGATGATGTTGGGATCAGCCGCGTCCATGGACAGGAACATTGCGGCTCGAGCGTCGAATACGGCCTGCGACAGAAATGAGTTCCGACTGGCCGTCGCAATGGCTAGGTGAAAGGCAGAGTCCGCTTGACGGAAGGTTGCTAAACCCCTGCTGGCCTCGAGCGCGGCTTGGGCCCGGGCGAGGCGAAGCAAGTCGGTGTCGGTACGGTACTGGGCCGCACGAGCGGCGGTCGCTGTCTCTATTACCAGTCGGAAGTCCAAAAGGGCCTGGAACTCACTGAGGAAGCCTGCAATCTCGACGTCGCCGCGGGAGCGGGGCCGAGGAACCTCTAGGACTTCATACCCTCCCCCAGCTCCTCGGCTCGGATGTAGGTACCCGTTTCCTTGGAGAATGCGCAGTGCCTCTCGTAGGGTACCTCTAGCAACACCTAAGGTCGCTGCCAACTCGCGCTCAGGGGGGAGTCGGTCACCGGGGATGAAGGATCCGACATGAATGGCGCGACGGATGTGCTCGCCAACGATCTCATAGGCGGTTGGGGTGGCGACAGGCTCGATCAATGATGGCCTCCGGGTTCAATGGCCCATAGTATGTACCACAGGTCCTTCGACGGTGTCAATGGGTCCTGTCGTACAGGGTGTGGGACCAAGTTGTGGACCCAGTTTGACTCCCGATCAAAGATGGGCTATTCTGTAAGCGGCAGCGCTGACAGCATGAGAGCAGTTCACTGTGACCAATTCCGAGGACCGGGGTCTGGCGGAGCTAGAGATGCAGAGGACCAGGTTGCGCGGGCAGCTGGCCAGTGTGGGTGACTTCCGGCGGGGCAGCCTCCTCATCACCTATCGGCGCTGTGGAAAGAGCTACTGCGCCTGCGCCGACCCAGACCATCCTGGGCACGGGCCCATCAACCTCTTGACCAAATCAGTAGCCGACAAGACCTTGACCAGATTGTGGAGGTCAAGAGCAGATCTGTGAAGCTCGGCCAGTCTCGGCACTGGCAGGGACCCCGCCTGAGGCGGGGTCCAAAAAAAGGGGCTCTTCGCGGAACTCCAAGCGGAGTTCGCCTCCGAGGTAGAGCGGCTGAGCCAGCTGGCCGCCAGCCAGCTCAGCGATCCCTCGGCAAAGGGCTGGAGACGATCGAGCTGGCCATTCGCACCGCCATGCTCAAGCTCGGGGGCAGCCTGCTGGAGGGGCTGCGGGGCCACGCGTTAGCTCCGGACAAGGAAAGTTAACGTCAGCTCTACGCGGGAGTCCGAAGTCACACAACCGATAACCGGAAGTCCCGTGCTCCTCCCCCACAGATGCGAGTCGGAGCCCTACCCGCTGGCAGGTGTCCAGCCACCGCTGGGAGGAAACCTGGCACTGGGCCCCCTACAGACCACAGTGGCCTGACCGACCTCCCCTACTTTCCGCGGCAGACCCGAAGTCCGTTCTCACTGCTTCTAATAGACCGCGTGGAGAAGCGTCACCCTGCGCGGAAGTGAGCGCCGGGCTACGAGGCCTTCCGCTCCGCCCTGAGCACGTAGTGATATCGCCCACCCTGACCAGCCCGGACCCTGATGGCCTCGTACCGGTCGGCGGCTCCCACCACCTCTTCCCCCGCCTTCCTCAGCCGCGCTCGGAACCGGTCAAAGTTGGTGTCCCTGCTGCCGAGGGTATGAGCGAGCTTGTCATCGATCGTGATCTCATAGACGGTCCCGTTCGAAAAACCCTTCTGCCCCTCCAGAAAGGCGTAGAGCCTGCGACCAAGAGAGCTACGAAGCCTCCCTCGAAGTACGCCCCAGTCGAGTCGAGCGAACTGGTTGTTCCGAAGCTGCTCGTGCATGAAACTGGAGAGGGTGACCTTGACTGAGCCCTCTCCAGACTCAAGGCTTCGACCCTCGAACGACTCCTTGCGCTCAAGGATTTGAACATCGTCGAAGATGCCGAAGTGGCGGGTCATCATCTTCTTGGTGGCAGAGTCCCAGACCTTCCCGGTGAAGCGGGTCCGGTCGATCCGATGAAGAGCCTCTGTGAAGGACCTGGCCCGGCTCCCACCCCACGTCACTCCGAATTCCCGGGCACACTCTCGCAGTGAGAACTCTACGGTCGGGCCCCGCTCATGCCAGCGGCCCATGATCCAGGACACCAGCTCCATCTCGTGGGTGGACAACTCTCCAAGACTGTATTCAACCGTCAGGGAGCCGACGATGTCCTCGGTCTCGTACCGAAACTCCATGACCTTCCGGTTCGGCTCGGTTGCCCAGACCCCTTTTCGAGAGAGGTTATATTCGAGTCGTGCCGGCGTCCGTGCGGAGACAATCGGCAGGACGACATCCTTGGCCTGCTCGGTGATGAGCTCGACCTCGGCTTCGGCGTCCGCCTCCCCCACAGCCGCCATCAGACGGCCGAACTGCTCGGGGAACTGAGGCCCTATGATCTCAGTGAGGCGTGTGCGGATGTCGTCAGCCAGTAAGACTGGCTCGCCGCCACGACGCGTCCGGGGTGACTCTGGCAAGGATCGTCTCCGACTAAGGCGTTGGCAAGATATAGGTTAGGTCCGGTGCCCACCCCACTAGGGCTAGTGCCAGCCTACCAATTACGGCCAGCCAGCGCAACACCAGAGTGTCCCGGAATCTACTTCGAATGCCCCACCTCAGTAGAGGTCACCCAGATTGGAGGAGCGGCTACCCTCGACGCGCCCGTACGGGTCGCCATCAGCAGAAGTTCCTACGCCGGATGCCCCAGCAATGGAAGTGGAGAGGCGGGGCATTGGAAGTAGAGACGGGACTGCCTTCGGGCCAATCGCGCCCGTTGGTGGGGCACCGGAGGTAGAAAGCCATTGCCCTGCCACCTCAGATCCTCCCCTAACTCCAAGCCCAATCGCCAAACCTCATCTGAAGGTGCACACCACGCCGAGGTCGGACGGACAGCGGCGCCCTTGGTGGGGCATCCGGCGTAGAAACGCCCGCGGTGGTGCCTGGCATCTCCACTCAGAGTCCAACCGTGGAGCACGGGCAGTAGGGGCATCGCGGGTAGAGGTTGGACTGACCGTGGAGTTGCGGGATGGGGCATTTGAGGTAGAGAGCTGCCTCTGGGGCGCTCTCGCAGTCCTCGTCTGAACTCGAAACACAGTCATCCCTTCCCGGCTGAGCGGGGCAGACAGCGTAGAACTGCGGCAGAGTATTGAGTTGGGGGCCGGGGCACCAGAAGTAGAGCTGGAGACTAGCTCCTCCTGCGCTGAGATCAACCCCGGGGCATTCGGCGTCGAAGAGAGAAGCTCGCCACCGCCAAGTCCTTGGGCAAGGAGCCCGAGCCAACGCACGTAGCAAGGCCGCACGCCTGAGCCCGGGTGCAGCCTCCGAAGCAGATCGCATCGCTCGACCTGGGTGGGGCATCAGAGGTATACCACCGCAGCCGGGGGCGTGCCACCCCTCTGGCTCTGGCCGGGGCATCCCAGGTAGATGGGGCATCGCCCGTCGAGTAGTGGGGCATTCCCCTGTCAATGGCGGGGCACCCGACGTCTGTAAGTGGGGCATCCGAGGACAGGTCTGCGGGGCATGGAGTGTCGGTCCGCCGAGTTCCCTGGGGCCTGCGTAGTTCGTTCGTTAGACCTTAATAGACGTCTCTAGGGTTCCCCTAGCCGACGATCCCTTCTTTCAGAGCCAGGCCGGATCTGGATCCCCACCAGAAGTAGGGGAAACCCGTGGTAGCGTAAAACCATGGGCAGTTCGAACGCGCCCGGAAGCGGCTTCAGCATCGTCATAGGGGTCATCCTGGCCCTCACCTTGGCGCTGCTCTTCTACTGGGTCCTTCTGATCGTCGGTGTGCTCGCGGCCCTCATCGCCGGAGGGTGGTACCTCTGGAGGGCGAAGAGCCCTGGAACACCGGCGGCCCACTTCCGAGCCTGGCTAGCTCCGCGGTATCACTACCCGTTCATCGGGCTCGGGTCGATCGTAGCCTCCATCGTCGGAGCCTTCGCCGTAGGAGAGATAACGGCCGGCCGGGACCAGGTGCTCGCGACTCTGATCCTGACCCTCGTCCTGATCAGATCCCTCTCAATGGCCTGGTTCCCGTGGCCCCGAAGCAACCCCCGTGGCCTCAGTGCGTATCCACTGGTCGCTGTCACCGGGCCCATCTCAAGTGGTCTGGGGATCCTGAGTGTCTGGATGCTCAACGGGGCAGGTCACAGCGTGCCCCAGGACTCGGCTGGTCGGCTGGCCTTGTCCTTGACCGTCGTCCTCGCGGCCACAGCCCTGGCCCTCCTGGCGACCGCGGTCGGCCGGGTTGGCCGAGAGGTCAGGGTGGGTGCTGCAGAGTCACGGATCAGAATGGTGGACCTCCTCTCACCGGAGGCCTGCGAGGCCGGTAGGGAGCGAGCCCTGAGCCGCAATCCCCTCCGCGCCAGCTGACCCCCGTCCCAACTCGCGGAGTCGCTGCCAATCTCTTCTACACCCCGGCGCCTCGGGCCAGCATCTGGGGCGACCACTCGATCAGAAGCTCCCCGTTCTTCGCTCCCAGCACTGACATGACCGGGTCCGAGGCGAACTCGGGGCGAATCCGCAGGGTCAACAACCCGTCGGGCACACCTTCAGCCCCTCTTCGCCCCCAGCTCTCTCCATATCTCCAGAACAGATAGGCGACCGCCCGAGCATCCAGCGACGGGCCCTGCACCAGGGGCGCAGCCGCCGCCAGTCCCAGGGCGGTGGCGGCTGCCGTGAATGTGTCGCTCCACCCGGGTGTACCCTCCGACCCCTGGGGTACGACCAGCCACTCGTCCTCCGGCTGGCCGGCGGCCAGCGCCACCAGGACCAGCAGGGCGTTGAGGATGGTCCCAATGGGCTCGCGCACCTGCCAGCTCTCCTGCTCGTGGCTGCAGCCAACGATGATGTCGCGGGCGCGCTCGACCATCCCGTCCGGCGGTAGCGCCACGTAGGTCTTCTCTGTGGCCGGCACATGGCGGGCCAGCCACGCTTCCCTCGACACGATATGCCCCGCGGCTGCCATGGCCTCGCGGATGATGCCCTCGAGTTCGAGACCCAGCGGCTCACCCCGCCGAGGGCAGTTCACCTCCTCTACCTCCCATCCGGGCGTGGTGTCCGTCACCCGCCAGTTTTGGAAGCACGCAACGGGCAGCATGAGCCTGGGAACTCCGAACTCCCAGGTGACGTGCCGCACCCCATCGGGCCCCACCAGAGGACCGGTCCGAACCGCGCCGAGAGCGTCCGCGGCCACGGTCACATAACCGAGGCCCCAGCCCCGGTGCTCCCGGACGCCCCCATCGTCCGCCATCGACACCCGGCGCGACAGAGCCCGGGAGGTGCGAATTGGCCGGGGTGGGGCGGGCCGGTTCGACGCCCAGTCAAGCGAGAAGAAGAGTGATCCGCGGCCGTGGCTCCCGACCAAGAGATGGACCGCACTGGTGTCATCATGGCC
>Ga0307372_10006218_pt1 | contig 17570 bp, 15 predicted proteins | sample OX1MG_FD_202533 | JGI IMG/M metagenome (GOLD analysis project Ga0307372, IMG submission 202533) | Soil microbial communities from Risofladan, Vaasa, Finland - OX-1 | ecosystem: Environmental > Terrestrial > Soil > Coastal area > Acid sulfate soil | place: Finland: Risofladan, Vaasa | collected... | reverse complement strand
CCGGTCACCGCGGCGGAGGCCGGGATGGGGCTCGCCGGCCCCGACGGGCGAGCGATCGACCCGGCCACGGTCGCGATTCGGGACCGGGCCACGGGGCGGATTCTCGGCTACTACACCGCCTCGGGCGAGACCCCCGGCCAGTGGATCGGCCGTGGCGCCGCGGCCCTCGGGCTCACCGGGCTGGTGAGCCTCACCGAGAATCGCGACGTCTACGAGGCCCTGATGGCCGGCCGGGATCCCGTGACCGGCACCCCGCTCACCCGCGGCCAGCCCGGCGGCACGCGCGTGATGGGCCTCGACGGCTTGTTCACCACCGGCAAGTCGGTCTCCCTGCTCTGGGGGTTCGCGACGGACGACCGCGTGCGCGCAGCGATCGAGGCGGCCCACGACGAGTCGGTTCGGGCGGCCCTCACGTGGCTCGAGTCCCACGCCAGCACCACCCGCCGGGGCCACGCCTCGTCCGGCCCCGGTGACCCCTACCCCGAGACGATCCACGACGTCCCGACCACCGGGCTGTTCGCCGTGAAGTTCGACCACCGGACCACCCGGCCCACCGCGCAGTGCCCGTGCGGCGAGCCGCACCTGCACTCGCATGTCACCGTGATGAACCTCGCCCGGGGCGCCGATGGCCACTGGACCACGCTCGACTCCAAGCGGCTCCACGCCCTGGCCAAGCCCACCGCCTTCCTCGAGCAGGCGGAGTTCCGGGCCCGGCTCTCGTCGACGCTCGACGCGCTCGGGTACCACATCGAGTGGACCCCGCCGGTGAACGGCCATGCCGAGATCCAGGGTCTCGACCGCCGCGACTGGGTCGAGGCGTTCAGCCAGCGCACAGCCGAGGCCGAGGCGGCGTTGGACGCCAAGGGGCTCGCGGACGTGGTCGGCGCCGGCCCCAGTGCGGCCCGGGACCAGGCCGGGCATGAGACCCGGGCGGCCAAGGAGACCGGGCACGAGACCCCCGAGCTGCTCGCGTCGTGGGCCGGTCCCGGCGCCGCGGTCGGCCTCGGGCCCAAGCAGGCTGAGGTGGCGCTGCACCAGCAGCCACGGTCGACAGCCGAGGCCACCCTCACCCCCACGATGGCGACCACGCTCGCGGGCCAGCTCACCGCGCAGGCCAACGTGTTCGGGCTTGCTGAGGCGATCGAGGCCGTCGCCAACGCGGCGCGGCGGGGCCTGGCGATTGACCGGGCCGTGGAGCTGGCGCGCGAGCTGGTGCAGGGGGCGTCGGGCGAGATCGTCGCCCTCGGCGAGCACGCTCGACGGGCCATTCGCCTGGCCACCGGTCGACGCGTGACCTTTGCCCTCAGCGGCGAGCTGGGCACGGCCTATACCATGCGCGAGGTCCTGCGGCTGGAGCGCGGCATCGTGCGCGACGCCCAGCAGCGCCGGACCGCCGGGGTCGGGCTCGCCCGGCCGGAGGCTGTGATCGCCGCCCTGGCGGCCTACGACGCGGTCCACCCCGACGCCCCGCTCGGCGAGGACCAGGTGGCGGCGGTGGTCGGGCTCACGACGGACGGGGCCGGCCTCAGCATCCTCTCGGCCCCGGCGGGGTACGGCAAGACCACCGCGCTCACGCCGGCCGTCGCCGCGTGGCAGGCCAGCGGCGTCCCGGTCTATGCGACCGCCGTGATGGGGGCACGGGCGGCCGCGCTGGGCACGGGCATCGGGCTCACCGACCCCACGCGGATCCGGACGCTGGCGGACCTCTGCGCGTCGTGGCAGCGGCCGCGCGACGCCGGCCAGGAGCGCCTGCCCCACGGCGGCGTCGTCCTGCTGGACGAAGCCGAGGTGGTCCCGCTCCAGGACCCCGACCACCACGCCGATTGGGACACCCTGCGCCGCGCCGTCGCCGCCGTGGGCGGCAAGCTCGTCGCCGTCGGTGACGACTGCCAGCTCGGGCCGATCGGCCCCCGGGCTCCGTCCGCGGAGCTGATGGCCGTGGCGCCGACCTACGAGCTGCGGGAGAACCGCCGCCAGGTGGTGGCGTGGGAGCGCGCGGCGCTCGCCCAGCTCCGGGCCGGCCAGGTGGCCGAGGCGGTCGCCGCCTACGATCGCGAGGGGCACATCGTCTATGCCGCAGGCGAGACCCGGCAGGCCAAGGCCGCGCTGCTCGCCCAGGCGGCTCAGGACTACCTCGCGGCCCGGGACCGGGGCGAGTCCGTCGCTCTCATGGTTGCGACTCACCGCGACCGCACGATCTTGAATACACACATCCGGGCCGCGCTGGTGGCAAGGGGTGTCGAGAGGGGCGGGGTGGCGGCCAAGAGCATGCGGGTCGGCGAGCTGGAGGTCGCGGTCGGCGACCAGCTCCAGGCCCTGCACAACGACCGGCGACTCGGGCTACGGAACTCCACCCTAGTCCAGGTGGAGGCGATCGACCCCATGCGTAGGACGGCCACCGTCCGCCGGCCCGACGGAGAGGCTGTCGTGCTGCCACGGCCCTACCTGGCGACGTGGATCGCCCACGGGTACGCGCAGACCGTGCACCGGGCACAGGGCGAGACGGTCGATACCCCCCTCCTGGTCGCGGACCGCGCGAGCCTCGACAGCCAGTTCGGCTACACGGCGCTCACCCGAGGCCGCCAGCCGGCGACGCTCTACTTCGCCGGCCCCCGGCCCATCGACCTCGAGCACCATCTGCCCGCGGCGGACGCGCCCAAGCCCGAGGCGCAGCGGGAGCAGATCATCGCCGGGCTCAGCCGCGACCGAAACAAGGAGCTGGCGAGCGAGCTGATCGCGCAGCTCGACCGGGGCGACCGGGCCGGGGCCGAGGCGACGCTCCGGGTCACCGTGGACGCCACCCAGGCCGTCGCCACCTGGCAGGCCGCGGTCCTCGCGACCGACGCCGCCATCGAGCGGGCCGGGGCGGCCCGTGCGACGGCGCAAGCCGCGGGTGGGGCCTCGGCCGCCTGGCAGCGGGCCCAGGCGGCCGAGGCCACCAAGGTCGCGGCGGCTCAGGCCCAGCAGCGGGTGGAGGCCCGGGTCCCACCCGAAGAGCGCGCCGAGGCTTGGCCAGCGCTCGAGGCCGCCCGGGATGCCGCCCGCCAGGAGCGGGAGCGCCAGGCTGCGACGGCCCGCCACCAGACCGAGGCCGACGCGGACGGGCCCGACCTGGCCTGGGTCGAGAACGCCATGGAGCGCCAGGCCCGCGACCGGGCCCACCAGCAGTCTCGCGGTCCCGTGCTCAAGCGGCGCCGCGGCGACTGAAGAGCCTTAGTAGGTACTGAGGCTTCCTGGCTGGGCCGTGCGGAGGCGGGGAGCGGAAGGGGAACCGAGGGGAGCGGTCGCGAAGCAGGGTGGGGAGCAGGGGGGCAGAGGCCACCCGCTCGGGCGCACGGTCAGCCGCCGAGGGTGATCCGCTGGAGGATGGTGTAGGCGAGGGCAATCAGGCTCCCGCTGCCCTGGACCCGATCCCGGCCGCGCACCGGCAGGTGGTCCAGCCCGGGGTGGCGCTTGGTGTCGGCATTGTCCGTCTCGGCGGTGGCCATCCGGTCGCGGGCCAGGCCGCCACCGGCGGGGGGCGTGCGAGTCGCGGCGGTCGTCGGCGCAGGGGCGCGTAGCAGGTCGTGCCCTGCGCAGTGGCGTGGTCGATCGCCGCGTGTTGGGTGTCGCCGCCAGCGACCAGAAACTCCCCCTGGCGCTGCCCGGTTCGCTACTCGACCTCGGCCAGGATTGGAGTGGTCTGGCCCTGGTCGCTGCCACGCTTGCCGACCTGGACCCCGACGATGACCCGTCCCCGGTCGGTGGGGGTCGCGAACTGCACGGCAACGGCGGGCCGGAGCCCGCCGTTGCCTATCTCCATCACCCGCGCGTCCAGGCAGGGGATCAGGTGATGGAGACGCGGATGGCCGTGTCGGCAGTGCCGCGGCACTGCTTGGTCGCCGTCACCGCGGACACCTAGGCCAAGGTCGCGTCCCGCCGGGCGAGGTCAAGACGTCCACCAAGAGCTCCCGCCCGGTGGTAGACTAGCGACCGCCACCGTCCCCATATCCTGGGGAAAGCAGGGGCTGATGTTGCCCAGTCGGCGTGGTGGGAGGGGTCATGGTCCGGTCGCAGGCAGCCTTCCATCGGGCGATCCGCACCCTGGCCTGGGTGGCGGTTTCCGCCGTCGTTCTGGCTGGCTGCGGCACAGCGGCCGCGGGCGGCAGCGCGGCCCACTTCCAGGGGACGGCTACCTTCGCCCTCCAGCCGGGTACGGCCCCCAACTGGATCCTCCCCTTTGAACCCCCGGCTTACGAATTCGCGCCCAACGAGTTCGAGTTCGCCAACCTGATGTGGCCGTCCCTGTACCGGTTCGGTCTCCACAACCAACTCGGGGTCAATTACGGCGTGAGCATGGCGCGGCCGCCAATCTTCTCCGACGGAGGGCGGACCGTCACCATCACCCTCCGCCACTACCGCTGGTCCGACGGGGCGCCGGTCACCAGCGCTGACGTCAAGTTCTGGATGCAGATCGTGCGTGCCGAGCGTGCCAACTGGGGATTCTACGTGCCCGGTGAATTCCCCGACAACGTCACCCGGATGGCATTCCCCAGCCGCTACACGTTCAGCCTCACCTTCAACCGCGCCTACAACCGCAACTGGCTGATCGGCAACGAGCTGTCGCTCATCTCTCCCATCCCCCAGCATGCTTGGGATCGGACCTCCGCCCACGCGCCGGTCGGCAATGACGCGGCAACGACAGCGGGAGCGCGCGCGGTCTACCAGTTCCTCAGCTACCAGTCCCAGCAGCTGTCGACCTATGGGAGCAATCCCCTCTGGCGGGTGGTGGACGGGCCCTTCGTGATCGACTCCTATGTACCGGTCACGGGGGAGGCGGTGCTGCGGGCCAATCCCAGCTACTCAGGCCCCGACCAGCCCCATGTGGCCTTCATCCGGGAGGTTCCCTTCACCAGCGACCAGGCCGAGTTCGACACCCTCCGCGCCGGCGGGCTCGACTATGGCTACCTGCCCTCCCAGGACCTTGCCCTGCGAACGTACTTCCGCAGCAAGGGGTACACCCTGGCCCCCTGGGTGAGCTGGTCCATTACCTACATTGACATCAACTTCCGCAACCCGCAGGTGGGGCCGATGTTCCGCCAGCTCTATGTGCGCCAGGCGATCCAGTCGCTGGTGGACCAGCCGGGGATCATCCGGCACATCCTGGCCGGCTACGGCTACCCGACCTACGGGCCGGTGCCGACCCAGCCCGTGAGCGCGCTGCTGAGCCGGGTCGAGCGTCACTGGATCTACCCCTACGACCCCGCCCACGCCCGCGCCCTGCTCGCCGCGCACGGGTGGGCGATCCACCAGGGCGGGACCACCACGTGCGCGAGGCCGGGCACCGGGCCGGGTGAGTGCGGAGCCGGGATCCGGGCCGGCGCCGGGCTCAGCTTCCAGCTTCGGTACGGGGGTGGCTTCATCTCCATGACCCAGGAGATGGAGGTCCTCAAGTCCGATATGAGCCAGGCCGGGATCCAGCTCGGAGTGCAGTCGGCTCCGGAATCCACGGTCTACGGCGACGTCGCACCCTGTCACCGTGCCACGGGCCAGAACTGCAGCTGGCAGATGCTGGACTACGGCACCCCCGGAGGATCCTGGATCTTCGGGGACTACCCGTCGGGCGAGCTGCTGTTCGCCACCGGCGCGGCCGCCAATGGCGGCGCCTACTCCAGCCCGGCTACGGACGCTGCAATCAACGCCACCCATCTGGAGAGCGGGCTTGCCCCCATGTACCGGTACGAAGCCAACGTGGCCAAGCAGCTGCCCGTGATCTGGTTCCCGACCGCGGACTACGCGCTGAGTGAGATCGCGCCCACTCTCCACGGGGTGATCCCGCAGAATCCGCTCCAGTTCGTGGACCCGCAAGACTGGTCGCTCAGCGGCTGAGGCCGTGGCCGTGCGACCATCGGTCGGCAAGGGTGGGACCATGACAGGGATCACGCTTTTTGCGGGTTGCCGACCCGAGGTCGCAGCCGATGGCGGCGGGCGGATCCTGGCGGTCGGGCTAGGCGCGCGCGCCGCGGCCGGGGCTGGGGCCGAGATCGTCGAGCTGAGTGGGCGCACCCTTCCCGGCCTCGGGGACGCACATCTCCATCTCGGAGAGCTGGCCGCGCAGGACAGCAGCTGCCGCCTGGGCGGGGCTCGGTCCCTGGAAACGACGCTGGCCTTGGTCCGGCGGTGGTCCGACGCCCTGCCCAACGGGGCCTGGGTGCTGGGGGAGGGGTGGTCGGAGGACCGCTGGCGGGTGCCGGTGTGGCCGGAGCGACAAGCCCTCGATCGTGCGACGAGGGGACGACCTGCGCTGCTCGTGCGGCGCGACGGGCACGCGGCCTGGGTCAACTCGGCCGCGCTCGCCGCCGCCGGGATCGGGGCCGAGACCCCGAACCCGCCCGGTGGCCTGATCGACCGCGGCCCGGACGGCGCGCCCTCCGGGATCCTCCGCGAGCGGGCCATCGGCCTCGTTGCACGACTGACCCCCGAGCTGGACGGCCCCGCCCTCGACCGGGCGCTCGTCCTGGCCCTTCGGCGCCTCAGCCGGGTGGGGCTGACCACCGTGCATGCCATCGATGATGCCCGCATCTTCGCCGCCCTCCAGCGCCTGCGACAGCGGGGCCACCTGCCGCTGCGGGTCGGTTACATCATGCCGGCCGCGGACCTGGCCGTCGCCGCCCAGCTCCGAGTCGCAACCGGGTTCGGCGATCCCTGGCTCTGGCTCGTAGGAGTGAAGGGATTCCTCGACGGATCTCTGGGAAGCCAGACCGCGGAGATGCTGGATGGGTCCGGGGTCCAACGGCTCTCCTCGTCCGACCTGACGGCCTTGGTCGACGGGTGCCGGGCCGCCAATCTCAACGTCTGCCTCCACGCCATCGGCGACGCGGCGGTACGGAGGGCCCTCGATGCCCTCGCCCCGCACGCACACAGTGGTACGGGATGGCGTCCGCGTATCGAGCACGTCCAGTGTGTGGACCCGGCCGATGTCCACCGATTTCACGCCCTCGGCGTCATCGCCTCGATGCAGCCGCTCCACGCGGTGTCGGACCGCGGGCTGGCGGACCGGTACTGGGGGGATCGGGCGGCCCACGCCTACGCCTGGCAGCCGCTCTTGGCCGCCGGGGCGCGGCTCGCCTTCGGGTCCGATGCCCCGGTCGATGACCCCGCGCCGCTGCTGGGCATCGACGCGGCCACCAACTGGCGATGCCGCACCGGCTGGTACTCCGAGCTGGCGATCAGCAGGGGCGCGGCCCTCGCCGCCTACACCGCCGGCGTCGCCTTCGCCGGCGGCACGGAGCGGGACGCCGGCCGCCTGCGCCCGGGGTTCTGGTGTGACCTGACGGTGGTGGAGCGCGACCGGGTGATCGCCACGGTGGTGGCGGGGCGCGTTGTCTCCCGTGCGCCCCGGGGTTGAGCCAAGGTCCGTGTACGAGTAGGAAAGGGGGTTTCCACTTGATCGGAGCCGTCCGTCATTGTCTCGGTCACGGTGGCCAGATCCGGCGCAGCCCACGGGCATAGAGGCCGTAGACATAGGGCCCCCACTCGGTCCGGATGCTCCGTTCGATCTGCCCTCGCTGGCGGAGGAACCGCTCTGCCTGCGCCGCGGCGTCAGCCGGGCGCTCATCAGGCAAAAGTAGCGCACCTGGGCAGCGATGAGCGCCGCCGGCTCGGGTCCGGGCTGCCCCTGGTGCAGCCGCGCGATCGCCGTGTCCTTGTGCAGGACGACCCAGTCGTGAGCGCCCGCATCTGAGAGCCACTGGGCATCGGGAAGTTGCTGGGCCGCTGCCTCCCCGTAGACCTCGGTCATCGTGCGCAGGCGCCAACCAGCGGCTCGCAACAGAGCAGGAACCTGGAGACGCCCCAGGCTCCGGTCGAGGAAGAACTCAGGCGGCTGGTCGGGCGGCGATGGCGACACGGACCACGTCTTCGCACTCCTCGAGCGGAACCCCGAAGTCCACGGCGATCGCTTCCAGCCCGTCTCCCCCGCGGAACCGGTCCCCGATGTCCTCTACGCGCGCTCCGCCGTGCTCCAGCATCGGGCGGCCGAAGGCGCGCTTCATGTCCACCACGACGGTCGCGTGGTGGAAAGCAGGGAGGTGCAGAAGCCAGGGCCAATCCTCCGCGTCCCAGGTGACCCGAGAGAGGTACTGGTCCACGATCTCGGGGAACACGTTCTGGCCCGATCGCACCACGGTCAGGGAACGCACGACGTCGTCCCCCGCGTGCGCGGCGTAGTGGTAGAGCACCTCGCACCCGTCCGTGTAGAGGTGGCGGCTCGCCAGCGCATGCGGCACTCCGATCTCTCTTGCGAGCCGCCCCAGGGCCGGACGGATGCGCTGGAGCGGAACGCCCGCGAGCCGGAACGCCTGCAGCACGTACCCTTCCGCGAGCCCGATGACGGGAACCGCCCGCCCGGCCCCGGCGGCAGGGAGAGCCGACACCATAGAGGGCGCGACGGTCACCCGGCCCTCTCCACGCCGCCGTTCATAGCCGCGCGCCCAGCTATGGAAGGTCGACACGCCAACTCCGAGGTAGGTGGCCGCCTCCCGGATCGTCGCCAGTGGCGCCACCACGCGAGGGTCGTCGGGAGACAGGGCCCGAAGGCTCGGCTGAGTCATGACCGGCATCGTCCGGTCACGGTACACGCCGACGCAGGCGGCCGCGCATGCCCAGTACGCGGATGCCTGCCCCGACGTGGGCGGCCGCTCCAGCGGCGCCACTTTGTCAGGACCTAGCTCGAATCGGGCGTGCATAGCGGACCATCCAGGGGCCATAGTACATTTGTTCGCTGACGGCCGGCACGAACGGGGTCACCACCCCGTGTCCTCGCCGGCCCCGGTGGTCCTCGGCCCGGAAGGGGCAGGAGCCAGTGCCGGAGAGGTCACCGCCTGACCTACCACCGGGGGCGGCACCATCCGCCCATCAGCCGCTGGCGACGGGGCCGGTCGTGACGCCGGGCGGCGCGGCCCTGGCCTGGGCGCGCACTGACCGGGCTCAGCCGCCGGGGACGACTCCACCCAGGCCTCGTCGTGCTCAAGGGGGGCCTCCCGGCCGCACGTGCAGGGCGGTGGGGTCAAGGCGCCGCTGAGGCTCGTCCTCGCTCACGCTGAGCGACGTCTGGCACCACTGCTACGGATCTCTGAAAAGTGGGGTCTCCATCTCGTCACCGCGTGTCGGGCCCGAGTCCGAGATATCGTGCGTGGAGCAGTGGTCGACCGCAGCATCTGGTATCCGCCTTCTCCCAAGGGTACCAAGATCGAGACCCCACTCCCTGAAATTCCCCGCTGTGATCGCGGTGGGGGTCGGCCCCTACCGCGATCCCGAAAAGGCTGAAGCCACCGGCGACGTCTGCCGCCACTGCGTGGATCACCACGGGTCCGCCGCTGTGATGGGCGCCACGGGCACCGAGTCCCCGTCGCCGCGGTCGACACCGGCCGTGCGGGCGGAGACCGGTCCCTCGTCCCCACTCCCAGTTCCCCCCAGCCCGTCGGCGATCACCTTCCACTGCACGTCCTCGGCGGCGACCCACGCCGCCGCGTGGGCGCGGGCGCACACCTCGGCCCCACGACAACGGGCGAAGTCGGCGCGCCAGCGATTGCCCGCTTGCTCCGCCTGCCAGCAGGCGTGCAAGAGCGAACCTGTGATCGGCGGCGTCGGCTCACCGATAGGTTCGTGGTCGCCGGGTGACGTCCCGTGTACAAAGGCGCGGCGCAGGTCCGCCAGCTCGGCGGTGGTGCCGGTGTGGTGTGGCCAGCATGGCAGCAGGGGCTCGGCCAGGTGGGGCCAGTCACGGCGCCACTGGTGCAGCCACTCGGCCAGCTCGCGGTCAGCGGTGGCCATGGCGACGCCTCCACCCGCGACGGAGACTCTGGACCGCGAGGCGCGCATCGTCCGCCATCCCGTGCCAGGAGTCGCGCGCATCAGCCGCGACATCCTCCACGATCGCACCGTGGGAGGCGCGCTCTGGTGGCAACGGCTTCACGCGTCCCCAGCTGCGCGGCGCTCTGGCGGCGACGGTCGCGACGACCACCCTCACGGTCATGGCGTCATCGCTGCGGCACGCATCGTCTCACCGATCGCCGACACTTGCTCAAGCCGCCGCCGCGGCGGCAGGCGACCGCGCGGCCACACCCGCGACCACCCTCTGGCAACCCGCGACGACGGTGCGGGGACGCGGCCGTCTGGGTGGCGCGGACGGGTGACAAGTCGCCCCACACGCGACGGGAGTGCGGGCGCCGGCGCTGATGGCTCTACCCTCCCCACCAGCGCGCCAAGCGGGCACGGAGTGGCGGCCGCGAGGCGGGCCAGCCCCGGACCGTCTCGGGGTGGGCCGCCCTGTCGCGGTCCGGGTCCGCCGGCGTCAGCGGCCAGCTCGCCATCGTCCGGAAGGGCTCGATCGTCGGCGCGGGTGGCAAGCGGACCACCCGCCACCCCTCGCGACCGAGGAGGACCGCCGCGCCAGGGGGGAGCCGTGTTAGGTGGCTCGCGGTGATGTAGGGGGTCTCCATGAGCGTGTAGCTCTTCGAGCGGCCCCCCCGCGCCGCCGCGCCGTGGCCGGACGACTCGCTGACGCTCGGACGCCACGCGCTCCGTTCCCCGAGCGACGTCGAAATGTCGGTGAGGAAGGCCATGTCCCGTAGACCGGCGCCCACCTGCCGATACGCCGTGGTGTCCCAGATCGCGGCCGCCCCGGCGACGCCCCACCGCTCGGTCAACTGGGACCACGACTGCGCGGCCCACACCACGGTGATCCCGTGTCCGCGCGCCTGGCTCAGGAGCGACACCAGGCCCGGCAGGGGGCTGATGTTGGCGATCTCGTCCAGGACGATCAGGAGGGGCGGGTCGCAGCGGTGGTGGAGCGAGGCATCCGCCCGGTGTTCCGCGCGCTCCACCAGGGCGCTGACGAGCGCCACGGTGAGCGGTGCGCACTTCGAGACCGTGCCGGTGGCCCGATCGCACAGGTACAGGGTGTGGGCTGCGGCCAGGAACTTATCGAGGTCCAGCCCGTCGCCGGCGCCGGGCGTGCAGCCGTCGAGGACGGCGGGGTCCGTCACCACGGCCGCCAGGGCGGGGGACGCGGTGGCGATCACGCCCGCGCGGGTTTCCCCCGCGGCGCCCATCAGGGCGGCCGCTGCGGCCCCAAAGCCGGCCCGGCTCCCGTGGGCGGTCAGGACACGCTGCGGCTCCTGCAGGTCCTCGGCGCGGGCCCACTGGACGATGCGGTCCACCCCCGCCCCCTCCAGGGCGGCTGCGTGGAGCCAGAGCCCCACCACGTTGGTGGCGCCGCTCCGCCAGATCGGCTTGTCGCGCTGGCTCCCCAGCTCCACCGTGTCGACGAGCTGCTCGGCCCGATCGAGCGCGATCCCCGCGTCGGCGCAGCCGTCGAGGAGCGACCAGCGCACGCGAGGCAGGCCGCTGGCCCGGGCCAGCGGCCCACGCCAATCGAGGACGCTGACCGAGCCGAGACGGCTCCGGGCCGGCGCTGTGGCCCCGGCGAGGTCGAGGCGCGTCGAGGCCACGACCACCGGTCCCGGCCATTGGGCGGTCAAGATCAGCGGCACGAGCCACCCGAGAGTCTTGCCGGCGCCCGGTCCCGCGATCATGCCCGCCGTGGCCTCGATCAGGGTGGCCCCCCCAAGGCGCCGCGCCCCACCCCAGACCACGTCCTCCCACCAGCGCGCGTGCCGCGGCCGGCCGGTGGCGTCCCAGCGGGCCGCCGGGTCGAACCCGAGGAAGCAGCCGGCTCGCCAGCAGCCCGGCGGCGGCAGCCGGACGCCGGAGGGCGTGCGCTCGGCAACCGGCGCCGGCCCGATGAGGGACCGCGTCCCGCCCGGTCCCATGGGCCATCACGCCTCGTCCTGCGACTGCACGCGGGCCAGCCACTGGTCGAGCGACGGACCGGAGCCGCCGCCGGCATCAGCGGGCGAGGCCGCTCCGCCCCAGCCCGACACCGACCGGCGGCGGCGAACGACCCGGCGGAGACGCCGCCCCAGCGTGCCCAGCGCCAGCAGCGTCACCACGAGCGCGACGAGGGCGACGACCAGTAGCGGGCGCGACGGCGACCGGGCCGGGTTCCACAGCCAGGTGACGAGGTCCCCCCCACGCTGGCCGCGGATGGCGGCGCCGATCGCCACGCCGATCGCGCGGAGGGCGCCGCCGGGGGTCCGGCGGGGGTCCCCTCCCGCCACCCAGAGCACCCCGTCCCCAACGCCCCAGCCGAAGGCGATCACGCCGCCGACGGCGGTCCACCAGACCTCCTCCTGGCGCCGGGTCGGCGGCGGCTTCGGGTGGCGCGCCATCACCGCGCCGTCCGCTCGGCCATCGTCCGCGTCGCCTCGGCGTCGAGCCATGCCTGCAGGGCCGTCACCGCGATGAGGTGGCAGCGAGGACCGAGAATGACCGGTGTGATCCGGCCAGGCTGGAGCACCTGCGCGTAGAGCCACGCGCGCGACACCCCGATCGCCGCCGCCGCGTCCTCCGCCGCCAGCAGATGGCAGGCCGAGTCGCGGAGCCGGTCGGCTGGCAGGCGGCGGGACGTCACCGGGGGTCCTCCGTCCGCGCGGCCAGATACCTGGCCAGCTCGCGGGTCGGCACGAGGACCCGGCCCCGCATCCGGGCCACCCGCAGCTCGCCCGAGGCGATCGCCGGCCTCAACGTGTCCACCGACACCCCCAACTCGAACCCGGCATCGCGGAGCGACACCGCCAGCCGGGGGAGCGGCGGCGGGTCGCGCCGGGTGGACCGGCGCTCGGGCGGGCGGGTAGACTGGGGCATAGCTCGACGTGCCATCCGTAATCTCGTCGTAAGGGGGTGACTGACGGGCGTTCGGGTCAGGGCCCCGTGGCGTTCCAGCGCCACCTGGGGTCCGTTTTTTGGTGGGTGGGCTCGTCTCCTGACGTTGCCGTCTCGTCTGTTCTCGTTCTGTTCAGGAAAGGCAGAAGGCCTCGGACCCTCGCTACGTCTGACGTTACACCCTTCCCGAGAGTCCCTTTGGTCGCCGCGGCGAGAGTCAGCCCCGGCTTCCCTCTGCGCCGGCTCTTGAAAGCAGTGGGCATGGTGGCCCAGCTTGTTACCAGTTCGTGTGATCTCCGCCGGTTGAGCGAGCGTCGGTGACGTTGACCGCCACCGTTGACAGCTACCCGGGGCGGTCTGCTGCCTCAGCCTTGGACGCTATCCCTCATGTTCTGAACTCCGCGCGTCCCATCGCACCCATTTCAGATGGCCACGCCCAGGTCTGAAAGCCGGTGTTGGCAGTTCGACCCAAACGTTCCATGGAAAAGAGCCCTTCCCGACCCCCGGTTCTAGACGTCCTGAATTACCAGCAACGCGGGGCGTGAGGATACGCCGTTTCGATCGCACAGTGAAGTCCGCCGAGGGCGTCACAGTCAGTTCGCGCACAGCAGCAGGCTACGACCCAATTGGGCCAAACCTTCTCGAAAAGCGATGTGTGCTAGGTTGAATTCATGAACGGTCGGGACGGAAGGAGTTCGTTTCTCGAGGACGGTGTGGAAGTCGTCAACGACTACATCTCGCGCCTAGTCGGGCACGACCACCCAACTCTTACCCCGAAGGAAACTGCCACCGTGCTCGGCCTGGGCCTCTCGCAAACGTACGTCGCGATGGAGCGGGGTCAGATTCCCAGCTTCAACCTCGGAACTCGGCGCGTCCCCCGATACGAGCTTGCATTCCTTCTCGCTCACGGGTCCTTGCCGCCAGCGCCGACCTCGCCTGCGTCGCCGGGTGACGTGACCCTGGTCGCCTGACCCGGCCACAAGTCCGCGACGGCTTTCGTCGCGAAGGTCGCTCCGGCACGCGTTGACCGGACGTACCGGTCGACCATCCGGCTCTGAGACCAGCCCATCGTAACCGTCAAGTCGCGGATAGTCACACCGGCGGCGGCGGCCAGGGTCCCGAATGAGTGGCGCAGGTCATGAAACCGCATCTCGGAGGCAAGGCCGGCCTGATCCCGAACCTTGCGCCAGGCTCGCCGGAGATTGGACGCGTCGAGCGGATAGCCGGACGGGCTCGTGAACACGAAGTCGTCCCGGCTAGCGTAGCCCAACGTGGCAGCCTCGGCCTGCTGTTCGTGCAGGAGGGCGAGGGCGGGGACGGGCAGGTGTACCGACCGAATCGCCTTCTGGCCGGTCTTCAGCTCCACCACAACCAACCCGCCCCAAGCCTCGAGGTGCTCCCGTGGATGCTCGCGGACGTACCGCTCGACGCCGCTCTTCGTCCACCGCTGGATCTGCCGCTCGATCCGCATCACCCCGGCGTCCCAGTCGACATCACGCCACCGCAGCCCGAGCAGCTCGCCCTGTCGGATGCCAAGCAAGAGGTCCAAGTACAGCAGCCGGCGGTAGTACGACGCCTCGGCGGCCTGGACAAACTCCGCCAGCATCTGCGGCGTCTCGATGACGGGCGTCTGCCGGCTCGGGGTCTTGATCGGGTACGCCGCGGCCACCGGATTGTAATCGGCCAGCCGCTGCTTGATCGCATCGTTGTAGGCGGTCCGGAGCACGTCGCGTACCATCCGTCGGCTCCCCGCAGCCAGCGTGCCGACGGGCGGCGCCAGCCGGTGAAGGAGTCCGTTGATATCCTGCGCCGTCACATCCGTCATCGCCATCGCGCGCAGCGTCGAGGGCACCTTGGCCACGCAGTCCCGGTATCGCAGCCACGTCCGGGGCTTCAGGCCAGCTTCCTTCCCTTGTAGCCACCCGTCCAGGAACGGTCCGAGCAGTTGGGGCCCGCCCGGTCCCCACCGACGGTACCGGGCGCGCAGGGCATCGAGTTTGGCCGTCGCTTCGGCTTGAGTCTTCGCGTAGACGATCGGACGTTTCGGAGGTGCCTCCGGGCGAGTCAGATCACGGATCGGCGGCAGGCGCCCGGCCCAGAGCATCCGACTGCCACGCCGCACTCGGTAGACGCTGCCACGGCCCCATTCGGGCTTCGCCGTTCGCGCCACTCGCCGCCTCCGATCCCACCGCTGGATGTCGCGGTGAGTCTACAGCTTTCCGGGATCCAATTGCCACAACTTTGCCACATCCCTGCGAATGTCATTCGGTGGCCACCGAAGCGGTGTAGCGATGAATCGGCTTGACTGCTGGGGTTTATGTGGAGCCGACGAGGGGACTCGAACCCCTGACCTGCGGTTTACGAAACCGCTGCTCTACCAACTGAGCTACATCGGCGGGCGCCGCTTCACGTCTGACCTCTCATCGCCGAGGATACCGGGGCCATGGGCCCAAGGGCAAACCGTCGACACGACCCAGCCGCTCGGCCGGTGCACTCGGAGCAGGACGCGGCGCCCGTCCCGGTCGGCCGCCTCCGGCCGGTCGCTGGATGGGCCGCCACATGGACCGTGCTCCGGCAGGGGCCTGGCCGAGGTGGGATCGCATTCACACGCTCTGCGGCCGGCGCCTGTCCGTCCATCTGGGTTCCTCCCGACCTCGGCCCGCCATGGAGCGCTCAGCTGGTCGACCGCGACGTCGGGTTTGGGCGCTGCGCACGTGGGTGGGGAGTCCGCTCCGCGCCGCCCGCCGCCGGGCCTGCCGCGCGCGTGCCGGCGCCCGACACGGTCGCCGGCGGCGGCGCCGGTCAGGGCACCCCACCTCGGGGTGAGCGGGCGCCTCGATGGTTGAGGCTTCCTGCATGCCGACGCTCCACCTCCTGCACCGGCGCCACCCGGTCCGCTCGAGGTCAACGAGGATCGGCCGGCTGGCATCGGCTGCCTCAGCTCTCACGGCGTCGCTGAGCGCACTCGCACTCTCCGCACTGTCCGGTTCGGCGCTCCTCGCGACCGCCCGAGTGACCCGCCCCGAGGTCGCGGTCGGGCGGTATCCCTCGGGGATCTCGGGACAGAATCGCATCGGCAGCATCGCGGATGGATCAGCCGACAGGGTGCGGTCCGTCGGCGCCGGCACCGCACCGGCCGCACGTGTGCTGCGGCCCGCACCCGCGGACATCAGACCAGTCCGACCACGGGAGCGGTTGGCCTGGATCCGGAGTTTCCGACCCTCGACCCCGCACCCGGATATGCGACGGCGCCCACCACGGCTGAGCGTCAGGATCGGCCCCCACTCCTGGACCTGCACGGACCCGACCCCGGCCGGGTGCCGATGGCCCACTGCCCCTCGCCATCAGACAGCATTCGTCCGCCATCGCGGTCGGCCCGCAGACCGACTCCGTGGACGTCGCCGAGGACGGTGCCAGCACGCTGCCAGTGGCCGACGCCACGACCTGGGCCGCCGCCGAAATCCCAGGGTGCGGGCGCAGGCTCACGACGGGCGCGGTCGACAATATATCGGGTGGGCGGGGCGTGGATGCCGACACCGACAGCCGCGACCTCGCTGCCGAGCTCCCCAACGACATCTCGGTACTCAACGGGAAGAGCGGCACCGCATCGGCGCCCAGCCGCTGTGGCCGGAAGCCAGTTCGTGTGCTGCCGGGTCGCGGAGCCCGGGGACTCTCCGTCGACGAGCCCACCGACACCCTCCACGTCCCCGCCACCGCCTCCGATCCTGTGAGTCTGATCGACCGCCATAGCTGCGACCGCTCCGCCCCCAGGGGCGGCGGTCAGGGGACGGTGACTGCGCTCGTCGGCACCAGCCGCCTCCAGCTGGCCGTGGTAGAGCCGACCAACACCATTGACGCCACCAACGCTCATGCGGACCCGGTCATCAGGCTCGACGGGCGGACCTGGGCCACGGGCGGCCACGCCGGCGCTTGACCCCCCCTCTGTGTCTACCATGGATGAGGCAGATAGCTGACCCGAAATGTTGGAGGCAGGGGCGGCAGCGGAGAGGTGAGCCATGGCAGAGCCGGTGAGCGTGGAGAGCCGCGCCGCGTCGCGCGGCACGGTCAGCGAGGCCGCGACGGAGGGACGGGAACGCACCCGGCCCCGGAGCTACTCCGCGGCGTACAAGGCGCGGATCCTGGCCGAGTACGACGGGATGGACAAGACGGGCAAGGGCGCCGTGTTGCGGCGCGAGGGCCTGTACAGCTCGTTGGTGTCGGAGTGGCACAAGCAACGCGAGCGGGGAGGGATGGCGGCGCTGGCCCAGCCCGTGGGCCGGCCCCCGGCGGACGCGCGGGATCGCACGATCGCCCGGTTGGAGATCCGATGCACGCAGCTGGAGCAGGACCTCACGCGGGCGCGACAGGTGATTGATGTCCAGGGAAAGCTCTCCGCGTTGCTCGAGCAGCTCGCCACGAGCAGCGCGCCGATGTCGGGCGGCGAGCCACGATGAGGCAGGCGGTGGAGACCGCGACGGCCGCGGCGTGCGACGCGGCAGCGGACCTGGGGAGCCGACGGGCCGCCTGCACGGCGGTGGGGATCCCCCAGGCCACCTGGTATCGCGCCCACCGGCAGACGCCGCCGCGGCCCCGGCCGGAGCGCGCCCCCCGCCCGCAGCCGCGGGCGCTCACGCTCCCAGAGCGCGCCGCCGTCACCGCGCTCCTGCATGATCCCGGTCACGTCGACCAGGCGCCGGCCACCGTGCAGGCCGAGCTGTTGGACCAGGGCACGTATCTCTGCTCGGTGTCGAGCATGTACCGGATCCTGCGCGCCGCGGACGAGGTCCATGAGCGCCGGCGACAGG
>Ga0307372_10006217_pt1 | contig 17576 bp, 16 predicted proteins | sample OX1MG_FD_202533 | JGI IMG/M metagenome (GOLD analysis project Ga0307372, IMG submission 202533) | Soil microbial communities from Risofladan, Vaasa, Finland - OX-1 | ecosystem: Environmental > Terrestrial > Soil > Coastal area > Acid sulfate soil | place: Finland: Risofladan, Vaasa | collected... | reverse complement strand
CCGCTGCTTGGTCGCTGCGGCGCCGAACGCCACTGCGCGCCGACGACGAGCCGGACCAGCAGCACCCCGGGATCGAGCCGTTGCTCGGCGCGATGGCCGCTGCCGGCGCGCCCGCGACGCTGCGGCTGATCCTCAGGCCCGCCCCGCGGATCATCGAGCTCGTCTGCTCCTCGGCCGAGCAGCGCAGCGGACCGCTGCTGTGGAGCACCGCGCTCGTGTTCGCCCGCGACGATGCCCGCGCCCGAGCGCTCGCAAGCGTCCTCGCCGGCGGAACGCCACGCCTGCGCGCGCACCGCGCCGCCAGGATCCACGTCACGGCCCCGCGCCGCTCGCCGTGGTGTCTGTACCGCCCGGCGGAACTGGCGGGCCTGTGGTGCCTCCCGGCCCCTGAGTTCGCCGCGCTGCCGTTCGTCGCCCGAGCCGTTCCGCTGGCCCCGGCGCCGCCCGGGATCGATCGCGCGCGCGACAGCGTTGGACTGCTTCGCGACGAGCACGGTCCGGTCACCATCGCCGCCGCGCTGCGCCGCCAGCACACCGCGGTCGTCGGGGCCGTCGAGCAGGGCAAGACCTCGTTTTTGGTGGCCAGCGCGAGGGAGGATCTCCGCCGCGCAGACTGCGCCGTGATCGTGCTCGATCCGAAGGGCGATGCCGCGGAGGCCGTGCTGAGTATCGTGCCGCGGTCGCGGACCACCACGCTGCTCGACATGGCGGCGCCGAGGGCCGGCTTCAACCCACTCGCGGTGAACGCGGCGCCTGACGCGATCGCCGATCACGTGGTCGCCGCGCTGCGCGGTCTGTTCAGCGACGGCGAGGTGCGTGGCAGCTCCGACCGCTACCTGCGCAACGCCATCATCGCGGTGCTCGCCTGCACGCCCGCGGCGACGCTGTGGGACGTCGCGCGGCTGCTCGAGGTGGGGGAGGCCGGGCGGGTGTTTCGCGCCCGCGTCGCCGACCGCCTCGTCGAGCTGCCGGCCTACGCCGAGGTCGCGACGTTCCTCGACCAGGAGTTGCCGGCGCAGCTGCTCGACGCGCGTGCCAGCACCACGGCCAAGCTGGACGCGCCGGCGAACAAGCTGGCCCGGGTGCTGAACTCGCCGGCGGTCAAGCGGGTGCTGCTCAACGACTCCCTGCGCATCGACCTCGACGGGCTGATCGAGCGTCGCGAGGTGCTCGTGGTCCGCGGGGCGCTCGGTGAGATTGGCGCGGGAAACGTCGCGGTGCTCATGCAACTGCTGCTCGGCATGCTGGACGCGGCGCTCGGCCGCGTCCAGGACCGCCGGGACGCTGCGCCGCGGGCTGCCGTGGCGCTCAAGGTCGACGAGGCGCCGCTCGCCATCAACGGGGCGTTCGCCCAGACGCTCGCACTGAAACGCTCGGCCGGTCTCGAGACCGTGGCCTGCTGGCAGACCGACGCGCAGTGGGAGCCGGAGCTGCGCGAGCAGCTCGATGCCCTGTTCGCCCACCGCGTGCTGTTCGCGACGGCTTCGGCCACCGATGCGCGGGCCGGGTCCGCGCTGTTGATGTCCGAGTTCTCCGATCAGGTTCGGGCCGGGGACGAGCAGCTCGCGAAGCTCGCCTCCCCGGACGTTCGCCTGCATCTCCCGCGCCACACGGCGCTGGCGAGCTGGACGACGCCGCGCGGGCGCGAACGGCCGTTCATCGCGAAGACGCTGCCGCTGCCGCTCGACCGCGCGCGGATCGAATGGCACGCCGCCGCCCAGCACGCACGTGGCGGCCGTGAGCTGCGCGACCCGCCGCCGCCGCCAGACTCGACGGCCGTGCGATCGCCCCCGGTAGCGGTGCGGTCGCCCCCGCCGGTCGCGACGCCGACGGCGAGGTCGCGGCAGCAGCAACAGTCGCCTCCCAGCCACGGTGAGCTCCTGGTGCTGGACGGAGCTCGTCGCACCCGCCTGCTGACCGTGGCGGCGCCCTCGCGCGCGCGACGGCTCGCGCCTGCCGACCGAGAGCTGCTCACCTGGCTCGCCGGGGCGCGCTGCGCGCTGACCACGCAGGTCCATCGCAGAGTCAACCCGGGGCGCTCGCTGACCGTCACGCAACGCCAGCTCAAGCGCCTGGCCGACCGCGGGCTGATCGCCCGGTTCCAGCGGTATCGCGACGACGGCGGCGGGGTGCCGCTGTGCTGCGTGGTGACCGAGCACGCAATCGAGCTGCTCGGGCTCACGGGGCGCCGCGCGCCCGCGCTGGATCCGGCCGCGCTCGACGGCCTGAATGCCGACGTGCACCTGGTCGGCTGGCTGCTGGCCCTCGAGGCGCGCGCCGGCGACGCCGTCCTCGAGGTCCTCGGGCCGGGCCGCGCGGCGATCGTCCCGGGAGCCGGGGATCCCGGCGCCCTCGACCTCGGCGACGGCCGGCGGGCCCGCGACTTCCTCGTGAGCCGGCGCGACGGCACACGGGCGCAGGTCGAGAGGTTCGCCGCGGTGCGACCGGCCGCGGTCGTCGCCCTGCGGGCCGCCGGCCCACATGCCGGAGCCCGCATTGACCTGCTGATTGCCGTGGACGCGGCCGAGCCGCTGGCGCTGCTCGAAGCCTACGACCACCTGCTGTCCGGCTGGTGGCGCTCGGTCGAGCGCTACCGCCGCGCCGGCGCCCCGCCGACGGTCGTGATGCTGTGCACCGACGAGGCACACGCGCTGGCTCGCGCCGCACAGGCCGACGCGGCGCTGACGGCATGTCTCGCCGAGATCGGCGTGGCGCCCGAGCATTGGCCGCGCCCGGGCCGGCGCGGCATTCATTTCGTCGCCGAAGGTGATCTGCATCGCGGCGAACTGACCGGGTGGACGGTCCCGCCGTTGCCGGCGGCCCTGCGCGGCAGCTCGTCTGGCGAGCCGGTGCTCGCGCCGTTCGCGCAGTTGCCCGCGGAGCCCACGCCCGGCACCGCGAAGCCGCCCTGGCGCTAGGTGCAGTCGCCCCCACGCCCGCCGCGCTCCTGACGCCGCGGGCGTCTAGCGTCGACGGCCTCTCCCACCTCCACTTCCTCCCTCGCTCCGTCCTTCTCGCGCACCACCGCGGTCGCCGGCTCTCGCCAGCAACCCCTCGCGCGGCCCGGTTGGTCCCCTCTCGCCGCCTCCGTCGGTCAAAGGCAGCACGACGCAATTCGAGCCGAACCGATGAGGAGCGCCATGACGATGATCGCCTGCGACCGCTACCTGGCAGATGACGGACTCCGTGAGCTCGTGATCCTCGACGGGGCCGACGGATCCCGACTGCTCGTCGACCGGCGCGAGTGCGACGGCACCGACGCTCGGCTGCTCGCTCACCTTGCGAGCGACGAACCCGACAGCAACGCCCGGCTCGTGTGCAGCGAGTTCCTGGCCGACCCCTGGCACGGCGCCCGTCGCCTGCGAGCCACCGACTTTGGCGCGCGGCCGGAGGGAGACGGCGGAGTCCCGAAGCCAAGCGCGTTCTGTCCGGTGGTCCTCACCGATGCCGTCGGCCGGCGCTATTTCCTGCGCTCGACCGGGACGCCCGCCGAGCTGCGCTGGCATCGCGAGTCCCGCCGCCGGGGTGGCGCACCCCGCTGCCTGAGCGCCCGCGACGTCGTCGGGGCACTCGAGGCCTACGAGCCGGTCTGCACGCTGACGCGTGCTGCGGTGGCGAGGTTTCGTCGCGACCGTCAGGTTTCCGTCTCGACCCTGGCAGTCGAGTTGCGGCGCATCGAATCGAGTCCGATCGTGCTCAACCGGCGCCTGCGCGAGGCCGTGCTCAACGCCGTGACGGAGCACGGAACGAGCTTCAGCGCGATCGCGATGGCCTGCGGGCGGATCAAGCACGACCGTCGCGGTAACGGCTCGGGCGAGACGAGCTGGCTCGCGCGGCGTGTCGGCCTGCTGCCCTCGAGCCCGGGCGCCCGGCCCAACCCGTGGGTGCACAGCGACACGCTCGCGCTGATCGCGCGCGAAGGTCTCGGGATCGCCCCGCGCGAGGTGGAGCTGCCCTGAGCGCTGCTTCGACGCTCCGGCGGGCGCGACCGCCGTCATGATCCTGATCGCCGCCGATCCCGCGCTCTGGGTGCGGATCGAGCGAGCGCTCGCGGCGGCGCCGGTCGCGTCGGCCGTCGTCACCGCCGACGTCACGCGCCTCGACGCGTCGCGTGCCGCTCACCCCGGGGCAGCCGTCCTCGTCGTCGGCGTGCGTCGCTCGCAGGTGGCGGCGGTGCTCGATGGTGGGGCCGATGCCGTGATCGCCGGGCCGCTGCGCCCGGCCGAGCTGCGCGCTCGCGTCCGGGCGCTCGAGCGCCGCGACGAGCGCAGCTGGACCGTCGGGCCGCTGGCGATCGACACGCGCGCCCATTCCGTTCAGCTCGACGGCGCCAAGCTCAGCCTTCCCCGCCGCGAGTTCGCGCTGTTGCGCTGCCTGGCCTCGGCGCCGGGCTGTCTGTTCACCAAGGCGGAGCTGCTGTCCAGCTGCTGGGACGCGAGCGCCGCCTCGCCGCGCAGTCGCACGCTCGAACGGCACGCGGCGCGCCTGCGACGGCGACTCGGCCGCCACGGCTCGATGCTCGTGACGGTCTGGGGCATCGGCTACCGGCTCGACGAGCCGGCCTGACCTTCCGCGGCGGCGACGCCGCGGCCATCACACACGAAAGGAGCCACCGTGCTCATCTACTGGGGCGTGCCTGTGTGCGCGCTCGCCGCCATGCTGTTCGTGCGCCGCCCGGCGCTCGACTGGACAACGGGGATCGCCGTGGCGCTCCTCGTGCTGCCGTTCGCCGCCGGACCGGCGATCGGCTGCGTCGCGGGTTCCGCGCTCGCGTGGGGCCGGCGCACCCGTCGATCGAAGCCCGCCGGAGCGATCACGATCGGCGAGGACCGCGGTCGCCGGCCGGTCGCGATCCCGCTCGGCCGCACGAGCGGGAGCCACACGCTGATCGTCGGCGCGACCGGCTCCGGCAAGACGGTCACCGAGGCGTTGATCGTCGCGCGCGCGATCGAGCAGGGCTTCGGCGCCGTGATCGTCGATCCGAAGGGGGATGCGCTGTTGCGCGAGTGCGCGCGCGACGCGGCGCGGCATGCCCGGCGGGCCTTCGTCGAATGGACGCCGAGCGGCCCGACGACCTACAACCCGTACGGCCACGGTACGGCGGGAGAGATCGCCGACAAGGCGCTCGCCGGGGAGCACTACAGCGAGCCGCACTATCTGCGTCAGGCGCAGCGCTACCTGGCCCATGCGGTGCGTGCACTGGACGCCGTCGGAGAGCGCGCGACCCCGGCGCGGCTGCTCGAGCTGATGGATCCGCGGCGCCTGGAGTTGCTCGCGCGCAGCGTCCCCGACCAAGCGGACGCCCGGCGGCTGTTTGACTACCTCGACGCGCTCGACGCGCGCCAGCGAACCGGTCTGGGCGGTACGCGTGACCGGCTGGCAATCCTCGCCGAGTCCGAGCTCGGCCGTTGGCTTCATCCGACGGCCGGCGTGCCGGAGCTCGATCTGCTCGAGGCGGTGCGCGGCGGTGCCGTCAGCTACCTCTGCCTCGAGGCCGACAGACTTCCGCTGCTCTCGCGGATGCTTGCCGCCGCGATCATGGGGGACCTGCTGACGGTCGCCGCATCCTGCCAGGCCGCGCCGGTCCCGACGCTGGTCGCGATCGACGAGTTCTCGGCGATCGCCGCCGAGGGAGTTGCGCGGCTGTTCGGTCGGGCGCGCGCCGCGGGCTTCAATCTGCTGCTCGCGACGCAGGAGCTGGCCGACCTGCGCGCCGCGGCACCCGAGCTGCTCGAGCAGGTGCTGGGCAACGTCGAGACGGTCATCGCCCACCGCCAGAGCGTCCCGGACTCCGCCGAGCTGATCGCGCGGATCGCAGGCACGAAACCAGCGTGGAGCTCCAGCGAGCAGCTGGCCCACGCGATCCCCACGGGCCGCACGACCCGCAGCCGATCGCGCGAGTTTGCGATCCACCCTGACGTGATCCGAACGCTGGCCTGCGGCAGTGCCGCGGTCAGCGTGGCCAGCGCCGGGTGCTGCTCGGTGGCGCGGATCCTTCATCCCTGACGAGAGAGGAGCAACCTGATGCACCGACACGATCGATCGACGGTCGCGATCCTGGCCTGGCTCGCCGCGATCGGCGCCGGCTCGGCCGGCGAGCTCGCCGCCTCATGCGGACTGAGCCCGAGAGCTACGGGCGCGCGGCTGCGCGCGCTGGAGGACGCCGGATTGACCCGGTCGCTGCGCCTGCTGCATGGCGCCCCGGCGCTGCATGTCCTGACGCGCCGCGGGCTGCGCGACGCCGGCCGCCCGGAGCTCGATCCGGTGGCGGTCAGCGCCTCGGGCTTCGCCCACCTGCTCGCCGTCGCGCGCGTCGCGGCGGCGCTCGGCGACGCTGGGCAGCGGGTCGGCGGCGAACGCGAGCTGCGGGCCCTGGAGCGCGCCGAGGGAAGGCCGCTGGCGAGCGCGGAGGTCGGTTTCGCGCGCGACGGCACGATCGCCCTGCACCGCCCGGACCTGGTGTGCTGGGGATCGGCCGCGCCGATCGCGATCGAGGTCGAGCTGACCGTCAAGGCACCAGCTCGGCTGCAGACGATCGTGCGCGGCTGGGCGCGCAGTCGGCTCGTCGGCGGGGTCGTCTACTACGCGGCGCCGCCCGCCGCGCGCGCGCTGCAACGGGCGCTGCGCCGCGAATGCGCCGGCGAGCGCGTCGCGGTGATCCCGCTCGACCGGGCCGGTTCGCTGCCCGGCTTCCCCTCGACGAATTCCATCCCAAGCGCCGCGTAGCGTCGCCGTCGGGATCACCCACCACGACACAAGGAGACACCCTGATGGCCACGATCAACCGCGTAGTACTGGTCGGCAACCTCACGCGCGATCCGGAGCTGCGCTCAACCCCGAACGGGTCGAGCCTGTGCCGTCTGCGTGTTGCATGCAGCACGAGCTGGCGCAACAAGGACACCGGTGAGTTCGATGAGCGCCCGAACTACTTCGACGTGACGGTCTTCGGGGCCAGCGGGGAGGCCTGCGCGCGGTTTCTCACGAAGGGCCGGCCGGTCGCCGTGGACGGCCGGCTGGAATGGCACGAATGGACCACGACGGAGGGCGAGAATCGCCAGGCTGTTGGGATCCTGGCCGACAGCGTCCAGTTCCTGGCAGCACGCCAGCGGGAAGAGGGAGAGGAGGCCGAACTCGCCGGGGAGGAGGAGGCGGCGGTGGTCTTCTGAGCGTGCTCTCAGCCTGAGCTTGAGCCTGAGTCCGCCATCGGCGCTGGCTGGCGTGCCGATGGCGCGCAGCGGCGGTGCGGCGCCGAGCGGTGGCCTCGCCGAGGCGGTTCGGCGCCCCCGCTGCGCCGCGCCGCCGGGCCGATCGTTATTGTGCGTGGTACTGGCGGACCGGGCAGTTCGCTGCCGCGTGACACAGACAGGTCGAAAGTGACGGTTGCAACGAAGGGCGTAGAGGAGCGGGAGCGGGTCATCGTGCGCTTCGCCGGGGATTCCGGCGACGGCATGCAACTCGCAGGCGGACGCTTCACCGACGCCACCGCCGCGCTGGGCAACGACCTGGCGACGCTGCCGAGCTTCCCGGCCGAGATCCGCGCGCCGGCCGGCACGCTCGCCGGCGTCTCGAGCTTCCAGATCCATTTCGCCGCGCGCGACATCCTCACCCCCGGCGACACTCCGAACGTGCTGGTCGCGATGAACCCCGCCGCGCTGAAGGCCAACGTCGCCGAACTGGAGCGCGGCGCGACGATCATCGCCAACGAGGACGCGTTCTCCAAGCGCAACCTGCAGAAGGCCGGCTACGAGCAGAACCCGCTCGAGGACGGCTCGCTGGACGGCTTCGTCGTGCGGCGGATTCCGATGAGCACGCTCAGCCAGCGCGCCGTCGAGGGTATGGCCGATGTCTCGGCGCGTGACGCACTACGCGCCAAGAACCTGTTTGCGCTGGGACTGCTGTCGTGGTTGTACGAGCGTCCGACGGCGGTCACCGAAGGCTGGATCGAGAAGAAGTTCGCCGACAAGAAGGCCGCGCTCGAAGCGAACCTGGCGGCGTTCCGCGCCGGCTTCGCGTTCGGTGAGACGACGGAGCTGATCGACGTCCAGTTTCGGGTGCCCGCGGCCCACGACATGTCGCCCGGCACCTACCGCACGGTCAACGGGACCGCGGCGACGGCGCTCGGCCTGGTCGCGGCGAGCGTGTGCAGCGGTCTGCAGCTGGTCTTCGCCTCCTACCCGATCACTCCGGCCTCGGAACTGCTCCACGAGCTGGCCCGCCACCGCAAGGCGGGCGTGCGAACGATCCAGGCCGAGGATGAGATCGCGGCTGCCGGGATGGCACTTGGCGCCGCGTTCGGGGGTGCGCTCGGCGTCACGGCCACCAGCGGTCCGGGGATGGACCTGAAGGCGGAGACGATCGGGCTTGCGGTGATGCTCGAGCTGCCGATGCTGATCATCGACGTCCAGCGCGCCGGACCCTCCACGGGCATGCCGACGAAGACCGAGCAGTCTGATCTGCTGATGGCGCTCCACGGCCGCCACGGCGAGTCGCCGCTGCCGATCGTCTGCGCGATCACGCCGGCCCAGTGCTTCGACGCGGTCCTCGAGGCGGTGCGCATCGCGGTGCGCTACCGCACGCCGGTGATCCTGCTCAGTGACCTGTTCCTGGCCAACTCCTCGGAACCCTGGAAGATCCCGGACACGGCCTCGCTGCCGGTCCTCGACCCTGGCTTCGCCACCGCCGGCGGGGAGGAGCCGTTCGAGCCGTATGCCCGCAACGCCGACGGCGCGCGTCCCTGGGCCGTGCCCGGAACACCCGGTCTGGCGCATCGAATCGGCGGGATCGAGAAGTCTCAGCCGAGCGGGGGGATCTCCTATGAGCCCGCGAACCACCAGCTGATGACCGATCAGCGGCGCGAGCGGATCGCGCGGATCGAGGTGGCGCCGCTCGCCGTGGACGCCGACTCCGACGCCGAGCTGCTGGTGCTCGGCTGGGGCTCGAGCTACGGCACGCTGCGCGCCGCGGTGCGTCGCCTTCGCGACGCCGGCCGGCCCATCGCGCATGCCCAGTTCCACAACCTCAACCCGCTCCCGGCGAACACCGGCGAAGTGCTCGGTCGTTTCAAGCGCGTGCTCGTCGCCGAGATGAACGACGGACAGCTCGTGAAGCTGCTGCGCGCCGAGTTCGCCCGCGACATCGACAGCTACGCGGTCAGCCAGGGCCGCCCGCTGCTGGCCGCCGAGATGGAACGCGAACTGCTGGACCGGCTATGACCGCCACCACGAACGGCGCCACCAAGAACGGGAAGAACCACGCTGCGCCGCTGACCAAGGCCGACTTCCAGTCACCGGCGGAGACGCGGTGGTGCCCGGGGTGCGGCGACTACGCCATCCTGGCCGCGATGCAGGGCTTCCTCCCTGAGCTCGGCATCGCGCCGGAGCGGACCGTGTTCATCTCGGGAATCGGCTGTGCCGGGCGCTTCTCCTACTACATGAACACCTACGGGATGCACGGGATTCACGGCCGCGCCCCGGCGCTGGCCACGGGACTGGTGGCCACGCGGCCCGACCTGTCGGTGTGGGTCGTCTCCGGCGACGGTGACGCGTTGTCGATCGGCGGCAACCATCTGATCCACGCGCTGCGACGCGACGTGCCGATCAAGATCCTGCTCTTCAACAACCGGATCTACGGACTCACCAAGGGCCAGGCCTCGCCGACCAGCGAGCTCGGCAAAGTGACGAAGTCGACTCCGTTCGGATCGATCGATTCGCCGTTTAACCCGATCTCGCTGGCACTCGGCGCCGGCGCGACGTTCGTCGCTCGCACCCTGGACACCGACAAGCAGCATCTGCCGGCGATGCTGCGCGCGGCGGCTGCGCACCCCGGGGCGGCGCTGATCGAGATCTACCAGAACTGCCCGGTGTTCAACGACGGTGAGTTCGACGCGCTGACCGACAAACGGACCCGCGACGCGAGCCTCGTCGTGCTCGAGCACGGTCAGCCGATCCGCTTCGGCGCCGACGGCGAGCGCGGCGTCGTGCGCGGCCCCGATGGCGACCTGCAGGTCGTCGCGGTCGCTGCGGTCGGCGAAGACGCGCTGCTGATCCACGACGCCCACCGCGCGGATCCGAGCCTCGCCTTCGCGCTGAGCCGGCTCGTCGACGCATCGGGCGGCGTCACGCCGATCGGGATCTTCCGCCAGGCGCCGCGTCCAGCAGCCGCATCGAGCCTCGCGGCCGACCTGGTCAGCGCCCAGGCGAGCTTCGGCCGCGATGGCCTCGCCGGGTTGTTGCACACCGCCGACACCTGGTCCGTCGGCGCTTGATCAGCCGACGCTGATGGCGATCGACACGCACGCGCTCGGGCGGACGTTCGAGCCGCATGGCTACGCGGTGAGCCGGGAGGGGATCCGCGCGTATGCGCGCGCTGTCGGCGAGACCAACGAGCTGCATTTCGACCTCGACGCAGCCCGCGGCGCGGGGCATCCGGATCTGGTCGCGCCGCCGATGTTCGCCGTCGTGTACTGCTCCACGGCGATCGAGCAGGCCCTCTTCGATCCGGCGGTCGGGATCGACTTCGCGATGCTCGTGCACGGCGCGCAGGAGTTCGAGTGGGGTCCGCTCGTGTTCGCCGGTGACGAGATCACGACGCAGATCTCGGTCGCCGAGATCTACGAGCGCATCGGTATGGCCTTCTACGTCTTCGAGTCGCATTCGACAGGCCAGCACGGCACCGAGGTCTGCCGCGGCACCTGGACCCAGATCGTGAGACCGCGTCCGTGAGCGAGCTGGCGCCGGGCAGCGAGCTTCCTACGCTGCGCGTCACCCCCGATCGTGACACGACCGCCCGCTACGCCAGCGCATCGGGTGACTTCAACCCGATCCACCTTGACGACGAGTTCGCGCGGTCCGTGGGGCTTCCCGGGCGGATCCTCCACGGCCTGTACACGATGGCGCTGCTCGCGCGGGCGCAGACCGACGCGCTCGGCGGTCCCGAGCATCTCAAGCGCCTCGCCGTCCAGTTCCGCGGGATCGCGCTGCCGGAGCACGAAATCGTGATCAGCTCGGTCGTCAAAGAGCGCAGCGCGGAGGGTGCGCTCGTCAGCGTGACCGCGCAGCAACAGGGGAAGGCCATTGTTCGCGGCGCGACGGCCGAGCTCGCGCTCTGAGCGGGGTCTCCGCCGCGACGCCCGCGAGCGCGCCTCGCCCACCCGCGTCCGGCGGCTTCGTAGAATCGGTTGACGATGCTCACTCCCCGCCAGGAGACGATCCTGCGAAAGGTGGTCGACAGTTACGCCGCGACCGGCCAGCCGGTCGCGTCGAAGACGCTCGCCGCCGATCCGAACTTCGACTGCGGTCCGTCGACGATCCGCTATGAGCTTGCGTTGCTCGAAGCCGAGGGCCTGCTCGCGCACCCGCACACCTCGGCGGGGCGTCTGCCCACCGACGCGGGACAGCGCTACCTCGTGGACCGTCTGCTCGCGGCGCCCGAGCAGCGCGGGCCGGTCGCCGCGCTCGACCTGACGCATGTTCGCCGCGAACTCGACGACGCGCTGCGCGTGACGACCGAGACGCTGTCGGAGATCACGAATCTGCTCGCCGTGGCGACCGCGCCGGCGATCGACAATGCGACGATCCGTCGCATCGAGGTGCTCACGCTGCAGCCGAGCGTCGTGATGGTCGTCATCATCACCTCCTCAGGCGGGGTCTCGAAGTTCGTCGGGGCATTCGAGACGCCGATCGATTCCGGACTCGTGACCTGGGCCGGGGAGTACCTCAACGAACGCGTCGGCGGTCTCCCGCTCGGCGCGCGGATGCTGCTCGGACGGCTTGCCGATCCCGAGCTCAGCGCCCGCGAGCGCGCGTTCATCGACCGCCTCGCGCCGGCGTTCACCGAGCTCGCGGGCGGCGGTGAGGACATGCTCTACGTCGACGGCACCTCGCGCCTGCTGGGAGCCCGTCGCTTTGCCGACCCCGCCGACGCCGGCGAATTGCTGGCGATGCTCGAGGAGCGTGTCGCGCTGCTCGAGGTGATGCGGCGCGCGCTCGGCGAGCCCGGCGTGTTCGTGCGGATCGGCGCCGAGAACGACGTGCCCGGGCTGCAGTCGCTGTCGGTGGTGGCCTCCGGGTACGGGCTCGCGCAGCGCAAGCTCGGCACGATCTCGGTGATCGGCCCGGTGCGCATGGACTACGCGGTGGCGATCGACAACGTGCGCGCCGTGGCGCGCGAGCTCTCACGATTCGTGCAGGACGTCTACTGATGGCGCGCCCGGCGACCCCGCGCGACCCCTATGAGGTGCTCGGCGTTCCGCGCCGCGCCGACGACGCGCAGATCAAGAAGGCGTTCCGGACGCTGGCCCGCGAACTGCATCCGGACGTCAACACGGCGGACCCGCAGGCCGAGGAGAAGTTCAAGCAGGCGGCCGAGGCCTACGAGATCCTCTCTGACCCGGAGCGCCGCGCGACCTACGACCGCCACGGTCACGAAGGCCTGCGCTCAGGCGGGTACCAGCCCAACTTCGACCAGTTCGGCTCGCTCGGTGACCTGTTCGATGCCTTCTTCGGCGGCGCCGGGGGCGGCATCTTCGGCGGCGGCGCTCGCGGGCCCGCGGCGGGGGGCGACGTCGGCAGCGAGCTCGAGCTCGACCTCACGCAGGCGGCCACCGGTGGCGCATTCGCCGTCAGCTACGAGGCGGTCGACCGCTGCGAGCATTGCCGCGGCAACGGTGCGGAACCCGGCACGCCGATCGAGACGTGCGCGAGCTGCGGCGGAGCCGGCCGGCGCCAGGCGGTTACCCGCACGCCATTCGGGCAGGTCATGCGTACCGTCGTGTGCGACGACTGCGGCGGCGACGGGCGGGTCGCGACGAATCCCTGCGCGGAGTGTCGCGGTCGCGGCCGGGTCGTCGCGGAGCGCACCGTGACGATCGACGTGCCGGCCGGGATCGCCGACGGTCAGCGGGTGCGCATCGGCGGGCGCGGACATGTCGGTGAGCCGGGTGCCGGGGCCGGTGACCTCTACGTGCTGGTCCGCGTGCGCGAGGACGAGCGCTTCGTGCGCGAGGGCGACGACCTGATAACGCTGCTCGATGTGCCGGCGCCGCTCGCCGCGCTCGGTGCGAGCCTCCAGGTGCCGACGCTGAACGGCCCCGCGGCAGTCGAGGTCGCCCCGGGCACGCAGCCGGGTGACGTGATCACGCTGCGCGGCCAGGGCATGCCACGCCTGCAGCGCCACGGCCACGGCGACCTGCGCGTCGTCGTCAACGTGCAGATCCCGCGGCGGCTGAGCGACGAGCAGCGCGCCCTGCTCGAGCAGTTCAGTGCGACGATCACCGACGAGAACCTGCGCGCCGAGGAGTCGATGTTCGCGCGGCTGCGCCGGACGCTGCGCTCCCACGGCTAGCCCGGCGGTGGTGCGCGCCGAGAACCCGGGCCGCTCCCAACGGCGCCAACGCGGCGGCTCGCGACCAGGCTGCGGCGGGACCCCGCGGTGATCCGGCTCGCCGTTCGGGTCGCCCGTGAGGATGCCCCGAGCGCGCTGGCCGAGCTGCTCGTGTTCTCCCCCGCCGGGGTCGAGGAGGTCGACGGCGATGACGGCACGATCGAGTACGTGCTCTACGGCGCCCCCGGTGAGCTGCCGAGCGTGCCCGACCTGCAGGCCAGCGTCGGCGCCGTGCTCGTCGAGGTCTCGAGCAGCGAGATCGCCGACGACTGGTCGTCGCGCTGGCGCTCGTTCCACCGACCGGTCGAGATCGCCGGCACCCTCCATGTGCGCCCGCCATGGTATGAGCCCGCGGCGAGGCCGGGCCTGATCGATGTCGTGATCGAGCCGGGTCAGGCGTTCGGGACCGGGTCGCACGCGACCACACGGCTGTGCCTCGAACTGCTGGTCGCGCTCGCCCGCAGCGGCGAGGCCGCTGGTCCGCTGCTCGACCTCGGAACCGGCTCCGGGGTGCTCGCCATCGCGGCCGCCAAGCTCGGCTTCTCGCCGGTCTGTGCCGTCGACCACGAGCATGAGTCGGTGCACGCGGCGCGCGAGAACGCCGCCGCCAACGGGGTGGTCGTCGAGGTCACTCGCCTCGACCTGCACCGCGACGTGCTGCCCAGCGCCCCCACGATCACCGCCAACCTGCTGCGCCCGCTGCTGCTCGAGCTCGCCGAGCGTCTCCGGCACGCGCCGGCGTTGCTGATCGCCTCCGGACTGCTTACCGACCAAGTCGACGAGGTGGCACGAGCCTTCCGCGACCGTCACGATCTGCACGAGCGAGCGCGCAGCAGTAGCGGCGAATGGGCGGCCGTGCTGCTCGAACGCGGCTGAAACGGGCGTATCCTTTGCCGCTGATGAACATCCTCGACACCGTCAGGGGCGACCTTGTCAATGCGATGAAGGCCGGCGACAAGGCGCGCGTCGGCACACTGCGGCTCCTGCTCTCCGAGCTGCAGAAGGCCGCGAAGGAGGGACCGGATGACGAACTGGCGGTGGTGCGGCGAGAGCGCAAGCGCCGGGCCGAGGCCGAACGCGCATTTCGCGACGGCGGCCGCGCGGACCTCGCCGACGCCGAGGCCGCCGAGGCGCTGATCATCGGTGCCTACCTTCCAGCCGAGCTCGACGACGCCCAGCTGCAGGAGATGGTCACGCGCGCCGTCGCGCAATCCGGCGCCGAGTCGGCCAAGGACCTGGGCAAGGTGATGGCGATCGTCATGGCCGAGGTGGCCGGGCGAGCCGACGGCCGGCGCGTCTCCGAGCAGGTGCGAGCGGCGCTCGCGACCGCGTGAGACGTCAGTTCGAGCTGTCGAACGACCTCGCGGCAGGCCTCGCGGGCGATCACGACGCGATGCTGCGCGCGCTGGAGGAGCGCCTCAACGCGCGCGTGTACCTGCGCGGCAATCTGCTCACCCTCGACGGCGAAGCCGCCGCGCTCGAAACCGGGGCGCGGGTGATCGAGGAGCTCGGCACGCTGGCGCCGTCAGGCCACCCGCTTGACGAGGCGACGCTGGCCGCCGTCATCGGCGTGCTGAACGCGGACAGCACACCCACAGCGGTGCTCGACGACGTGATCTGGCGCCACCGCGCGACGCGCATCGCGCCGCGGACGATCGGGCAGAAGCGCTACGTCGACTCGATCCGCCGGAACACGATCACCTTCGGGATCGGGCCGGCCGGCACCGGCAAGACGTTTCTCGCCGTGGCACTGGCGGCCGCGGCGCTGAGCCGCAAGGAGGTCAACCGGATCATCCTGACCCGTCCGGCGGTTGAGGCCGGCGAGCGGCTCGGTTTCCTGCCGGGTGACCTGATGGCGAAGATCGATCCCTACCTGCGCCCGCTGTTCGATGCGCTGCACGACATGATCGACCCCGAGAAGGTCTCCCAGCACCTCGAGCGCGGCGTGATCGAGGTCGCGCCGCTCGCCTTCATGCGCGGTCGCACGCTGAACGACTCCTTCGTGATCCTCGACGAGGCCCAGAACACCACGCCCGAGCAGATGAAGATGTTTCTCACACGGCTCGGGTTCGGCTCGAAGATGGTCGTCACCGGCGATGTCACCCAGGTCGACCTGCCGCGTGAGCAGCAGTCCGGGCTGGTCGTCGTTGCCGACATCATCGGCGAGGTCGAGGGCGTCGAGTTCGTGCGCCTGGGCGGCGAGGATGTCGTGCGCCACCGGCTTGTGCAGCGCATCGTCGAGGCATATGAGGAGCACGCTCAGCGCGCCGCGCCGGATATCGCCGCAGCCAAGCACGCGCGCAAGGGCTGATGATCGAGCTGGATATCGTCGGCACGGCGCCGCTGCCCCCGGCGGAGATCGAACGGCTCGCGGCGCTCGCTGCGGCGAGCGCCGGCGTCGCCGACGGTCATCTGGCGATCGAGTTCGTCGGGCCGGCGCGGATCAGGGAGCTCAATCGCGAGCACCGCGCCGAGGACTCCCCGACCGACGTGCTCTCGTTCCCGATCGACGGCGACACCGCCGCGCCGGCCGGTCCGCGCGAGCTCGGCGATGTCGTGATCTGCCCGGAGCACACGGTCGAGCTGCGCGCGGCGGTCGTGCATGGCGTGCTGCATCTGCTCGGCATGGACCACGAGGTCGACGATGGCGAGATGCTGGTGCTCCAGCGCGAGCTGCTGAGCTGGTGACGCGCGCCGGATTCGTCGCGCTCGCCGGCCGCCCGAACGTCGGCAAGTCGACGCTGACCAACGCCATAGTCGGCGCGAAGGTCGCGATCGTCTCCGATCGCCCGCAGACGACGCGGCGCGCGATCCGCGGCGTCGCGACCGGCCCGGACTGGCAGCTCGTGCTGATCGATCTGCCGGGCGTGCAGCGCCCACGCGACGCTCTCACTCAGCGCATGGCTCGCCGCGTGAAGCTCGAACTGGCCGATGCCGACGCCGCGCTGATGCTGCTCAACGGGGAGGAGGCGATCGGGCCCGGCGACCGCTACATCGCGGCCGCACTCGCGGACGCGTCCGGTCCCGTGACCGTCGCGGTCAACAAGATCGACCGCCTGAGCAAGGAGCGCCAGGCGCGCGCGCTGCTGGACGCCGCCGAGATCGCGCCGTCCGCGGCCGACGTGTTCCCGATCTCGGCCCGCGGCGGCCAGGGGGTTCTGGCGCTGGTCGAGCACCTGGTCAGCCAGCTGCCGGACAGCCCGTTCCTGTACCCCCGGGCGCAACGCTCGGACATGGCGCGCGAGGAGCTGCTCGCCGAGCTGATCCGCGAACAGGTCCTGCGGCGGACCTTCCAGGAGCTGCCGCACGCGATCGGCGTGGTGATCGAGGAGCTCGAAGCCGACGAGCGCGATGCCGAGCTGACGCGCATCGACGCCCTGATCTGGGTCGAGACGGAATCCCAGAAGGCCATCGTCGTGGGCCGCGGGGGCCGGATGATCAAGGCGATCGGCACGGCCGCGCGACGCGAGCTCGAGCGTGAGCTGGCGGGACGCGTCCACCTCTCGCTGATGGTGCGGGTGCGCCGTCGCTGGCGCGCCGACGACGGACTGCTCGATCGCCTGGGCATCGAATAGCCGACGACCGGCGTGGCCGACGCGGATCGGAGGCCGCCGAGTACGTCCGGCGTTCGCGAACGTCCGTACCATCTGAGCCGTGGATCCGTTTGCCAGCGCCATCGCGAGTGAGGCCGAGTTGCGCGCGCTCTACGAGGAGCCGATTGCTGCGGCGCTGCGCAAGGACATCGCGCGGCTGGACGAGATGTGCCGGCGGCTGATCGCCGCCTCGCCGATGGTGCTGATCGGGAGCGTCGACGGGCGGGGACGCGGCGACGTCTCGCCGCGCGGGGGCCCGCCCGGGTTTGTCAGCGTGCTGGACGAGCGTCATCTCGCGATCCCCGACGCGACGGGAAACCGGCGCCTTGACACGCTCGCCAACGTGGTCGCGAGCGGCCGCCTCGGGCTGCTGTTCCTGATCCCCGGACGGGACACGACCCTGCGGGTCAGCGGCCGCGCGTGCGTGAGCGCCAACGCCGAGCTGCTCGCGAGCCTCGCGTCGGTCGGCAAGCCACCACGCAGCGCGATCGTCGTCGAGGCCGAGGAGGTCTTCGCACACTGCCCGAAAGCCTTCATCCGCTCGCGACTGTGGGAGCCCGAGAGCTGGCCTGAGCCGCAGACGCTGCCGAGCGCGGCGGAGGT
>Ga0307372_10006216_pt1 | contig 17580 bp, 13 predicted proteins | sample OX1MG_FD_202533 | JGI IMG/M metagenome (GOLD analysis project Ga0307372, IMG submission 202533) | Soil microbial communities from Risofladan, Vaasa, Finland - OX-1 | ecosystem: Environmental > Terrestrial > Soil > Coastal area > Acid sulfate soil | place: Finland: Risofladan, Vaasa | collected... | reverse complement strand
CGCGCGGCGAGGGGCGCACCCGGCGGTAGGCGGGGTGGCGCTCGGCGGCGCGGCAGATGCGGTCCATGGCCTGAAGCACGAGCACCGGGTGGTCTCCGATCGAGGTCTCCTGGGAGAGCATGACGGCGTCGCTGCCGTCCCAGATGGCGTTGGCCACGTCCGAGGCCTCGGCCCTGGTCGGGCGCCCGGAATGGACCATCGACTCCAGCATCTCGGTCGCCGTGATCACCGGGCGCCCAGCCCGGTTGGCGCGATCGATGATGTTCTTTTGGACCGCGGGGACCTCGGCCATGGGGAGCTCGACGCCCAGATCCCCACGCGCCACCATGACCGCGTCAGCCGACTCTACGATCTCGTCCAGCCGGGGCAGGGCGCGGGCGCGCTCGAGCTTGGCCACGATGGGGGTGCTGGCGCCGCGGCGGCGGAGCTCGGCCCGGCAACCCTCGACGTCGGCGGCCGAGCTGACGAAGGAGATGGCCAGGTAGTCGAAGCCGAGCTCGACCCCGAGCGCGAGGTGGGTCAGGTCGCGCTCGGTCAGGGCGGGCAGATCGAGGTCGCGCTCGGGCACGATCACGCCCTGGCGGCCGCGCAGGAGCCCACCCTGCACGATCTGGCAGCTCGCCTCCTCGCCGTCACCTGCGAGCACTCGAAGCTGGATCTCCCCGTCCTGGATCAGGACCCGGTCGCGTGGGCGCAGGACTCTCACCAGCTCGGGCTGATCGATGCTGATGCCTCGGGCCGGGTCGGTGGTGGTGGCGCAGTAGAGGCGAACCCTGGTGCCGCGGCGGAGCTCGATCGGTCCCTGGGGCTGGGAGCCGGTCCTGATTTTGGGTCCCTGCAGGTCCTGGAGCAGGGCGACGTGGCGACCCGCCTCACCGGCCAGGCGCCGGGTGAGCAGCACCGCCTGCTCCTGCTCGCCGGACTCGCCGTGGGAGAAGTTGAACCGGGCCACGTCCATGCCCGAGCGGATGAGCCGGCGCAGGACCGCGGGCCGCATGCTCGCCGGTCCCATGGTGCAGACGATGCGGGTGCGTCTCATGCCCCCCCGATCGCGCGCTGGCGCGTCACCTCGTAGAGCATGGCGGCGGCGGCGGCGGCGGCGTTGAGGCTCGCCACGCGCCCAGCCATGGGAAGGCGGACCCGAGCGTCGCAGCGCTCCCGCACCAGGCGGTGGACCCCCTGCCCCTCGCCCCCGATAACGACCACCAGGCGCTGGCGGAGGTCGAACTCCCAGGGCAGTATCTCGCCCCTGGGATCCAGCGCCAGGCACCAGTACCCGGCCCGGCGCAGGGTCGCGATGCTGGAGGGGAGTCCGGCCACGCGCGCCACCCGCAGATGCTCGCTCGCCCCCGCGCTGGCCTTGACCGCGACCGCCGAGAGGGGCGCCGTCCGGCGCTCGGGGAGCAGCACCGCGCCCGCCCCCGCCGCCTCGGCGCTGCGCAGCACCGCGCCCAGGTTCTGGGGGTCCTCGATCCCATCCAGGGCGACGATCAAGTCGGGGCCGAACTCGATGATCTCGGCCAGGGTGTGGATACGCCGTGGCCGGAGCTTGGCCGCCACCCCCTGATTGACCCCGGGGGCGAGGCGGTCCAGATCCGCGGCCGAGATGCGCTCCAGCGCCCCCACCAGCGAGATGATCTCGTCCAGGCGGGGGTCAAAGGCCAATCCCTCGGCCATCAGCACCCGCTCCGCCCGCCCCGCGCGCGCCGCCTCCAGCACCGGGTTGCGGCCGTGGATCCAATCCTCGCCCGGCCCCGGGCGCGGGGAGAAGGCGCGCGGGGGCGCCGAACGCCCATCGCGCGGGGCGCGGGTGGGGGCTCGGAGCGGTCGCGGGGCGGCCTCCCCACGCTCTCTTGAGCGCTCCCCCGCCCGCTCTCTTGGGCGCTCTCCCCCCGCGGATCGCACGGGGGCGTCGGGCTTGGTACCGCGGCGACGGGGACGGGGAACGGGGGCTGTCACTGAAGCCGAGCGTAACCGATGCCGCAACGGCGGCGGACACGCCGGGCGGGCTTAGGCGGGCATTACGCCTGAGTCCGGGGGGGAATTGAAAGCGGAGGATTCGATCAGCGCCACGGCCTGAGCCGCGATCCCCTCCGAGCGCCCCAGAGCCCCCAGCGACTCCGGGCTCGTGGCCTTGATCGAGATTCGCTCGGGGGCGCAGCCCAGGCTCTGGGCCAGGGCCTGAACCATGGCCGGAAGGTGGGGCGCCAGGCGGGGCTGCTGGGCGATGACGACCGCGTCCAGGTTGACCAGTGTCCAGCCCGCCGCGGCCAGGGTGGCGGCGGTGGCTACGAGGAGGCGCTGGGAGTCGACGCCCAGGTGGGCGGGATCGGTGTCGGGGAACTGGCGCCCGATGTCGCCCAGGGCGGCGGCCCCGAGCAGGGCGTCGATCACGGCGTGGGTCAGACTGTCGGCGTCGGAGTGCCCGTCCAGACCCCGCTCGCCCGGGATCGCCACTCCGCCCAGGACCAGGGAACGCCCCTGGAGCAGGGGGTGAACGTCGTATCCAAGGCCGATCCTAAAGCTCATAACCGCGCTCCGCGCAGGCTCAAGAGCGCCTCCAGCAGCTCTAAATCACCGCTCCGGGTGAGTTTTAGGTTGGCCTCCTCCCCCGCCACCACGTGCACCTGGTGCCCGCTGCGCAGTATCAGCTCGGAGTCGTCGTCGGGCTCGCGCCCACCAGCTGCGGCCAGCTCGTGGGCGCGCGTCAGCAGGTCGCGCGAGAAGCCCTGGGGGGTCTGGGCCAGGACCAGACGGCTGCGATCAAGACCCAACTCCACGCCGCCGGGGCCGAGCTGCTTTAAGGCGTCGTGGACGGGCAGCACGGGGATGGCGGCGCCGTGCTGGCGCGCCGCCTCCAGCACCCGGCGGCAGAGCTCGGGCGTGGCCAGGGGCCGGGCCACGTCGTGGACCAGGACCAGATCGCAGGCGCCCAGCTCAGCCAGGGCGGCGGCGACCGAAAGGCGCCGGCTGGCGCCGCCGGCGACGACCCTGACGTTGAGATCGGAGGCCACGCGCGCGGCCTCCAAGGAGGCTTCGGCCACCGCGTCCGGGGGAGCCGCCACGACCACCTCGCCCACCTCGGGCAGGGCCCGCGCAAGTTCTAGGGCCCGGGCCAGGAGGGTCTTTCCGGCCAGGGTCAAAAAGGCCTTCTGGCCCCACCCCAGGCGGGTGCCGGCACCGGCGCCGGCGATGATCATGCCGGTCGAACTCAACTCGAAGACGCCGCCGGCGGGCGCCGGCCGCGGCGGGCGCCGGGCTCGGGGCTGGCAAAGACCATGCGCCCGGCGCTGGTCTGCACGACCGAGGTCACCGTGGCCTCGATGGTCTGGTTCATAAAGCGCACTCCACCCTCGATCACAACCATGGTCCCGTCGTCCAGGTAGGCCACGCCCTGATCCTTCTGGTTGCCCGGCTTGGCCACCAGGACGCGAACCTGCTCGCCCGGCAGGGCGATTGGCCGCAGGGCGTTGGCCAGATCGTTCAGGTTCAACACTTTGACGCCCTCGAGCTGGGCCACCCGATTTAGGTTGAAGTCGGTGGTCAGGATCGCCCAGCTCCGCTGCCGGGCCAGTCGCACCAGGCGGGAGTCGGTCTCAAGCGCACCCAGGTCGTCGTCGTCCAGGATCTCAATTCGGGCCCCGGGTTCTTTTTCGAGCAGGGTCAGCACGTCCAGGCCCCGGCGCCCGCGCGCCCGCCGGGAGTCGTCGGCGGAGTCGGCCACCAGCTGCAGCTCGTGCAAGACGCTGCGCGGAACCACCAGGCTTAAATCCAGGAATCCGGTCCGGGATACGTCGAGGACGCGCCCGTCGATGATGGCCGAGGTGTCGATCAGGACCGCCTGGGGACCCGATCCCAGCCCCTCCCCCCCGCCCATCAGGGCGCCCAGCTCGACCCGTCGGGTGAGCCCGACCTGGGCCCCCATGAGGCCTAAGAGCAGGGCCAGAATGGCGCTCAGCCCGACGCCGTAGGGGAAGTCGCGCACGAAGTAGCCGATCAGCGCGGCCACAACGAGCCCCACCGTCATCCCCGCCACCCCGGCCAGCAGGTCGGGCAGCGGGGTGGCCGAGAGGCGGAAATTCACCCGCCGCCAGCCGCCGGTGACGTAGGGCGCCCCCAGGTAGCAGAAGATCAGGCCCTCAAGACTGGTGAGCGCGATGACGACCGTGCTCCCGGGCGCGTGGAGGGCGCCCAGGTGGACCATGCCGTAGCCCAGGGCGAAGCCTCCGACCACGCCCAGGGCGGCCCCGATCTGGCGCGCCAGAGCCTCGGACCGCCATTCGTCGCCGCGCTTGCGGCTCATTGCTGCCGCCCCGCGGGAACGCTCTGGGTCAGCTCTAGCGCTCCGCGCAGCTCGGAGACCTCGACCAGCTCCATCCCCGGTGGCGCCCGGCGCACCCCGGGCGGGACCAGCGCGCGTTCAAACCCGCGCCGAGCCGCCTCGGCCAGGCGGCGCTCGATCTGGACCACGCGGCGCACCTCGCCGTTGAGCCCGAGCTCACCCAGAGCCAGGGTGCGCGCCGACAGCCGGCTGCCGTTCTGGTTTTGGGCCAGGCTCAGGGCCAGGGCGAGATCGCAGGCCGGCTCGACGACCCGAAATCCCCCGGCCACGTTGGCGAAGACGTCGGACTGGCCCAGAGCCACCCCGGCCCGGCGTTCGAGCACGGCGATGACCATCTGCAGACGGCCGGTGTCGATCCCGGTGGCGGTGCGCCGGGGAATCCCAAAGGGCGTCGGTGCGACCAGGGTCTGGATCTCGACCAGCAGCGGGCGCGAGCCCTCGAGCGCGACCGTGACCACGCTTCCCGGCGTGGGCCCGAGCTCGGAGAGAAGCGCGCCGCCGGGGTCCGGCACCTCGATCAGGCCCGACTCCACCATGGCGAAGATGCCGATCTCGTCGGTCGATCCGAAGCGATTCTTTTGGGCCCGCAGGATGCGATGCTCCTGCTGCCGATCACCCTCCATGTAGAGCACGGTGTCGACCATGTGCTCGAGCACGCGCGGTCCGGCGATGGCGCCCTCCTTGGTCACGTGCCCGACCAGGAAGACGGGGACCTGGCTCAGCTTGGCCCAGCGCAGCAGTCGCGCCGCGCTCTCGCGGACCTGGGTCACGCTGCCCGCCGACGCCTCCAGGGAGGGGTCGAACACGGTCTGAATCGAATCCACGATGACAAGCGCGGGGGCATCGCGCTCCGCCGCCTGCATGATCTGGTCCAGGTCGGTCTCGGCCAGAAGCCAGATCCCGTCCACTCCGGCGCCCAGGCGCCGGGCCCGCAGCCCCACCTGGTGGGCCGACTCCTCGCCGCTGACGTAGAGCACCCGTCCGGCGGCCGACGCCTGCACCGCCAAGTGGAGGAGGAGGGTCGACTTGCCCACCCCGGGCTCACCCCCGATCAGGACCACGCTACCCGGTACCACGCCGCCCCCCAGGACCCGGTTCAGCTCCTCCCAGGCGAGCTTGATGCGGGGCTGGCTCTCGGTCTCGATCCCGGCCAGGGGCACCGCCTGGGACGCGTGCGCCGGCTCTGCGCGGGCCCCAGTGCGCCTCACCTCCGCCTCCTGGAGCGTGTTCCAGGCCCGGCAGTGGGGACACTGTCCGGCCCAGCGCAGCGACTCCCCGCCGCAGTCGCTGCAGATATAGACGATCGAGGTCTTGGCCATTCCTGCCTTTTTCAGTTTCACCTCCCGCGCCCGGCCGCGCCCATCGCGAGGGGGGTGGGATAAATATTTACAGCCGGGGGTCGAAATCCCTTGCACTCGGGGAATCTAATGGCAACCGTAACCTCTCGTCGGCGCCGCCCTCGGCTCCCCCCCGGGCGGCGCCACCCTTCCACCTTAAAGCGCCAGGCTTGGGTCCACCGCCGGCTCCGGGGTCGCCTCCTCACTCGGGGCCAGATCTCTGATCGATTCCCAGCGCCGCAGCATGTCCGAGTCGTCGCGACCCAGGAGGGGAAAGATGAAATCCCCGATCCCCGCCCGGCGCAACGCGCTCAGCCTTGCTTCCACCTCCGCCGACGTTCCCACCAGGGCCAGGGAGGCGAGGGCGCGATCGGGCTCATCCCGAGCCCGATCCAGCTCCGCCCAGAGCTCCTCCGGCAGCTCCTGGGGCCGCGCCTCGGGCCCGTCCGCTGCCATCTGGGCGCGGGCGCCGAAGGTCTTGGCCCGCGATACCGCCCAGTCCCGCAGGGGGCCCAGGGCCGCCCCCGAGCCATCCGCCACCAGGGCTGGGACCAAGAGCTCGACCGAGACCTCGAGCGGGTCCCGTCCCGCCTCCCGGGCTCCGCTCGTAATCCACTCCAGCTGGCACCGGATGAGCTCGGGGTGGGGCGGCCCGCAAAGGGTCACGGCATCGGCCAGGCGTCCACCCAGACGGCACCGGCGCGGCCCCAGGGCGGCCAGGTGGAGCGGTATGCGAACGCCCGAGGGGGCGCGGTTAAGGCGCCGCTGGGAGCCCTCAAGCTCTGCCTCCTCGCCGGCCAGGGCGGGCCTTAAGTAGCGCATTGCGGCCTCGATCGACGCCGCCGACTCGCCCTCGCCGCCCCCCAGGCCGAGGCGCGCGCGCCCGCCCGAGACCTCGTCCAGGGCCAGCGCCGAGGCGGCGAGGACGCTTGCATGGCGGCCCTTAAGATCGCTCGATCCCGGTCCCAGATCGACGCGCTCGGTGCGCTGCGCGGCCAGCAGCAGAGCGCTCCAGACCTCAGCCAGATCAAGCGGGGAGTCCAAGAGCCAGATGCGCTCCACCCCGGCCTGCTCCAGCTCCGGCGCCAGATCAGCCCACTGCCGAAGCGAGCGCTGCGGGGTCAGACCGAAAGTGATGCCGAGGGTCACGGCCGACAGCATATCCGGGGCCCGAGCGCTCGGGACGCCCGGATCAGCTGAGCCCGTGGGCTTGTAGGTGAGCCCGAAAGCCGATCGGGTCAAACCCGAAGTCGCGCCGCACGCTGTCCGGGCGGGTCACGTTGTCGAATCCGAAGAGTTCGAGCGCGGCCACGGTGAGCGGTGGGCGGGGCAGCACCGCCTCCATCAGCCCGGCCTGAAGGCGGGCCAGGCCCAACGGGACCGGGGCCAGCCAGCGGTGCCGCCCCCCGACCTGGCAGATGGCCTCGATCAGCTCTTTGAAGCTCAGCTGCTCCGCCCCCCCGAGCTCGATCTGGCGCCCCGCCAGGCGCCCGTCCTCGCCCGCGGCCAAAAGGCACGTGATCAGGTCCTGGACGTGCAGGGGTTGCAGGCGCACGCGTCCCCCGCCGAGCAGGGGGACCACGGGCGAGGAGCGGATCACGCGGTCCAGGGCGGCCACGAACTCGGCCCCCTCGCCGAACAGGACCGAGGGACGCAGGATCACGCTCGGGATCTCGAGCGCGAGTACCGCGCGCTCCATGCCATGGCGGGTGGCCATGTAGGTGCCGCGGGGCGCCGCCCGGGTACCAAGGCCCGAGAGCAGGACAAAGCGCTCGACTCCGGCCATCCGGGCCGCCGCCGCCAGGTTCTCGGTCCCGATCCGGTTCACCCGGTCGTAGGCTCCGGGTGAGGCCGGCTTCTGGCTGGCCACGAGGGCGGCGGTGTGGAACACCACCTGGACCCCGCGCAGAGCGGGAGCCAGGGCGGTGGGCGAATCAAGATCCCCGACCGCCACCTGGACCCCGGGCGGGGGGGCGGTCGGGGGGTGATGGTAGAGCCCACGCACCCGGTGGCCCCGGGCCAGGGCGCGTACCACGAGCCGGCTACCGACGAAGCCGGAGGCGCCGGTGACCAGAATCACAGCGCTTCCAGAGCTGGCGCCGGCTCAGCTCGACTCGGGCAGAGCGGGGGTCGCGGCCGGGGTGTCCCCACCCCGCGCCACCACGTTGAAGGTGAGCCCACCCTCGCCGTCGAGGTCGATCTCAATCGAGTCGCCGCGGCTGAAGCGGCCCCGCAGCAGTTCCTCGGAGAGCTGGTCCTCGATCCGGCTGGTGATCACACGGCGCAGCGGGCGGGCACCGAACTGGCGATCAAATCCCTCCTTGGCGAGCAGGTCTCGCACCCCGGTGGTGACGCTGACGCGCACGTTCTGCTCCACCAGCCGCGTCTCCAGCTGAACCAAGAGCAGGTCGACGATCTGGCGCACCTCGCTCGGGGTCAGGGGCTTGAAGGTCACCACCGCGTCGACCCGGTTCAAGAACTCGGGCCGGAACATCTGCTTTAGCTCCTGCTCGATCCGGTCCTTCATGACCTTGTGTCGGCGATCCGCCTCGCTCTCCTCGGGGGCCAGCGCGGCCTGGAACCCAAGGCTGGTCTGGGCCTGGTTCACGTCCCGCATGCCGAGGTTTGAGGTCATCACGATGACGGTGTTGGCAAAGCTCACCACCTTGCCCTTGGCGTCGCTCAAGCGCCCGTCCTCCAGGATCTGCAAGAGCATGTTGAAGACCTCGGGGTGCGCCTTTTCGATCTCGTCCAGAAGGATGACCGAGTAGGGACGGCGGCGCACCGACTCGGTCAGCTGTCCCCCCTCGTCGTAGCCCACGTATCCGGGCGGGGAACCGACCAGGCGGGCGGTGGTGTGGCGCTCCATGAACTCCGACATGTCGAGCCGGATCAGCGCCTCATCGGAGTCGAACATGAACTCGGCCAGGGCGCGGGCGAGCTCGGTCTTGCCGACGCCGGTGGGGCCGAGAAATATGAATGAGCCGATCGGGCGGCGCGGATCCTTGAGTCCGGCTCGGGCCCGGCGCACGGCCTGGCTGACGATCCGGATGGCCTCGTCCTGACCCACCACGCGCCGGTGTAGCTCCTCTTCCATGCGCAGCAGGCGGCTCGTCTCCTCCTCCACCAGGCGCGAGACCGGAACCCCGGTCCAGGCGGCCACGATGTGGGCGATGTCCTCCTCGCCCACGTCGGGCACCGTCTCACCCAACTGCTCGCGCCATTTCGCCTCGCGCTCGGCGTAGGTGTCCTTGAGCTTCTTCTCCCGATCGCGGACCGAGGCCGCACCCTCGTAGTCCTGGCCCGAGATGGCGTCCTCCTTCTCGACCTGAAGCTGCTTGATCTGCTTCTGAAGGTCCTTTAGGTCCTCGGGCGTCGTGGTCAGCTTCATGCGCACCCGGGCCGACGCCTCGTCGATGAGGTCGATGGCCTTGTCGGGCAGGGCGCGGTCGGCCACGTAGCGGTCGGACAAGACGGCGGCCGCACGCACCGCGGGATCGGTGATGCGCACCCGGTGGTGCTTGTCGTAGAGCGACTTGATCCCGTTCAGGATGTCGATCGTCTCCAGCAGGCTGGGCTGATCGACGAAGACGGGCTGGAAGCGGCGCTCCAGGGCGGCGTCCTTCTCGATGTACTTTCTGAACTCATTCAGGGTGGTCGCCCCGATGCACTGGATCTCGCCCCGGGCCAGGGCCGGCTTCAGGATGTTGGCGGCGTCGATGGCACCCTCGGCGGCACCCGCCCCGACCAGGGTGTGGAGCTCGTCGATGAAGAGCACCACCTCGCGGCTGGAGCGGATCTCGTCCAGGATCTTCTTCAAGCGCTCCTCGAACTCGCCGCGGTACTTGGTTCCCGCCACCAGCGCGCCCATGTCCAGGGTCAGGACGCGCTTGTTCTGGAGCGACTCGGGCACGTTCCCGAGCACGATCTGCTGCGCTAATCCCTCGGCGATGGCGGTCTTGCCCACGCCGGGTTCGCCGATCAATGCCGGGTTGTTCTTGGTTCGCCGGCTGAGGATCTGGATCACGCGTTCGATCTCCATCTCGCGCCCGATCACGGGGTCGAGCTGGTCGCGCCGCGCCATCTCGGTCAGATCGCGCCCGAACTGGTCCAGGAGCGGGGTCTTGGACGGCTTCTTGGGGGTGGGCTCCGACTCCTCCGCGCTGGAGTCGTGGAGCATGCGCTCGATCTCCGAGCGCACCTTCTCCAGGTTGGCGCCCAAGTCGTCGAGCACGTGCGCGGCGATGCCCTCGCCCTCGATCAAAAGTCCCAGCAGGAGGTGCTCGGTGCCGACGTAGTTGTGGCCCATGCGCCGGGCCTCCTCGAAGGAGATCTCGATCACCTTCTTGACCCTGGAGGTGGGGATGATCTGCTGGATGATGATGCGCTCGTTGCGGCCCAGCACCGAATCGATGGTCTGCCGGACCTTGCCGATCTCCACACCCAGGTTGTTCAGGACCTTGGCCGCCAGGCCCTCTCCCTCACGCAGCAGGCCCAGGAGCAGGTGCTCGGTGCCGATGTAGCTGTGGTGGGAGCGCTCGGCCTCCTCCTGAGCCAGGGTCAGCACCTTTTTCGCCCGCTCGGTGAACCTCTCAAACGGATACAAGTGGAAACCTCCTGCGCCAGGTGCTTGGTGTGGCGGGCACCTCCTCGATTTGGGTTGGAACCTCGGCGCGAGGGTCCCTTGCCTAATATAACCCCCGACCTAGCGCAGGGATTTCATTCCCAAGGAGACCTCAGGTGAGATCAGGCGGCCCGGGCGTGAAGTGGCTCGTGGCCGGCTTCGCCGCCCTTCTTCCGGTGCTCTTCATCCCGATGTCGGTTGACGCCTACATCCTGCCTCGCGCGACCCTGGTTTTGATCGCCGCCCCCGTGCTCTTTGGGATCGGCCTGGCCCGCGGCGGGCGTCCGGGGGCGCTCAAACTTCCCGCCCTGGCCGTACTCCTGGCGGCACTGCTGGCCTGGGTCCTCTCCCCCGCCCCCGCCCTGGGCTTGGTCGGAGCCTACGGCCGCTACGAGTCGGTCCTGATGCGGATCGCCTACCTGGCTCTGTTCTTCGGCGCCTCCTGGCTGGTGCGCGCGCCGGCGGGCTCTGCCCCCAGCCCCGCCACCGACGCCGGTGCCCGCGCCCAGAGGGGGGCCGCGAGCGGGGTGGAGAGCGTGGTCAGCGGCTTTCTCCTCGGCGCCGCCATCATCTCGCTCGAGGCGCTGTTCGAGGCCGTGACCCACTCTCTGCCCGTGCCCGACGGCAACCTCGGCCAGCACAACCTGCTCGGCGTGATGCTCGCCATGGCGCTGCCCCTGGCCGTGCTCCGGGGCCTGCGCTCATGGCGCTCCCTGCCCCTGGTCTTGTTGATCGGACTCGGCCTGCTGGTATCCGAGTCGCGCAGCGCCTGGCTCGGGGCCGCGGGCGGTCTGGCCCTGCTGGTCTTGTTCCTGGTCCCCCAGCGCCGGCTGCGCTGGGCGCTGGCCGGGGGCGCACTGGCCCTGGTGGCGCTGCTCTTAATCCTTCTCGTCTCCCCCCTGCGCAACCTGAACCAGGACCCGGGGACAGCCCGCGTGGGGGTCTGGCGCGACGCCGTGCACGTGATCGCGGCCCGACCCATCACGGGCTGGGGCGAGGAGGGGTTCGGCCTCATCTACGGGCGCTGGCAGAGCGCCGACTGGCAGCCGGGCAGCAACTTCGATCGCGCCCATTCGGTGCCCTTGGATCTGGCCGCCAGCCAGGGTCTGCTCGGGCTTTTGGCCTGCGCCTGGTTCTGGATCCAGATCTGGCGCCGGCTCTGGGCCGAACGCGGCCTGGCCAATGCGGGCCTGGCCGCAGCCCTCGGCGCCTACACCGCCTGGGGGCTGCTCAACTTCGACTGGGCCCCGGTGACGGCCATCTTCTGGCTCCTGGGCGGGCTGGCGTACGAGCCCGGCTGGGGACCCGCCCGCGCTCGCCTGGCCCCCGCCCTGGCGCTGCTCCCCCTGGGCCTGGCGATGGTGGCGTTCGCGCTCAGCGCCCAGCTCGCCGACCTCTACTACTACCGCGGCGACCCTCGCACCGCGGCCCGCCTCGATCCCCTTCAGTCCGAGTACCACGCCGCCATCGGAACCTATCGCCAACTCCGACTCGCGGCCACGCTGGGCGACCCCGACCCCAGCGTCTGGGTCCGGCTGGGGGAGATGGAATCCAGCCTCACTGCGGCTCGCGCCGACTACCGGCGGGCACTTTTGATCTATCCCTTCGATGCCACCGCGCGCCAGCGCCTCGGTTGACGCCGCCGTGCGTGAGGGTCGGAGGTACGCATCGACGCCCTGGATTTGAGCTCGGGGAAAAATTGTTTGGTTCAAAACGGATACTTCGGCTGAGGTGGGCGTCCCTCCAATCGCATGAATAACGGAAGTGAAGGCGGAAACGACCTCGACCAGCTGCTCCAGCAGGAGCTGAAGCGGCACGTCGGGGGGGTCAAGGGGCCGAGCCCCAGCGTTTCCCAGTCCGCCTATCACGCACTCGCGATTGGAGGTAAGTCAATGTCAGTCTTCTCATCCCTGGGGGCCGCGGTGACGACCAAGGCCGCAGCCGGCCTGGCCGTGGCCGCCCTGGCCGTTGGCGGCGGTGCCGCCGCGACCGCCGCCACGGGCAGCCCCAACCCGGTTAACTGGGGGCAGGCGGTGGTCCAGACCGTGACCGCCTGCAAGGCCCAGTACGGCACTCCCAGCGCCTCCAACCCACGGCAGAACGTGGGCCAGTGCGTGAGCGCCTTCGCTAAGCAGAAGGGCGCAGAGGAGCGTGCGTTGCACTCGGCCAGCTCGGCCCGCGACAACGCCGCCAGCAGCGCTCGTGATAACTCGGCCAGCTCGGCCCGCCTCGACCACCCGACCGGAAAGCCGAGCTCGCTGCCGCACGGCAAGCCCTCGGACGTTCCCGTCGGGCCTCCCAGCAACCTGCCTGTGGGCAGCAGCAGCAGCCACCCCACCGGCCCCCCAGTGACCCACCCCACTCACTGATCAGAGCCAAGGACAAGGCGTAGACCCAAAAGGACTCGCCCCTAACCCCCACAGGTGCGGGCTCGGCCACCAGGCCGGGCCCGCATCGCTTTTTTAAGGCCTGATGGGGTCCCAAAGTGCCGGACTCTGGCGCGCCGCGGTGAGAGGAATGCAACGTAAGCGCTGCGCGCCCGGTGCTCCGCTACCCCAGCCTAGGGCCAGCCCTGGGCTTGAGATCAGGCGGCAAGCCCACAGGGCGAGGGGCACGGCGCGCTCGGAGCGGGGCGTGCCGGGCTCGAACCCGAACGGGTGCCGGGGAATTGGCCCCAGGACCTGATCCAAGCCGCGCTCCGTGGCGTGGGCAGCCCCCGATGGGGCTGACCGCGCCTCAGCTCGTCCTAGTCCTCTTCGTCCTCTTCGTCGAAGTCCCAGGTCCGCTCGGGCGCCGGCGCCACGTGACCCGCGGGTGGCTCTCCGAGCTGCTTTAAGGAGAGCGAGATGCGCCGGCGGGCGCCGTCGATCCCGATCACCTTGACCTCGATCTCCTCCCCCACCTTGAGCACGTCCTCGGTCCGCTCCACGTGGTCCCAGGAGAGCTCGGAGATGTGGAGCAGGCCCTCGATTCCGGGCATGATCTGCAGGAAGGCGCCGTACTTCTTGGTCTTGGTCACGCTGCCCTGGACCAGGGTGCCCACGGGCACGCTCTGTACCAGACGCTCCCAGGGGTCCTGCTGGAGCTGGCGCAACGAGAGCGAGATCCGGTTCTGCTCGGGGTCCAACTTGATCACCTTGACCTCGACCTCCTCGCCCAGCTGGACCACGTCGGTCACGCGGCTGACGCGATCCCAGGAGAGCTCGGAGATGTGAATCAGGCCGTCGGCGCCGCCGATGTCGACGAAGGCACCGTAGCTGGTGAGGCCCGAGACCGCGCCGCGCACGGTGTCTCCGACCTTCATCCGGCTGAACAGGTCCTCGCGCTTGCGCGCCCTGTCCTCCTCCTCCGCCGCCTTCTGGCTCACGATCAGGCGGTTGCGCTTGCGGTTGACCTCGAGGATCTTGGTCGGGATGCGCTGGCCGACCAGTTGCTCTAAGTTTCCGGCGTAGGCGCGCGCGACCTGGCTCGAGGGCAGAAAGCCGCGCAGACCGAGCACGTTGACGATCAGGCCGCCCTTGTTCTGCTCTCGGACCTCGGCCTCCAAGACCTCGCCCGCCTCCTGCTTCTCGGCCGCGGTGAGCCAGGTCGTCTCGGCTCGGGCCCGGCGCAGGGAGAGCACGACGTTGCCCTCCTCGTTCTCGGGCTGGAGCACGAAGACCTTGATCGTCTGGCCCGGGTGGAGGTCGGTGTCCTCGCCCCGGAAGCCGAGCTCACGGCCGGAGATCACTCCCTCAGCCTTGGCGCCGATGTCGACCAGGACCTCGTCGGCGTCGACGCGCACGACCACGCCGTCGACTATGTCGCCGTGCTTCGGCGTGCCAAACGCGTCCTCATCGTCTCGGAGGTAGTCCTCCATCGTCATCGCCGAGGTGTCGGCATCGTCCTCGGTCATAACCGCGCTTACGTCATCGGACAAGTGTTCAGGTGCCCCCTAGAGATTTTTGGTGTGGTCTTGGTCGTCAAATTGCTGAAGCCAAAACGATCCCCCATGATACCAAGGCCGGAGCCCCTTAGAGCCCCCGGCCCGAATCCGGCTACGAGACCTCCTTGGCCGCCGCCGCCGGATCCGCCAGCAGCTGTTCGAGCTGGGTCGCGTCCAGCGTCTCCACCTGCTTTAGGCGCTCGACCACCAGGTCCATCCGCGGGCGCTGTTCGACCAGGATTCGCCGAGCCGTCTCGTAGCCCTCGGAGATGATCGATTTGACCTCCTCGTCGATGACGGCGGCCACCTCCTCGGAGTAGTTGCGCTGCTCGCCCAGATCGCGGCCCAAGAAGACCAGCTCCTCTTTGTGACCCATCATGACCGTGCCCAGCTTCTCCGACATGCCCCACTGGGTGACCATGCGGCGAGCGGTCTGGGTGGCGCGCTGAATGTCGTTCTCGGCGCCGGAGGTCACGTCGCCGAAGATCACCTCCTCGGCCACCCGACCGCCCATCATGCCGGCGATCTGCTGCTTCAGCTCCTCTTTGGAGATGAGGTATTTGTCCTCGGCGGGCAGGCTCAAGGTCCAGCCCAGGGCCATGCCGCGGCTGATGATCGAAACCTTGTGCACGGGATCGCACAGCGGCAGAGCGCGCATGACGAGGGCGTGGCCCACCTCGTGGTAGGCGATGATCTCCTTCTCCTTCTCCGAGATCCGGCGCGACTTGCGCTCGGGACCGGCGATGACGCGCGCGATCGCCTCTTCCAGCTCGACCATCCCGATCACCTTCTGATTGGCGCGGGCGGCGAGGATCGCGGCCTCGTTGATCAGGTTGGCGAGATCGGCGCCGGAGAAGCCCGGTGTCTGGCGCGCGAGCACGTCCAGATCGACAGTGGAGTCGAGCGGCTTGTTGCGCGCGTGCACGTCGAGAATCTGACGCCGGCCCTTGATGTCAGGCCGGTCCAGGGTCACGTGCCGGTCAAAGCGACCCGGGCGCAGCAGCGCGGGGTCGAGCACGTCGGGCCGGTTGGTGGCCGCGATGACGATGACGTGGGTGCCGGTCTCAAAGCCGTCCATCTCGACCAGGAGCTGGTTTAGGGTCTGCTCGCGCTCGTCGTGTCCGCCCCCCAGTCCGGCGCCGCGCTGGCGCCCGACGGCGTCGATCTCGTCCACGAAGACGATGCAGGGGCTGTTCTTCTTGGCCTGATCAAAGAGGTCGCGGACGCGGCTGGCGCCGACCCCGACGAACATCTCGACGAACTCGGAACCGGAGATGCTGAAGAAGGGAACGCCGGCTTCGCCCGCCACCGCCTTGGAGAGCAGGGTCTTGCCCGTACCGGGGGGGCCGACCAAGAGCACGCCCTTGGGGATCTTGGCGCCCAGGGACACGAACTTCTCCGGGTACTTCAAGAACTCGACCACCTCTGTCAGCTCCTGTTTAGCCTCGTCCACCCCGGCCACGTCGGCGAAGGTCACGCCCGGCTTATCCCCGGCGATGAGGCGCGCCCGGCTGCGCCCGAACGACATGGCCTGGTTGTTGCCGCTCTGGGTCTGGCGCAGGATGTAGTACATGAAGCCGCCGATCAAAAGGAGCAGGATCAGGTTCGGCAGCAGCACCTGGAGCAGATAGCCCCCGCTGCCGGAGGAGTTGAAGGAGACGTCGACGCCGTCCTTGGTCAGGGTGTCGGGCAGGCTCCCAGGACCCGAATCCGACAGCTGCACGTCGTGGGTGGTCCCGTCCTTGGCGGTCGCCGTGGCCGTGGTGCCCTTGATCTCGACCGACTTGACCTGGCCCGAGCTGGCCTGGCTGATGAGGTAGGAATAGGACCACCCGCTGCCCTTGCTTCCGCTCTCGATCGACTGCCACGTGAAGTAGAACACCGCCACCAAGACGGCGACGAGAAAGAAGTAGAAGAGGCTGGAGCGCGGGATACGGCTCAAAAAGTTTCGATCTCCTGAAGCGTGCTTCAACCGATCCTACCACCGCCGGCCGGATACCCCTCCAGCGTCAGGTGCACAGACGGCTCGGAGCCGCAGGCGGCGAAGCGCGAATCCAGCGCGATGCCTGGGACCCAGACCAATTGGTCGCCGACGAAAACGAGCGGAAGCCGGTCGCGCTCTCCCCGCGGCACACGCGCGTCGACCAGGATGTCCTGCAGTTTGCGGGTCCGCGCATAGGGCAGGGGGCTCATGCGCAGGCCCGGTCGGCGGTAGCCCAGGTGCAGCCCCTGGGCCATCTCCGGGCGCAGGTGGACGGCCGCGGGGGATGCGCATCCAGGGCATCGGCTCACCTTTAGTTCGGGCGCGGTCGGCGCCGGCCCCGCGTCTTGGTCCAGCATCCGGACCCGGTCCTGGACCAGCTCCAAGCGGCGGCCGCGGGGGAGGTCGACTCCCTGTCCGCTGTGACCTTCAAGGCTCACCTGGTCGATCGCCTGAAGGTGGCGGCGGTGGAGCCCGGGAAGATCGCCGTAGAGCTGGCGGTAGGCCTCATAGCGCACGGCGCGGGGCAGCCGCGCAAGCTCGGCCGAGCTCAGCCCGTCGGGGCGCCGGGCGAGCTCGGCGGCAGCCTCGATCTCCAGCTGCAGGCGCTCCGCCCACAGCGACACCGAGAGCAGTCGGGCCTTGATCCCCGGTCGGTCGCGCTCGAGGCGGGGCAGGAGCTGATGACGGATCCGAGCGCGGGCAAAGCGCGCCGTGTCGGCGTTGCTCGGGTCCTCGAGATAGTCCCGGTCGCGATCCTTCAAGTACTCCAGTATCTGAGTCCTCCAGACCGAGAGCAGGGGACGGTTAACGCGGCCCCGGCTGCGCGGCATGCCGCGCAGTCCCGCGACCGCGCTGCCCCGAAGAAGGTGCAGCAGCATCCCCTCGACCACGTCGTCGGCGGTGTGGCCGGTCACGATCAACTCCGCCCCCGCCTCCAAGCGAGCCCGCTCCAAGAAGCGATAGCGGGCCTGACGGGCGGCAGCCTGCAGATTACCGGGGCCCAGTGGGGTATCCCGGCGGGCCCAGATCAGATCCACCCCGAGCCCGGCACAGCGGCCCTCGACCTGCTCGCGATCGCTCGCCGACCCCGCCCGTAAAGCGTGGTCGAAGTGAGCCGCGACGACCGCTCGGCCTGATTCCTTGAGCCAGAACAGGAGCGCGGTCGAGTCCGGTCCCCCGGACAGAGCCACGAGGAGCTTGGAGTCGCCCGGGGGCAGCTCCGCGCCGTCCAAGAAGCGGGGATTGGGCGACCGCTCGTGCGCTGACACTGACGCTAACCTAGCTGCACCACCGCTTGGGCGGACCCAGCCCCGCCAGAAGTCGTCTCGGCTGCGGGGTGCGGAGTACCGCCGGCGCCGGCGCTGGGCG
>Ga0307372_10006215_pt1 | contig 17585 bp, 17 predicted proteins | sample OX1MG_FD_202533 | JGI IMG/M metagenome (GOLD analysis project Ga0307372, IMG submission 202533) | Soil microbial communities from Risofladan, Vaasa, Finland - OX-1 | ecosystem: Environmental > Terrestrial > Soil > Coastal area > Acid sulfate soil | place: Finland: Risofladan, Vaasa | collected... | reverse complement strand
GCCAAGGCGAACGGGCTAACGCTCGTGACAAGAAACAAGGAGCACTTCGCCCGCGTCAAGGAACTCAAAGTCGAGCTTTGGTAGGCAGGGCCCCTGCACGCGAGGGACTTCCTAGTTCCTGAAGGGCCTCGTGGGACAAATCGAACCAGAGGCACGGGATCCTGGACGGGCTATCTCCTCATTGTGGTCTCTGTTGGCCTAATTAGAGCAATAATCCGAGCTACCAATCCTTTGTCGCCTTGCAATCCGCTCCGTTGGCGCCCTGCTTGCCGTTCTCTTCGAGCTCAAAGACGAAGTTTTCTGGATCCTTGGCGGTTCAATACCGGAGAGATTCTTCAGAACAACGCAGGGTGTCCCCTCTTTGATACTCAGCCGCGAGTTGATTTGTATCTGGTGAAGACCTTTTGCTGGGAACCTTACATCACTCGTACTTTCGACTTTGGGAGAAACTTCAGGAAGTCTTTGTCGCCGGTCCAGACGACAGCGCCGTACCTCTTTGCAGCCGAGGCGATCAGCGCGTCCAGGAGGTCGGCCCTGCCGGGCTTCATTTTCGCGGCTTCTTCGGCATCGGCCTTGATAATTGGCGCAACCCCGATGGCTGCAATCTCGAGAAACTTGTGGTAGTTCGTGGCTGACATTTTGGCGATGATATAGCCCCACAGAATCTGGAAGTGGCTTATTGAGGAGATGTACAGTTCCAATCCAGTTTCGGAGGCCCTAAGCAACTCGGCGCGTGTGCTCTCACGATTCTCGTCGCTAAGAACCGATGTATCTAGAAAGACCTTCAATCAACCCAGACTCCGCTTCGTCGATGTGGCTCTTGATCTTGCGCATGTCGCCCGCTAGATTGTCGAATGCCTGGGCGACTTTCTCGACGTCCATACTCGAACCCGAGACCTTCTTGATTACGATTCGCTCGTCAGGCGTCTCCTCGAAGACCACGGCATCCCCCGGTTTGATTCCTGCCCGCTCGGCAATTCTCTTTGGGATGGTCACTTGCATCTTTCGTGTGACTTGGTATTGCTTCAAAGTACTACTTTCTTACCAGCTGGACATATAAAAACACCCCCTCGGAACGGAGGGAAAGCGGATTCCTACCTCTTTGGGCGCAGACCCCGGACGGGCTATTTCTGTTCAAGGCGATATCACAGCAGATATCTCCATTAACCGGCGGTCAGGATGACGTTCGAGGGGTCTGGGTCGGTTTTGGAAGATTCAAACGAGGTGATTCGGGCAATCAGGACTCGCAGAAGTGCGGCAAAACTGAGCGCCGAGCGACCTGTGAGCAGAGAGACTGTCGAATTGGTGCTGGACGCGGCGATCTGGGCACCCAATCATCACCTGACCGAACCCTGGCGTTTTGTCGTGATCACTGGGGATGAGCGAAGGAGGTTCGGGGAAGCGGTCGAGGATGCCATCTTGTCGACGTCGGCCGACCCTGCACCATCACCAGAGATGGTAGCTCGCGAGAGGATGAGGCCCCTGACCGCCCCCGTCGTAATCGCGGTGGTGTGCAGCCCAAATGAAGATGAGCGCGCCATCCCTCAAGAGGAGCTCGTCGCATGTGGCGGCGCCCTTCAGAACATGCTCCTCGCGGCACACTCCTTCGGATTGGGTACCAAGATCAAGACCGGCGCATATTCCTATTCGCTCGTCGTCCGCAACTTTCTGAAGATGAAGGATTCAGAGTCGCTCATCGCGTTCGTATACCTCGGGTTTCCTGAGGGGGAAGCGAGGCCGGGAAAGAGGGTGGGCCTCGAAGGCAAGGTCGATTGGCGTTCCTAGCGAGTCCTCGACAGGCCATCCGACCCGGCCCAAGGTTGTCTTGTCAGAAAGGACTCCTGTAGGGGTCTCGAGACCTCGACCCAGCCAAACGGCTGCACTCAGGGCATCGTGACGGCTCGTCGCCACGTCGGCCTAAAGTCGATGCAAGGGACCCATAGGGAGGTATCACTCCAGATCGCGCAGCGGCTCAGCGTGTTTCTGGTCGTTGCGACCGAACTCCTCCTCATACCTTGACGTCCCACTCGGGAGGGCGCGTCCCCTTGGGTGCCCGCCTCTTGCCTGCGAGCAGGCCACCCAGAAAAGCCACTACGGTGACTACCGGGAAGGCGATGAGCGTCGAGATGGCAGAGCTCGATGTTGCGGAGGGGCCGCCGTGTGAGGAGGAAGAAGAGGTCGTCGTGGTCGCGTTGGCGACCCGCGCGGTCGTCCCTCCGGCGGTCACCATCGTCGTGATGGTCTGGGTGGTCGTAGCTTGAGGGAGAGTCATCGTCGAGGTGGAGGTCTGGGTGGTCGTTGACGTCGTGATGACTGGCGGGAGCGTGGTGGTGTTCGTGCGGGTGGCTGTGATGGTCGCGGTGCTAGTTATGGTGCTGGTCGCGGTAGTAGTGACGGTGGTGGTCGTGATCAAGCCGGCCGGGACGGGCGCACACCCCTTCGGCGAGGAAGAATTGAAGCTTGCACCAGCTGACCCCAGTGGCGGTATGACCGAGACGGAGCCGCCTCCGTTGTTCGCCACGTAGACGTCGTAGTTCGACGCGTCATAGGTCAAGGCCACCGGGTCCTTTCCGACGGGGATTGTCGCGACCAGCGTCGTCCCCGAGATGACGGAGACAGTCCCTGAATTCTCGTTCGCTACATACACGTTGCCGTCATGAGGGTTGTACGCGACCGCGACTGGTGAACTGCCGACCGTGACAGTCCCAACCAGCCCAGTGCCTGACAGAGCGGACACGGTCCCCGAGACGTAATTCGCGACGTAGACGAAACCGTTTGCGGGGTCATACGCCAAGGACGCGGGCTGCTTGCCCACGCTGACTTGGCCGACCACCGTCGCCCCCCAGATCACCGAGACCGACTCATTCGAGGTGTCGGCAAGATAGACGTAACCATTGCACGCATCGTACACGGGCGCAACAAAACCGCCCATACCGCCTGCGAGGGTCACATTCCCGACGAGGCTCACTCCGGAAAGGACGTAGACTTCCGTCCCCGTCTCGACCCCTGCGCTGTTCTGAATCATGTAGCTCGCATATGTGTAATTGTCGAACGAATCGAATGCAAACCCGCCAGGCAGGGGGTTGACCGCCAGATTGCCCTTCAGGGCGTTGTCGCTGGCGAGGATGGCTATCGACCCCAGATTTGCGACGTAAACAAAGGCGTTCGAGGGATCATAGATCAGGGTCTGCGGCGTGGAGCCGGCATTGGTCGAGATTACGGCCGCGCTGAGGCCCGATATCAGAGAGACGCCATCACCTCCGGCCACGTACTCTTCCTGATTGGAGGGGTTGTACGCGAAGGCCTGGGCTGTATAGCCGATGTGACTAGAAGAGATAGTGCCTATCACTGTGGTGCCCGATATCACCGAGACCGACCCGTTGAAGCCTCCGGCGTAGACGTATCCGTTGGATGGATTGTATCCCAGTGAAATCGGGAAGGCGGTGACGCCAAGCGTCGAGACCGAGGGGGCAGCGGCGGCGCTCGTTATCCCCGCGCCGATCACCATCGGGGTGATTGTTGAGATGGAAGCGAAGAGCACCAAGATACTGATGGATGGGAACAGACGATTCAAGCAGAGCCATGATTTTCGTCTCTGATTAGTAACGGATGCGGAGATTCCTACTAGTCTCTATTGCTAACAATGCACACGAAGAATCCTCTGTCTGCATGTTTCCAAAGTCACTTGTGGCGGCTCGTAGTCCCAATCAGTCCAACCATGCCGCTGTTTCGAGGTCGTCGTGGGAGAGGGAAGCATGGAGGAGGAAGAGACTCCGAGTCAGCCCTAGACTTCTTCTCCTCGTTGGTCGTCTCGGTAATCCTCCTCTCAGCTTTTGTCCCCATTTTCGCTCCCGCGGAGGCCGCGCCCGCCAGCACGCCCACTGGCATCATGGTCCCGCTCTTCTCATACCTTGGCCCGTCATGGTCACAACTGATCACGTTCCACCAGCAGTATCCGACCGTGCCGATGATCGCGGTGGTGGACCCGGGGCGAGGTCCGGGCTCATTCCGCGACCCCAATTTCCAACTCGGAATCCAAAGCCTGCAGAACGCGGGCATACCGGTGTTGGGCTACATCGTGACCGACTACGCCAACGTCGCCCTACAAAGCGTCGAGGCGACGATAACCAACTATTGGAACTGGTACCACGTCGACGGGACGATGCTCGACCAGTTGAACAACACCGTCGGGGAGCAGGGCTACTACTCCACCCTCACTAGTTTCGACAGATCCCTTGGGATGGCGATGACGGTAGGGAACCCTGGGGCAGAGGTGCCCGCGAGCTTTGTCGGGAGCGTCGACAATTTCGTGATATACGAGAGTCCTGGCGTCCCAAGCCTCACGTTCATCGCCGGATGGCACGCAAGCTACCCCAAGTCGGACTGGATCATCACTGCCTACGGCGTAGACAATCTGAACGCAACTTGGGTTCGAAGCGCTTCTCAGTATCTCGGATATCTCTACGTAACAGACGGGGCTTGGCCGAACCCATACACGGTGCTCCCCAGCTACATGGGAACGTTGATGTCAACTCTGGCGGGCGTGGGCGGTTGACATCGGGCATGACCCGCCTGTGCGGTCTCGCGCCTCCCGCGGGCTCTTCTTCGGTGTAAGTGATTCGCGGACACATTCGCTCACTTCGAGCTCCTTTGCTCAAGCCGTCCTAGGCGAGCCCTCGGAATTTGCCCATAGGCTGTTAGAAAAAACGTCAAACCGGACACTCGGTGAAGCGATTCTCACTTGTGAGAAACTCCGCCTCCTTTGTTGCAACAGTGTCCTCTGGCAAGTTCTCAATCGAGTAGCCGGATCGCGATGTCTACAAGGTCGCCATGGAATGGGAGGGCTACTACGCCTGGCAGCGCGGCGAGATGACAGCAGGGGCGGTTTCGTTGAACCTCTCGGCCTGGTCGAACACGGCCCAGTCGGACAAGCTCAATCCACCAACGCCCGACTCGGTCCCCGCCGTCACCGGCACCATCCCTTGGCAGGCGATGACTTCTCACCCCGTGAGCGTGAGGTTCACGGCGAGCGTTGCTGAGAACTTCACGGCCCCAGTCTCCGCCGAAGGCACCTTCTCGCTTCAGCTTCCTAACATGATGGACTATCAAGTGGATGTCCAATCTCAGAACTCGACGGGCTGCCCAGAATGGTATTACGCCCACACGCTCCAGGTTGCAGCTGGAGTGAACGTCCTGGGTCTCCTGGTGAGAGTCTCCCTCTAAGGCCACTCGAGACCGTGGTTAGCTCAGGACTGGCGACGAGGGGAACCGATAAATCGCGCCGAAGTCGCCGAAGGCCTGTTTGAGGAGCTCACGCTCGATCTTCTTCTCATTGGCGGTTGCCCTCCTCATCAGCTCGGTCGCACATCCTGTCTCAGCCGGGAGCGGGACGTCGAACCTGGCCGCGGGCGCGGCCTCGATGCAGGTGAGCGTGAGAGTGGCTCAGGATCCCATATCCACGCCTCTCGGCTCCCTGGCGATAGTGGCCACAGTAACGAGCGACGGCCAGCCCGTTCCCAACGCGACGGTGGCTTTCAACGACGCGCACAATTCGGCTTTCGGTGACCACGGTTCCACAGCCTCAACGAACTCCAGCGGCGTCGCGGTGGCCGCGATCACCCTGGTTTCCCCATTCCCCGGGAACGACACGATCACGGCTGGTGCGACGGCTTCGGGGTACGGCTCGGCGAAAGGGACGGTCGTGGTCTTCGTCCTCCCATTCGGAATCCAGCAGCTCGCCGTGACCGCCTCTGTAGTCAACAGCGGCGCCTCGGGCGGGAGCAGCGAGGTGATTCAGGGATACGTCGGAACGGTCGACAGCACCTCGTCCAACGGCGTCGCCAACGTGGGGGACTTTTGGTCTCCCGCCATAACGGGTGTTTCGGGTGTCAACGTCACGCTCTCCGACAACATCGGCTCGACCTTCTCTTCCAGGACCCTCACGACCGACGAGTTCGGCTTCTTTTCAGAAAACTTCACGCTCGGCCGGCCTGCCGCAAGCGCCGTTGACGTTCTCACCCTCAGTGCGTCGAGAGACACCTACAACGGGAGCGAATCCTCGATCGCCCTCCTCGTCAACCCGTACAGCCCGAAATCCCTGACCGTCACGCTCGACTCATTCTATCCCTCGACGTACTCGACGATACTGGATTCCGCCACGCTTCAGGCTCGTGTTTCAGCGGGAGGGGCGCCGGTCGCCGGAGCCCCTGTGACGTTCTCCGACTCTCTCGGCTCCCTGTTTGTAGGTCCGAGAGCGACCACCGACGCGTCGGGGACGGCAAGTGCGACCGTCTTCTTCGACTCTCAGAGCACCGGCCTGGACCTCTTCACTGCCCAAGCATCGGAGAACGGTTCGAGCCCAGGTGCGGGGTCCAACACGCTGAGCGTGCGTCCGAACGGGAACACCCAGCTCAGCGTCTCGGAAATAGTAGCTTCGGCGAACCCTGTTGCTGGGACGGCAGAGAGGGTGACCGGCGAGGTCGGTTGGGTCGGGACTTCGACGATGTACGCCTGGTCTCCTAATCAGAACCCGGTCTCCGGAGCGACAGTGGTCATTTCAGACAGCTTGGGATCTTTCGCTCCGCTGACGGTCCTCACCAACGACGCGGGGATCTATTCCGCCACGTTCACGGTCCCAAGCACCGGCGGCAAGCCGGACGTCATAGAGGCCGCCGCGTCGGACCTAGGCTACGGAGGAAGCACGTCCTCGATGCTGATCGTCGTCTCGAGCCAGGGTGCGGTCGGCGCCTCCGCACCCAATGCGACGACCTCCGCGAGCACCACGTCGGCGACGCACCCAGTCACCGGTCCCGCCGCAGGACTATCTTCCACGAGCTCGACGTCGAGGTTCGAGACGTCCAGCTCGAGCACTTCGGCATCGACCTCGCTCCTGTCTTGGTCCAATCCGGCCGTGATACCCTTGGTGGTCGTCGGCTTCGTCGCTGCCGCGCTTGTTGTCTCTCGTGTAGCCTGGGTCAGGAAGAAGAGGACACGCTGACCCGGTAACGGGCTCGCTGGATCATCCGAGGCGACGGGATAGCGGTTGCAGTCACCTTTAATAATTTCATCAAGCCCTCGGAAGTCAGTGAAGTCCAGGACCACGATTCCAATTCTGATCTCGATGACAGCGATCATGGCCCTCAGCCCTTGCTTCACGGCGATCGCATACGCCAACGTCTCGAGCATCCCCTCCTCCATCGGGGTGGCGGTGGCCTACGCCGACACCGAGGGGAGAGGCAACGGCTCTGGGACATGCGCCAGCTGCTTCCCGAGCCCCTGGTGCGGCTCCCCTGGCGTCCAGTTCATCGGCGCCTCGACGAACTACAACGGCAACTCTACCGACACAAGGAACTGCAAGGGAGGAGACTGGGACACCGGCGCGGTACTCGTCATCAACTCTGGGACGGGTCCGATCACCCTGACCAATCTGACCGTCGCGTTTCCTCTTCCCTCGTCTGGAGGTTCGGTCACGCCCACGTGCGCCGCCGAGACGAGGCCGATAACCTTCAACGTCTGGTTCGGGCAGCAATACTACTGGCACAACCCGGCAGACCCCGCATTCGAAGGCGGCCTCGTCACGATCCCCTCCGGAGGAGAGGCGATATTCGCTGGCACGAGCAGCGACAACTCATACCACTGCCCCACGGGCAACTATCCCTCGATCGGCCTCACGAACGGCACATACGACTTCGACACCAGCGACGCCTATTACCTGAACGGATGCACGCCCACGACGGACCCCTCGTCCGCTCCACGAATCACCTTCTCGGCAGATGGATTCGCTGCGACGACGTACAGCGACGGCGGCCACACCCTCGACACCGGCGGCATAGACACCGGGAACTGCGCCCCGACCACGGTTGACCCCCAGTGGGGCCACGAGAACCTGGGTTGGAGGCTCGTCGGAGACGCCTGCGGGGAGGGATGCCCGACGAACCAGCTCGGGACCGCAAGTTCGACGACTCCGACGTCCGCCGTCACGGCTTCAGGCGGGTCCCAAAACTTCACGCTCTATTTGGTCGCCGCCGTGGCTGTCGTCGTAGTCGTCGGGTTCGTCGGATTCGGGGTCACCAGGCGCAAGAAGACCGCGTAGACCTAACGTTGCACTCCGATCGTGGCTTCAAGATGGCTGAGACTTCGCGAGGTGGAATCGGGAAAATGGCCGCAGGTGTGGTCGTCGTCGTGATGGTCGTGATGGTGGTCGCCGTTGGAGGCTTCTTCGCTTCGCAGGGCCCGCCTGTGACGCAGCCTCCTCAGACGAGCCAGACGTCCTCGACCACCGAATCCACTTGCGGAGCGGGGGCGGCCGTCGTCGAGAACCTCACCTCCTCCGCCCCTCCCTGCGGGTGCGCGTTGGCGGTATCAAACTCGAACGGAAGCCTCTACGTTTCACCAAACCCCAAGGTAGGGGACGACGTGTGCATAGAAGCGACTCTCAGCAGTTCGACGGAGGTCTTGTTGAAAGTCACGAACTCGACGGGAAGCGTGGTCTTCTCGGACCAGTGCGTCGCCACCGGAGGAGCGGGTCCTTCGAACGGGGACACGTGCTCGTCGTTGTGGAATACGGCGAATCCAGACCCCCATGGAGGCGCCATCGAGCCCGGGACCTATCTGCTCGCGGCGACGGGGGGGTCTGGAGCGGTCGAACTGGAAGCGAACTTCACCCTCGCCTGAGCCCGATGACGGGCGCGGACGCAACATCTCACGCCTTTCAGGAGGCACCGCTAGAAACTAAATACCCGTGGTTCGGTGCGTGCTCATGGGACTGAAACTCGTCATTCAGGACGACAACGGAAAGGTGCTTGGGATGGTCGACGCGACATCACGGGGCAAGAGCAAGCCGTTCAGCTCTGGTTCGGCCGGCTACTACGTCAACGGCAAGATCTCCCTGCCGTCGGTAATAGACGGCGAGAGCAGGACTCACCAGGTCAGCTGCAGCCTGGTCGAGATCGGGACGAAAGGTAAGTTTCAGCTAGCGAAGTAGCCGTTCGTCAGCCTGAGGAGCCTTCCGTGGGTTCGGCGGGGGGGGTTTCGCTCCGTCTCTCTCCCGCAAGCGACATTGGGGCCTTCCTCAGGTCTCTTCGCGAGCGCTCAGGGCTTGGAGCTTCCTCTTCGGACCAAGAGGATCAGCAGGATGACGACGATTATCGACGGTATGGCCACGCCAACAGCAAATAGGGTCGAGGAGACAGCCCCGCTTTGCGTCACGGTCGTGGTGGTGGTCGAGGTCACAATGCCAGCCGGACCTCCAGAAGAAGTAGTTTGAGTCCCCGAGAGCGGAAGGCCCAGCATGGATACCACGGCGCTTCCCGTCAGCTTGAGCAGGATGGTGTGCGTCCCGTTCTGGAGCGAGACGTCTCCAACCAAGTTCGCAGTGAAGTTGCTCTGCGCGAAATTGTTCGGGATCTCCAGGTAGATCGTGAACAAGATGCTGTCCCCCGGCGCCAAAACCGCGGGGAGGCCGATCGCGGAGTTGCTTTGTGATCCCACCGGCAGGGCGGGGGCGGTCAGCGTTACGTTCTGGATAGTCACGTTTCCTTCCGGCGGCTGGGCAGAGTTGACCACGAAGACGGTGAACAGCTCGTTCCCGCCGGGATAGTTCCCCTGGGCGGCCGCGTTTATGGTGGCCCAGACAGGCTCGGCAGCGAGCGCGTATGGGGAGGTGATGGACACCGCGCGCGCCGGCGCGGCGACCAGGAATGATAGCATCAAGAGCGTGAGCACGGTGGCTCCCATCAGCTTGGGAAGACGCTTTTCCATGGTCACCGCGAGCCTCGACGGCGCTTATAACGTGTGCGGTGTTGACCAGGCTCCAGTCCGCGGCCGGCGGCGCCCGCCGGAGCCGGAATCGGTCTCGGTGATGCTTGAGACATTAATATCCGGCCCTCCGCGGAAAACGCCATGGCGCCGGCATCAAAGTTCGACGTCCTGGTCGTGGGCGGAGGGTTGGCGGGGCTCGTCGCCGCCTCGAGGGCGGCTGAGCTCAACGCCGCGGTCATCCTCCTCGACAAAGGGAGCTTTCTGGGAGAGGGGAACACGCAGACGACGACGGGAGCATACTACACCGCCGGCATACGCGTTAGCTCCGACCCTGACGAGCTGTACACTAGGGCTCTGAGAGGCGGAGCCGCCAACCCCGAGCTCGCGAGGGCTTGGGCCGAAAACTGCCTCAGGGCGCTCGAATGGCTCGAGAAGGTCGGGGTCGAGGTGGACAGGCGCGGAGGCGACGTCCCACGACTCGAGTCCAAGTCGTCCATCTCCACAGCACCGGTCTACAAGGTCGACGTCGGAACCAGTATAGTCAAGAAGCTAAGGACCTTCTTTGAGGCGCGGCAGGGGGTGAGCATGTCCAGGACGCGGGGCCTCAAGCTGTTGACCAGCGGGGGCAAGGTCGTTGGCCTGGAGGCGTCGGACAGCTCCGGCAACAAGGTCACGATAAGGAGCGGTGCGACCGTCCTCGCAACCGGAGGGTTCCAGGCGAACAGGGAGCTGCTGAGGAAGTACGTGGGGCGCCACGCGGACGCGTGCAAGCTCATGGGCTCGTCGACCGCGACCGGGGACGGTCTGAGGATGGCGCTGGACCTCAGGGCGAAGACCGTGAACCTCCAATACATCTACGGACGTCTGGTCTCCCTGAAGGCTCTCACCGACGACAGGTTCTGGCCGTACCCCACCATGGACAGTCTCATCGAGGACGGCGTTGTCGTCGACCGGAAGGGGAGGCGGTTCCGGGACGAGGGGTGGGGAGACATCCCGTTGGCGAACGAGCTTGCGACGTGGGACGACGTCACAAAGGCGTGCCTCATCTTCGACGAGGCGGCTTGGGAGCGCTCCAGCGCCGACACCGAGTCGGTGGTGCCGCCCAACCCTTGGCTCAAGGAGAAGGACGGGCTGCTGTTCAAGGCCGAGACTCTCACAGAGCTGGCGCCGAAGCTAGAGATAGACGCGAAGAATCTAGAGGCTACCGTCGAGCAGTTCAACGCAGCGTCGGTCCGCCGACGGCTCGGCGAGCTGCCGGTCCCGAGGTTCAACAACACGAGGCCGCTCAAGCCTCCGTTCTACGGCGTGAAGCTCCTCCCTGGGATTATATCGACGATGGGAGGCCCGCTGATAAACAGGAGGGCGAACGTCCTCGACAGGAACGAGAAGCCCATACCCGGTCTCTTCGCCGCGGGCGACCTTGTCGGGGGGCTCATGGGAGGTCGGAACGGCGGGTACGTGGGCGGCATCTCCCAGGCGGCGGTGACCGGGCTCCTAGCTGGAGAGGGAGCGCGGAAATACGCCATGGGTCCGATGCCGTAGGCTGAGCTGCAAACAGGCAGACCGGCGTCCAGTCGAAGGGGGCTAGCTCTCGGAGTTCCTGTAGGAGACGCCGAGCGCCTCCCAGTAAGTCGCGGGTGTCCCTATGTCTATCCAAGACTCTTCGGGCTTCAGCTCAACGCCGACCACCTTCTTGCCCTCGTCGAGCAGAGTCTGGATGCCGTCGGTCAGCTGCAGCTCACCCGCGATCCCTGGGCCGGCCTCCTCGAGGGCCTCGAAGATCGAGTGCCTGAAGAGGTAGACGGGGGTCACGGCCAGGTTCGACTTCGGGGCCTTCGGCTTCTCGACGATCTGGTCGATGGCTACGAGGCCCCTCGAGCTCTTGCCCGTGGCGACTCCGTACATTCGCGGGTCTTGGACCTTGCGAAGGGCCAACGAGCACTCTGCCCCTCCCTCGAAGGAAGAGAGGAGCCTCCTCAGGTGCCCAAAGTCGGTGCAGTAGACGTAGGCGTCTCCCGCATGGACCAAGAAGGGGTCGCCTCCTGCGAAGACCTTGGACTGAAGGACCGCGTGGCCGAACCCAAGCGGGACGGGCTGGTTCACCCACATTATGCTGGCATCGTCTATGCGCGCGTAGAACCTCTCGAGAGCGGAGGCCATGGCAGCCTTTGGAGACGGCGTCGACTTGTCGCGGACTGTGAGCCGCTTCAGATACTCGCTGTCGGGCGTGAAGTGGTCCTCGATAGCCCTCTTCCCGCGCCCCACGACGAAGCAGAACTCCCTGATGCCAAAGTCGAAGAGCTGCTCGAAGACGAGCTGGACGAGCGGCTTTATGCATAGCTCGCCGCCCTCCTTCGCGAAGACGGGGAGCATCTCCTTGGGCTGGACCTTGGTCGCCGTGAGGAGCCTCGTCCCCAGCCCGGCGACCGGGATAACCGCCTTGATGTCCTTGGGGGTCATGCGTCTCGTCTCTGGGCTGGGAGCGCGCCCTCGGCGCCGCTTAGCCTCTGCTCTGGGCTTCCGGTCATTGGAGAATCACCCTCAGCCCCTGCGCTCGACCGTAGGGGCGGCCTCGAGCGGCTCCACCTCTAGGGTCTGAGATCGGGAGTCGAACTTCATCGTCGCGGCGTTCGAGAGGGTCCTCTCGGCGAGGGCGGGGAAGTCGTACCGGAGCGAGGCCTCGAGGACCGCCTGCACGTTCATCCTGGTCCGTGGGTGCCGGCTCACGATGGAGCAGCAGTCCTTGTAGTCCGCTATAGAGTCCTCGTAGGTGCCGAGCTCCTGGGCTAGCTTCACTATCTCGGACTTGTCGTACCCCACTACCGGCCGGAGCGTGGGCATCGAGGCGCCCGCGTCGATGCAGGCCAGGTTGTAGAGTGTCTGCGACGCCACCTGCCCGAGGTTGTCCCCCGTCGAGATGGCGATGGCGCCGACGCGGTGGGCGACCTTCTCGGCGACGATCCGCATGAAGTGCCGGAAGACCACCGGCTCGTACTCCTGGCGCAGGTCGGCTGTCGCTAGTTGGTAGTCCGTGAAGGGGACGAGGACGATGCGGCCTCCGCCGATGCCGAACCTCGAGAGCGCCTTCAACAGGCGGGCCATCTTGGTCTCGAGGATCTGCTCCGCGCTGGGAGCGACGAAGAAATGGACGTAGGTCAGGTCGCAGCCGCGCTTCATCATGAGCCATGCGGCCACCGGCGAGTCTATCCCCCCGGATAGCAGGTGCACGACCTTGCCCGTGACGCCGACGGGCAGACCCCCCGGCCCCTTCTCCTTGGACGTGTAGAGAAGGACACGGTCGGAGAGGATGTCGACGAAGAGCGTGGCCTGCGGGTTCGAGAGGTCGACCCCCAAGCCAGTATCCTTGAGCACGTCCTCGCCCAGCTTGACGGCCATCTCTTGCGAGGAGAGCTCGTAGCTCTTGTTGGCGCGCTTCGCGGTGACCCTGAACGTTGAGGGGTGCGACGTCTCCTTGAGGAGGGCCATCTCTCTCGCAGCTGCCGCCCTGACGCCTTGGTAATCGAGAGGGCATTCGACGACCTTCGCGAGCCACGCCACCCCGAAGACGGGCTTGAGGACGGCCATGGCGACCCGCCAGGCCTCGGGGTCGTCGTCCTTGGAGACCACCAGGCGCTGGTCCACCAGCTCGACCTTGAACTTCCCCATGGGCTCTAGCTTCTCAAGCAGGTTCCTCTCGAGGTGGTTCTCGAAGAATGCGCGGTTGTTCCCCTTGGTGCCGATCTCGGCGTAGTGGACCACCAACGAGGTGCGAGCGGGGCCGGAGGCCATGTCTGGGCTGGTGCTCGGCTCCGTCGGATATAAAGGCGGAGAGCTCTCGAAGCTCGTGGGCGGGCGACCGGAATGAAAACGGCCTTGAAAATGCTTTTTCAAGGCCCAAAACGGGCTCATGGCGCCTATGCCTAGCAAGAAAGGAGATTTTCACATCCCAGGGGCGTCCCGGCACCTGCCCCCTGACAAGGAATTTCACGCTGAGCACATTACGATCCAGTTGAAGGTCGACCTCGAGAAGAAGCAGATAAGCGGGGCCTGCAGGACGAAGCTCATCCCGCTGAGGGAAGGAATCGGCGCGCTGCACCTCGACGCGCGGGAGATGCGCATCCTCGGCGTCACGCTCGACGGGGTGCGGGTCCCGTTCGAGCACGACGGGAACGTCCTGACGGTCTCCCCGCCGGGGCCTCTCGCCACGGCGGCCCACGAGCTGAGGGTGGACTACTCCTCGGAGCCGCGGCAGGGCGTCTACTTCATCTCTCCAGACGAGGAGTTCCCGGACAAGCCGGTTCAGGCGTGGTCCCAGGGGGAGCCGGATTTCTCGAGGTACTGGTTCCCCTGTCACGACCACCCCAACGACAAGGCGACCTCCGAGATGGTGGTCACCGTCCCCGAGGGGTACCTCGTGATCTCAAACGGCAGGCTAGTCTCGAAGGAGCAGGCGGACGGCTGGGTCACCTTCCACTGGAAGGAGGACGTCCCCCACTCCGCGTACCTGAACTCGTTCGTCGTGGGCAGGTTCGGCGTGATCGAGGACGAGGCAGCCGGCGTGCCCCTGCAATACTACTTCCCCGAGTCGAAGCGCGGCGACGCGCTCCGGCTCTTTGGGCTCACTCCGGACATGCTCAGGGTCTTCGAGTCCCTCACGCGCATGAAGTACCCCTTCGAGAAGTACTCGCAGGTCGCGGTCCACGACTTCCTCATCGGAGGCATGGAGAACGTGAGCGCGACGACCCTCACCGACACCAGGTTCCCCGACGAGAGGTCCGAGGAGGATTACGCCGCGAGGTACTCGAGGCCGGACAGGAACCACATCGAGCTCGTCGCGCACGAGCTCGCCCACATGTGGTTCGGCGACCTGGCCACCGCGAAGCACTGGTCGCACCTCTGGCTCAACGAAGGCTTCGCGACCTACTTCCAGGCGCTCTACACCAAGGAGAAGTTCGGCGAGGACGAGTTCCGCCACGACATGCACTCAAAGGCGGAGACCTACTTCGAGGAGGACGACACGATGTACAGGAGGGCCATCGTCGACGACGTCTACGTCTACTCGGACGACGTCTTCGACTCTTACGCATACGAGAAGGCCGCCTGGATGATACACCAGCTGAGATACATCCTTGGCGACGACGTGTTCTTCGACGCGACCAGCGAGTACCTGAAGCGGTACGCCGGCTCGAACGCGGACACGCACGACTACATGAAGGTCATGGAGGAGAAGAGCGGGCTCTCCCTCGAGGGCTACTTCGAGCAGGCCTTCTTCAAGGGAGGGCACCCGGAGTTCGAGGTCAGCTACTCGTGGGACGAGGGCACGCACACGGCAGAGGTCGGGGTCAAGCAGACCCAGCTCACCGACGAGATCACGCCCGTCTTCTCGCTCCCCTGCGACATCGCGTTCTACGTCCCCGGCGCGGCCGGGTCGGCGAAGAACGGAGGGAGGCACGTCAAGCGGGTCCGCCTCGGCTCGAGGGAGGAGAGGTTCCACTTCGAGCTGCCGTGGAAGCCTACCATCGTGGAGTTCGACCCGGAGGAGCGCCTGCTGAAGAAGGTCAAGTTCGAGAAGCCCGTCTCGATGCTTCTGAGCCAGCTCGAGGCGAGCGTCGACGCGTCGAGCAGGAGGAGGGCGGCCGAGGGGCTCGCCTCGTTCAGCGGTGCCCCCGAGGTGGTCCAGGCCCTCGAGAGGGCGGTCAGGAGGGAGGACCATCACTTCTCGGTCCGGTCTGAGGCCGCGAAGACCCTGGGCAGGATCGGGACCAAGGACGCCCTCGAGGCGCTCATCGGCCTTTCGGGCTTGAGCAACAGGAGGGTGAGGCGCGCGGTCGTGGCGGCTCTCGGGGAGTTCAAGGACGCGAGGGTGGCGAAGCCGCTCCTCGCCGCGCTCCGCAAGGACGAGAGCCCGTACGTCCAATGCCAGGCGGCGGTCTCCTACGGGAAGGCGCGGCTCCCTGACGCGTTCGACGTGATCACCTCGGCGGTCGGGACGCCCTCGCCGGAGGAGGCGGTCACCGAGGCCTGCCTGGAGGCGCTGGGTTACGTCAAGGACGCCAGGACGAGGGAGTTCCTCAGGAAGCACCTCCCCTACGGTAAGCCGACGCGGGTCCGCGTGGGCGCGTTGAAGGGGCTCTCCAGGCTCGGATGGCTCGAGGAGCTGGACGTGGCCACCCTGAAGGAGCTCCTTCTGGAGGACAAGGAGTACGCGGTACGGTCCCAGGTCTTGGACGTGACATCCGAGCTCCTCGACAAGAGGCTGCTCTCCGCGGTGAGGGAGGCTTCCGTGAAGGACATCGACCCACGGGCGAGGAGGAGGGCGATGGAGGTGGCGTTGCGGCTCGCGGACGCGTCGTCCACGGAGAAGGCCCTTAGCGAGGTGAAGGACGACTTGGAGCGGGTCAGGATGGAGAGCAAGGAGTTCAGGGAGAGGTTCTCCAGCATGAAGCTCTCGTGAGAGGCGCGCTCAGGCCAGTCGGGGAAGGAGCTGCTCGAGCTCGACCAGCGAGCCTATGGTGTAGTCGGGCCCTAGCTTGCGGAGCGCGTCCTCGTCGTATCTGTGGGTCGCGACAGAGGCCACGCGGATGCCTGCTCCCTTCGATGCCAGTATGTCCGTAGGGCTGTCGCCCACGTATAGGACCTCTCTCTTTTGCAATCCGAGTTCCGCGAGAGCGGCCGTGATGCCCGCTGGGCGGGGCTTCATGGCCGGGAGGTCGTCTCTGGTGAACGACCTGTGGAAGTATCTGGCGAGGTGGAGTTCCTCTAGCGCATACCGCGTGGCCGCCCGGCCGCTGTTCGTGAGCAGCGCGAGGGTGATGGGCACCTTGCCCTCTCCGCTCAGCCTCGAGAGGATGACTTCGGCGCCCGGGAGGAGCTGCGAGTGCCGGATCCATTCCACCTCTAGGGCGTCCAGCGCCTTGAAGGTCCTTCTCTTCACGTCCTCGTAGTCCGCCTTCACGAGCCCGTCGTCTATCTGCGATCTCGCGCGGTCGAGGATGTCCTGGACGTAGACGCCCTTCGAGTCGGCCTGGATCAGGTCCATCCTGAACCCCCCCTGCGAGAGCTCCTGCACGATCTCTCTCCTGAACGCCGAGCCGTCGGCGTGGAGCGAGATGAGCGTCCCGTCCAGGTCGAAGATTATCCCCTTGAGCAAATCCAGCACCGCATGCCGACGGGGTCGTTAGGTAAGCTTTCCTCAGATCTTGCCCTTCGCGAAGAGCAACAGGATCGCAAGGCCCGCCAGACCGAGGGCTATGGCGAGTATTACGACCGGTTGCGAGAGGTCCGACTGCGTGCTGAGGGCGGCTATGAGCCGGAGCGAGGGCATGCGTCTTATCCTGAGGAAGGCCGGCATGGGCCACTTAAATATTTGCGGGCTTTCGTCGGCCCATGGCGCGCGTTTCGCTCCTCGGCGGCGTCGGCGAGATAGGCGGGAACAAGATACTCGTCGAGGACAAGGACGCGCGGGTGATGCTGGACTTTGGGATGTCGATAGCCCAGCGCGCGAGGTTCTTCTCCGACCCATACGTGTCGCCAAGGCGGCCCGAGAGCCTCCTGACCCTCGGAATAATTCCGAGCATCGAAGGCGTCTACAGTTGGGACACCGGGGAGAGGAAGCTCGACGCCATCTTCCTCAGTCACGCCCACCTTGACCACTACGGCTACCTCTCGATGGTGCACAGGGACGTGCCTGTCCACTGCGGGGAGACTACGGAGAGGCTGATGGCCGCGATCACAGAGACCAAGCGGGCATCTTTCGAGACCGACTACAAGGGCCTCGTGTACAAGACCTTCAGGAGCGGAGCCTCGGTGAAGGTCGGGAGCATCAC
>Ga0307372_10006213_pt1 | contig 17590 bp, 10 predicted proteins | sample OX1MG_FD_202533 | JGI IMG/M metagenome (GOLD analysis project Ga0307372, IMG submission 202533) | Soil microbial communities from Risofladan, Vaasa, Finland - OX-1 | ecosystem: Environmental > Terrestrial > Soil > Coastal area > Acid sulfate soil | place: Finland: Risofladan, Vaasa | collected... | reverse complement strand
TGGTGAACGCCGGCGGCGTGGTGGGACGCGTGGCGGCGGTGGCGCCCTTCTCGGCCAAGATCTTGCTGATCACCGACTACACGTCGAGCGTACCCGCGGTGGTGCAGCAAGGACGCTGGTGGGGCATCGTGCGCGGCTCGCAGACGCGCGCGCAGATGACCTACATCTCGCAGGACGCCACTTTGAAGAAGGGCATGCGCGTGGTGACGGGCCGGGGCAGCATCTTTCCCGCGGGACTGCTCATCGGCCACATCACCGCGGTGATCCGCAGCGATGCCAGCCTCTATCAGGTCGCCAAGATCGAGCCCTCCGCCGGGTTCGGACGCCTCTCGCGCGTCCTCGTGCTCCCCAAGCCCGGCTCGTTGACGAAATGAGCGACGTCGACCGTCCGGCGCGGTGGCCCAGCCTCACGGTCGCGGCCGCCGCCGCGATCGTGCTGCAGGCGACGTGGCTCCACGCGCTGACGTTGCGCGGCGGAGCGCTCGACCTGGTGGTGATCTTCGTCTCGTGGTACGCGGCGACGGCGGGTGCGGCGCGCGGCTTGATCTACGGGGTGCTCTGCGGCTTGGCGGAGGATGCCCTGGCGCTCCGCACCGGCGCTGCGCACGGCCTGGCGCTCGCGCTCACGGGCGTCGTCTGCGGCATGGGCTCGCGCTTCGTGCTGCCGGACTCCGTGCTCGCCATCGCGGGCATCGTCGCGATCGGAACCTTGGTGAACGCCGGCGTCTTCTGGAGCGCGATGTCCCTGGGCGGCTATCCCGCGGGTCTCGGCACGCTGCACTTCCACCGTGCCCTCTGGGGCGCGCTGCTGGACACGCTCGTCTTCCTCGCTCTCTGGAGCGCTGCGGCATGGCTGAGAAACCGTCAGAGCACGCGCTGAACCCGCGCCGTCTGTGGGGCTTCGTCGCCGCGCTCGCGCTGATCGTGGCGGCACTGGCGGGGCGTCTGGCCGACGTTCAGCTCGTGCACGGTCAAGAGTACGCGGCTGCCGCGCGCGCCAACCAGATCCGCCAGATCGAGATCGCGGCGCCGCGCGGCCTGATCTACGACCGCCGGGGCGTGGTGATCGCCCGCAGCCGGCCGTCGTTCGTGCTTGCCGTGATTCCCTCGGAGGTGGTCAAGGCGCCGCGGACGATCTCCCGCGTCGCCGCGCTGATCGGACGCCCGGAGCAAGAGCTCTGGCACGTGCTCCTTCACCATCGCGGGATCAACTACCGCAGCTTCGCCGAGCTGCAGACCTACGAGCCCTACGGCCCCGTGATCCTCGCCCGCGAGCTGCACCCCGACCAGGTGGCGCGGCTCGTCGAGGCCGCCGAGAATCTGCCGGGCATCGACGTCGAGGTGCAGCCCGTTCGCGACTATCCGTACGGCGTTGAGGGGTCGCACCTGCTGGGCCACGTCGGCCAGATCACCGAAGCGGAGTATCAACGTCTCAAGCACCTGGGCTACTCGCCCAACGACGTGATCGGCAAGGACGGGCTGGAGGCGGTCTACGACAGTTACCTGCGCGGCACGCCCGGCGGCAAGCGCATCGTCGTGGACGCGCAAGGCGACGTGGTGCGCAACGTGGGCTACGTCGATCCCAAGCCGGGCGACAGCCTCCTCACCTCGATCGACTGGCGGCTGCAGAGCTACGTCGAGACAGCGATGCGCCGCGAGTTGGCGCGTCAAGGGCGGCTGGTCGGGCGGCGGCTGGCCGGCGCGGCCGTGGCGATCGATCCGAACACGGGCGGCGTGCTGGCCCTGGTCTCGATGCCGAACTACAACCCCAACGACTTCGCCGACGGCATCAGCGAGAAGCAATACTCCGCGTACCTGAACGACAAGCTGCGCCCGCTTTACGACCGCGCCATCGCCGCGGCCACCGCCACGGGATCGACGTTCAAGCCCATCGTCGCCTCCGGGGCGCTGGCCTCAGGGGTCATCACCGCCAACGAGCGCTTCTTCGACGGCGGTCACTACGCGTGTCACGGCGCCGTCTTCCACGGCTTCGAGAACGAGGCGCTGGGCTGGATCGACATGTATCAGGCGATCGCCGCGTCGGACGACGTCTACTTCTATCACATGGGCGATCTGCTCGGTCACGCGCGCCTGCGCTATTGGGCGCACGAATTCGGACTGGCGCACAAGACCGGCATCGATCTCCCCGGCGAGTACGTGGGCAATTGGCCCACCAACGCCTGGACCATGAAGGTGTACGGCGTGCCGCTGGAGCCCTCCGACGCGTGCATCCTGGCCATCGGCCAAGGCGCCATGGAGGCCACGCCGGTGCAGATGGCCGACGCCATCGCCGCCATCGCCAACGGCGGCACGCTCTACGAGCCGCGCATCGTCAAGGCGATCCGCAACTGGCAGGGCAAGACGGTGAAGACGTTCCGCCCCAAGGTGATCCGCCGCGTCCCCGTGCCGGCGAAGGACCTTGCCGTGGTGCGCAAGGGGATGTCGATGGTGACCGGCGCCGGCGGCACCGCCTTCGGACTCACCATCCAAGGGCTGCCGTACGGCGGCAAGACGGGCACGGTGGAGACGGAGGGCGGCAACGGGCCGAACACCACGTGGTTCGTCGCCTTCGCACCGCTCGATCACCCCAAGGTCGCCATCGCGGTCTACATGGAGATGACCGGCGGCTACGGCGCCACCGTGGCGGCCCCGGTGGCCGCGTACGCGCTGGCCAAGTACTTCGACAAGCCCGTGCCCGCGGCGGCCGGCTTGGGCCGCTAGTCGTCTAGTAGTAGAACTGCAAGTCGTAGGTGATGGTGGCCGAGTAGGTTCCCGCGGGGATGTTGCTCGGCACGGTCAGCTGCAGGTCGATGCAGATGGTCCTGTTGGTGTTCGCCGCTCCCGTGAAGACCTGCTCCCCGGGGCTCCCGCTGTTGACGAACGGCGCGTACGTGGTGGTCACCGTCTCCGCCAGCCACGCCAGGTCGCTCTTCAAGGAGTAGTTGAACGTGGGAAACGGCAGCGATCCCGACGTCGAGGAGCCGTAGACCCAGTCCATCACGCGCCACAGGTACGGCGAGAACGCGTAGACCGAGTACGCGCATGCGTAGGTGTTGGCGCCGTACCCCGCGTTGAGGATCGTGTTGTTGGAGATGATGTGCAGGTACATGGAGGTGGGGTCGGCCTGCACGTTCATCGTCACGGGGACGGTGCCTTGCGTGACGGCCACCATGTGGTAGGCGCTCAGGAGCGCGGGGTTCAGCCGCGCGAAGACCTCGGGATGAGGCGCGGGATGCCTGACCGCCTGCGCCACGGTGCGCGGAACGTAGACGATGGGCGAGGGCGTGACGGTGACGGTGACGGAGACCGTCTTCTGCGTCAGGTCGCGCCAGGAGCCGGCCATCGCTGGCGTCCACGCGACCACGCCCGCGGCGACGATCAGGCTGAGGATCAGAGAGAGACGCTTCACGTTGCCACCACCGTATAGACGACGTACACCGTGAACTGGGCCACGGGCGCGGAGCCCGAGAGCCGCAGCTGGTAGTCGTAGCCCTGGTTCGCCATGTTCCCCGAGAGTCCGACCGTCGAGCTCGGATAGGCCCAGATCAGCGCGGATGACGGCGGGCCGCCCGCCCCGTAGGTGATCCCCGTGCTGGTGCCGCTGCCGGTCACCATGGCGCTGGTCTTCTCGAACGGGACCGCGGCGCTGAAGGGCGTGTTGGACGTATTCGTCGGCAGCCAGAAGAGCGTGGTCCCGATGGGCCACGTGCCGTTCGACACGGACTGGAAGTCGCTGCTCCCCTCCGCGAAGACCTGGAAGCCGCTCGAGTCGTTGGTGAGCACGGAGACCTGCGCCGCATCCCGGTAGAGGTAGTTGTACCCCTGGACCACCTTGCCGAAGTCGACGTAGCCGCCGCTGGGCGCCGCGCTGGGTCCCGGCGCGGGGGTGGGGCTCGCCGGGCCGCCGGTCGGACCGTAGCCGGTCTGGAAGTTCGGCGTGAGCGACATCGAGATGATGACCGCCGTCTTCCACGTCGCCTTCACCGAGCCGACGGCCGCGCGACCCGCGCCCGCCGTGGTCGCCAGCAGCGCCGCGACGATGAACGATGCCAGGATCCCTCGCTTCGCGTTCATCTCAGTTCAGCACCAAGGTGTAGGTGATCACGGCGCTCTGCGGAGAGCTGCTTCCCGTCGAGTTGACGTAGTAGCTCATGATCGTGTCGATCGGCTGACGATGGGCAGCGCCGTTGAACGACGAGATCTGCAAGCCCGGGTTCCCCGCGGTCGGTGAGGCGATCACGGGCAGCGTGGCGAACGCCGTCTGGCCGACCGTGAAGCCGCCGACCACGGTCGAGTGTCCGGCGTCGCCCTCGGTTTGGAGCTGCTGCGTTCCGCCGCCGTTGAGCGGGTTGTTGTTCGTCGATGCGTAGAGGGTCCAGCCATCGGGCGAAGCGGCGTCCGAGGTGACGCTCGCGTTCACGAGATCGGTGGCCGTGAACGTGCCGACGAAGTTGCCCAGCGTGATCAGCGGCGGCGACTGCGTGGTGTCGACGACGCAGTTCAGACACGATGTCACCGGCGTGGAGCCGCCGGGCCCTGGGTTCGTCAGCACCGTGTTCGTTCCCGACGGCGGCGTGATGATGTTCATCTGCGCGTCGAGCGCGATCTGCAGGGAGTCCGCGGCGGGATACGGCGGCTGCGCCGTGATGGTCGCGCCGCCCGCGCCCGTCGACGTCACCTGCGCCGGCCAGTCGAAGTAGCTGCCGACGTCGTACGGCGCGTGGGCGTTGAAATAGATGTCCAGCACGTCGCCGGTGACCAGGTTGCAGCCGGTGAGCGTGATCGTGCCGTTGACGCCTCCCGTGGTGGGGTTGGAGTAGTTGGCACCGTTGAGGGCGCCGCTGCACGTGCCGGACGAGGCCGCCCCGTTGCCCGTGACGTAGGGCGCCGTGGTGAAGGTCCAGTTCACGCCTGCCGTGTCGGTGCCGTTGGTGAAGGCACGGGTCTGCCCCGGCACAGTGAGGGTGACGCTGGAGATCGTCTTCTGGCCGTTGTTGGTGATCTGGTAGAGGAACGAGCTGCCGCCCGTGTAGCTGGCGTCGGTTCCCACTTGCGGCTGCGATCCCGCGGGGACGGGCGTCGGGTTCGTGGCCGGAGGCAGCGCACCGACGTAACCGCCAACGTTGGTGAAGATCACTTGGGCGGAGGTGGCCGTCACCTGCAGCGGCGCGTTCTCGGAGGGCGAGGTGGTGGCGCCGCCGTTGGCGCCCACCGCCGTCCACTGCACGTTATACGTGCCGGCGGGGCCGGGGTTGGCTCCGGCGGCGTAGTTGAACGTGATCGGCAGCGTCTGCCCGGGCGACAGCGAGTACTGCTCGTAGGCGGAGGAGCACGGCTTGGCCGAGCCGATGGGGCAGACCTGGATGACGTAGGTGGCCGGAGGACCCGCCGAGGTCTGCTGCACGTACCAGTTGGCCGGCACGGTGATGCTGCTCGGGATGATCTGCTGCGGCACCGTCAGGTTCAGTTGGTCGACGTAGTCCGGGAACGAGCTCGATGCGGTGCTGGTGTTGGTGAAGTCCAGCGTGGTGGCCGTGGCCGCGCTCAACGGTCCCAGCGGGATCGCGCCGGGGGTGAACGTCGCGCTCATGGTGGTCGGGTCGAGCGAGTAGACGGCCAGCTCCGTGGAGTCGATGTTCGTGGCGCCGACGATGGCGCTGGTCACCGTGCCCGTCGAGGAGAGGCTGTACGGCGCCTGCCCGCCCGGCGTGTTGAAGTCGGCCGTGCCGGCGATCGTCTGGTAGCCGAACGGCACCGGGAACATCGGGAAGAGCATGTTGTAGACGACGGTCTTGTTGAACGCGATCGGCGTGCAGCCGTTGCAGTACAGCTCGAGCTGATTGGTCCCCAGCGCGGCGTTTTGGCCCTGCGTCAGGAGCCGCCACCGAGCTTGGCCGATGCCACCGACCGTCACGGACTGCAGCGTCGGCACCTGCGTGTTGGCGTCGTAGCTGTTTGGGAACGTCAAGAGGATGTCGTAGATCTTCTCGTTCGGGCCGCTGTTGCTCACGGTGAAGGTGAGCGGGTAGTTGCCCGTGGCCCCGGACGTCCCGCTGATGTACATGGCTTGGTCGTAGCGCGGCGCTCCCACGGGCGCCGGGCCGCCGGTGACCGTGAAGGCCTCCGTCGCGTTGCCCGAATAGGCCGCGCCCTGCTGCAGGACGAGCAACGAGTTGGACACTACGTCGAGCGCGCTGTAGGCGATGCCGTGCTGCGGCAAGATGCTGGTCTGCACGTTGCATGGAGAAGACTTGCAGACACTGCCGCTTTGCAGACTGACCGTGACGTTGAACGAGAGCGTCGTGGTGCCGTTCAAGGTCGCCGTCGGGTTGGCGGGATCCGGCGTCACCTTGATCTGCGTGCTCGCGCCGCCCACGTACGCCACGTCCCAGATGTTGCCGGCCGTGTCGGTCGCGGTCGTGTTTCCGCCGGGCAACGCGAGCAGCTCGCCCTTCCCGTCGTTCGAGAGCTCGACGCCGGAGATTCCGTCGGCATTCCACGAGCCAAAGGCCGTCCCCGCCGTGTTCGAGACCGTCACTTGCGCGTTGGTGCCGCTCACGAGCGTGGCCAAGATGTTCGTGCTGGGGTTCGTCCACGCGAAGCCGCCTTGGTAGCCCAGCAGCGTGAACGATTTCGAGCCGAGGACCGTACCCAACGTCTGGTCGTAGAGCTGCGCGGTCAGGACGTTCGGCGCGAAGTACGTCATCGTTGGGCCGAGCGCGGTCAAGAGCGACTGGTTGGCCGGGAAGGGGTTCTGGTTGATGGTGACCGTGCCGCCGGCTTGCGTCGCCGCGGGGAGATTGCCGGACGGGACGTTGTCGCTCAAGCCGTTGTTGAGCACCACGCCGTTGGGGTCGCTGACCGTGAGCGCGATCTGGTGACCGTTGGAGCTCGCCGGGAGGCCGGTGATGTTGTACGAGAGTCCCGTGACCGAGGCGTCGATGAAGCCGTCCGTCGCGAACGTGTCGTTGAGGTTGACGCCCGTGCCCACCGCCGTGTTGTACGGCGTCAGCGTCCACGCGAGCGTCGACGGCTCGATCGAGATCTGCTGCGTCCCCACCAGCGAGTTGGCCGTGGCGTCGTAGAGCTCCACCGAGTAGGTGCCCGTCGCCGGCGACGCCCCGGTGGGCCAACCGATGGTGAGCTGCCCGGTGGGTACCGCCGTTCCCGCGGTCGAGCCGGCGACGAAGCACGTGCCTGGCCGTGTGGCCGCGGACGTCGGCACGCTGTAGACGCACGGGAGATTGGCGCCGCCGGTGTAGACCCAGCCGATGGCGTATTGGTGACTGGTGTTCAAGCCCGTGGCGTTGACGTAGATCGTCGAGCCGGGCGTGAAGTCATTCGACGGATGGAGCAGCGCGCCGTCGGCGTACGTCTCGAAGTGCTGGCTGGCGATCACGACAAAGTATGTGACCGTCTCGTACTGGCCGGTGGCACGATTCTGCATCGCGATCGCCCAGACGCCGGAGTACGGGGCCGCGGTCCCGGGATTGGGAGCCGGGTTGAACGGCGTCCCGAAGTACATGTAGAACCAGCCCCAACAGTTGCCGTTTCCGTCGGTGTTGAAGTAGTTCGACGTGTACGATGTACCGTCGGGCGGAAAGATCGTGTACCGGTACTGGTCGCCCGGCCTCATGCCGGCGCACTGAATCAGCTGAAAGCTGTTGTAGGCGAGCGTCTCGTCGTAGACCGGCCAGTTGTTGCCGATGCTGCCGTCGCCGGTGAGGACGATCGTGGACCCCGATGCGCTGGCGATTCGGCGCGCGGCCGGGTTGATGAGCGCCATCGCGCGAGTGACGGAGAGCGACGCCGGCTTGCGCGCGGCGGGATCGGGAGAGAACGTAAGCCGCGGGCCGCGCAGCGCACCGGCCGCTCCCGCAGCCGCGGTGGGCGGAGGCGTCGGGGCTACGTTGAACGGCAGCGGCGGAGGCGTCGGCGGGGGCAGGCGGCGGAGCTCCCCGCCTCCCGGGGCCTGGGGACCGGCCAAGACGTGTTGGCTCGCCATCGCAACCGCTGCGATGACCACCAAGACCGTCAGCCAGAGCCGGCCAAAGCGTGACATCCCCCAACCCTTCTACGTCATCCGTGACGATGTCGGCGCAGCGGCGGCGACATCGGGTTCATCTCAGCGCACCGTGAAGGTCTTCTCGCCGCCCGTGAGGTTCGGTCCGCCGTAATCGATCAGAGCGACGGCGGTGTACGACCCGGGGGCGAGCTTCTTGCCGACCACGTCGACGATGCGCGATCCACCACGCTCCACGAGCATCTGCTTGGGCAGATCGATCCGCTCCACCACGTTGGAGCCTTGCTTGACCTCGATGCGCCCGTTCAGGTACACGTGGGCGTTGCCCGTATTCTTGAATCCGACCAGGTAGCGCTCGCCCACGGGCGTGGCGTGCGTCGAGAGGTCGTCGACCTCTCCCGAGAGCTGCAGGGTATTGGGAACCAGCTCGTAGATCTTCGCCGCGATCCGCTCCGAGAACGACACCCCGCCGGGTTTGCGCGTGGGACGCGTTTGGAAGAACGCGATCACGGAGTGCTCGCCGGTGGTCCCCGCCGGTACCGCCACCGAGACGCGCACTTGCTGCAGCGTGTTCGGCGCGATGTCGAACTCACGGGGGTTGAGCGACATCCACGGGGCCATCGAGTACTTGTTCTTGCCCGGAGGCAGGAAGACGTACTGCCCGTTCGCTCCGACCGTGAAGTCGACCAGGGAGACCTGGATGTGGACGGTGTCGCCGCCCGTGTTCCGGACCGTGATCGGGAAGGTCTGCGTCTGGCCCGCCGGCACTTCCATCTCGTACTTGGCGGGGGAGACGTCGAGCCCCAGATCGGCCGGAGCCGAGCGCGGTGTGAGGAGAGCCAGCGCGATAACCGCGAGCGCCGCGGACCACTTTGCCACAGTCATACCCTTACTTATCGGCGCCGGGACCGTCCGGCGGAGCCGAAGCCCCGCCGGACGACATCACCTCTCCCGTAGACCAGTTCTGCTGGAACCCGTCCGTGGTTCCTAGGCGGGGACGAGGACGATCGTCATGATCGCCGACGACGCCCCCGTCGACGCCGCACCCTTGTCGAGGTTCAGCTGCACGTCCTCGGCGGAGTAGACGGTGCCCGCCGGAGCGGTGGCCTGCGAGGCCCACTTCAGACCGTTGGTGCCGGCCTCGGTGTAGTACTCGAAGCCACTGGTCACGATGCCCGCGCCGGGGCCGCCATCGGTGGAGCCGGGACCGCCGCCGGCGTTGGTCAGCGTGCCGCCGGTGCCCGTCGGGATCACGGCGCCGCCGGCGCCGCACGCGCTCAGCGCGCCCGCCGTGAACGTGCCCGCGGCCGGGTTACCGCTCTGCGCGGAGTTCGCCGCGGCCGCCGCGGCCGGCGTCAGCGGGAAGGAAGCGCCGCCGTCGGGGAAGGCGCAGAAGCCCGTTCCCGTCGTGGGAGCCGCGTCGAGATACTGATAGACCGCGAAGCCGCCGGCGTCGTTGGTCTGCACCGCCGCCTCGATGGCGTTGGCATAGAGGCAGCCGACGGGGGCCGTGAGGCTCGGGTTGAGCGTGCCGAAGCTGAGGTTCAGCGTCGACTCGCTGGTGGGAGCGCCGGTGACGCCCGTGCCGCAGACGCCCGCGGCGCTGGGCAGCAGGTTCGGAGCGGCGATGCCCTGCGTGAAGGCGGCGGCACCGAATTGCGTCGCCAGCTGGAGCGAGGCGGAGACCGCCACGTTCCACGTCATCTTGACGGAACCATAGTGCGGCGCCGGCGCAGCGAACGCCGTGGTCGAGGTCGCCGCCAGGCCCAATGCGAGCACGGCAGCGGAGAAAGCTCGTTTCATCGTTGATTCGTTCCCTTTCGGCATGTGCTACGGGAGAGTCTGATCGTGCCATCCTTGGCCGCAGAAGCTCTCACACCCGGATGATACGCGAGTCACAAGGGGGACACCAGATGTTTCGGCCACCTGGCGGCCATTCTTTACGGCGCTTTTACCGGGGCCTGACGCGCGGTTTACGCACCTTTACGTTGCGTTGACACTCGGCGCGCCGCGCTCAGCGCCCGGGAGCCTCGAGCACGAAGGGATACTTCTTGCCGTCGCGGCTCTCGATCGTGCCGCGGTACGGCAGCCCGTGCGACCACAGGCGCACGTCGAACGAGTAGATCGCGCCGCGCGGCTCCGGGAGCTTGAAGGCGTAGCCGTCCTCGAAGCGCACCTCGTCGCCCGGCTCCACGGGCGCGAGGATCCGCGCCGTGACCGCGATCGTGTGCCCGGGGATCGGACGGTGCGTCATCACGTGCATCGCGATCAGCGGGATCTTCGGATCGACGGTCAGCGAGGCGTCGCCGAAACCGTGGTGTGCTCCCTCGACGGAGACGCGCAGAGCGTAGTCCCCCGCCTGGAGGATCGGCACGACGAAGCGGCCGATCCACGCGCGCAGCTTGGCGTCGAAGCGCAACGGGAACGATCCGAAGGCGTCGCTCTGCTGTGCCACCGACGTCGGGTGCCCCTCGGAGGTGCGGACCACGACGTCGACGGCGGCGCCGGGCGGGGCGCGATCCGGACGCACGGAGACGGAGACGTCGGCCTTGCGCCCGTTGTCGAACGAGAAGACCACCGCCTTGGGCGCCGCGCCCAGCTTGAAGACCACGCCGCCGGTGTCGGAGCCGCCGAACACCTGCACGGGCTCATCGGGCCCTTGGACCACCGCCTCGCCATCGGGCAGGGTCTCGGGATCGACGTTCACCTGATAGTTGCCCGGCGGAACGTCGTCGAGCAGGAAGCTGCCGTCGTCGTTGGTGATGGCGGCGTAGTTGCCGGGTTGCGCCACGACGTAGACGTTCCTGGCGCCATGCAGGTCGCCGAATCCGGCGTTGGGCGCGTAGAGCACGTGACCGCTGATCGAGCCCAGCGGCAGCGCCGTGAAGTCGACGGTGGTCAGCTCTCCTTGGCGAACCTGCACGGTGCGCTCGTAGGGGCCCTCCAACGTGACGTTGGCCGGGAGGCTCTCCTTGGAGAGCACCACGCGATGGGTCCCGGGTAGGAGCCCGCCAACCTGGTAGGCCCCGTCGGGACCGGTCGTGACCCGGCGCCCGCCGTCGACCACGATGTCCACACCCGCCACCGGCGCCGGCCCCTTGGGAGACTTGGCGTAGAGGTGGCCGGCGATGCCCGCGTAGGCGCCGACGTTGAAGTCGACGATCGCCGTCTGCCCGCCCGCCACCTCCACGCCGATCTGGCCGCGATTGGCCACCAGGCCGCCTTCGACGGTGGCCTGCACGATGGAGACCGTGTGATAGCCCTGCGTGACGAAGCGGAACTGGTAGCCGCCGTCGATGTCCGTACGCACGGGCGTCGTGCCGTCGAGCAGCACGAGCACGTTGCCCAGACCCCGCGCGCCGAAGGCCGCGGATCCGCCGGTCGAGCTCACGACGTAGACGTGGCCGGTGATCGTCGCGGGAAGGTTGGGGTTGGGGTGACCCGTGTACTGCGTCCCGCCGAACGAGAGCGGGCCGACCAGATCGACATTGATGGTGGAGGCGTTGCCCGCGTTCAATCCCGTCTGCCGCGAGCGCGTGGCCGTGACGTTGAGCGCGATGACCGGCGAGATGCGACGGATGATGCCCACGCCCAGCGAGCGCTGCGTCGTGAGGGCGCCGCCGGTGTCGCTCGAGACGAACTGCTCGTTGAGCGTGAGGTCGGTGCGGTCTCCCAGGCGGCGCACGTACGAGAGCAGCGCCTGACGCTGCGCCGTGGCGACGCCGCCGCTGACCGAGGTCCCCAGAACGCCTTGGGCTTGGACGAAGCCGTTGCCGAGCACGTGCCCGACGGAGAGGCTCTCCTGCGTCTGCGCCGCTGCGCCGCCGCCGCTGGCCGCGCTGGAGCGCTGCAGGGTCTGCGTGAGCGCGAAGCCTCTGAGGGACTCCGTGGTGGTGACGCCGTCCGAGCGATTGATCGTGATCGCGCCGCCCACGGCGGAGCGGGCGTAGCTCTCGACCAGCGTCAGCGAGTCGTTGCCGAACGGCTGGCTGAAGGACAGGTTCCGGCGGATCGTCCGGTCCCACTCGCCGCTGGCCAAGGCGTCGTCGCGGCCCAAGTCCACCAGGAGGTTGCCGAGCCGCCCGATCGGGTGCTGCACGGTGAGATCCCACGACTTGTCGGCGGGCAGGGTGGAGGAGAGCGTGGTGAAGCCGTCGGGGACGGAGCGAGCCGAGAACGAGACGTATCCGCGCTCCCACGGGGCGTTGACCTGGAGTCCCTCGGCCAGCCGCGTCCCGTTCGCGGCGCCGGGAATCGAGCGGGTCCGGTCCAACGCCAGCTCGAGGTTGCTGCTCAGCGCCGCCGAGAAGCGCTCGAAGGCGGCGTCGGCGACCAGATTGGCGGCCCCCGACTGCTCGCCGCGCGAGAGGATGATGGTATCGCTCAGCAACTCGCTCTTGGGCAGGTAGTAGGTGCGGCGCAGACCCAGGGATCGAAAGCCTTCGCCGCCGGCCTGCGTCGCCGCCGCGCTGAGGAAATCGAGCTCGCCGTTGGGGCGGGGCAGCCGGAACTCCAGGCCCCGGGCGAAGCCGCCGATGCCGATCTGCGAGTCGGTCGGGCCGGTGAGCGGGCCATATGCCAGGGCGTACCGGGCGGCGCTGTAGGCCGCTTGGATTTGGCCCACCGTGGAGATCCCGGAGGAATAGCCGACCGGGTCCTGGATCGAGAGCGAGGTCTGCTCCGTCCGGCGGTCGAGCTTCAACAGAAAGTTGACGCCGAGCATCTGGTTGGCGGCCAAGCTCTGGGCCGTGGACGTCTGGTGCGAGCCCAGGTCGAAGCCGCCCAAAGCGCTCAGTTGAAGAGGGCCGCGCCCCAGAAAGGAGCCATGCCGCGCCACGGCCGCGCGGGCGGGGAGAGGCGCGGCGGCCGTAGGCGTGGCTGCCGCTACGGCGGGCAGCGGAGCCTGCGGGGATGCGGCGGGCGGGGCTGGCGGCGGCGAGCCCGCGGGCACCGCGACGCCCGGCGGGATGATCATCGGCGTGTCGACGGGCTGCGGCCGTGAAGTCGGCGCGGCCGCCGGACCGGCCGAGCCGGCGGCAGGGGGAGCGACGGCTACCAATATGGCCACCTGCCGCTCCAAGCTGGGCGGGGCGGCCGCCGGCCGCGGCGCGCGATGCGGGGCCGGCGTGGCGAGCCGCGGCAGGGTCGCGGCCGCCCTGACCGGCGGGGCCGGCGACTGGGCGGCGGCTTGGCGGCCGGGCGCCGGGAAACCGGCTCCCGCGGGCACGGCAAGGCCAACCCCGGCGGCGAGCAAGAGGCTGCCGAGGGCGATCAGGAGCGTAGGGAACCGTTTCGATCGTTTCACGCAGCGACGAGCCGTATCGCTTACGGTTGTCGGTCGCCGAGGAGGCGGGGCGCACCTCGCGTTCAATCCTTACCCGAGCTTTACCGGGGCCGGAAGCGAGCGGTCAGCTTTTCGTCGAACCCGCCGATAGACCAAGACAGGGACCGCTCACGGAACGCCGTGGGAGGCCTCTTCGCCATCCGACCATGGAGGGTCGCGCAGGACATGGACGTGCTGCGCTTCGGCGACTGGGTAGCGCTGGGGCAGAACAAGACATACGCAGACCTCTCGAAAGTGACGCAACGTCTTTCGAGCGGCCTTCGTATTTCCAGCGCGGCCGACGATCCAAGCGGACTGGCGATCTCCCAGCGACTCCTCGCCCAAGCCAACGGCTTCCAGACCGGCCAGCAGAGCATCCAGAGCGCCGTCGACCTGCTGCAGACCGCCGAGGGCGGCCTGCAGACGATCGCCGACATCCTGCAGCGCATGCGCTCGCTGGTCGTGGAGGCCAACTCCAGCCTCGACGCTCCGCAGCAGATCTCGTACTTGCAGACCGAGTTGAACTCGCTCGCGCAAGAGGTCAACACGATCTCCGGCAACACGCAGTTCAACGGACAGCATCTGCTGGACGGGAGCCTCTCCCCCGACGCCCCTGCGGCGGCGCAGTACTACGTGCCGCAGAACGACACGCTGGCCAGCGGTCAGCAACTCGTCGATCCCACGTCCATCGGCTTCAATCCATCGTCCGTGCAGGCCGAGGTCTCCGTCAAGGTCACCGGCGATCTGGGCGCGCCGCCTCCGAGCCCCTTCAACCCCAGCAACGACCTGCTCAACGTCCAGGTCACCGTCTCCAGCGCCGACCCGTCGTTCGGCGCGCCGCAGGTCTCCAACTACGCGATCTTCGCGGGCACGAACATCATGTACGTGCCGTTCCTCTCGCCGTTCCCGATCCCGCTGACCGCGAGCTTCACCGCAGCCAATCAGAGCGGTACGGACAACGTCGCCTCGTTCAACCTCAACGCGATCTCCGCGGCCGACATCGGCAAGCAGTTCTTCTTCTACACGGTGCCGGCGCAGAATCCGACGGCCGGACACGCTCTCTCCGTCAACGACGGCGGCGGTGAGGGACACATCGTCAACGTCGACATCCCCGGCGTGAACGCTCGCGACCTCGGCGTGAGCGAGATCCTGTTGGGCACGTACACCTCCGACCAAATCCTCGCCGGCAACCCGAACCTCACGCCGCAGCAGGGACCGGGCTCGGCGGGCGACGTGAACTTCAACGCCAATCAAGCTGCGGAATACCGGCTCGATCACGCCATCAGCCTGCTCGCGGGAATCCGCGCGAAGATCGGCGCGCAGACCGTCTCGCTGCAGCACGACGCGACCGACATCGCGACGCAGCAGACTCAGCTCACAGCGGCGGCCAGCTCGATCCGCGACGCCAACGTGGGCTCCGACGTCACGTCGTACACGCGCGACCAAGTGCTGGTGCAAGTGCAGAACAGCGTCTTGCACTCGTTGTATCTCGACGCGCAGCAGATGGTGACGCTGGTTCAGAAGTCGTTCGGGTAGCGTCCGCGCGGCGCCGCGCGAATCGCTCAGCCCCCGAGCAGCTCGAGCGTCTCGGCGAAACGCGCGCCGCGCCTCTCGCGCACCCCTGCCAGCAGATCCTCGCGGCCGGCGCGGTGCAACGCGAGAGCGGCGGCAAGCGCAACGGCATTCGACTCGTCGGCGAGCGCCGTGGCGATCGTCTCGTGGCGTCCGCGCCGCTCGAGGCCCTCGATCGCCAAGATGCGCTCCGCCTCGCTGCCGCTCGTCAGCGCCGCGCCGAAGATCCGCAGCGGCGGCTCGCCGTCGCACCATTGCAGCGCGGAAAGCACGCCCTCGCGCACGGACGGGTCCCCCTCGACCTCCCACGCCTGCGTCAGCGCCGCGCGCGCACTCTCGCCGCCGCGCAGCGCGAGGCCTTCGACCAGCGCGGCGCGCTCTTGCACGCTGCCTTCGGCGGATGCGCCGGCCACGGCCCACCACGGGCGCGGCACGGGAACGGGCGTCTCCACGGGCGAGAGGGGGAACTCGACGGCCTGCTGCCGCTCCTGGCCGCCCGACCGCGCCAGCCATGCGCCGCCGAGGGCGAAGGCGACCGCCGCCAAGATCACGAGCGCGATCGCTGCGTCGGCGCGCCACGCGGCGAGCTCGCCGAGCACCTCAGGCGGTGGCACGCTCTCCCATGCGCGCGGCGGCGGCGCGTACCTGTTCCAGCGCCGCATCGAGCGACTCGGGGGAGCGCGCGGCGAGCACGCGGTGGAACTCCTGCGTGGGCATGCGCTCCAGATCCCGCATCGCCTCGACGAACCTATCGCGATAGACGGCCAATGCCTCGCCCAACGCCAGGCTCTCCTCGGTGGCGCCCGCCGTGGGAAGGAGCGCCGCCAGCGCGCGCCATGGCCGCGCACCACCGAGCGGAGCCCCTTCGAGCTCGTCGGCGTGCTTGGCGGCTTCGTCGTTGGCGATCGAGCCGGTGAGCACCACCAAGCCGCCGGGCACGGGCTCGCTCACGGGCACGCGCTGCTCGGCGAAACCGCGCATCAGCGAGATGAGCGCGCTGCGCGCCGGGCGATCCTCCAGGTCCTTCTGCGAGACGACGTAGCGCGGCAAGCGCAGCTTGATGAACAGATGATCGAGCAGCTCGTGCAGCCGCTCGCGCTCGCCTTCGAGCAGATCTTCCAGCGCGGGGCCTCCGACCGCGCGATCGGGCAAGAAGGCTCGCACCGCGTACAAGTGCGGGAAGAGCGCCCCCGCCTCCACGCTGGAGATCAGCCGCATCGCGCGAGCGATGCGGTCCGAGCCGTACGACGAGACGACCGCGACGCGGCCTTCCCCGGTCTCCACGAGCGGGGGAAGCGCGACGAGCGGCGCCTCGGTTCGCGCGACGGGAGGAGGCACGACGGGGACGGTGGCCGGGAGCGCCTCTTCCTGAGCCACCGGGAGCGTCTCGGACTCCACGGCCAGCTCCGCGGACGACGGCACGGCGGGCGGCATCTCGACGGCGGGCGCGGCCTCGCGCGCGGGCGCCGTTGCGGCGCGCGGCTGGAGCACCACGCCCAGCACGGAGAACGGCAGGGGGGCGCGCTCGCCGAAGAACGGCAGCGAGCGCACCACGGTCGCCGCGCTCGCCACGTCGGCGCCGCCGTCGTCCCAGGTGAGGTGCGCGCGCGCGATCAGCTCGGTGCCGGGCGCCACGGGGGAGTTCACCGCGGCGCGCCAGGCGATGATCACCTGCATCTCCGGCGGGATGTCGGCGAGCGTGAGCCCGCCGGCGAGCGGCGAGCCTCCGCCGATGTCGACGACGCCGACGCCGTTGATCTCGGTGGAAGCCGGCAGATACGTCGTCTGCTCCGGCGGTGCGGCCCGCACGATCAGGCGCGCCGCCGCACCGTCGCCCTCGTTGCGCGCATCCAGGCGGAAGGTGAGGATCTCGCCGGGGGAAGCCTCGTCGGCCGGATCGATGCGCAGCGTCGCGGCGGCGAACGACGGCGAGGCGGTCACGGCGACCTCCGCCGCTTCGAGGAGCGCGCTCGCTCCGTTCGCGCACGAGAGCCGCGCGCCCACGGGAAGCTGCGAGCCGGTGGGAACGCCCGCCGCCAATGCCAAGCGCACCACGCCCGCGGCGACGGCCCCCGGCTCCATCGCTCCGAGCACGAGCGTCCGCTCTCCGCGGCGCGCGGCGCCCTCCACGCCCTCCAGCGTCAGCTCCGCGGGGAGCTCGAAGGTGAGCGTGGTCTCGCGGGCGACGTCCGTGCCCTCGTTACGCGCGCTGTACGCGATCTCCACGCTTCGCCCGGGGCGAACCGGCAGATCGGAGACCAGGCGCAGGCGCTGGGAATCGTGCGGAAAGCGCGGGCGCGAGTGCGCATGCGCCGTGACGCTGCCGACCGTGCTCTCGACCACGTCGATCGCGCGCACCTTGGCGCTCATCGAGAGCGGCGTCTTGTCGGGGAGCGGCGTGACCACGCGCGCGCTGACGTCGAGGCGCACCGCATCGAGCGGCGCCATGTCGCCGAGGCGAACGCCTCCGTCCTCGATCTCCAGCGTCGCGCCTTCTCGGCGGACGCGCAGCGCCTCGAGGCCCTCGGCCGTCGCGATGGTGACGCGCACGTCTCGCGCAACGTCGGTGCCGCCGTTGTTGACCACCAGACGCGCGGCCATCTCCTCGCCGGGCGCCAAGCTCGCGGTGCTGCGAATCTCGAAGCGATTGATCGCCTCGGGAAACTCCGGCG
>Ga0307372_10006212_pt1 | contig 17591 bp, 15 predicted proteins | sample OX1MG_FD_202533 | JGI IMG/M metagenome (GOLD analysis project Ga0307372, IMG submission 202533) | Soil microbial communities from Risofladan, Vaasa, Finland - OX-1 | ecosystem: Environmental > Terrestrial > Soil > Coastal area > Acid sulfate soil | place: Finland: Risofladan, Vaasa | collected... | reverse complement strand
ACACTCCGAGAAGCTTCATCCCCCACGCGGCGTTGCTGCGTCAGGCTTTCGCCCATTGCGCAAGATTCCCCACTGCTGCCTCCCGTAGGAGTCTGGACCGTGTCTCAGTTCCAGTGTGGCCGGCCAATCTCTCAATCCGGCTACCGATCTTTGCCTTGGTGGGCCATTACCTCACCAACTAGCTAATCGGCCGCGGATCCCTCTTCTGGCGCCTTGCGGCTTTGGAGACAAGAACATGCGTCCTCGTCTCGTTATGCGGTATTAGCCCAATTTTCACTGGGTTATTCCCCACCTGAAGGAAGGTTATCCACGTGTTACGCACCCGTTCGCCACGGGTGTATTGCTACACCCGTTCGACTTGCATGTGTTAAGCACGCCGCCAGCGTTCGCTCTGAGCCAGGATCAAACTCTCATTTGAAACTGGTGTTACGGCCGTGAAGATTTGCATCGACACGACCGGAACGAATTTTTGAATCGCTCGGTTTCTACTCAAAACCCAAAGACCTGCTTGCGCAGACCGATGGGCAAACCAAACGGGTTCTGGCTTGTATTAACCTGAATTGTCAAAGAGCAGGTACTTCCTGTCCGGCAGGAAGAACAGCAGACAATCGCTAATTCTACGCCGAGATTCTGGAATGTCAAGCAGCCGCTAAAACAAAAATGAAGAAAAATTCGGCGACTCGTAGCGGTTCAGTTGGGTGCTCGAGCGCCGATTCATATCTGTTCGAGGCGAATATCAGGGCCTTGTACGACGAAAAAACATTGCAGCAACTGCTGCAGCGACGCTGCACCAAAAAGCTGCTTCCGAGCGCCGTTACGGCGCACATATCGGCCAGTTTCGACGTTTTTTCCCCCGATTTTGGCCCACGGATGCAACGGTCGCGGTCTCTGACGGCCGAATCCGGGTTTGGTTTCCGTTTCTATTCGTGCGGTGACCTGGGGGTAGATGGAAATGAATACTTAACCGTGACGCCTTTCCATTCCCGCTTGTCGATATAGAATCGGCTACGGTCGCAGTCGGAGCAAGTTACAGTTAGCTCGCGTGGACCGGACCAGCCGATCTTGATCGCTCCTCGGCCTTGAAGGGTGCAGACTGTGACATATCTACGGAAAATCCCGTGCCAAGTCGGAGGGCCTTTCGAAAGGGCCACGGCGTACCAGTCGCCGCCGATGACGGCACTACCCGGGTCCAGTTCTACGAAGGAAAAGTACTGCCCGCCGACAGACCATGCCTGCTGGACTCGCTTCGATTCGTTCAGGCCGCAGCCGGAAAAGCACACGATTATAACCAGCGAGGCTGCGAATGCGAGCCGAATTGGGTAGCTCGTCACTGTACGCAGCCTGCGGCTTGGTAAGCATATCCAGCGGAGATTTCTGCGGAGTCGGCGGGTTGGTCTCCGAAGGGTGGCGTCAGGAATGGGATTCCCGCCCCGTTGTATTGCTCATGCTGACTCGAAATGTGCAGGGCGTATTCGGAGTTTCTGAAGGCAACACGGCCCATGAGCCCCAATCCTGCGGCGCTGTGGCAGTACGTTAGACTGAAGCCCATGCCGCCGCACACCGCGCCGAAATTAAAGTTGCCAAAGTCCGCATATTGCGGACCATCCGACGTCTTGTAATCCTGAGGACCGCCGGTGTGGAATTCGCCATAGAGATAGCCAATCTCAAAACCGAATTGAGTTGATGCGATGTCTGGATTATCAGTCTGGCCCACGTTGTTCTTACCCGCTGAAACATTCGCGTTGACATTTGCTGTTGCGGGATGATTCGGAACGAAACATCGCCCTTTCAGATTCGCGAGCGGCGACAACGAGTCGGGAGTCGTGACCGACTGCCATTGGGGCGACGTGATCGCCGGTGCATAGTAATCGATCGAGGCAGTCGCGTGCACAGTTTGATTGCTTATCACCCAAGTATCCCCTGCGTTTACGCAGTCCGTCTCGTTTGTCGGCGGGTTTGGCCCAGTGCCGGCGTGCCCCGTGTCCGACGAAGACTGCACAAAGCACTCGTCGGTGCCTGTGGGATCGACCATCGAAAGCGTCAATCTGGAGATTGGCGCTCCCGGCAAAACCCTCTCTTCGATTTCGATTAGGCCGCTCAAATCACGGCCGCCCAACGGCGTGGCGGCACAAGCCGAATGCCTGCTATTCTCGTCGGCAAAATTGAGACGATGAGAGCTATCGACATCATTCGCAAAAAGCGCGACGGGCGAGAGCTATCCCGCGAAGAAATCAATTTCGTGGTGCAAGGTACGAGCCGCGATACGATTCCGGATTACCAACTCGCGGCGTGGCTCATGGCCGTGGTGTGGCGCGGCATGAGCGGCGCGGAACTTGCGGCGATGACGGAAGCAATGCTGCATTCAGGCGAGGTGCTCGACCTTTCGACACTTGGGGCGTCGATGCCCGGCGCGAACGTGGACAAACATTCGACGGGAGGCGTGGGAGACAAGACGTCGTTGATTCTGGCACCGGTGGTGGCTGCGGGCGGATTGCGAGTCCCGATGATTTCCGGGCGCGGGCTGGGACACACGGGCGGCACACTCGACAAGCTCGAATCCATTCCGGGTTTTAATGTGAATCTTTCGCTGGTGGAATTTCGCCAGGTGCTCGAAACGTGCGGATGCGCGATGATCGGCGCGACGCCGGAAATCGCTCCAGCGGACAAGCGGCTGTACGCGCTGCGCGACGTGACCGCGACGGTCGAGAGTCCCTATTTGATCTGCGCGTCGATCATGTCGAAAAAAATGGCGGAGGGAATCGACGCGCTGGTGCTGGATGTGAAGACGGGCGATGGCGCGTTCATGAAGAGGCAGGAGGATGCGGAGCATTTGGCGGAATTGATGGTGGCCACGGGTGAGCGAATGGGGATAAAAGTGGTGGCGCTCATCACAGATATGGATCAGCCGCTTGGATGCGCGATTGGCAACGCGCTGGAAGTAGAGGAATGCGTAGAGGTATTGCATGGACGCGGGCCAGAAGATTTGCGCGAGCTTTCGATGGAATTGGCGGCGTGGATGTTTTTGCTTGGCGGGCGAGCGGGCAACGTCGATGAGGGACGCGAAATCGCGGCGAGGATGATTGCGTCAGGCGCGGCGCGCGAAAAGTTCGGCGAGATGATCCGCTTGCAACGCGGAGACGCGTGCATTGTCGATGATCCCGCGCGGCTGCCTCATGCGAGGCGGCTGGAGACAGTAACAGCGGAGCGAGCCGGTTACGTGACGCGGATTCGATGCGAGCAGATCGGAGTTGCAAGCATGACGTTGGGAGGCGGACGCGAGAAAAAAGAGGATGCGATCGATTCGGGTGCGGGCATCGTGCTGGCGAAGAAAGTGGCCGATGCGGTGAAAGCGGGCGAGACGCTGTGCACGGCGCATTTCAATCGCGACGAGCGCCACGCGGAAGCCATGGAGTTGCTGCGCGGATGCTTTGAAATTGGCGCGGAAGCACCGGCGAGAAACCCGCTGGTTCGCAAGGTCATCGGATGGCCGCGCGGCGCTGCGGCAGAAGAGTTGGCAACGAATGCAGAGGCGAGGCAATGATCGTGCGGCGACCGGTGGTCCGCGGTTCCGATTACGCCGCGGCTGGGAAAGCGGCGAACTTCGTTTTGTCCAAGACGAAACTGCGGTCGAAGATTGCCGTGGTGTTGGGTTCGGGGCTTGGCTCGTTTGCGGATCAGCTGAAGGATACGACGAAAATCGCATACGAGAAAATTCCGGGATTCCCACGCGCGACGGCGATCGGGCACGCGGGGAAGCTGATCATCGGAAAAGTGGGAAAAGTTCCAGTGGTAGTGATGCAGGGGCGCGTTCATTTGTATGAAGGGCATTGCGCGCGCGATGTAGTGTTTCCGATGCGCGTGCTGCGGCGCATGGGAATCCGTTCGGTGATTCTGACGAATGCGGCGGGCGGAATTGGCGAAGGTCTGAGGCCGGGCGATTTGGTGCTGATTCAAGATCACATTAACTTGCAGGGAGTAAATCCGCTGATTGGAGCGAACGACGAGAATTGGGGGCCGCGCTTTCCAGACATGACCTACGCGTACTCTGAAAAGTACCGCGACATCGCCAAAGCGGCAGCGCGGAAACTGGGAATCGAATTGCGCGAAGGCATCTATGCTGCGCTCGTGGGGCCGAGTTATGAGACGCCGGCGGAGATACGTTACCTGAAGGCGATTGGAGCGGATTTGGTGGGCATGTCCACGGTGGCGGAGACGATCGCGGCGCGGCACGCCGGAATGAATGTGCTCGGGATTTCGTGCGTGACGAACATGGCCGCGGGGCTTGGCGGAAAGGCGCTCGATCACCAGGAAGTGCTGGCGGTCGGACAGCGCGTGCAGAACGAGCTAGGCGCGCTGCTGAGCGCGGTGATCCCAGAGATTCTTGCCGGAGACGAAACCGCCGCTGCAAACGAAACTGCGCGGAAACACAAGCCGACGGCCAGCCACGGGGACGCGCAATGAATCCAAACCAGTACGAGGCGCTGATCGCTGCGGCACGCCAGGCACGGGAAAACGCGCACGCACCCTATTCCAATTTTCGCGTAGGCGCTGCGGTGCGGGCGAAGTCCGGGCGGATTTACAGCGGCTGCAACGTGGAGAACGCGAGCTATGGACTCACGTGCTGCGCCGAGCGAGTGGCGATTTTTAAGGCGGTATCCGAAGGCGAGCGCGGCTTCGACGCCATTGCGGTGGTCACGGACGCGGAGAAGCTGACGCCGCCGTGCGGAGCTTGCCGGCAGATCATTTGGGAATTTTGTGGCGACGTGCCGGTTATTTTGGCCGATCTGGCGGGGAATTCAGAGAAGATGAGCGCGGCCGAATTGCTGCCGCGAGCGTTCGATTCGAACTCGATCAGCGAGGCGTGATTAGCTGCCGGAACCGCCCAATTTTCGCTTGCGATGCAGTTTGACGGCCGACGAGCGCAGCGTTTCCGGGATGTTTTTATTGGCGCACAGCTTGGCTAGATCGGTTGAGGTGAGCCGCGGAAAAAGATGCAGCGAGACGTCGAGAGGCGTCTTGGGATTGTTGGTCAGGTTGCGGACCACCGAATAGCTCTTCATAAACGTGCGCGTCATTGAGATGGCGCGCAGAGTTTCGCCGGAAAGATTGGTCATCGCGGAGAAGCTTTCCACTTCCGAGTCGGTGAGGCGCGGCGATTGCAGGACGCAGCGCTGCACCAGCCTGTTGGGATCGCGAATCAAGAACATGCGCTCGGAACGGCCGCCCTTCAGCGCCAGGGTGAGGCGCTGGACGACGTTCATGTGCGCCATCTTCTGTTGCAAGGTTTCGCGCTTGGACTTGTCCGGCTCGATTTCGACGGCGGCTTCCTCGATTTCGTTGATCGAAATCGCGCCCTTTTGCATTTCGTTGAGCATATCGCGCTGCTCGGCGGTGGGCGCCGTCGACTTATTTACGGCGATTACTAATTGCGGATCGCTAATGAAGCGATCGAGATTATCGAGAAGGGCCTGGATTCCAGCGGAAGTGAGGCGCGAGGCAACGCGGGTGACGTCCGCGGTCGGGCAGGCTGGGTTTTTTGCCAGCGCGTCGGCAATGCCGGGCTTGTCTCCGAGATAGTCGGAGCAGTATGCGCTGAGATGCGGATCGACTTCCGGCCGCGCCAGCGCTGTGAGGAAATGCTGGACAGGTTCACTGAGCAGCACGCCCTGCGCGCGTTCGGCCGTGTTGGGATCGGAGTCGAACGCCAGCACGGAGAGCAATTCCACGCGCGCTTCAGGCGCAAGCGGGATGCTGCCGGCGCAGAGGGCTAGTTTTTGTTCCGGGCGGGCATGACCGGAGCAAATTTGCGTGCGCAATTCGTCGCTAATCAGGATCTCCCGTAGCAGAAGTCAAATCGCTACGGGTGAGTGTAACCGATCCGGGCTGGCCGGGAGTGCCGATTGGAGGGAGCGTTTGTCCATTTAGTTCCAGGAGCACAGCGCTCGATTCGCTGGAGGTGACCTGGAACTTATCGTGCGCCTGGAATTGCTTGACGTCGTTTACGTGGACCGGGCCGTCAAAAATGACGCTGCCATCCGCGACCACTTTCACATTGGCGGGCTTGCCGGCCTCGAGTTTCAAGGTTAGCGGAGCGGCTGTGCTTGGAGTGGCTGCGGCTGCGCTAGCCGCCGGAACTGAGTTCGGATGCGCTGGAGCGTTTGATGCAGGCGAAGCGGCAGCCTCCAGCACGCCGTGGCGCTTGGCCTGAATGCGGTGGATTTGCGCCGCAAGCGCCGCAGCGCCGCGATGAAAACCGCTGGAGATCCTTTTCCGGTAATGGACGTAGGCGAAAATGCCAGCTGCGATCAGCAGAGCGAGAATGACGATGGCGAGGACGGCGGGGCGCCAGTTCCGTGGCATTTGTTGCACGGGAGCCGAGGACGTGTGGCGAGCGCTGGAGGTAGAGTTGCCGTTACTTTTGGCGCCCAGGTCATATTCGGCAACCAGGGCGTCTTCGTCCATACCGAGATAGCGCGCAACGGAACGGATAAAGCCGCGATTGAAGACTCCGCCGGGAAGCTGGTCCCAGCGGTCGTTTTCGATGGCTTCCAGGAACCGCGTGTTGATGCGGGTGGCGGCGGCGATTTCCTCGAGGGAAACTCCGCGCATCTCGCGTTCGCGCTTGAGGTGTTCGCCGAAGGCTGTGGAAGACATCCGTCAGGGACCAGGAAAAAATATAGGCGCGAGGGCTAGGTGTGTCAATGCTACACGAAGATTACACGAAAGTCGCTGGCGGCCTGATGATTGGACTTTCGGCAATAGGGCGGGAAAGGGCGTTGCAGTAGGGGAAAATGGTTCACTATAATCCGAACGTTGCCCTCCGAATCCCAAGACGCTAATCGGGCCGCTGCTGAGCCGGCGCGCCGCTCGACGGACCTTAAACAGTTTCCGGGTGTAGACCGTCGACGGCACGCGCAGGCCCCTGCGGCAGCTACGGAAAAAAGCGAAGTCACTGTCTTTCATGAGCTTGGCAAGGCGCTGACGTCGTCCCTCCAGTTAGACCAAGTGCTGCGCACCATCATGGAAAAGATCAACGAGGTGCTGCGGCCGGATACGTGGTCGCTGCTGTTGATGGACGGGGACAAACAGGAACTTTATTTTCAGATCGCGACGGGACAGGGTGCCGACGCACTTAAGGACGTGCGCATCAAGCTGGGCCAGGGGCTGGCGGGCTGGGTGGCGCAGTCGGGCGAGGCAGTGGTGGTCCCGGACACCAGCCAAGATTCGCGATTTTTCGGCAAGGTGGATGAACGCACGCAATTGGCGACCCGTTCGATCGTAGCCGTGCCGGTACGCTTTCGCGATCAGTGCTTGGGCGTGATCGAGCTGATCAATTGTATCGGGCCGGAGGGATTCAGCCAGCGCGATTTGGCGTTGCTGGAAGCGCTAGCGGACTACGCCGCGATTGCCATCGAAAACGCGCGGCACGTGCAGCGCATTCACGAGCTGACGATTACCGACGATTGCACCAGCCTGTACAACGCGCGGCATTTGAACTTCATGCTGGATACGGAAATATACAGGTCGCACCGCTACGCGTTTGAATTTTCGCTGATCTTCATCGACTTGGACCACTTCAAGAGCGTCAACGACACGCACGGGCATTTAATGGGATCGAAACTGCTGAACGAGATTGGGACAGCCATTAAGGAACATTGCCGGCTGATCGACTTGGCGTTCCGCTACGGCGGCGACGAATTCGTGGTGCTGCTGCCGCAGACTTCGAAGGAGAACGCGCTGGCTGTGGCGCGGCGGTTGCATGATTTGATCGGCGCGACGGTTTGGCTCAAGGATAACAAATTAAACGTGCATCTTACGGCGAGCGTCGGCGTGGCCACCTATCCGACCGATTCGCGGACGAAGGCCGAGCTGCTGCACCTGGCCGACGAAGCCATGTACCTGGTGAAGAACACGACGCGAGATAACGTGGCTGTGGCCGGCGAAGGCATTGTCCCGTCGGCACGTTTGGAATAGCTGACCGAAATAGCTGGGCCAGGCAGCTGAACTGCATCCGCAACTCGATTCACCCTTCGCGTTTGAGCTGATTGCCGCAGTTGTGGCCCGCAAACCTGTTCCCTATACTCGGCTTCTAATAGAAAAGGGGGCGCGAGACTTTGCGCAATCGCGAGGCGGCGCGCTACGCGCGCTTGTCGGCTATGGCCGCCGGACTGATCGTGCTGGCTGTGGCTGGGGTGTATATCAATCGCGCGGTACGCCGCGCCAGAGCGCGGCGGGATATGCCGGCGGCCGTGCCTTCGAGCGTGGAGCGACGGTCGGCGGAGTTCACGTACAAGTCGGTGGATCAGGGGCGAACGCTTTTCGTCCTGCGAGCTTCGCAAGCGACGCAATATAGGGATCACGACCGCGCGCTGCTCGAAGACGTCTGGATCACCATCTACGGACGCGACGGACAGCAGAACGATAATATCCACACGCGCGAGTGCAGCTTCGACCCGCAGAGCGGCGGAGCGCGATGCGCAGGTTCGGTGCAGATTGATATTGGCGAGGCGAAAAGCGTCACCAGTTCGGGCGACCATTCCTCCAACAACATCGGTGGAGCGTCTGGTGGTGCGGCTGCCGCACAACCTGGGCATCCGCCGCTACAGCTGGTGACCAGCGATTTGAGTTTTAACCGCGACACTGGCGACGCGTCGACGTCCGCGCCGGTGCGATTCACATTTCCGGGCGGCAGCGGAAGCGGCGTAGGGGTGAAATACAGCACGCACGATGCGACCATTCGCGTGGAACGCGCGATTCGGTTCCAGCTGGCAGCTTCGGATAAGACTGGCGGTGTGCCAGTGGAGGCGAGCGGAAGCAGCCTCGAAATTCACCGTACCGATCGCACTGCGGTGCTCGAGGGGCCCGTGAACATGCAGCAGGGCAAGCGCGAACTGACGGCAGCGAAAGTTTCCGTCGCATTCGACGCGCAGAATCGCGTGAAGCAGGTGCAGGTCGATGGTAACCCGCAGATTCAGGCGGACGAAAACGGAAGCGCGATTTCGGTTTCGGCCTCGCAATTTCAAGGCCAGTTGAACGCCGCGGGATGGGTTGAGCGCGTGATTGCGGACGGAAACGTTCGCGCGACGCGGCAGACGAAAGCGGGAACTGCGAATTTTGCGGCGGGAAACGTTGAGCTGGCGATGGTTCCGGGGCGCAATTTGGTGCAGGACATGATCGCGACCGGCGGGGTGACGGCCGACTCGCGGCAGGGCGGCGAGTCTGACACCCTTCGGACCGCGGCGCTGCACGTCGCGTTTGCGACTCCGGACCCGAACAGCAACGCGCAGGCGAAAGCCTCGCCGACCGAGATTGGGCGGGAACGCGTCGCAAGCGCCGAAACTCTTGCGCCAGCGACAATTGAGCTCGCAAAAGGCGCCGAGACGACCACCGTCAGCGCGAAAAAATTGGTGGCGCAAGCGGGCAAAACCGGACGAATTGAAAAGCTATTTGGCCATTCAGGCGTGACGATTCAGAGAATGAGGGCTGGCGATACGCCGCAAACCATGTCCGCGGCGGAACTGTCGGCGACGTTTGGCGCGCGCGGCGGCTGGGAAAAGGTACGGGAAATTGGCGGCGTCCACATGCAGCAGGGCGACCGTATGGCGACGGCGGGCAGCGCGAGAATCGACCGCGCCAGCAACGAAATCAACCTCGAGGGCTCGCCGGTCGTGTCGGACGGCGCCAGCCGAACGACAGCGAAGCGAATGGCGTTCAATCGACAGACCGGTGCGCTTGCGGCCACCGGCGATGTGATTTCCACGTACGCGCCGGGCGGCGCGCAGGACGCAGTGAATCTAGGGGCTGGGGCGGCGCACATTTCGGCCGATGCGCTTATGGGGTCGGCGAAGTCTGGACATGTCATCTACGCGGGGCATGCGCGGCTGTGGCAAGGCGAATCGGTGCTGGAAGCGGACCGCATCGACGTGTGGCGCGACGAGAAAAAGATGCAGGCGTCCGGAAATGTGGTGGCGGTGTTCCCGCAAAGCGCGGGATCTTCGCCTTCGGCGACTTCGGCAATTCCGGCGATTCCGGATTTTGCGAAGGCGGCGAAGAAACCGGCAAAGGCGTCCGGACCGACGCTGTGGAAGATTCGTGCTCCGCTGCTGACGTATTTCGCGGATCGAGGAATGGCTCACCTGGACGGCGGAGTTGTGGCGAACTCCGACCAAGGAACCCTGCACTCGCGGACTCTCGACATCTATCTTGGCCCGCCTGCCGCAAAATCTTCAGTGGCCAACTCCGCAAGAGGCTCGGTATCGGCGAGCGAGTTCGGTGTGACAAATTTTGGCGGTACACGGCAATTGGAACGCGTGATCGCGCGGGGCAACGTGGTTGTGGAGCAGGGCACCCGCAAAGGCGTGGCGGAACAGGCCGAATATACCGCCTCGGACGGCAAATTCGTGCTTTCGGGCGGCAGCCCGATGGTTACTGATGGTTCTAGCAACTCGGCTACCGGCAGTTCGTTGACCTTCTATGTTGCGAGTGATACGATTTTGATTGATTCGCACGAAGGTTCGCGCACACTGACCAAACACAAGGTTGAGAAATGAAACGGCATGTTGAAACTCCGGGCCGTCGATCTTAGGAAGTCCTATCGAGGACGTAAAGTCGTCGACGACGTCAACCTGGAGATTCAACAGGGAGAAGTGGTTGGGCTGCTCGGGCCGAATGGCGCGGGTAAGACCACGACTTTTTACATCCTGGTCGGGCTCGCGCGTCCGGATTACGGGCGCGTGCTGTTGGACGCCGAGGACATCACCGACCTCCCCATGTACCTCCGGGCCCGCAGCGGAATCAGCTACCTGCCCCAGGAACCTTCGGTATTTCGGAAGCTGACGGTCGAGGAGAACTTACTCGCTGTACTGGAAACCCTTCCGCTTACGCCTGAACAGCGGCGCGACCGGATCGAGGAGCTATTAGCGCAGATGGGACTCGAAGGAGTGCGTTACAGCCAAGCGTATGTGCTTTCGGGCGGCGAACGGCGCCGTCTCGAGATAGCGCGGTCGATGGTACTGTCGCCTTCGTTCGTGCTTCTCGATGAACCCTTTGCGGGAATCGATCCGCTGACCGTGGTGGACATTCAAAAGATTATCGCGGATTTGAGCAGCGCGGGAATTGGGGTCCTGATTACGGACCACAACGTGCGGGACACGCTAGCGGTGACGAATCGTGCGTACATCATAAACGGCGGCAAGATTTTGGCTTCCGGCACGCCGCCGACGCTTTCCGACAATTCTGAAGTGCGCCGCATCTATCTGGGAGAGAAGTTCCGGCTGAACTGATATGAACTACCTCGCGCCAAAATTGCATCTTCGTTTGGCTCAGAAGCAGATTCTGACGCCGGGGCTCGTGCAGATGGTGAGCGTGCTGGCGCTCAACCGGCTGGAACTGCGCGAGATGATCAATCAGGAGATCATGGCGAATCCGGTGCTTGAGGAGCTTACCGAGGAAACGACCACCCCGGAAAGTTACACGGACGAGGCCTTTCTTAAGAAAGAGACCGAAAAAGTACCAGACGAACCGGCGTCGAATCCCTTTGATGAATTCGATTTCGGATCGTTCTTCACGCAATATCTCGACACCGGCGCGGAACGAGTAGCCAGCAGCGAGCACGAAGAAATCGAGAAACCTTCCTTCGAGAAATTCCTTTCGTCAGCTTCGAGCCTTGCGGATCACCTCGAGTGGCAGCTTAGCGTCAGCATCTGCACGGAAACGGTTCGCGAAATTGCCGACGAGATTATCGGCAACCTGGACGAAAACGGCTACCTGACTGCGACGCTCGAGGAAATCGCGCAGAGCGGCAACTACTCGATGGAAGATGTGGAAGAAGCGCTGGCGATGACGCAGGAATTCGATCCGCCCGGCGTGGCGGCGCGCAATTTGGAAGAGTGTCTGCTGATGCAGATCAAAGTGCTGGACCCGCAAAACACGCTGGCGCAGCAGATCATCTCCGGACATTTGAAACTTCTGCAAAACAATCAGCTAAAGGAAGTGGCGCGCGAACTGAACCGTCCGATCGAGCTGGTGAAGCGCGCCGTGGACGTGATCAAGCGTCTCGATCCGAAGCCCGGCCTGCGCTACAACAAGACTGAGCCGAGGCTGGTCGAGCCAGACGTGCAATTCCGCAAGGTCGATGGCGAATGGCAAGTGTTTATGAACGACGACGACGTGCCGCAGCTTCGCCTGAATCCCACCTACCGGCGGCTTCTGGCGCGCGATGCGGCCGACCGCGATGTTCGTAATTACGTGAAAGAACGTTTTACCGCCGCGCTGCAGTTGATGAAAAATATCGAGCAGCGCAAGCACACGATTCTGCGCGTCTGCCAGTCGATCCTCAGGCGGCAGGCCGATTACCTTGACTACGGTCCGGATAGCCTGCGTCCGATGATGATCAAGGAAGTGGCGGAAGAAGTGGGCGTACATCCTTCCACGGTGAGCCGCGCGGTGGCCAATAAATACGTGCACACGCCGCAGGGGGTGCTGGAATTGCGCAGTTTTTTCTCGGAATCGGTCAACGGACCGCAAGGCAGCGAAATGTCGCTGCTGTCTCTGAAACGCCGGGTCAAGCAGATGATCGACGAAGAAGATACCGCCCACCCGCTCACCGACGATCAGATCACGAAAAAGCTGAGCGACGAGGGCATTCAAGTTACGCGGCGCACCGTCGCAAAATATCGCGAGGACATGCGCATCCCGAGCACGCACCGACGCCGGGTGAAAGCCTAGCCGCTCACAACCGTGAAGCGACCGGAGAAGAAGCGCAACGCCCGGCAGCTCGTTATCCTCACGGGCCTGTCGGGATCGGGCAAGGGCTCCATCCTAAACACCTTCGAGGATCTCGGATTTTATTGCGTCGATAATCTTCCTGTAGCGCTGATTCCAACGTTCACCGAACTGTACGAAGAAGGCCGCGGGGAAGTGGACCGCGCGGCTTTGCTGGTGGACGCGCGCGAAGGCGCGGAAATCGATAAACTGCCGCAGATTTACCGCAAGCTGCGCAGCGCCCATTCCGTCACGCTCGTATTTGTGGAAGCAAGTGACGACGCCCTGGTGCGTCGCTTCAGCGAAACCCGACGGCCGCATCCGATGGGGCACGACCATTCGGTGATCGAAGGGATTCGCGCCGAGCGCCGGCGCATGGCGCCGATTCGTCGAATCGCGGATCTGGTTATTGACACTACCAAGTTCACTGTTCACGAGCTACGCCAGTTCATCATTGACCGGTTCCAGAACCCGGGACGAAGGCCGCTGCTCGTGTCGGTGGTGAGTTTCGGCTTCCGGTATGGTATTCCAGCGGACGCGGACCTGGTGTTCGACGTACGCTTTTTGCCGAATCCACACTTCGTTCCCAAACTGCGCCCCTTCAGCGGAAAGAATCCCAAGGTGGCGCGGTATATTCGCGCGTTTCCGCAGACGGGCGAATTTCTGAGGCGCATCGAGAGCCTGCTGGCGTATCTGATCCCGCACTACATTCGCGAGGGCAAAAGCTATCTCACGGTGGCGCTGGGATGCACAGGAGGGCGACATCGCTCCGTGGCGCTGGCGGAAGTGATTAGCCGCGGGCTGAAGCGCAAGGGATACGCCACGAAAGTTGTGCATCGCGATCTCGACAAGACGCAGGCGTGAGCAGGCGGCGCACCGCCGAAAGCTCTGGCATTTGGAGTTTGCGTTGGGACCGTTGGCGAGTTTATGGCTTGCAAGGCGCGCGAGTCCTGCTTACGCTAGGTGCCTTGGATTCGGGGCAGTTCGGCAGCATTCGCCAACAGCATTGAAATTCAAAGTGCTTTCAGAGACGGATCGCGGCGATCCGCGCTCCTAACCTATGGACATTTTTTCGCACGTCACGGAGCGGCAGGAAATTCGCAGGCTGTTAGGCTATCTGCGGCCTTACGTTCCGCTGTTTGCCTTGGGCGTAGTGTTGATCGCGTTCATGGGCGCGATGGACGGCCTGGTGGCGTTTTCCATCAAGCCCGCTCTAGATGTAATTCTGGCGCGGCACTCGACGATTCGTTCGCTCACGCTGTTCACCATTCCAGGCACGAATCATGTGGTGAACCTCAATTCATTTGTGCCCCACCAGATTCACTACGTTTGGTCGGTATTCGCGGTCGCGCTGCTTTTTATTTTTCTGTCGAAGGGCGTCGCGGAATATTTTGGCAGCATTTTGATTCAGTACGTGGGGCTTTCCGGCATTACCGATCTGCGCGATCAGACGTACAGCAAGGTGGTGCAACAGCCGGTCGGGTTTTTCCAGCACAATCCCGTCGGGCGTGTGATGTCGGCCACGATTAGCGACATCGAGCAGATTCGCAGCGCGTTTTCGGACTGGCTGGCGGACCTGGTGCGGCAGGTTTTCAGCCTGATCGCGTTCGTCGCGGTGCTGCTGATCATCGACTGGCGCATGGCGCTGGGATCGGCGGTGCTGATCCCGCTGGTGATTCTGCCGGTTGGGAAGCTGGGTCGCAAGATTCGGCGCTCGTCGGAAAAAAGCCGCTCGCGCCTCGCGGATCTGAGCCAGATTCTGCAGGAAACTGTGAGCGGCAACCGCATCGTCAAGGCATTCGGCATGGAGCGGTTCGAGATCGGCCGCTTCCGCGAAGCGGGACGCAAGCTGTTGAGCGAGAACATGCGCTGGATTCGCGCGTTCGCGATCACCTCGCCAATGATGGATGCGCTCGGCGCGGTGGTCATTTCCGCCGTGCTGCTTTTTGCCCGCGGCGAGATTCAGGCCGGCCGCATGACGATCGGCGCATTCGGGGCGTTCACGTTCGCGCTGTTTAAGGCATATGAGCCGGTGAAAGCGATCGGCCGGGCCTATCAACTTTTCCTGCAAGCTGCGGGAACGTCCGCGCAAGTGTTTGCGTTCATCGACCGGCCGGAAGAGGAGATGGAGGCGCCGGGCGCGAAAGTATTGCCGCGTTTTGCGAATTCGATCGAGTTCGAGCATGTGAACTTCGCATACGAAAACGGTCCGCTGATTTTGAAGAACATCAACTTAGAAGCGACGGCGGGCTCGGTAATTGCGTTCGTTGGGTCGAGCGGCGCAGGAAAAACCACTCTGGTGAATCTGCTGCCGCGGTTTTATACGGCAACATCCGGCTCCCTGCGGATCGACGGAAACGATGTCGGCGAGGTCACCTTGCGCTCGCTGCGCGAACAGATCGCCATCGTTACGCAGGAGACGATTCTTTTCAACGACACGATTTGGAACAATCTCTGTTACGGGCAGCCGAATATCCCGAAAGAAACCGTGATCGCCGCGGCCAAGGCGGCTTTGGCGCACGATTTCATCATGGAAATGCCGAAGGGATACGACACGGTGATTGGTGACCGCGGCCAGCGACTCTCCGGCGGCCAGCGGCAGCGGCTGGCCATTGCGCGCGCGGTGCTGAAAAATGCGCCGATCCTGATTCTCGATGAGGCGACGTCAGAGCTCGATTCCGAATCCGAAATGCTGGTGCAAAGCGCGCTGAACAATCTGATGGCCGGGCGCACCGTCTTCGTGATCGCGCACCGGCTTTCGACGATTCGTCGCGCCGATTTGATCGCTGTGCTCGATGGCGGCACGATTCGCGAGCGCGGCACCCACGAAGAGCTCTTGGCGCGCGGCGGGACTTACGCGCGCCTGTATGAAATGCAATTCCGGGACGTGGAGCCGCTTACGCCTGTCACGCCCGCTGCGGAGCCGGCTTAGAGATGGCCTCAGCGAAGCCACAATCAGGTGCGGCTGGCGATCAACAATCGCCGCGGAACGAGCCATCGAAGGCGCTGAAATCGATGACCGGCTACGCGCAGGCTCATGCAGCTGCGGAAGGCTGGAGCATTCGTATTTCCGTGCGCAGTGTGAATCATCGCTTTCTCGACTTGCATCTGCGCCTGCCTGAAGGGCTCGAAGCGCTTGAGCCGCGCGTGCGCCAGACGGTGCGCGAACGTATCCGGCGGGGGCACGTCGACGTTACATTGCGGTACGAGGTTTCCGGCTCCTCCGCGGTGGGCGTGAATCGCGATGTGGCGGCTGCTTACATTGAAGCCGCGAACGCGCTGCGCAAGCAGTTTGGCATTGCCGCTGAGCCCGATCTCGCGGCGATTCTCCGGTTGCCGGGAGTGATCGGCGCGCCTGCCGCTGCCATGGATGAAGATCTCGCGCAGTTGGAAACGCTGGCTGGGCAGTGCCTCGGCGAAGCGCTTGACCGGCTCGATCGCATGCGCGAGGAAGAAGCGGCTGCGCTTCGGGACGAGATGGCCGGCCATCTTTCGAGTGTCGCGGCGCTCGCGGCCAAGGTTAAGACGCTGGCGGAACGAGCGCGCCCGGCATTTGCGCGGCGGCTCGAATCGCGCGTGAAAGATTTGCTGGGCGAAACGGCGATCGACCCGGCGCGGATCGTCCAGGAAGCTTCGCTGGCGGCGGAGCGTAGCGATGTCTCGGAAGAACTGGCGCGGCTCGCTAGTCATGTACGGCAATTCGAATCATTGCTTTCGGGCGCCGCGGACGTGGGCAAGAAATTGGATTTTTTGCTGCAAGAAATGCAGCGCGAAGCCAATACCCTGCTTTCTAAAACGCCCGGAAGCGAAGCGGAAGGGCTCCAAATCACGGAGCTGGGGCTGGAGATCAAGTCGGAGATCGAAAAAATTCGGGAACAGGTCCAAAATATCGAATGACAAAATCGGCGCCATTGGTGCTCATCGTATCCGGCCCATCAGGCTCGGGGAAATCAACGCTGGTTCAGAAAATTTTGGAGCTGTCCGGCACCATGCTATCGATTTCGTGCACCACCCGGCCGCCGCGCAGGACGGAAAACGCCGGTAAGTGGTACAATTTCGTAGCCGAAGCTGAATTCCAGCAGATGATCACCCGGGGCGAGTTTCTGGAATACGCCCAGGTTTTTGGGAAGAATTGGTACGGGACTCCGAAGAAGTGGCTGGACCGCGCGCGCGATGAGGGTAAGGACTTAGTTTTGGAGATTGATGTTTCCGGCGCGCTGCAAGTAAAGGAAAAATTGCCGGATGCGGTGGCCATTTTCGTGGTGCCACCGTCGCGGGCGGACGTGGAGCAGAGGATTCGCGCCCGCGGCCAGGATTCGGAAGATGAAATTCGCCGCCGGCTGGAACGCTCGCGGCAGGAAATGCTGAAGTACCCGAGCTACGATTTCGCGGTGATTAACGACGATCTCGATCGAGCCGGGCGCGAAGTACAGGCCATCACGCTGGCGTCGCGCTGCCGGATGGCGCGGCAAGAGCGGCAGATTCGCGAGATCGTAAAGACTTTTGGAGGCTGATTCATAAATGGCTCTTACGCAGGTACCCGAAAGCAAATTTGCGTACGTCGTAGTGGTCTCTCGGCGCGCGCGTCAACTGATGATCGGCGGGCGCCCGCTGGTGGATAATCCGAAGTCCCGCAAAAACACCCGAATTGCCGAGGAAGAATTACTGCAGGGGCTGCTCGAATACGAGTTGCCGAAAGTGACCGAAGGCGCGGAAGGCCGCGACGGCAAGCGCCACAAGTAAAGCTTTCGCGGCAGGCCCGATTGGCTCGGACTAGCTCTCGCAGCTGGCCGGGACTGGTCCGGCGCTCAGGATTGACGCATGAAAAT
>Ga0307372_10006209_pt1 | contig 17598 bp, 22 predicted proteins | sample OX1MG_FD_202533 | JGI IMG/M metagenome (GOLD analysis project Ga0307372, IMG submission 202533) | Soil microbial communities from Risofladan, Vaasa, Finland - OX-1 | ecosystem: Environmental > Terrestrial > Soil > Coastal area > Acid sulfate soil | place: Finland: Risofladan, Vaasa | collected... | reverse complement strand
GTCCTCCTGACAGAAGAATCTGCCAGGAAAACACCGAGCGAACTATGCCGGGTCAATCTACGTCATCATATGTATGGGCGGCCCGAATTCCGTTCCACCCGGCATAGTCAGGAGGTCGGCATAGTGCCGGAAGGAATGCCAGGAAATCCTGGGCAGCCCGATGCGGTCACACGTTGGTGCGAGCACGCGGTTGTAAAGATTCTTTGGACTGAGTGGCGTTCCCTTCGTGGTGCAAAAGACGAGATCTTCTGGTCCGATTCCCTTGCACCCAAGTTTGTGTGCTGCAAGAGCATCCTTCAATGAAGTGCTCATCGGAATGACGCGCCGACTGCTTCTGGTCTTCGGCGTCCCGAATTGTCCATTGGAGAATGTCTCTGCAACTTCTATGGTGTTTCGCAAAAAATCAACCCGCTTCCACCGGAGGGCCAGAATCTCTCCGATCCTCAGGCCCGTGAGCACGGCTACTCGTACGATTACCTGACACGGGCCGGTAAGGTTGATCAGAAGCGTTTGGACCTGTGTAAGCGACAAGAGCTTCCGTTCCTGTTTGGGTTCTCGCTCGCCGATTTGAATCGCCCTTGCGGGGTTGATTTCAAGGTAGCCATGCTCCACCGCCGTTTGCAGCACCTTAGCTAACGTGGTGCGGATGCCGTGGATAGTGGAGCTTGCGTACCCCTTGCGTTTGCGTTCAAGCAGGAATTGCTGAACGATCGGACGATTCAAATCGCACAACCGATATTGTCCCAAAGCAGGAAGCACATGCTTGTCGAGTTGGAAGTTGTAGTAATTGGCGCTGCCTGGTTTTAGAGCAAGCAAAGCGCCGGCCTGCCAATGCTCTCTCGCAAATTTGTCGAGAGTCATCATAGGCCGAGCCCGATGCCTTCCCTGGTTGATTTCGCTGACTCGCTTCTGGAGAAGCGAGCGGGCTTCACGCCGCGAGAGTTCGCTCATAGAACCGAGTACCACGGTGCGCTGTGTGCGGTCGAGCATTCCGTCTTCTCGGATCACGTCTTCCCTCCAGCGTGCCACCCAGACCTTGGTGCGTTTGCCTCTGACAAACAAACTGCCATCTTGATAACGCGGGCGTGCCATGACGTCCTTTCCGTTGGCTCGTCCGCATTTCCTTGCGTCGTTTCTCAGTGTAGCCCGCGTGTCAAGCAGCATGGGAGTCTCGTCGCTGGGATTCCACCCACGTCAACACTTCTTCCTGACGGAAGCGCCAGTATTTCCCGAGGCGGTAGCCCGGCAAGCGATTTAGGGTTCGTTGGCGTGTGCGTGCGTAAATCCAAGAGATGGGGACTTGTAATAGCTGCGCGACTTCACTGACTGTCAAGAAGCGAAACTCACAGCCGGTGCTCCCCGCTGTGGCCGCGTGCAGTGGCGCGGCATGCAAAGGAGATTGCAGTTCCTTCATACGGGAGTTCAGTTCGACCTGTTCTGGGCCTTGTGGGGTTACTTTCGGAAGTGCATTTTCCGAATTTGTATCTGCTGCAAGGCACAAGCCATTCTGCCGCGAATGCGGCGCTGGGTTCTTGCGCGCTCCGAATTGGGTTTGGCGGGGCATTACGATTTCCTGGTCGTCTCCATGATGAAATTATTTTCGGATTGCATCTCGTTATCACTCTGAGGTTGTTTTCCAAGCCATGCTTTGAAGTCGCGGTCTTTGTCGAAGATGCGATTGAGCGCTTCAGTCACAACGTATGAAGGTGTGGCTTCAAGGAATTCAGCATAGCGTTGCAATTTGAATTTGAACTCTGTCGAAACGCGGAGTTGCAGGGATTCATTCTTGGATTGTTTTGGTGGCGCTTTCAGGATGGGCACGGGTGGTTTCCTTTCATCGTTGCGATTTGTATTGCGCAGTGCATTACAAACTGTTTGCTCCGATTTCTGCACGCGGCCAAGACACGAGCTGCGATTTGGAGCGGCAAGAGGCGGGAGTGACCCCCGAAGCCCGAAGGGACCGGGCCCATTTTGTTTGTCGAGGATACAATCGATCCGGCTACTTTTCTCAACTCCGGGTTCAATACCGGAATTAGTCAGGCAGAAGATGATGATCCGAGTTACGGTCGGGGCATGGAAGGGTACGGCAAGCGTTTTGGCGCTAACCTTGCCGGTCAGGCTTCCTCGGAATTCTTCAAGGATTTTGCTTACCCGGCGATTTTTTCTGAGGACCCGCGCTATTACCGTTTGGGACAGGGCAGCTTCAGGAAGCGCCTGTTCCATGCGGTGAGCCACTCGGTCATCGCCTATCGCGAGAACGGCACGGAGATGTTCAATTTTACCGAATGGCTCGGCACGTCAAGCGCCGTGGCGCTCAGCAATACTTATCACCCGGACAATTCCCGCGGCTTCGCGCCGTCAGCAGAGCGTGTCGGCTGGGGCGTAGCGAACGACGTCGGATACGACGTACTCCGTGAATTCTGGCCGGAGATTGCCCGCAAATTCAAGCTGCCTTTCCGCCACGGAGCAAGTCCGTAAGATTAATCTGTGGCAGCTGAATCAGACACGGCCATGGAGAGACTTGCCATTGGCCAGCCCAGGAGGCAGGCACTTACAATTTCCGCCCCAACGCGTGGAACTCGCATTGCCATTCTTGACAAAAAAGAGGTGTTGGACGAGCTGTCGGCTCAGGCTAACGCGCAGGCCTCGATGGAGTTTGCGCCGAAGAGCAACGGGAATTTCGCTGAAAAGCGTCAAGGTAGGCAGTTAATCCCGGTATTATCCTTGAAAGATCAGCACCGCAAGAGCGACGGCGTAATGATCGCGTCTGGCCGGTCATGGAGCCAGTCGAGGAATTGCGATTTGAAAAAGTAGATGTACATCGTGCTGGGGCGGTGGCGATGATTCCGTCTGGACGGCTTCGTTGGTGGTACGTCGCAGTGCTGTTGGTGGTGGTGCTCGGCTGCGCCGGCAGTTCAAGCCGGGCCCCAGCTGCCCTCGCCCAGGAGCCTCAGGCGGCATCTCTCAGTGCGCAGCCGCTCAGCCCGGAGGGAAAAGCATCGCTGCACGCCTTGATCCAGTCAGGCAGCTTTTCTGAACTCTACTGGCCCAACTTCAGCGCATATCGCAAAGACGTGGCGAAGTTTTACGAGTCATACAACTACGCTCTGCCGTGGGTGAGAGGTATGCGGCCCAGCTCGCAGGCGCAAGCCGTGATCACAGCGCTCGAACAGGCGGACGACAAGGGCCTTTCCTCGGAACCAATTAGCAAACCAATGCCAATGGCGATTGCCAAAGAAATAGGAGAATTTGGCAAAATGAACATTCTGATCCGAGGCTCCGGTACAGCAACGATACACCAAGCTTCTGGATAAGGACCAATCCCGAGAAAACTGTTTTATCGAAAACGAGAGTTAGGCTTCGCTGCCAATGGTGCAAACCGAGTACTGCAACTATCTGCCGGGGATCGACAAGGGACTTAACAGGGCTCCGCAGCCCGCGCGACCCAAACGCCTGACGGGGTTGGCTTTCTACTTCCCTTCGAGGCCAGCGTGATTCGGATGCCGGACTGGCGCGGTGTTCGAACGCGGGGTACTCGAGCACGATCCGACAAAGCCAATAATGCTCCTTCGCTTTCTCCAGACTCCAACTAGCCTCGCCACACAATAGCATTGTCTGCACATGGAGGACCCACTCCCACCGGCCAACCAAAGGGTGATCGCTGGTAAAAATGCTTACGAATCGAGATGGGTCAGAAGCGTCGTTGCAGCGTTGGGCCACCTTCTGATAAGCCATATGTGAGGGCTCGATACTCCGCCTGCGAGTCAGTTGAGAGAACATAAAACTGCGAAGGTCGGGACTAGGTTATTGGTAGAATTGAGCAATCAGAGCGGTAAGCCATCGAACTGGCCCTTACAGTTAGCGACGCTGAGCAGAACACTGGAGAATATCTCATCTCATGGCGTTCCCCTTACCTGGCAATGCGAAAAGGCCCGTGACCCGGTCGCATAGTATCAAGTTGAAGCTCCGTGACTTAAGCCAACTCTTCAACTCGATGGACCCTTCCCCTTTCATCGAAAAAGATCTGGACGACGAAGCGGAAGAATTTATTGTGAGCTGGGCGGAAGAATTTTCGCCTCATGCCCGGCTGGATCTGCGCGTTTATCTGGAGCGATGGCCGGAACAGGATCCCACGGAACTGATCCGCCAGGCCGTCCACAATTACTTCACGTACCGCGCCGAGCTGACTAACTTGGAATTCAAGCACCTCATGAAGCAGGGCCGGACGAGTCTGTTTATCGGCCTGTCGTTCTTGGCCGCCTGCCTCACGGTCATCGAAACATTGCTGCGTGGGGAGCAAGGTGCCTGGGCCGGAGTCTTGCGGGAGAGTCTCACAATCGCAGGATGGGTCGCGATGTGGCGGCCTATGCAAATATATCTTTACGATTGGTGGCCTTTGCAGCGACGGGGCAGGATCTACGCAAAACTCAGCCAAATTCCGGTAGAAGTCGTCCGGGAAAAGTGACGTAGCCAATCGTAACATCTAGTCTCATAGTCAGCGCTGAGGCGGCGCATTCGCCGGAAGTGCCAAGGCGAGTTTCTTCGCGAGCCTAGTGATGTGATCGATTGCGTCCTGTTGCCAGGCCAACCCGCTATCCCGCGTGCTGTTCTGGCTTACCCTGGCTTCCTTTCTTAAGGGCCAATAAGAAACGAACTCAGGACAGGCCGCGCGACTTGGGCGTCCGTGCGATCAACCTTAGTTTTCGTTCCGCGAACAACAGGCGCCAGTCGATACGTGTAAACATATAAACCGCATACAAGAGCAGAATCTGCGAGGCCACAAACCAAACACCCAAATACGATGCGGTCCATTTCGAATTCATGGCAACACGATGCGCCACTGCCGACGACGCGAGTCCCCAAAATGAATAGCTGACCGACCGCCCCAGGAAAAATGGCAACGCGATAATCTTGAGCTCCATGGCCGTTAGCCCGTAAGCAATAAACAGGTAATTCGACGGGAGCGGCGAAAAAGCGTAGAAGAGAAACACGCCGAAGGTCAGCTTATGCTTTCCCTCGAGCTTTTCCCGTATCACGTCGATGTTCTGCTTCGTCGCGTCGCTAAGCAATTTTTGGCGGACGATAATGCGGGACAATTTGGCCAGCGTAATCCTACCTATTGTAGCCGCGCCCGCACCGACCACCGCAAGCCACGCAACGTCCTTCGAGGCGCTGCTAAACCCAAGATATGAAAAAACCATCCATGTGGGAGGCGCAAACGCGGGAATAAGGTTCAATAGAAAAACGATGATAAAAAGCAGCAGGATTGACGGCATCGGCCCCTTTTCTTCGTTCCGAATTGCTTAAATGCGCTGCTAATCAAAACGCACGCGTGTTCCGGCGCGCAATTCAGAGGGCGGATGCACGACCACGCGGTCTCCTTCGCTCAGGCCACTTAGAATTTCCGCCTCGGATTCGTTGCGATGCCCGGCCTCGACATTACGCAGTTCCGCATATTTCCCCAAAATCAAAAACACGCTCCAGTTTTGGCCGCGCCGGAAGATGGCGCTTATCGGCACCTTCATCACGTTTTGGCTCGCCCAGACCACGATGTGAGTTTCAACGCGATATCCATCGCCCAGCCCTTTGTGGTCGTCCACAAAATCCGAGATTACATTGACGCGCTGTTCTTCGACTCCTAACGCGGACACCTTTGTGAATCCGTACGGTTCCACTAAGCGCACTCGGGCGCGAAGAGGGCGGTCCCCTCCCCATCCACTGATCCACACGGGATCCCCAGTCTTAATTTTCACGGCGTCGGTCGAAAGCACTTCCGTAACGATTTCGATGTTTGCGGAGTCGCCAAGGACAAGAATGGGCGCGCCCATGGGAAGCACACGTTCGCTTTTCTCTACCACGCGAAGCGCACGCCCCGCACGAGGCGAGCGCAGCTCAATGAGCGGCGCGGGCCTGCCCGCGTCTGCATCCAATCCAATTAGCCCGGCACGCGCAATCTTCTCTTCCGAAGCGGCTACCTGCACACTGGATTCTGCGGCGCTCAATTCATCCCCAGCAGTGATATCCGCGTTCCTGGCCTGCTCGAGCGCTTGCGCTGAAATCACGCCGGATTTCGCCAACTGCACCGCACGATCCCGGTCCCTGCGAACCTGCGCAAAATCCTCCCGGGCATGCGCTTGGCGAGCTCTAACCTGACGGAGCGCCGCTTCGGCAGCTTCCACGCGCGCATAAACTTCTTGACGCTCGCGCTGGCTCAACGGGACAGGCTCGATCCGCGCAACAACTTCGTTTTGCCGGACGGTATCACCGTCTTCTAGATTTACGCGCGCCAGGCGTCCGGCAACCGGAGATGACACGACAAAGCGATCATGAACTCGCGTCTGGCCTTCTTCATTGACCGTGACCTCCAAGAGCCCACGGCCGACCTTCGCGCTTTCCACCAGGATCGCAGAAGGCCATAACGCATACACAACGATTCCCACTACTGTCAGGGCCATGATTGCTGTCAGAATCGTTCTGCGTATCTTGCGCGTCAAGTTATTCCCTGTTCTTCAACACCGAAATCAAATCCAGCCGGCGAAGCCGCTGAAAAATTAGTGCGGCTGATATCGCCGACGCTAACGCGACGATCATGCCGCTGTAGGTGTACGTTCTTGCGCTGATGACAAGCGGCATTCGATACAATTCCGAGGCCATAGCATGAACCAGTAGAGCGCAAATTCCATACCCTAGACAGAATCCCAGGGGAATGGAAACGCCCACCAACACGGCCTGCTCCCCAAGAAGCATCCAGGCAATCTCCGCTTGCGTGAATCCAAGCACGCGAAGGGAAGCCAATTCGTGCGAACGTTCAGAAAGAGTGATCCGAGCGCCGTTGTAAATGACCCCCAGGGCGATTACACACGCAAATCCAACCAGAGCTCCCACCGAGATGCTCAGACTGCGTGCAATCGTATCTCGAAAACTGGCGAGCATCGCTTCTCTCACGCTCACACCGCTAACGGACGGCGTCTTTTTCAAGAACGAGTATAGCTGTCGCGCCATATCCGCATCCACAGCCACGAAGGCGCCTGAGGTTGTCGGCCCCTCTTGCATGAGGCGGTTCAGCGCGCTGACGTCCATGTAGGCCGACATTCCGATCAAGTCGTCCAAAGTGCCTTCTACAATTACCTGCTTCATCGGCCGCTTGCCTTCGAGGACTTCGACCGTAATTTCGTCTCCCGGCGAGACCCCAAGCATCCGAGCGAGATTTGAGGAGAGCACGATTCCGCCGGAAGGAAGATTGACGCTCCGTAAATGCGTATCAATCAGGCGGCGAAGCTGAGATTGCGGCTGCAGGCCCATGATGGCAATCCGTTTCGACCGGTTCTCAAAACGAAGTCTCGCGGCCACAACGCGAAACGGCTCAGTTCGCATGACGCCCGGCAACTGTGCTAGCGCGAATCGCGCGGAAGAGCCGCGCGGCTCGTTGAATGTCACGGTCACATCTTCGCGCGATGCCGCCTGAAATTCGACCTCGATCATATAATCGATCCCGTCATACATGTAGAAGCCGACGATCAGAATGGCTCCCGCTAACGCGATGGAAAACACAGAAAGTCCGGCTTTCCACGGCCGACGCTCCAAGCTGCGCAGGATCATTCTCGACGACAGCGAAACGAATCGCTGCAAGCCGAGCCGCTCAACGATTCCGGGTCGAAAGCGAGAGGGTCCGGCGGGCCGCATGGCCTCGGCGGGAGGCAATTTCACGATCGAACGCAATGCTCCGAGCGCGCCCAGGCATGCTGCGGCGGCGCTGATCAAAACCGCCGAACCGATCATCGTGGGCCTTGCGATGAAATGAAGCGCAGGAAATCGAAAAAAGTCCTCATATAACTTGGCCACGCCGCGGCCAAGCCAGATTCCTGAAGGTACTCCGGCCGCCGTTCCTATGAAGACAGCGACCAGCGCGTACTTCACATAGTGCACGGCGATAGAGAAGTTGCTGTATCCGAATGACTTGAGGAGGCCTATCGGTCCGCGCTGCGCAATGATAAGCCGTGAGAGTACTGCATTGATCAGGAACGCCGCTACGCCAAGAAATATTGTAGGAATCAGGATACCGGTTGTTCGATCCTGTTCGATTTCATCAGAAAGGAAACGATTCGACAGTTGTTCTGAGCGTCCATAAGCGCCCAAGCCGCCATAACGCTCGAGGATTTCGTCCAGTTGGGCGATTACTCCCGGTTCAGTCGCCCCCGGTGCGAGGGAGAGAGCGACATCATTGAAAGCGCCCTCCATGTCAAACAGTGGGCCTAGCGCATCGCGGCGCATCCACATTACTCCAAACCGACGGTTGTCTGGGAACACTTCGACGCCGCGAATCTCATACACGTATTCAGGAGAAATGGCGATTCCGACGATTTGAAGCGACTCCCATCGCCCATTGATTACCGCGCCGATGCTCTCGCCAACATCCAGCCGGTTCGCCTTGGCAAAGGCTTCACTAATAATCACTCCGCTGCGCTGCGTGGTTTCCGGGTAATTTCCGCGGAGGATGCAAAGATCATTTAGGCTGGGCGTGCCGCGGTCGGGAATCGAAATTAAGCGGCCCAACGCAGGCTCCTCCAGCCCCGGAACATCGAGCGTCACTTCAACGGCCAGGCGGGTTTGTACCGTTGATACTCCTGGGATGGCGGCTATGCTGGCTACCAGGGAATTTGGCGCGCGAGTCAGATGATCGAATACATCGGCAAAGCGGTATTGCCGGTAATATTCGTCACGAGCGTTGCGTACCGAGTCGTATGCTCCGCGCATGGTCACGTACGCGGCAATTCCGCAAGAGACAACCAGTGCGACCGTGATGAGTTGCCCGCGCATAAGCCACAGGTCCCGCCAAAGCTTCTTGTCAAGGACGCGCATCGCTGGCCTACCAGGTCATTTCGGACGGCGCAACCTTCTTCTCGTTCCGTTGGATATCAACAATTGAGCCGCTGCTGATGCGAATCACGCGGTCCGCCATTGCGGCGATAGCAACATTGTGGGTGATGACTACGGTGATGGTCCGGAGCTCTCGATTCACGCGCTCTAGAACTTCAAGCACCAGTCGACCGGTGGGATAGTCCAGCGCACCTGTCGGCTCGTCACATAGGAGCACTTCCGGACGCTTGACAACGGCGCGAGCGATAGCCACTCGCTGCTGCTCCCCGCCCGAAAGCTGCGCCGGGAAAAAATTCAGGCGCTCCTCCAAACCGACGAATTTCAGGCACTCTTCCGCGCTGAGCGGATTACTAGCGATTTCTGTCACGAGAGTGGTGTTCTCAAGCGCCGTCAGGCTTGGGATCAAGTTGTAAAACTGAAAGACAAATCCAACGTGCTCGCGACGGTAACGCGTGAGTTCGCGCTCATCGGCTGAGGTGAGATCATGATCGAGATAGAGGACTTCGCCTGACGTTGGTACATCCAGACCACCGAGGATGTTCAGCAGCGTGGACTTGCCGCTTCCTGAAGGACCCAGCAGGACGACGAACTCACCCGGGTACAAATCCAGGTCCACACCGCGCAGCGCGTGGACCTTCGTTTCTCCCATCGAGTAGACTTTCGCCACGCCGCGTACGTGGAATATGGCATCCGCTGATGCCACGGCGCTGCCGTGCGAGTCTGAGCCAGCTTTTGCGCCTCCATGTGCTTCTTCCTTCATTTGGGAGTTCCTGAAGGTTCCGGGCTGCGCGGGGCCGAGGAACAGAGATCTTCGATGGGCTGTTCCGGTGTGTACTCAAGTTTCTTAGGAGGTTGGCAGCCCTGCTCTTGCGGCATCTTAAGGCTCGGCTTTCCGATCTCTTCTTTGTCCGCCGCTGCGGCGATCGGCGCCAATTCCTTTTTCATCTGCTCGAACGCCTTCGTTTGAACAACCATCTCCGGCTTCGGCGGCAAAAAACTGATTTCGCGCTTGGCATCGGCCATTCTCTGGTAGAAGGGAGGATGGGTTCGGAACCAGCTTGCGCTGTTGACGTAGCCTTCTTTCGTAGCCATCTTGTCGGAAAAGCGGATGAAGCCTGCCGGGTCGTATCCTGTATTCCATGCGTATTGGATGCCGAGCTGGTCTGCTTCCATCTCGTAAGCGCGGCTGACGCCGAGCAGCTTCAGGTCGAGAACCAGGCCGAGGCCGTAAAAGCCGTACTGCAACGCGTAATACAGGCCGATGCCTGCAGCCCCACCCGTTAGAATGATAGCCGCAACTTGCGCCGCTTGATAGAAAATGCCGGCAATCGTTGCGCGCTTCATGAGTTTGTTGCTGTGACGGGCTGCGTCATGAGCGATTTCGTGTGCAATCACACCGGCAAGTTCCGATTCATCATCGGCCGTTTCCAGGAGCCCTCTTTCAATGAAAAGATAGCCGCCCGGTAGCGCGAACGCGTTGATTTCCCGTGATTGGAGAACGGAGACATGAAGCGGGATTTTCAGGTCGGACTTTTGCGCAACGCGCTGCGCGACTGAATTTACGTAGGCCTGAATAGCCTTATCTTCGACTTCTGGTGGCAAGAGGCCGGTGCGCTTCATTTCTTCCAAGGCCTGCTGCCCCTTTTTGATGTCGTCTTGTTGGTTCGCGGCGATTTCGCGGAAGCCGATGTCCTTCACATCGCCCCAACGACGCTTCAGGTAGGAACCATCGGCAATCTGTTGCTGAGTTTGCTTGGAGACAGCCGGCCACTTCTCGATCAAATCGAGCTTTGCCGTCAGATTTTCGTAAGCGGTGGGGATGGCATGGCCGGAAAGAGCTTGCGCTTCGCTGCGGAGAAGCTCGAGATTTTGTATGTTACAGTGAAGGCGATTGCGTTCTTCTTCGGAGAGGCTGCCGGTTTCTTTCTTGAGCTTCTTTTGGGCGGCGTCGATCTGTTTCCCGTATTGACGGGCGTGATCCTTGAAGCGCCGGACGCACGCGGACCTTCCTTGTTCAAGTGCTTTTCGCTGCGCAGCGATCTCTTCGGACGTAAACTGAAGCGTCGGCGCCTCATCAAAAAGCTCGACATAAGGCTTCTGCAACAGAGCGCGCAGAGGAGTCATCGGTTCAGGCTGGACTGGCGAAGTGGTCGCGGGATTGGCAGGTTTGGCGGCAGAACGGGCTGCGCAGCCCTCCAGTGTCAAGCCCGCGAACGAAATCTGCGCGGCCAGGAAGACAGCGAGCATACTCCGAAATAGGTCTTTCATTGGGTCCTCCGTGTATCTGTTCTCCCCGTCTACGGTTTGTTGGGCGTTTTTACCGCCACGTAGCCCTGCCTAGCGTAGACGATGACTTTGCTTTGTTTTCCCTTTGCGTTGGTCACGCGCAGCGGCTTGCCGTCAAGACCAATCGCCTCAACCTTCAACTTGTGATATTTGCCGTCAAGAGTTCCGGCAGGAGGCGAAAATCCCAGTTGATACTCACTCCGCAAAAAACCGACGACGCTTCGAAAAAGAGATGGCATTTCTCCTTCGAATCGCGGAAACCATGCCAGTCCGCCCGTAAGGTTCGCGAACGTTTGCAGTTGGTTTTTAGATTGGAGGTATCCAAGCGAAGTGCGGCCTAGGCTGGTTTCTGCCGTCATATATTCACGTTCAGCCACGCCGACGCAGAAAATAGTCACATCCGTTTTTTTAATTCTCGCGATCGTTTCGTCTAGGGTTGCTTTACCGAACGTATTGGCTCCGGTTGTGATTACCAGGATTGCTTTCTTTCCGGACATGCGATCGAGCCTATCCAGCGTGTCCACAAGGGCATCGAAGAGATTCGCTTCGCGAAACACGGGAAAGGATAGATTGCCAAGAGCGTTCTGTACGTCCACTTTATTGTGCGTGAAATCGACCCGGATTGTTGGTTTCAGGTCGTAGGTGACCAGCGCGACCCAGTCCTTCGGATCGAGATGGTTCAGAAATTGCGAACCCCAATATGCGCCTTTGTAGGCGAAATAATCGTAGGCGGTTCCGCTGTATTCCAAGAGCATGACGATGGTGATCGGATTGCCTGTAGAGGCAAACGAGGTAATGGCTTGCGGTTTGCCATTATCGAGGATCCGGAAGTTTTCTCTCTTCAGGCTGGACAGAACATTTCCGTCCTCGTCCGTGACGAGAACGTCCAACGCCACGAGATTGGACTCCACAGCGACCTTATATTGGGGCGCTTTGATTTGGTCATTTCCTTGTGCGCTAGGCTGTTTCGTTTGGACCTGGGGCGCTCTAGTTTCCGCCCATTGCGGGAGCTGACGGCCTTGTGTCAACCGCGAGAGGGCTCCCGTTAGAAAGAGCACCAGCGTTAACGTAAGCGCATTTATTCTGTTCATCTCGCCGCCTGCTTCCGGTAGGGTTACTGTCGGCCTTGCGTCTGGCTGTCCTGCAATTTTGCGAGCGCGGCCTTGAATGCGTCACGATGAACGATTTCATCCTGGCGAACTTCTTCGAAACGATCAGCCACTGCTCGGTCGCCCGCTGTTACGGCCTGATGCGCGAATTCAAAGTACATCGTCTGCACTTCGTACGATTCACCTTTGATGGCATCCCGCAAATTATCCTGGTCGCTGCCGACCAGCCCGGCAAGTTGAGCTTCTTCCGCGAAATGCTGGAAGCGTTCTGTGTGCGCGGCCTTTTCAAACAGGTCCGCAACATCCTTGTTGCCCGACTTGCGTGCATGTTGGGCGTAGAGCATGTACTTAGCAAAAGCGAACGCTTCACCGTGCATTGCGGTGGAAAGATTCTGCATTGTTTGTTGGTTGAGCTTGGCCTGGTCCTGCGCCGTGGTACGGCCTATGGCGAAAAACGCAGCCGCTACCGTAAGCAGCAGCAAGGCAAACTTCGTATACATGACAACCTCCATCGTTACGTATGTTAAGTTCTAATACTAATTAGCGTCTGACCACTGAACACCTTATAGCCCGGCGGTCGTCTCGATCTGTGATTCGCGTCACCGAGTTCGTTCTCCTTAATCCTGGTAAAAACTCCGCTGAGCAAGTCAGCCCTTGCCATTTGCCATGTGAAAGCGATGCAAATCAAGAAGCCCGGATTGGGCCCGGAAGCGCGTCTGGGGATTGGCCGCGCTTCCGAGCCCGGCTCTGTGGCATTTACAAAGCCTTTCGGAAAGCCCGCAGGCCGAATGACGCTGCCAGTGCGAGGAGTCCCAGCAGGCCAATCAAAGGGAGTTGGCTCGCTGTGCTCGGCAGCTTTTCTGGAGTCTCCGTCGCTTGAGTCTGCGTCGCAGGTTGAGTCTCAGTGGGTTGCGCCGGCTTCGTTACCGCAGGCGTAGTCTCCATTGCGGTTGACGACTCCTTCTGTTCCGTCATCGCATGATGACCATGGGAACGCACGCTCCGCTCCGAGACCGTCATGGGCTCCTCAGTGATGATCGTCGCCGTGATTGTCTGACCGCGCCTCAGCGTATGCAGAGACGTTTCTTCACCATTCACGGTGATCGTGGCCCACTCCGGAATCGTGTAATCCACTACTTTGTTTTCTTTGGTCCGAATGGCAAGTCTTGTCGGGCTGGCATGCCAGACGGTCCCGTCGGTGATCTCCACGGTCTTAACGACGATCGGCCGTGTCGTTGTGAAGGTCTGTTCCGTGAGAATCATCCCGGGCTTCAGTTGGTGCAGGGTTAGTCGGTCTCCATCGATATTGAAGCGCTCCCCAACTGGAATCCGGATGGCTTCGAGCGTTCCGTCCGCCAGGCGGACGACCAGGTGATTCCCCTCGATGTATGCAACGGTTGTGTTTCGGGTGTCCACCTGGAACTGGGAAGGCCCCGTTTGTTTCTGTTCGACGGTTTTTTGCTGCGCGAATGCCGGGCCGGTGAAGACGCATCCCACCGCTGCCAGCGCAAGCGCCGCAAGAAACATTGAAGACTTTCTGGTGATTTGATTCATTGTCGTATTCCTCCTTGGAACGTGTCTTTATTCGATTTGACTTCCGTTTTCGGCCCCACTTCTAAAGGTTTTGTGATTTGGACTTCGCTTTCGAGATGAGCTTCCACAACAAAGCGCTCGGGTGCGCTGCCAACGTAATAGAAGGGATAGCACGTCACCAGCGTGACCGACCGGCCTGCCCTGGGTTTCAAGACGGATGTTTGTTCCGGCCTAACAATTTCAATTCTGTCGACGCGGAAGGTTTCAGTTCCGTCCCGCGTCAGCAGCACGATTTCGTCTCCCCGGGCTACGTATTTCAGCTTCCGGAAGAACCCATCTCGATGGCCTGCTATTCCAACATTCCCGTTTCTTCCAGGAGCCGCTGTGCCTGGAATCCAGCCTGCGCCGCGATTCAGGCTTTGTACTGAGGTGTTATCGAAAACAGGGACCTCGAGATGAATTCTCGGAATTCGCAGAACAGCAACGGGAAGATCGGGCTTCGTATTCCAACTCTTCTCAAATGCGGCTATCCGCTTGGCGGACCACAGGCTGAAGTCCGTCTGCACTTCGTGTGATATGTCAATGAAATTGGCACTGGGTCTGACTTCTTCAGTCGAGGGCGGCGCCGATACTTGAGCGCTGAATTCCTGGATTGCCACGCGCGAGTGCGCGAAGCTGTCGAGAGCAACTGCAGCATAGATGCCAAGAAGCACTACACCCGCCACGCCCAGCGCGAACTCAATCGCACGTAGTATCCTAGGTTTCCTGCCCTTCCGCCGTTTTCCCCCAAACATGCCCTTCTTCCTTTTGCCTGCAACTAAATAACTCCCAGTGCCGGCTCTTTCAACGTGACGGGACACTGACGTCTGAAATCCCAAGCTGACCACCATTTAGATCGAATCCCATTAGCGTCACAGTGACGGCAGTCACCGTTGCCTGTGATGTATGCCCGCAATCGCGGCACACTCCTCGAAGGCGGCAAAATCGGTATCGCTGCGCAAGAAAGCCATTGAAGAGGAAGAATCTAGGCGTCTTTTCAGCTTGGATTAGAGCATCTACAGGAGGAACCAGCGCCGCGACGATGATCGCCATTGCATTCAAGGTGGACTTAATCGTTCTCTGCATCGGTATGAAACTGTTGACCAGCCAAAGCAGAACACCCACCACGATCAGAACGATGAATACTTGGAGCAAAGGCATGACCTAATTAACTTCCTTCCCTTCGCAGGCTGGACCGTCTCGCCTGCTCCACACAGAGCCCTATTTACCGGACCTATTTGTCGGGGACTTCTTGTTCAAAGTGGCAAGGAGCAATTCTGCCGAGGCAGGTGGGCGAATCGCGCTATTGATTACGATGTCCTTGCCGCTGACTCCCTTCCCGTACAGCCGCTTGTTGCCATCGTTATCGGGGCGGAGAGTCGAGCCTGCCAGTGAGATCCCGGCAAACAGTCCACGCGAACGCGAGTACGACAGAATTTCCGCCCGCATCGTGACATCCGTCTCGACTGAAGCGCTCCGCCCCTTCGGTCCGGCTGCAGCAGACACGTCGCCGCCGAGCTTGACCTTGCTGGTGAGAATCGAATCGGCCCCGCGCTGATTCATCACCAACAAGACAAAGTCTGTCGCTTGGCCTCCCAACTGGAAGCCGAAGCTTCCACCTTCGAGTGCCATCATCGAAGGTGCGCTCCAAGGTCCGTTGAACTCCTTGCCGCTCCGGCAAGTCATCACGCCGCGGCCGTAGCTACCCCCGAATCCGATTGCAAACTTGATCACGGAAGGCAAAACGATGACGCAGTCCGCCTTGTCCAGAAGATCCGCCGGAATATCGTCAGGAACGTTGAGAATCTCCGTCATTACTTTGCCGGCATTCTTAATGCGATTGTTTTCGTCTTTTTGGGCAAACGCAGGCAGGCCAACCAAGGCAATCACAACCATCAACAAGAAGACTTTTTTCATCGACGTCCTCCTTTTCGTCCTATCGTGTGTTCAGTTCCGGGGCATTTACGATGGGGCCGGCACCCCGCCTGCCGACACTGTGCTTTTAGTTCTTTATCCCGGAGTTGGCGGTGATGGTGGTCACAGCTCTACGTGATCTCTTCCGTACACGACTGTACAAGAAAGAGACAGCCGGTTCGTGGAGCCGCGAGCGAACGAGTTCGAGGGCTCGAACTCTTCTAGAGAAGCTCCAAAATCGTCTCGTGGGCGCACTGCGACAAGGGGGGTCTACGTGTCTTTATGCCAGCGCTGCGGTATTCGCTAGAACCAGAGTCCCGTAGATGAACAGGAGCAGCGTCAACTTGGAGGCTGGGCTTGGGTTTTTTCAGCGCGAGAAAATTGGTTGTGCTTTGGTGTTCGATTGCGTCGGGTAAAGTTGGTTGCAAACTTCACGGAGCTGAGCCGAAATCTCCCGATCCTTCTTAAGGACCTCGGAGGTATAGGGGCCGTGGTTTAGAATCCGGTGCTGTTCGTCGAGAAGCCTGAAGATTGTTTCAATGCGCTTTTCGGTTTTGCTATCCACTTCTGCTCTCCTCCTATAGGAGTGCGATTATTCGATGAATCACTCGCAAAAACAGTGACGGCCATCACAAAACATCGCACACAGTTAAGAGCGGTTTATATCGCTGCCAAGAGGACAGGGAGGCTCGCGTTTCTCACGAAAGTGCAACAAGAAGGTGTCTTGCGAGATGAGGTAAAGCTGGACTCCTATGTTGAGAGTGTGCCAAAAGAATCAGGAGTCACTGACTTCCGCAAAATGAATGACGCAAAAAAGCCGTTGGACATGGGCGAGCCGAATGATATCGCCTGGGAAATTGGTTTATCTTGCATCCGAAGAAGCAAAGCTTGTTACGAGAAGTGAATGGTAATCGATGGTGGTTACAATGCACGACGAACGTATCCTCCGGCCTTGACATGGCTGCTCCAGTGATTGGCACGATCCGGACGGCGCTGGTCGACTTGCCATCCGTGCCGCAGATTGGGCCGGAAAGACCCACGAACGAAAAATCTAAAGCAGCCAGAAAATGCGCGGAGCTTTAACAGAGCAATAAGGATTTCTGACTGTTCCTTTCGCTACCGTATGGCTCCTCGGAATTCCAGCAGTCTTTGTACACGAAGCGCTCCTCCTGACTCATACATTCAAACAATCCGCCTACGACGCGAACGGCAACACCACGAGCAAAACGGATTCGACCGGAACGACGAATTACACCCTGGGACTTCGAGAATCGCCTCACGAGCGTTACGCTGCCGGGTACCGGCGGGACGGTGCAATTCCGCTACGATCCCTTCGGGCGGCGGATTCAGAAGGTGTTCACGCAGGGCACGAACACTACCACCACGATTCATTCGGCAAAGTGACGAACTCTACCGGCTCGCTCACGAATCCCTTCCGTTACACCTGAATAATGCACTGCGGCAGGCTTCGGTAAGGCCGTGATTGGAAGGAACCATTTGGGGACCCCAAGAACATGAGGTAAAACGAGTTCGCGAAGCCTGTCAACTTTGCGAACTCAACCTCACGGAGGTCACCCAAATGGTGAAGAACGAAAAGCAGCATATCGAGAAAACCCGCGCCAGACAAGGCTCTCCTGCAGATAGTCCGGAGCCCTATAAAATTGCGGCTTCCACGCCTTACGACTTCGGAGCGAAGAACCTCACCCCCTACGGCGGGCATGCCGACTCCCCGATTATGCCGGATCGAGCTGAGTAGTCTTTCCTAACCGCTCTGTTCTCAGGGGAATTCTGCGCTCTGGCACGTCTTACAATCGGCATAATCCTGCGGTTTCCCTTGACT
>Ga0307372_10006206_pt1 | contig 17605 bp, 16 predicted proteins | sample OX1MG_FD_202533 | JGI IMG/M metagenome (GOLD analysis project Ga0307372, IMG submission 202533) | Soil microbial communities from Risofladan, Vaasa, Finland - OX-1 | ecosystem: Environmental > Terrestrial > Soil > Coastal area > Acid sulfate soil | place: Finland: Risofladan, Vaasa | collected... | reverse complement strand
ACCGAGCTCTGCTTGCAGAGAGCGGATTCTCTCAGCATACTTTTTCATATCGATGCTGTTGTTCTGGACCTTTGCGATCCTGTATGCCTTCCAAGTCTTTCTTAACGCGCCCCATGTTTGACCGACTGTATAAGCCATGTTACTTCGAGTTCATGAGATGATGCGTTTTGCTAATTTTTGGCCATGTGAATATTGTTTGACAAAATACGTTACAAGGCTCTCATTTAGGCGCCTTTTTGCCTTAAAACGAACCGCGTCTCACGCTCTAAACGCCAAAACATTAAACAGGATACAATTTATGAAAAAACATCACTTTTCGGGGAAAACAAGGTAAGTTTCACTTGACGGGCGCTCAGAATTCTTGCAACATTGCCTCTTTTGATAGCCCTTCCTGTAGAGTTTACTATTGCAGAGCCTAGAAGACGGTCCTGGGCCGAGGGGCAGAGCGTGCTATTCCGCATTCAAGGAATATCTTATCCGAAGAGGTTTCACGGTGTACCCAGTGGAATTTGATTGCGGAAGCTCAAAGCACCCTCTGGTGGACATTGCAGCTAAGGCGGGTTCTTTCTTTTGGGCTTTCGAGTACAAATCAGAATCTGATAGCATTTCAAGAGGAGTAGAGCAGGTTGAATGCTATTCTCATTGGTTTGACTACGTGGTGCTCGTTTCAGAGCGCTGTCTAGATCATACTAGGAGCCGGTGTTTCTGGGAACTAACCGAAGGCGGCGTGGGAATTTGGACATTCTTCGCTTCAAGGAATGAATGCTTTGAAAGAAAAAATCCGCGATTGCAAGAGCCCGATAAGCAAAAACGTAACCTAGTCGCTCGCAGGTTTAAGGGACTAGAAAAGTGTGCTTTGTATTCTGGGGTCCAAACGAGATTATCTTTGCTTGATGGTTTTGAATTGTTGCTACGATAACTATTTGGTCTGCGGCGAATTGTCACTGTCGATAATTACAGCAGAGTCAATTTCTATGCCTTTCACGATCTCCTGATAACAAGCTTCAAGTTTCGTCGCGATGATAGGGTTGTGGAATGATACTCCAAGAAAGAATGATTCGATGTCGCCAGGATGAGGAATTTCGATCACGACATTCGATTTGTCAATCACGAAGAAACTGTATAATATTCCACTCCTTCGTAATCTGACGTTAGGATGAGTGCGCAATGCGTTCATGACATCTAAAACCTCGTCCCGAGATTTCACATTCATTTCCTTGGGATCGCTAAACTCTCGTATCCGACTGTGAATAATGTTGACATTACATCCTATCCCGGCCGCTTTTAGTGCTGCGCTGGCCATGGTGAAATCGATACTCCTGGTTGCTATGGTGACCTCGGAACGTGCCAGGTCCGCAATTGAAGCTATTTGCAGGGTGAATTCACCCCATGTTTTTGTCAATCTAACGGGTCCCATGCTAGAGAGATCGATTGTAGTCTTAACATCTTTCAGCACCTGCTGTGACAGGTCCAAAATTGCTGATTGGAATGCCTCGTCTGATCCGTTCCTTCTCTGCAAGTCGCCAAGTACTTCGAAGCTGCCTTTCTTTGCGAGAATTCGTTTCAAGCTGGCCACTTGATTTTCGTAAACAATACTGCCAAACGGCGTGTGCTTGTAAACTCCGTTGTATTTGGAGACCAGTCCGATTTCGACGAGTTTCCTCAATCGTACATAGTATCGCTTTTTGGAAAAATGATGCTTCTCGAGAACCTCCTTGTTTGCATCGATGCCTTCTGCAGCGAGTTCGAAGATCCGAAGTGCATCCTCATTGGAGAGTGTGGAAAACATCAGTATAGCATTGGACTGATATTTTGCCTGCTGACGCCCGCCGGAAGTCATGAGGACAGCGCTGTTCAGCGTGTGGTATATCGAGTTTCTCCGTTTTTGGGAAAAAACAATAGGTCGCTTTTCTTAACGGGCAAAAGGCGGTTACGGAATGGTTCGAGAAATGGTTTTTTCCTCCCCAAGAGGCAATTTAGAGTTGGCCTAGGAGAGATTGACCTATCAGAATCAAGCAATCGTCCATTGAAAATAGACGCACACTGGATCCTCGGTTTTGCTCCGTTCAATCTGACCCTCGGAGTCACTTGGGACCTGACGTTGATTCTGATAATAGACGTAGATTGGAATACACTCGCGGCATGCTTAAATCAAATTCTCCAATTGCGAAAGTTTCATGACAAATGATTTCGTTGAAAGCTTAGCTCAAGCCGGAATCGATTTCATTGCGGCTCTCCCATCAAGCAGCCTAGCAAAGTTCCAAGAAGATCTGGCTGCTGACAGTAGATTTACAACAATTTTTGCAAGTAATGAAGGTGAGGGAGCAGCAATATGCGCTGGTGCGTGGCTGGGCGGAAAGAAGCCTGCCTTAATTATGGAGAACAGCGGGCTCACATTCACTTCGTATTCTGTTCTCAGACTTCATTCTCCGCTCGGGATACCAATGCTACTCGTTATCGATTTTCGAGGCGACATTGGTGACGCAAACTGGTGGGCTACGGCTTTCGGATGGTCCATCGAACCCATGCTGTCGGCATTGAGGATACCATTCTGTGTCGTGGAAAGCGCCGCAGACTTTAGGGTGAAGGTTTCAAAAATGTGGAAAACGAGCTTGCACTCCAAAAACCCGGCCGCAATAATTTTGAGACACGGACTCAATCCAAGGTGAAGAACAAATAAAACGATTTGATTGTTTGCAAATTTTATCCGGCAAGATTAGCGCGGACACGCTCGTGGTCTGTAACCTCCAGGACACGACGTATGAATGGAACAGCCTAAGACCCAGCGACGCAAATCTGTTGCGTATGGGCATGGCACTTGTAACGCCGATCGCTTTCGGTTTGGCAAAGGTACTTCCAAATCGCAAAGTGATCTCGCTCGATGGAGATGGAAGTATGATAATGGGGTTGGGTATGCTCACGACACTGGCGAACTATAAACCTCCGAACCTTTTGGTGGTAATTTTTGATAACGAATCCTACAACAGCACCGGGTCAAGCGTCGCCACTGTAACTGCTGGAGTCTCGGATCTTTCGAAGCTAGCAATCGCTGCGGGCTGCAAGAACAGTGTAACTGTGACCGATCTAGTTCAATTCGAAAGGTCGCTTGATCAAGCACTGAAATCTGATGAACTGTGGCTTATTGTTGCAAAGACAGGAAAAGAATCGCAAAAAGTGCCCCGTCCGACAATCGACGGACAAGAGAACAAGTATAGATTCGTCAGATTAATCGAAAAGCAGGAGCAGATAAAGATCCTCCCCGAAGAGGAACAGAAATCTTTCGCCTAAAGTGAAATTTCTCAATGCAAATTCTCATTGACAATATTGAATACATACTAACGTTAGACAGGTCGAGAAGAGTAATTCACAACGGATCTATAGTTGTTAATGCTGGCAAGATCGTTAGAGTGGGGAAGAAGAACGAAATCGACAGAGAGTTTGCCAAGAGTTCATTTGATAGAGTAATTGATGGCCTACATAATGTTGCAACGCCTGGATTCATTGATACACACATTCACACTCACGAGCATCTTTCGAGGGGCCTTTTTCCTGACAACATCAATACGAGCGCCTGGACTGCAGATTGGGCTTACCCATTTTATGGAATAACAACGGAACAGGACGAGTACACTAGCGCGCTTTTCTGCTGCGCTGAAATGCTCAAAACAGGTACTACGTGCTTTCTCGATTCAGGAGCACGGTTTCCAAAAAGCGTAGCCGAGGCCGCGGATAAGATTGGAATCCGAGGAATAGTCGGTCGCAGAGTCATGGATAACCCTCCGCAGAAAATCCCTTCGAAATGGTCTAGCGATCTTCTCGGCGAGCTCTACTTTTCATCTCCTGAACAAGCCATAATCGAAATCAAGAAAACACTCGAGATTAGCAAATCATTTGGCAACAAAAGAATCAGGGCATGGGTCACAATAAATGGAAAAGACACTTGCACCGACGAGCTCTATCTCAAAGCTTGGGAACTCTCCAACGAATCCAAAGTAGGAATGCATTTCCATAGCGCTTCCTCTTTGAAGGAAGCGCAGGAAAGTCAGAAGAAGAGAGGCATGTGGCCAATCTCATATTTGAATAAACTTGGTGTTCTGAAAGAAAACGTCGTCATCGCGCACGCCACAATGGTCGCAGACTCGGAGATCAAGCTCATTGCAGAAAATAATGCAAAGATATCCTTCTGTCCGGGAAGCGCCCTAAAGCTCGCGAAAGGCGCAGGACCTTACGGTAAGTATCCTGAACTGTTGAAAGCTGGTGCGGTTGTCTCGTTGGGATGCGATGGGACTTCCGCAGCAGGATCATTTGACATGGTTAGACAGGTCTACCTTTCAAGCGGCATATTCAAGGATTCAAGGCTCGATGAATCAATGATACCTGCTGAGCAAGCGCTTGAAATGGGAACGTTATTGGGTGCCCGGGCGCTTCAGTGGGAAGATGAAATAGGGTCAATTGAAGAGGGCAAGAGCGCGGACGTTGTCATCTTCAACGGCAGGGAATTCGAGTGGCTACCTTTGAATGATCCGGTCCAGAATTTGGTTTATTCTGCATCGGGCAACAGCGTTACGACGGTACTTGTGGACGGGGTAATAGTAGTGGACAACAAGAAGTTGACCAGAATAGACGAAGATGAACTCCTGAGTCAGGTTGATGTTGCTGCAAAAGAAATGAAAGAAAGAAGCGGCCTGAAACCCCCTCGCAGCTGGAACTATGTTTGAGCGTTTCATTAACTCTAGCGAAAGATTAAAGGTAGTTTTCTCACTATCGCAAATTACATGCAAAGAATTGGATTGAGTTTTACCGGACAATTGTCCTATGAAGAGATGTTGCGAAATGTTCAGGACGCTGAAACGCTCGGCTTTCATTCGGTTTGGATTGCAGAACACTACTTCTATCGTGACGCATTGTCTTCCATATCGGCACTTAGCACGAAGTTTCAACGATTATTTTTTGGCACAGGGATCATATCTCCCTACACAAGACATCTTGGGCTCTTGGCAATGAGCGCTCAGACTATTTCCGAAATCTCAGAGGGTCGATTCGTTCTGGGGCTGGGTACTAACTCGCGCTTCTGGAAGGTTCTGGGAATCGAAGACAAGACACCCCTGAAAACAATCAAGGACACTGTGACAAAGTTGAGATTGCTTCTAAAGGGAGAAACGATCAGCCATGGAAGGAGTACATTGGAGCAGGAGAGGTTCCAGCTGGGGTCGTCTCCGAAGCGCAATGTTCCAATTTACATCGGGGCGATCGGGCCAAAGATGACCCAGCTTGCAGCCAATATAGCAGATGGCGTAATCCTCAGCGCAGGAGCCGCGCCCGAGCATTGCAGAGATCGAGCGAAACTAATGAGCGCGTCAAAAAATGAATCTGTCTCTAGAAATTCCAATCTGGAAATTGCCTGCTATGTCATTGCATGCTCAGATAACGAACAGAAAACAAGAAACAAGGCGAAGGAGAGACTTGCAAACTTACTATCGCTTGAAGGGAGAGAAGAATTGCTTGGTGGCATGGCTGGAGACAAAAGGATCCCGGCAATTAGGGCCAAGTTGCGTTCTCATGGCACCGCTGAAGCTGCGAAGCTAATAGGCGATGATATGCTGGATCTCGTCTGTATTTCTGGGACAGCGGATCAGTGCATCGAGAAAGTTGAGGAATATCGTAGGGCGGGCGTAACGCTGCCTATTCTGTCTCCCGTGGGGGGAAACAATTTTCAGCATCTGCTAAGCGGCTTTGCCTAGAGTCTAGATTTCGACGAGACCCGTCGGGTACTTGAATAGACTCTTGACTCCTTTTTTCGTAACGATCAAGTTTTCCTCATACCTGACACCGAACTTTGGGAAGTACAATCCCTGTTCTACGGCGAGGGTCATGTTCTGCTTTATGGTGGTATGGTCGAATTCCCTCAATAGCGGCCTTTCCCAGGTAGATAGGCCAATACCGTGTCCTGTGTAGTGCCTGCAGTATCCCTCGTAGCCGAATTTCTTGTAGTCGGCTAGCACGTTCTTGTGAACAGTCGAGGCCTTCACACCCGGCTTTATGCTATCAACGGCATTCTCGGTAATCTCGAGCGCTATTTTGGATGCTTCCTTTTGTTTCTCTGTGGCTTTTCCAAGTACGAAGCATCGTGTCGTGTCTGTCCTGTATCCATTCACGTTAACTCCGAAGTCCAGCATGACAACATCTCTCTTCTCAATTTTCTTTGTAGAAGAAGAAATATTAAGGAGATAACCTCTTCTGCCAGAAAATACCTGGGGGTGAAAACTCTCACCCTCTGACCCAAATTCTATTGCCGCTCTAATTATCTCGCCTGCGATTTGAAGTTCGGTTACGCCTGGTTTGAGGCAAGATTCTCCGACTCGAGCCACGACTTTATCGGTAATGGTGCAAGCCTTTCTGATATGCCCTAATTCCTCTGCGTCTTTTACCATGCGTAACTCTTCCACGATGTCTGAGCAGTCTTCCATAGACTTATTCCGAATCTTTCCAGCCAAAGTCAGATAGTGTTGGTATGAAATATACCTAGATTCGAGTCCTATTGCCCCGTTTCGTGCATCCAAATCCCTGATTATTTCGCTTACCTGGGTCCACATCTCAGGGCCGTCATACGGTCTGATGTCCTTCACGTTCTTGTGTTCGATCTTTGCAGCTTGACTGAATGCGGCCGTAGGGACAAATATTGGCTCCTTTCGATCTGGGCTAACCAATAGCGGCATGGGGTCCCTCGACGAGCTTCGCGATTGAATCGGTTTCATTCCAGTAAGGTAGTAGAGTGATTCCCAGGAAGTGAGAATTGCAACTTTTAATCCACGCGCAGATATTGCGGATCTGACCTTTGCGAGTCGACGCTCGTAATCCATGCTGTGATCTTACTTTCCCGTTCCAACCAACTTCAATAAATCTGCCTTCTTCATTCCGTTGATTCCCAGCTTCTTGGCTGTCCTGCCCTCTTTCCAGTAATTCACACCATTCATGATTGAGCTGAGATTGACAAGACTCTCCATTGTAGGAGCACCAACTCCCGCTATCTTTGAAAGTTCGACCATGGGAACCAATCCGTAACCCACGTCTTCAAGAATGTAGCGAGAGTCCAGCGAGGCAGGCGCCTTTATCGTCTTATTGGCTTCGCTCGCCTTCATTGCAGAGTATACACTACCTTTTCTTAATGTGGTTGAACCAACGCTGTGAAACAATTCAACGAATGAAATGGGTTTGATAGCGAAGCTTCGCATTATTGCTTGCCTTTCCTGGTCAATGGCCTCAGTAATCTTGCCTATGCCGGGCGTGATTCCATCTTTGTAAAATTTGAAGTTGCCTCTCGTGTGTTCGATCCAGCCAGCGTTCATTATTGTTCCGGGCGGATGGCAAATTGCGTTAATGTTATCAAGACCAGTCTCCAACACGTTTCTTGCAAGGACGAGATTCGGAAAGATTTCTTTTGCAGTGTCAAAAATTGAAGAATTGTCTACCGAAGGTAGCGCTGAGATGCGAATGTTTTTCGATTTTCTGAATATCTGCACTGCTCCTGCGCCTCGGAGGCGCGTTATGTAGGTTAGTGTCATTGTTTCGCATAGTTTGATTTTTTTCTTGATCGAGTTTCGCCTGAGCCTGTTTCTGAATTCTAGTCCACCCAAAGTGTGACCAGGATTTAGAAGAACCAGTTGGCCGTCAGAAAGGCACTTCCCGATTCTATCGGCAACATAAGCATGAGCGGTCGTAGGAACAGCAACGACTATTGCATCCGCATCTGTAATTGCTTCTTTCGGACTGCTGGAAACATTGATGGGTTTGACAAAACGCGTTTCGTTGTTAAATGTCAAGGAGATTCCCCCGCTTCTCCGAACAGTGTCGAGCTTACTTTGTGTTCGGTTGAACATTGTGACTTTGTGCCCTCGATCAGCCAAGTCAGCTGCTGAGGCAAACGCACCATTTCCGGCTCCGATTACAGTGATCTTCAATTACGATCCGACTAGCTAGAAACCATCTTTTAGAATCGCGTTTAGGCGAGACAGGTCCACGTCGACCAAGTTCATTTTCTCGAGTGTCAGTCCATCCGTCTCATAATGCACTGCAGTCATCGTGGAGATCAGATGGATCAGGGAATCCATGGTTGGCGTTTTCACTCTGGCTATCCTCCCAATCGCGGCCATGGGTACCAGTCCGTATCCCACGTCTTCCGTAACATACCGATGATTCAGCGACGGTGGCGCTTTGATGGTGCGATTTGGTTCGCTGTTCCTAAGCGCTTCGTAAACACCCTTGCTACCATCTGTCGTATACTCGTTCTTGTAGTAGAAATCTACGAATTTCATTGTTTTGACTTTCGCCGCTCTACAAATATTTAGGCGCTCTTCATCGAAGCTGTCTATCACTCGGGCTACCGCAGGAGTATGTCCTTCAAGATAGTAGAAGAAGTCCCCTTTTGTGAATTCGATCCAACCTGCATTCATCGCCATTCCCGCGGGATGCAAGATAATATTCGGGTTTAGCATTCCTGTTTCGAGTACATTCTCTGCTAGTTTCAAGAATGGGTAGATTGGCCTGATCTTTGAAAAGCACAAGTCATTATCCTTTGACGGAAAGGATGAGAAGAGTAGGAATTTGCTTTTCTTGAATATCCTGACGTGCGTTGGGCCTATCAACCTGCTAATGTAGGGCAAGTTGTTTGTTTCGCAGATCTTGATTCTCTTTCCTGTGTTCGCTCTAACTATGTTCGAGAACCGAATGCTACTGCCAATGTATCCGGGATTTAGGAATACTATCTGATCTTCTGAAATGAGTTTACCACACTTGCTCGCGTAGTACTCATCGCCGTTTGCTAAGGTGACTACCATTATGACATCGGCCGCCTTCACTTCATTCTCATCCGTAGAGGTTTCAATTGGCATGAATCCTTCACCTAGTACGCCGGAATAATCCAAGCCTCCTCTTGCCTGAATGGGAGTAATTCTCTCTTTGATATCCGGCTCATAGGAGGAGCAGAGTATCACATCAAAACCATTGAGCTTTAGATCTACTGCTGCCGCGCAGGCTCCTGCTCCTGCACCTAAAATTACTATTCGCAAAAGAGAACGTCTCTCAATTTTAGGCAACAACTACTCGTTTGAAGTATTTGGATCGGTATTTTCGCACTTTAGCTTCGTCAATATCTATTCCAAGACCCGGTTCATCATTTGGAAATATGATGCCGTTTTCGTACCTGAACGGTTTTCTGATAATGTCATCTCGGTAGAAGACGCCAGCCAACTTTGTCTGCTCCTTCCCTGCAATGTTCGTGACTGGGACCACACAGGGCATATTCACAGCTTTGCTCGAGACTCCGAGGTGCAGGTTTGCCGCATTGCCGACTCCTGTTTCGCACGACCCGTTAATGTTGCACATCAAATTATTGGTCAGACACATGTCAAGAACCTTTTTTGCATTTAACAAACCACCAGACTTCGTAGTGTACACTGATATTCCGCGTGCGGCTTTACGCTGGATAATTTCCTCAACATCGTAAACGGTCCAAGCACTCTCATCTGCAATTATTGGAACTTCTACCGCATTGCAAACCTGGGAAAGTTTTTTCAGACCTTCGACAGGCTGCTCTGCGTACATCAAGTCGTATTCATACATTGATCTGATAGCATCAATCGCGTTTTTTGGATCTACATACCCTTGGTTTGCATCAACTCCCAGCGATATTTTGTCTCCAATCGCTTCTCGGATAGCGCGGACAACTGCTACGTCCGAATCTTTGTTGCCGCTTATCTTCACTTTTATCGCCTTCACGCCTTCAAGAATGGCTTTTCCAGCCTCTGACGCGGATTTTTCGGGAGACATCAATCCTATGCTGTGGGAAACTAGAAGTCCCTGTCTCTGCTTTCCTCCCAAAAAGTCGTACACTGGCTTCCCCTCCGATTTCCCGTTCATATCATGTAACGCCATTTCGATGGCAGCTTTCGCGTAAGGGTAGCCGACTATCCACTCATCCATCTGCCTCAATAATTCATCGACATGCATTGGATCTTTCCCCTTGAGTTTCGGAAATAGCATGTCTCTGATTAGATGTATTGTCGTCGTGATGTCTTCCCCGAAATATCGACCATAGTCTCCGCCCCAGGTCGGAAGTACAGGCGCCTCTCCCAGACCTTCGATTCCGTCATTTGATTTCAGCCTGACAATTGGATAGTGCCCTATGACATTGGCACCTAGCCCCGTCCACCGATGAGGCCTTCGAGTTGGAAGCATCACCACTTCAATGGTGCAGCCTGTTAGCTTCATCAAGATCGCCAAATGTGTTTGAGTATAAATTAACTTTGCAACCAGAATGCACGCTGATTTTGCAGGGAGTCCCGAAAACACATAAACGTAGACTAAATGGATGCACTTAACGTGAAAGCAAAATTCGCAATTCGAGTCCCTGTTACTGGGCCGCTTGCCACCGCTGAAAATATACTTAGGATAGGCGTGCGCGCTGATGAATTAGGCTTCGACGCCGTAACTACACACGATCACGTATCGCAGGGGTATGACGAAAGATATCACAATTCGGGCGGAGTCTCTGAACTCGTCGATGAAAATGAGAAGAAAGGAATTCCTCTGAGCGTTTTTGAGACCATCGCGACACTTTCGGTACTCGCGGGGAAGACGAAGAATGTCAGACTCGTTCCTTCCGCGGTCGTACTACCATGGCGCCATCCAGTTCTATTCGCGAAACAGGCTATTTCGCTGCACGAACTGTCTGGTTGCCGGTTTGTCTGTTTTGTTGTGGTTGGAAGATGGAAGACTGATTTTGAAGTCATGAATGTGAAACGCAACTTCCGGGGGAGGATAATGGACGAATACCTCGAGATTCTCTATCAAATCCTGCGAGGAAAAACGGAGGACGGATTCGAGGGAAAGTACCTGAAATTGCCCAAGTCAAGTTTCTACCCTAAACCGTCAAAGAAGCTTCCGATTTGGATTGGCGGATCGTTCCACGACAAGGTTTTCGAGAGGCTCGTCAAGTACGGAGACGGATTCACACCGGGGACGATGCCTGCCGATGCGTTCGACGAAGGTATTCCGAGAATGAGAAAGTATCTGACAAGTCACGGCAGAAACCCTGACGATCTAGAAATCGGCGCGCAGACATTTCTTTGTCTTATGAAAGATAAGGAAGAGGCGCAAAGACTGTCTCATTATACGATTGAGAGCTTCTTCCATGGGCCGGAATTTAGCGGACCAGATGCGAGCGACCCCTCAAGATCGGTGAGAGATGTGCTCATGTCGAGAGTCTCACAGTCGGCGCTTGTCGGATCGGTAGACGATGTTATCGAGAAGGTAGACGATTATGTCAAGGCAGGCGTAGGATTCTTCGACGTAAGACAGGTTCACCGGAGCGTTGACGATATTCTGAAAATGATGAAACTCTTCGCTTCGGAGGTTATGCCGTCCTTCAGCTAAAGGGGCGTATGCCAAATTGCCGGAAATAATCGACATCGACAAGGCACCGATAAGGGAGCTGCCAAACGGCCGCGGGAAATCAGTTCAACTTTTCAATCCCACAAATGGCGTCAACAATGTTGATGTTCACATCAACACCCTGAATCCAGGAGTCACGGTTGGGGGGATTCATTATCATCGCTACATCGAGAACGTTTACGTGATCCTTGAAGGCAGCGGAGAAATAATTGATGCGGCTGGAAAGCACACTCCAATTAGGGCAGGACAGGCTGTCTTTTTCAAACCCGGAGACCAAAAGGATACCCACGAGATCTACAATAATGGAAAGGTTCCGCTACGCTTGGTAGAGATATATGCGCCTCCTCATCCCAAGGATGCGTACGTGGGGAACACTCTCGACCGCACGAAGACGGATCATGTCATCGTTCGAGATACAAAGTAAAGAGTATCTAGATGTTAATGGATTTCTTCGATATCTGTGGCTAATGTTAGAGCATACTGACCTGAGCTCACCATAGGATATTCGGAAAATCTCCAGAGTAAGCACGTTTCCTTCGCGTTTATTTTCTCTAGCATTTTTCCAAATGGGTCTGAAATCTCCGCGATAGTTTCACCACGCTGAACGATTTCTCCCAATCCATGCCTGAATTCCAAAAAGCCGCCGCTGTTCGCAAGAACATTTCGGAGGTGTTTAACCACGTATTGTTTCTTCGGTACGACCGGGTCGCCATGGATTACCTTCAGATATTTCATCACGTTTTCGACCCCTTGGACACCTCTTGTTATGGTATCCTGCGTCCAACCAAAACTACCGCACAGTTCCGGTGTAATAGTAGGAATCCCCCTAACAGTTGCCTGCCAGGAGAGCTTTGTCTCGGCTGCCTTCGGATTGAAACCATCGGAAGCATAGATCTTGCTCTCCTTTTCGACTAGTATGTGCCCCGATCCATAGAAGCGTGCCATCTCAAATGCAGTATCATGATTTGGCTCGTCCTTTGCGACCCTCACGTACACAGATCCAACACTCGGGCTTATTCCAGTCTGATGTATATCAATGCCATAATTTGCTTGCAGAACCATTTCATTCCATAGTTGATGGACAATCCGCTCTGAGGAGCTCCCATCGGGCCTGCCGGGCCACACTCTATTCATGGAAAGTTTGTCTATGGGGTTCCAAGATTCGTTGGAATGGAATCCGAAGAAATTTGCTATTATGACTGCAATTATCTTTCCGGAAAGCTGATCTGGGTCGATGCTGGAAACAACTTTGCGAATGACACCGATCGGATTTAGTTCGTCGCCGTCCACGGCTGCTTGCAAGTACACCGTTGGGCCTTTGTTCCTTCCATTTATCAGCGCAAAAGGAATTTCTGCCGATCTACTGTCTTGGGTTTCTGCTATCTTCATCCAGCCGAATTTCTTTTGGCCCGCTGTAGCCTCAATATCACGTATTTTGAGTATGTCAGACATTTAACGTACTTCCAAGTTTCGCCACAATTTTTTGGAGAGCTGTTATTAAGTAATCTTCACGCGCGCAATAGAGGCAAACTCACAATTGGGTGATCGAATCCAGGAAATTTTATAACCGATAATCTGTCGGAAAATCTTGATGGCGATTAGACAGTTTCAATACTTCGATCCAAAAAGTGTCGAAGAAGCTTGTTCTTTACTATACCAGCACCGCGGCGAGGCGAGAGTGCTCGCAGGCGGACAGAGTCTTTTGCCCATGATGAAACTTAACCTCATCGAACCAAAATATCTGATCGACCTAAAGAGAATACCAAACCTTGCTGTTATACGAGCGGTAACGGACGATGAAACGGGCCGGAACATTATCTCAATAGGCGCGCTCGCGACGCATGCAGAGATAGCAAATTCTGAGCTCATTAGAAGGGAGGTCCCACTACTTTCAGAGACGGCCGCGGGAATCGGTCACCCGCAAGTCAGAAATCGAGGCACGATTGGAGGGAGCCTCGCTCACTGCGATCCAGCGGCTGACCTTGTCGCGACAATGCTTGCTCTTGATGCCAACATAGTAGTCGCCTCGCACGACGGAAAGAGACGAAAAGTTAGGGCTGGCTCATTTTTCAAGGGTACGTTTACCACAGATCTGAGAGAAGGCGAGATACTCACGCAAATTGAAATAGAGCCACATTCTAACGCAGTTCAGTCCTTCAAGAAAATGATTTTGGGACACGGTGATTTTCCGCTCGTCGTCGTTAGTACGTCGTTGCGATTCGACAAAGGAGTTTGCAGGGACGCAGCGATTGCATTGGCTGGAGTCGGCGAGGTGGCTTTCAGAGTCAAAGACGCAGAGAATATTCTCGTAGGAAAACCAGAGATTACGGGAGACGACATTTCACGCGCTGCAAAGATTTCAGCCGAAGCTTCCAAACCCGAATCAGATCTTGAAGTCTCGTCAGAATACAAGCAAAAAATGGTCGAGGTCTTTGTGACGCGAGCACTGACGGACGCTTTGTCAAAGAGGAGCAAGCTTAATGCAAGATAATCTAATCAAAGTAACTTTCACAATCAACGGAGCTTTAAGATCCGTCGAAGTGGAATCCAGAGAAACTCTCCTAGACGCTATCCGCGACAAGCTGGGATTGGTTGGAGCCAAAAAGGCATGCGACGAAGCAGTCTGCGGAGCTTGTACAGTAATCTTTAACGGAAAAGCTGTTTGTTCATGCATGATGCTTGCAGTAGAGGCATCAGGCTCACAGCTCGTCACAATTGAAGGTCTGAAGAAGGAAGAACTTGACGAGATGCAAAAGGCCTTCATTCAAAATGATGCGGAGCAATGCGGTTTCTGCACTTCTGGTCAGATACTATCCGCCAAGGCGTTCCTGTCTAACTTGGACCGAAAGAGCGCGCCCCTCGACGAGGATTCAATCAAGGAGGCACTTTCGGGCAACCTGTGCAGATGCGGATGCTACAACAACATCGTTAGAGCAGTGCAGCAGGTTTCACGGATGGGGTTGTCTTAGTTGCAAGAAACAAAGACACTGCAGGGATTGATTGGAAGGGAAATCCCAAGAATCGATGGCGTCGAACGTGTGTCCGGCGGGTCCCAATACGCTGGCGACTGGAAAGTTCCGAACATGTTGTACGGCCGTACGATAACAAGCTCCATTCCTCATGGAATGGTCAAACGAATTGATTTAAGCAAGTTGAACGATTTGAAAGGTGTTGCGGCAGTCATTACCTGCATGGACGACCAGACTATATGGAATGCAGGAGAACGAATTCACAAGAGAAGACTGTTCACCGATCATGTCAGGTTTGTTGGCGATAGCGTGGGGGCAGTCGCAGCAACTTCGAGAAACATCGCGCAGGAAGCATCGGAACTCGTACAGGTTGAATACGACGAGCTTCCGTCTGTCTTCACGATTGCTGATTCTCTGAAGCCAGACGCGCCGAAAATCTGGGAAGACGGCAACGTCTTGGGGCCACATCACTTCGGATTCGGGGATGTGGAATCAGCGTTCAAGAAAGCGGATTTGATAATGGAGGGAGACTATACCACTTCAAGAGTTCACAACTCCCCGCTGGAACCTGCTACATCCTTGGCGTGGTGGGAGGGTGACAAGTTGACAGTTGTTGCTGGTAGTCAGAATGTCATGGGGACAAGAGATGGCATAGCGAAGGATCTCAACATACCAGCTTCCAAGGTACGTGTAATTACTCTGTACAAAGGAGGAGGTTTTGGGAACAAAAACAACTCAATGAATCACGATCTGATGGCCGCCCTTCTTTCAAAGAAGACCGACAAGCCAGTCATGATGGAGTACAGTAGAGCTGACGATTTCACGGGCATCCATGGCCGTTGGTCTTCGAACCAGCATCTAAGGGTCGCCTTAGACACAAGAATGGGAAAGATCATTGCAGGGGATCAAACAGCGTATTGCGACGTTGGTGGTTACACTAGACACGTAATGTCGGGGAACTTCATTGATGGTGCTGAAAGTTACTACTCTGCAGAAGCTTGGAGAGGGACATCATACGCAGTCTACACAAATACTTCTGCTACGGGTCATATGAGAGCACCAACTGGGCCCCAAGCATGTTTTGCAGCAGAAACCTTGGTGGACGAGGTGGCCCACAAGTTGAGACTAGACCCAATGCGATTCCGATTGAATAATCGGGTTAGGACGTACGAGGGACACAAGACATTCACATCGAACGGGCTCGAGGACTGCCTAATTCAGGGCGCCGAGGTATTTGGATGGAAGGAAAAGTGGCAAAGACCCCCAGAGCGGCCGAGTGGAAAGAGTGCGCGAGGGGTTGGAGTGGCAATTGCCACCTGGCATTCGCGTTACGGCAAGGGAGAGGCAATTCTTGTCCTAAAGAATGATGGACACGTTGAACTGTCGACTAGCGTAGTCGACATTGGGACGGGAGCTAAAACAGTTATGGCTATGATAGCTGCAGACGCATTAGGAATCGAACTGAAGGACATTAGTGTAATTTGGGGTGACAGCGATTTGGGGCTGTACGCTATTGGAGAATCAGGCAGCCGGACGACAAACTTTACCGGAATCGCTGTGAAAGATGCTGCTTTGAAACTTAGGAGCAAAATACTCGAACTCGCTTCATCTCACTTCAAGGTTTTACCTGCTAAACTTGCCATTGAGCATGGGAGGGTGATTCAGATTGGTTCTCCGGGGAAATATTTGGAGCTAGCAAAGCTTCTGGAATACGCAAAGCTAGACGAACTTCGTGAGAGAAGCACTACAGAGCCTGTGGTTCCCGAGGATCAGACGGGATATTCTTTTGCTGCGCACTTTGCCGAGGTGGAGGTTGATCTGGAGACGGGAAAAGTCTCCGTGACAAAATATGTGGCTGCCCACGACTCTGGCACCATAATCAATCGACTACTTGCGAGAAGTCAGGTACAAGGCGGCGTGATCATGGGAATAGGAATGGCGCTGTCCGAGCGATTGCTCATCAATCCCGACTATGGGATGATCCAAAATGCAAGCTTCTACACCTACAGACTACCAAACATCACATCAATTCCCAAGATTGACGCTGTGTTTATCGAGACAAAGGACCCCTTTGGTACCAAGGGACTGGGAGAGCTTACACTCGTTCCAGTTCCTGCGGCGATTGGAAATGCAATATTCAATGCAACGGGCTTGAGACTTCGTGGCCTTCCCTTCACACCAGAGGGAATTCTCAGAGCCTCGGGTAGTCTTACTGCGTAGAATGCTTATTCTGAGTTCTACAACCATTCAATTGCTTCCACAAAACGAGATCATCCCACGCAAATGTTGCCCAAATATGACTAACGGATTAGGGCAAACTAGCAAAAACCCGCGCCGGTCGGATTCTAACAAGAATAGGCTCGAAGCACTGAAGCTTTCGGACTATTGTCCAAGGTACCCACGGCGTGCTTTCACACGCATCGCTTCGTTGATTTGCTCTTCATGTGTCTGATAATCCGGCCTCTTTGGCAAAGCTGAGAATTTTTTGGGCCATTTTTACATGAACAATATCCACCATTTTATCCTCGAATCTAAAGGCGCCTTTGCCTTCTTTTTCGGCTATTTTCCATGCTTCAAGCACCTTTCTCGCCCATGAGATGTCAGCCTGCGAAGGGCTAAACACTTCGTTCACGATCTCAATCTGGCTGGGATGAATCACCGACTTGCCTGCGAATCCGAGGTTCTTTGCTTCTTCTGCAGACTTTCTTAGCCCGTCCTGATCTGTCAAGTTTACGTAGGCTTGATCCAGCGCGTCGATCGAAAGAGCTCTTGACACGGCAACAACTCTTGACCTTGCATAGAGAGAGCTCTCTTCGGATCGCTCAATTGAAAGTATCCCGAGGCTCAATGAATAGTCTTCAGCTCCGAATTCAATTGCAGTGATCAGTTCGCTTGCCTGCAATATGTTCTCAATGTTCAACAAACCCTTCGCATTCTCGATTGCAACCATGATCCTCGGGAGTTTCTTCGCATCCTTTGCTGAACGTCTGATGATTTGATCAACCTTCTTCACTTCGGAAGGGTCTTCGATTTTGGGAACAAGAATGAAGCTTGGTGAAGATCGGGCGGCGCTTTCAAGGTCTTCGAGCCAAAGTGGTGTGTCCAAGCCGTTGATCCGTATTCCGACCTCTTTCGAACCCCAATCATACATCTTGAGAGCTTGAGAAGCGGCGTCCCTAGCTGCAAGT